>Ga0315277_10002148_pt1 | contig 27698 bp, 16 predicted proteins | sample YL17G05_15_MG_FD_203695 | JGI IMG/M metagenome (GOLD analysis project Ga0315277, IMG submission 203695) | Sediment microbial communities from Yellowstone Lake, YNP, Wyoming, USA - YL17G05_15 | ecosystem: Environmental > Aquatic > Freshwater > Lake > Sediment | place: USA: Wyoming | collected... | reverse complement strand
GGCGGATTTGACCCCCAGGCCCCACGGGCCACTGGCGGGGGTAAACCTGGGGGCTTACGGTTCTCGGCCGTACACCGTCGCAAGCCCCCAACTTTATGTTGGGGGTTCCTCTGATGCCGGAGATGAGATTGCCTGGGACATCCTGGATGACTACGAAGCCGAAAACGTAGTCCCCGCCGTCGGCGACTACGCCACCATCAAATGGGCCCTGGGCAAGTCACTCGGCGACGATATCGAGTACAGCGACGAGAAGGGCCAAACCTTCAAGGTCCGCCTTGTCGGGATGCTCGAAAACTCAATCCTCCAGGGAAGCCTCTTGATTGCCGAGGAGCAATTCGTTAAGCGTTTTCCCTCCGAGGTCGGATACCGAATATTGCTCATAGATGCTCCGCAGGAGAGAACCGATGCGGTAGCGGCCTATCTTTCCGAACGGCTGACGGATTTCGGTCTGGCCGTCTCCTCGGCCAAACAGCGTCTGGCCGCCTTCAGCGAGGTCGAGAATACATATCTCTCAATCTTCCAGATATTGGGAGGTCTTGGGCTTATCCTCGGCAGCATCGGCCTGGGCCTTGTGGTGCTTCGCAATATGCTCGAGCGGCGAAACGAGCTTGCTATGCTGCGGGCCGTCGGCTTTAATAAGGCCGACTTGAAACGGATGGTCTTTTATGAACATTCGGGGCTTATGCTGGCGGGCCTATTATGGGGTGTTGTTGCCGCGCTGACCGCTGTGGCCCCCGCCCTAAAAGACCCCGGAGCGGCCCGCGCCGGGTATGTCTCGCTGGCGCCGATGGTCGCCGCCATAGCCCTCAGCGGCGTTGTGTGGATATGGGTTGCCGCATCTCTGGCGTTGAGCGGCGAGATGTTGGATGCGCTGCGAACCGAGTAGAGCGCAAGGCCGTATGATAAGGACGCTATGAAGTTTATTGCCGGGACAATACCCGTTGTATTAGCCGTTATCGGCGTGGTCGCGATGTACGTTTGGCTCAGCGGCGGCGAATTCGACCAGCTCGAACCGCGGCTGCCCGGACGCGACGGCAGGCCCGCCGGAGCACGCCCCACCGACGCCAATCAACCCGAAGAGCCCGTAAAGATAGCGGGCCGGCTGCTCAAGTCCGACGGCATCCCCGCCGACCTACCGGGCTCCTGGCCGCGATTCAGGGGGGCCGACCTCGACGCCATAAGCAAGGAAGATGTCAAGCTCGCACGAACCTGGCCCGAAAAGGGGCCTGATGTTCTCTGGTCCATACCGGTCGGAGAGGGTTACGCCGGTGCCGCGGTGCTCACAGGCAGAGTCTATATCATAGATTACGACCAGGAAAACGATGCCGATGCGATTCGATGCCTGTCACTCGCGGACGGCAAAGAAATCTGGCGATACTCCTATCCCGTCAAGGTCAAACGCTGGCACGCAATGAGCCGCGGCGTACCAACGGTAACGGAAAAATACCTCGTGGCCATCGGGCCGAAGTGTCACGTTACCTGTCTCGACTCGATGACCGGCCAGTTTCGCTGGATGTTCAACCTGGTCAAAGAATTCAATACGAAGATTCCCGAATGGTACACGGCACAGTGTCCTCTGATTGAGGATGGCAAGGCAATAATTACACCGGCCGGAGACGTTCTCATGATGGCCGTGGACTGCAACAGCGGCGAGATAGTCTGGAAGACGCCCAATCCCGATGGCTGGGTGATGACACATTCGTCGCCGGTCCCGATGGAATTCAACGGCAAACGATTCTATGTCTATTGCGCCGGCGATCAGGTCAAAGGCGCGGTCGTAGGCGTCTCGGCCGAAGACGGCACAATTCTGTGGCAGTATGATCAATGGAAGGTGCGTTTTACTGTCCCAACGCCGGTTGTCGTCGGGCCGGATAGACTATTCCTAACCGCCGGCTACGGCCAGACCGAGAAGGGATGCACGATGCTCCGTCTCGCCGAGGCCGACGGGAAAATAACAGTACAGTCGGAATTCCTCCACTCAACGGATGTCTTCGGCTCGATACAGCATACGCCGGTCTTCTATAACGGCTATATCTACGGCGTCAGGCCGGATGAGCAGTTGGTCTGCCTCGGCTTGGCCGGCAACGTCGTCTGGACCAGCACAAGCGCGAACAAATTCGGCTCCGGCCCATACACAATCGCCGACGGGCTAATCTTTGTTATGAATGATTCCGGCAAGCTGACTATAGTGCAGGCAAATCCTTCCGCTTATGTGCAGCTTGCACAGGCCCAGGTGATGGAAGGGCACGAGACTTGGGGACCAATGGCGATTGCATCGGGTCGTTTGATCGTGCGGGACCTGCGTAGAATGATGTGTCTCGATGTTTCACAGCATTGATGCCGCCGCGTTGAAGCGGAAAGGCATTTAGGCTATAATGACCCCCAGGATGAACCTGGGGGCTTAAGGCGGCGAAATGAACAGATTGTCGGCAGCGGCAAATGTTAAAATACTGCTTGGCGTGCTAATAACGCTCGCCACCGTCGTTGCCGCTGTCTCCGTGGTAAGGCTCGACACCTTCGGCAGCCGAGGCAACCGAATTGGCAGAAAATTCGCCGGCGACATCGCCGAATTGTCGCGCATCGATCCCAATTTAATCCTGTACGAGGAGTCGTCAGTGAGAATCACCACCGGCTTTGAACAGTCACAGGCAATTGCCGCTGATTCACAAGGACGCATATACGTGGCCGGTGATAATGCCGTTCGAGTCTTCGCTCCCACAGGCGATGCGGTCAATGAGATTAACCTGTCGCAAACCGCCTTGTGTGTGGAGCCGGATGACGACGGCAGGATATACCTCGGCACAAACGATCACGTCGAGGTCTATAATGCCAACGGCCAACAAATCGCAACCTGGCAAAGCCTCGGCGATAATGCCTTTTTAACAGCTATTGCCGCTTCGGGGGACAACATCTTCGTTGCCGATGCCGGAAATCGAATTGTGCTCCGTTACGACCGGTCGGGAAAAATCGTCAACAGGATCGGCGAAAAGGACGTCGAGCGAAATGTCCCCGGTTTTATGATTCCGAGCCCCTATTTCGATCTGGCAGTTACAAAGGATGGATTGCTCAGGGTCGTGAATCCCGGTCGGCTTCGCGTCGAGGCTTACACCTTCGAGGGCGACTTTGAGTTCTCATGGGGCGAATCTTCCCTGGCCGTCGAGGGGTTCTGCGGATGCTGCAATCCTGCCGATTTCGCCGTCCTGCCCGACGGCGGCTTCATCACTTCCGAAAAGGGCCTGGCAAGGGTGAAGGTCTATGATTCCCAGGGCACGTTTGTCGGCGTCGTCGCTGGGCCTGACCAATTGCTTGAAGGTGGCACGCCGTACATCGCCGAGCTGCCTGAGAAACGCCGGGCTGGAGGCTTCGATGTCGCCGTCGATCCCGCTGGCCGAGTTCTAATCCTCGATAGAATCAATAACGCCGTTAGATTTTACACTAAGAAGAAGGCCGGATAATGAGTAATAACCCTAAGAAATTTACAGCCCGCCGGCGCTTATTCGTCGGCGCTCTGCGATATGCAGCCCTGGGTCTCCTGTGTGCGGCAGCGGCTTTGCTGGCCGCCAAGAGGTATCGATTAGTGCGCAGCGGCGTTTGCATCAACAATGGGCTTTGCGGGCGATGCAAGGTATTCGAGACCTGCCGACTACCGCTGGCCTTATCGGCAAAGAGAGCTCAAAAGGAATAGACGATGGCCGAGATTAAGGACAACCTTACCAGGCGTCACCTGCTCAAGACCGGCTGCTGCGCAGGCTGTCTGGCGGGCCTCGGCGGCCTCGCAGGATTGTTGGCCGCCAAGGGCAGGGCCGGAGATACCGTCTGGCAGATCGACCCGTACAAGTGCGTCGCCTGCAAGAATTGTCAGACGTATTGTGTGCTGGAGAAATCCGCCGTCAAGTGCGTCCAGGTCTATCAGCTATGCGGATACTGCGATTACTGCCCGGGTTTTCATCAGCCTGGAGCCGCCGCGCTCGATACCGGCGCCGAAAATGAGCTGTGTCCCACCGGCGCCATAAAACGAAAGTTCGTGGAGGAGCCTTACTTTCAGTACGATATTGATGAGTCGCTCTGCATCGCCTGCGGCAAGTGCGTCAAGGGTTGTGCCGCATTCGGCAACGGCTCGCTCTTCCTACAGGTACGGCACGACCGCTGCCTAAACTGCAACGAATGTTCTATCGCAGCCGCTTGCCCATCCGGGGCCTTCAAGCGCGTCCCCGCCGATAAACCTTACTTACTCAAAAAGGTGGAAAACGCTTGATGAGACTTCTGCCTCATACAATAGTCGCCATAGCCGTTCTTCTCAACCTTTGCGCGCCTGCATCGGCGGAGCTGCTCTTTCCCCCGCCCGAATTTGAGACCGACTACGTGATGCCCGGCACCACGACGCCGCATCCGCATCAGGATATCTATGAATACGTCGATGTTGCAGTGCTCCTTATTGCACTTTCGCTGGCTTCATATCTGATCTTGAAAAGACGCAGCCGACGCGCGACATTTGTGCTTATGCTCTCTTCTCTTGTCTATTTCGGCTTTTGGCGGAAAGGCTGCGTCTGCCCGATAGGCGCAATTCAAAATGTTGTCCTCTCGATTTCCGATAGCACTTATGCCGTGCCTATCGCAGTCTTGCTCTTCTTCCTTCTGCCTCTTATCTTTACCCTCTTTTTCGGTCGGGTCTTCTGTGCGGCGGTATGTCCCCTCGGCGCGATTCAGGACCTCGTTATGCTGTCCGCCAAAGGCGGAGTCTCGGTGCCTCACTGGCTCGCCGCGGGCCTGCGTCTGCTCGCTTATCTGTACTTGGCCCTGGCGGTCCTCTTCGCCACCACCGGCAGCGCCTTTCTTATATGCCGGTACGATCCGTTTGTCGCGTTCTTCCGCCTCAGCGGCAACGTCAACATCCTGATAATCGGCGTCTGCTTTCTGTTGGTCGGCCTGTTTATAGGGCGCCCCTACTGCCGATTCTTCTGTCCTTACGGCCTCATTCTAAGGCAATTCTCTCGGCTCTCTATGAGGCGCGTGACCATCACGCCCGATGAGTGCATCCAATGCAGGCTCTGCGAGGATTCTTGCCCCTTCGGCGCTATCAGCAGCCCCGCCGTCCAGTGGCCCGCCGTCGAGTACGCCGGGGCCAAAAAGAGACTTGCATTTCTGATGCTGCTGATGCCCATCCTGATTCTCCTGTGCGGATGGGCCGGTTCACGCCTCAAAAACGTAACGTCCCGAATGCATCCCACCGTCCGGTTGGCCGAGCGAATCTACCTCGAAGAAGCCGGCGACGTCAACGATGTTACCGACCCCAGCACCGCCTTTCGCGCTACCGGCGAGACAATCGAGAGCCTCTATCAGCGGGCCTCGGTTATCCGCGAACGGTTCACTCTCGGAGGTTGGCTGCTCGGCGGTTTTATGGGCCTTGTTATCGGCGTTAAGCTAATCGCCGTCTCCGTATGGCGAAAAAGGACCGACTACGAGGCCGAAAGGGCCGGCTGCCTCGCCTGCGCTCGATGCTTCAAATACTGCCCCAGAGAACGCCTCAGACTGAGCAAGACTAAAAAGGAGGTTCGCTGAAAATTATGGCTTCTAATGACAACAAGGATTTCGCTAAGACGCCCGGCGCAATCTGGTATAGAACCGCGGTATCCGCCGCTCTCATAGGCGCCGGTTTCTCAATCATCATTCTTACACTGCTCGTGGCAAGCTATGTCCAGGGAAGGGTCTATGAAAGCAGAATAGAAAAGAGACTGGAGACTCTCAGGATAGAAATCGCCAAAAACTCAGCCGATAAACAGGCCTTGACCGATGAGATTCGCCTGTTGGATATTGAGTTCAGGCGGTCCAGGCTGCCCAGGCCGGATTTTACCCGAATGGGTGGATACCTGCTCCTTGCCGCCCTGGCAGTCTTTGCCCTCGGACTTAAATGGGCCGATACTCTCAAGAAAAAGATACGCATCCATCAGTCTCAGCAGACGGGTTCCGGCGAACAGGTGCGTCAAGCCTCGCTGGCCCGATGGTCGCTTGCCGCCGCTCTGGTCTTGGCCGGCGCCGTCGCGCTGCTTCTTGTAGTAATCCCGCACGTTGATTTCAGGACGACCGGCGAAGTTGACACATCCTACCCCACGCAGCAGGAAATCAGGCGTAATTGGCACCGCTTCCGCGGGCATGAGGGCGCCGGAATAACCGCCGACACCAACATCCCCGACCAGTGGGATGGCAAATCCGGCAAAGGCATCCTCTGGAAAGCGAAAGTGCCGGTGAAAGGCAATAATTCCCCTATCGTCTGGGCCGACCGCGTATTCCTCTCTGGCGGCGACCCTAATTGGCTCAACGTCTTCTGCTTCGACGCCGCATCCGGAAATCTGCTCTGGACCGGCGACGTCAAGCGGACCCTGCCCAAATCAAAGGATGAAGAGCTCAGGGTGATGAAGGACACCGGCTACGCCGCTTCATCCATGGCCACCGACGGCAGGCGGGTCTATGCAATCTTCATCACCGGTGATTTGGCCTGCTTTGATTTTTCCGGCCGCAATCTCTGGACCAAGAGCCTGGGCATACCCGATAATAGCTACGGCTACGCATCCTCGCTCGAGGTCTTCAGAAATATGGTGATCGTCCAGTACGACCAGGGCGACGCCGAATCCGGCAAATCGAGATTATTCGCCTTCGACAGCTCCTCCGGCAGGCTCGTCTGGGAGGCAAAGCGCCCCGTCGCTAACTCCTGGTGCTCGCCCATACTGGCGCAGACTGAAACGGGAATCCAGATAATCGCCGCCGCCGACCCGAACGTTATGGCCTTCGACCCTAATACCGGCGCGGAAATCTGGCGGGCTGAATGCCTCGCCGGCGACATCGCCGCATCGCCGATCTACGCCAGTGGATTGACGTTTGTCGCCGAGCCGTACAGCAAAATCGTCGCTATAAGAACCAACGGAAAAGGCGACGTGACAAAGACGCACATTGCCTGGAGCGTGGATGAGCCGGGGCCCGATATTTGCAGCCCCGTTAGCGACGGGCAGTACATCCTTTTCCTCAACACCGACGGCTTGGCCCTCTGCTTCAACGTACAGGATGGAAAGAAACTCTGGGAAGAGGATATAAGAGAGGACTTCTTCGCTTCGCCGAGCATCGTCGCCGGCAAGCTGTATCTGCTCACCGAGAAGGGCGTTATGATAATCGCCGAGGCTATGCCCAAATACAAGGAGTTGAAAAGGTGCGAGCTGGGCGAGAAGTGTCACGCCTCGCCGGCCTTTGTGAACGGCCGCATCTACATACGCGGAGTCGAGAACCTTTATTGCATAGGCTATGAATGAATTGAACCTGACATTTGTTGACCAGGCCGTCGAGAGAATCGGCGGCGAAAAAGACAAGGTGCTCGAATTGCTCCAGGCGATTCAGGGCGAGTTCGGCTATCTGCCCGCCGAAGCGCTTGAGCGCCTCTGCGACCTGACCGAGCTAACCCCCGCTTCTGTCGCGGGCGTCTCGACCTTCTACGACATGTTTAGGCACCGCCCCGCCGGACGCCACATAATCAACGTCTGCATCGGGACCGCCTGCCACGTCAAAGGCTCCGAGCAGGTCTATGACGCCTTTCTCAGGCATCTCAAGATCCCCGAAGGCGACGACACCGACTCCCAACGGCTCTTCACCGTTGACAGGATAGCGTGCCTCGGCTGCTGCACCCTGGCCCCCGCAGTCCAGATCGGCAAGGTGACATACGGCCACGTCACCCCGGATTCCGTATCGAGAGTCGTTGCCGACTTCCTGGAGTACGAAAAGGCCAAAGCGGCGAAGCCGGCCAAAAAACGCGCGCTGCTGCGCGATGACGCCAAATCACGCGGCGAGATACGCATCGGATTGGGATCCTGTTGCGTGGCCCGCGGCAGCGCCAAGCTCCGCGAAGCCCTCGATGACGCCCTGGCCCAAACCGGCGTCCAAGTGCCCGTTAAACGCGTCGGATGCGTCGGAATGTGCTACCAGACCCCCCTGCTCGAAATCGTTCTGCCGGGCGGCAAATCCTTCCTGTACGCCAAGGTCGAGCCGCAGGACGCCAAGGGCATTATCCTGCGGCATTTCAAAATACCAGGAGTGACGAAGAAGATTGCCAATACCGTCTCCGGCGTGCTGGACAACGTCCTCACCGACCAAAGACGCGAGCCGGTCACTCGCTACTCGATTAACGTGCGGGAAGGACACGTCGCAGATTTCTTGGGTAAGCAAGTCCGCATCGCCAGCGAGCACTGCGGCGTTATCGACCCGATCAGCCTCGACGAGTACCTGGGCAAAGACGGCTTCGAGGCCCTGCGCAAATGTGTCACTCAACTGGATTCCGAGCAGATCATTGCCGAAATCGGAAAAAGCGGGCTTCGCGGCAGGGGAGGCGCTGGCTTCCAGACCCACCTGAAGTGGGCCGCCGTGCGGAACCAAAAAGACCCGGTAAAGTACGTGGTCTGCAACGGCGACGAGGGCGACCCAGGCGCCTTTATGGACCGAATGTTGATGGAATCCTACCCATATCGCATCCTCGAAGGCATGGCGATAGCCGCCTACGCCGTCGGCGCCGAAAAGGGATACCTCTATATCCGCGCCGAGTATCCCCTGGCGATAGAACGGGTCGGCAAGGCGATTGAAGTCTGCAAGGAGCGAGGCCTGCTGGGCCGAAACATCTTCGGCAGCAAATTCTCGCTTGCCTTGAAAATCGTCCCCGGCGCAGGCGCCTTCGTCTGCGGCGAGGAGACAGCCCTGATGGCCAGCATTGAAGGTCGCCGCGGTATGCCCCGGCTTCGGCCCCCCTACCCGGCCCAGAACGGACTCTGGAAAAAGCCAACCCTCATAAATAACGTCGAGACCTACGCCGCAGTGCCCTGGATCATTCGCAACGGCGCCGGGCAGTTCGCTCGCCTCGGCACAGCCGCCAGCAAAGGAACCAAGGTCTTCGCCCTGGCCGGGAAAATTGCTCGCGGAGGCCTGATAGAAGTGCCCATGGGAATTTCTATACGCGAGATTGTCGAGGACATCGGCGGCGGCATAGCGGGCGGTCTGCGATTCAAGGCCGTCCAGGTCGGCGGCCCTTCCGGCGGATGCGTCCCCGCCGAATTGGCGGATACCCCCGTCGATTACGAAACGCTAAAGGATGTCGGAGCGATGATGGGATCGGGCGGGCTTGTCGTCCTCGACGAGACCGACTGCATGGTCGATATGGCAAGGTACTTCCTCGACTTCACCCAGAACCAGTCCTGCGGAAGGTGCACCTTCTGTCGCATCGGGACCCGGCGAATGCTCGACATCCTCGAAAGGCTCTGCTCAGGCGAGGGGAAGAAAGCCGACATCGACGAGCTCGAACACCTGGCCCAAATGGTCAAGGCCTCCAGTCTTTGCGGCCTGGGCAAGACCGCCCCCAATCCCGTCCTCTCGACTATTAAATACTTCCGCAGCGAGTACGAGGCCCATATCGACAAACGCTGCCCAACCGGCAAATGCAAGGCGCTGATCACATATTCGGTCACCGACGACTGCATCGGCTGCACCCTCTGTGCCCAGCACTGCCCCGTTGACGCAATCGAGTACAAGCCTTATGAGAAGCATGAAATCGACGCCGAAAAGTGCATCCGATGTGGGACATGCAAGAATATATGTCCCGCTGACGCCGTGAAAGTTCAATAGGAGAATTCCGCCACAAAGACACGAAGGCACAAAAAGAATATCAATCAAAAACACACTCCGATATCTTTGTGTCTTAGTGCCTTAGTGGCAAGATTAGGTGATAATGCCGAGACTAACCATAGACAACCGCGAAGTTGAAGTTCCCGCTGGGGCAACCATTCTCGACGCCGCCGCCAAGCTCGGAACCGAAATCCCGACGCTCTGCTTCCTAAAGGGTCTTGAGCCTTCGACGAGCTGTATGGTCTGCGTAGTCAAAGTCGCCGGACTGCCCAGCCTTGTACCCGCCTGCGCGACGGTTGCCGCGGACGGAATGAAGGTCGAGAGCGATTCAGAGCAAATCCGAGACTCAAGAAAAGCGGCCCTGGAGCTGCTTCTGAGCGACCACCTCGGCGACTGCATGGGGCCTTGCCAAATGACGTGCCCGGCTCGAATGGATATTCCTTTGATGATTAGGCAGATCGCCGCCGGAAGCCTCGCCGACGCGATTGCCACGGTCAAAAAGGATATCGCCCTGCCCGCCGTCCTTGGGCGAATCTGCCCGGCGCCCTGTGAAAAATCCTGCAGGCGGGCCGCGCACGATGATGCCGTCTCAATCTGCCTGCTGAAGCGCTACGTCGCCGACGCCGACCTTCACTCCGACAATCCTTACCTTCCTCAGTGTAAGCCTAAGCGAGGAAAACGAGTCTCCATAATCGGCGCAGGCCCGGCCGGCTTGGCCGCCGCCTATTACCTAACGCAGGAAGGCTTCGATTGCACTATCTTCGACGACCACGAATGCCCCGGCGGCACGCTCCGCTATGCCCTTTGCAGCACGGCTACCCCCCCCAGGGGCCTGTTGGGCCTGCCCGCGTCCGAGAATCAGCGCCCTCTCTGTAACACGGGCATCTCCGCCAGGAGCCCGGGGGGCTTGCCCGTGCGTGAGAATCATCAGCAGGCCCCCCCGACCCCCTCTGGGGCTACCAATGGCGCAAAGCTACCCCGCGAGGTCCTCGACAAAGAAATCGCCTCGATTATGAAATTGGGCGTCGAGTTTCGCCCGCAAACGCGGATAGGCGATGCGGCATCTATAGAGAACCTGCGAAGAGATTTCGACGCTGTTTTTGTCGCCGTCGGCAAGCTGGACCAGGCCGACGCCGAGGCGATGGACTTGAAGGCGGATAAGAACGGCATCGTTATAGAAGCTGCGACTTACCAGACTTCTCTGCCCGGCGTATTCGCCGGAGGCGACGCTGTCCGCAATCGCAAGCTCGCCGTCCGCTCCGTTGCCGACGGCAAGGAAGCCGCCGCCTCCATAGCACAATACATCCTCGGCCAACCGGTAACCGGGCCGCCAAGACCTTTCAACACCCGCATCGGCAGACTAAAAGAAGGCGAGATGGAAATCTTCCTCAATAATGCAAACAAGAATCCCCGCCAAAAACCCGCCGCCGATGACGCCGGCTTCTCCGACGACCAGGCCCAAAGCGAGGCCGCCAGATGCCTGCACTGCGACTGCCGCAAAAGCGAGAACTGCAAATTGAGAAAATGTGCCGGCCAATACGACGCCAAGACCAGCCGCTACCAAGGGCCCCGCCGCACGTTTTCACAGATCCTCGGCCACCCGAACGTGATCTGCGAGCCGGGCAAGTGTATCCACTGCGGAATCTGCATTCAGATTGCCGCCAACGCCGGCGAAAAGCTTGGCCTGGCCTTTGTCGGTCGCGGCTTCGACGTTAAAGTCGCTGTCCCCTTCGACCGCTCGCTCGCCGAAGGACTAAAGACCGCCGCAAAAAAATGCGCCGACGCCTGCCCAACCGGCGCGCTCGCCCTCAAAGACTAACCGCACTTTGCCCGTTACGCACCTCGCCTTTCCCACCCCCGCCGGCCTCCTCCGGAGCATTCTCGCCCGCCGCGCCCCCTCCGCAGTGAATCCCAACACCGTCCTGAGAAGTGTTCGCGCCGAACGTCATGCCTAACTGACACCCGGCCCGCTCGCGGTTTCGGCGGCCGCTGCAGCCGATTGCTGACCTTCTTGTTCAGTCTTCTTTTTCTCCTCAAGATATTGGCTCACAGCCTGTTTCGCTTTTTCCTTGTCGACAGAGTTAAGAAAGTGCTCGTATTTTTCCACGGTCGATATAACTCGTACGACTTCCTCTTTTGTAGGGTCTTTGCGACCGTGAGCGGCCAAATTCCTCATTCGTCTGACATCTTCCATCAACGAGCCCAGATCATCCGGAACGTCAATCCCGAACCGCATCAGATATCGAGTCGATAAGTACATCCACGGAGGCCGGAATCGCATATCTTGATCTAGACCAATAGCCTTGCTGAAGTCAGCCATGCGAGCTTCAATGTACGCAGTGACCGAGAGTAACGCGCCGAGCGGATGGACTTTTGATAATTTTTTCAGATTTTCAAGTTCTGATTCATTTGCGGGTTTTCGCATCACGAAGGCAGCCAAATCCTTCTCCGGAGTGAACTGCGCAATGATCTCATCGTAATCCTGATGATAGTGGAGTTTCAGTACTTCTCTAAAGAACTCAACGCAGATGTTCATGTAAAATATTGCCGTCAGTTCGTTCGGCGAACCAAACCGGTGTTGTAGCGCATTTCGTTCATCAATTAACAATTCGATCTTGTTTTGAAATGGTATCGTAAAGCCTTTGGCTTTGAGGGATTCAAGGCAACCATTGATCGTGACCGTTTCCTTGGGGTTTTTATAAATCGATTCACCCAGATCCAGCAGAACGTCTTTCAGAATTAGTTCGACCGCGTTAGCCAGGTGAAGAATGAGAAGTTTACGATCAAGCTCCCCAGTACCATTAAAGTGCGTTATGGAATGCCCTAGCAACTCCATGGAGCTCTGAAACAGCGGTGATTCGATAGCCATGTCAGTTTCCTTCCGGCCACGGCCGGTATCAACTGCGTGCAAGGTTATATGGGGCGTAACGAAACAATTAGGAGTACTTTCATGGTTGCAACTCCAAATGACACTACCGATCCGATATCACATATAATGTCCAAATAGAATTTATCAATAATCCAATTTGAGACTTTGTAGAGCCAGGGCAACTTCGCAGAGCTATTATCCCCGTAAGCGTATAGATGCCAGTTCGCCCACTTGTTTATGAGCGAAATGCATATTTGAAGAAATGCACCAAGAAGGAACAGATATGCAATAGTGCGCCCTTGGCCAGAAGCGGCAATTGCAGCACTAATGCGCTCCTGTGTGAGAAACAGAACTGGACCTCCAACACCGTACGCAACAAGCCATGTCCGCAATGTCCGCGCGTAATCGCAATAGGCATCAAAGAAGGCATGGTTTTCCTCGTGCGCCCTATCCCTATTGAGTCTACTTCCGTGCATGATATTCCTTATGCATCTATATAACAATAGTTAGCCTGATCCGTATAAGATGCGGAGTTTTGGTTTCCTGGCCGGATAACACGCCATCTGATTTCTTGCCTAAGGCTATTCTGCAAAGTACTGTCGAACTTTCGCCGCAATCTGGCGATCCGTCATCCTCTCAACTGTTTCAACAGATGCGATGCGTCCGCGCAGTTTGCTCTTTTCAAGACGTTTTTTCAGTTCGCCCTTTGCCTCGCCAGGACCGAATATCAGAATAAATTCCGCATCACGAAGACACGCAATTACCGCCTCGTAGAAAATGTTGAGATGTCCCGTAAACGTTCTCTGGCGCCTATCATCTGACGGCACTTTCTGCGATTCATAGCGCCCCGTACGAGGCGAATCACCTGAACGTTGGAGCTGTTTCTCAACCTTCGATACGATCAGTGCTGTCTCTTCCCCTTTATCCGTAACAGCCACGATAATGGCCTTCCTATGGTCAATCCATAAACCCACTTTGGTTCTCATCGCGTTCTCCTTTGTCGCTGGCCTCACCTGACAATAATTAAACTGATCCACATAAGATGCGGAGTTTTGGTTTCCTGTTCGTAAACACGCCGCTGGATTTCTTGCCTAAGGCGTACTAACCCCTTTGTATCCAATTCCTTGCCGCCCGTCAATAACAGAAGACGAAAAGTCGCTCATCGGGTTAAATGCGTATTCCCCGTTTCGCCGATCCTCTTCTCGTCCGTGCTCCGTCGTCCACTTGCCCCAGCCTCTCCTCTCCTGTCCCCCTGATTTCCTGATCCCCTGATACCCACCTCCTGATCGCCTGTTCCCCTGGTACCCCTTCTCTTCTTCGTGCTAATTCGTGGAAACTTGTGCCATAGGTATTCGTGGTTAGTCTTCTCTTTCTGCCATGCTCATCCATCGTCCGTCCTCCGTCATCCCTCGTTCTTCTGCCCTTGTACCTTGTGTTTTCATGCTCTTTCCTCTTTCGTGTCTTAGCGCCCTCGTGGCCAACCAATCCCGGTAATCTGCGTAATCCGCGATCAAATTCTTTTGGCTTTTTTCCATTTTGTTGCTTGACTTTTCACCCCCATTTTCAGCCCAAAAATCAAGGGTGCAAAAAACCGCTCATAAAGTGCAACTTTTCGAACATTTTCACCCACTTTTCATCAAAATGCGCGCATAAACCGTCAAAAAGTGCAAATACCGTGAAACCCTAATGTCACCACCTTAAACCATTATGGCATAAGCACTTAACCCCATTTTTCGCCCCAAGTCTCATTTCTACCAGGTGTCCAATCCCATCCCAAAATCCCCGTTTTTAGCCCAAAAACAAGCATCACATCCCAGATTTTCAAAAATTATCCCCAATTCCTCACCCCCACCCCCATTTTTCGCTCAAAAATCGAGATGGATTCTACCCTGCGCGACGCCTCTCTTGTGCCTATTTCCTCTCTAACAGAAAAAGAAATTCCCGGTTCGGCTCTTCAGCTTCTCGCAACCATTCATTGGTCCATTTCATTCCCGCCATCACGTTCTTCTTGTAGTCCAGCTCCATCACATCAATGATGTTGCCGTTCGCGCTAAGGACATCATTCAGCTCGTCGGCGGTGGCCCTGCCGCCGGAGCTATATGAGAGTATGAGCCAGCGAACTTGAGTCTTCCTGATAAGCTCCTCGATGGCTTGCACCGCTGCAAAACGCCCGTTCTCGTTTCTTCGGAACTCCTCGAAAACAGACCCCGCTGCAATATCGGAGGAATCTTCTCGCCGATTTGCCTTTCCGAACAGCCGAGGTCTGTCGAACAAACACACGCTCGTCCACAAATGGTAATATGAGGCGTATCGAACCCGCGAAGGCAGCATCTTTTCATTGTTCGAGCCGTATGGCGGATCGAAATACGCAAGGTCCGCGGACACATTAGAGATCAAATCAAATATGTCGCTGCGGTGAACCTCATGCCCCTGCGCCGTCACAAAAACCTTCGGAACCCTCAGACTCAACTGGTTGTAGGACCGCGGCGACCAGTCTTTCAGGTAGCTCACAAAATGCCCCAGAGTGCTATCAACCTGGTCAAGGGCGAGAATCAGGCTGGTCAGAGCCACGGCTTTGTCCACTCTTGGAAGCGAAAGTCGCTCGATCTCCTCGCGTATGCCGTCGAGCTTCCTGGTGTTGTGAATCTGCCATGGTTTCTTCCGGCCATCGCCCTGCACGGCGGAACCGCCGTTAGGCAGCCCCGCGTAGTTCTCCGTGAACCACCCATCTCTGGGCGGAACGGCGTTGAGATGGTCGATCAACTCTTGGTATTCGCACGGCTCTTTCTTGTTTAGAAGATAGCAGGTCCCGAAAGTCTCAGACCAGACGGCAATATCATTGCAGATTATTCGATACCCGCTCTTGGCCAGCGCTTGCGACACCCGTGTCGTGCCGGAGAACCCGTCCAGAACGGTCCTTGCATCTACGCGTCCGGCAAGCTGAAGTATCTGCGGAATCAGCTTCAGCTTTGACCCCGCATATTTGATGCCCTCCGTCGCAGGGGCCTCAAGCAGACTCGAACAAGAAATCTCCATACGTTCTTATCAAGTAAATTCGTGGCCGCAGACATCGCTGCACTCATATACTAAGACGCATGGTACAGCAGAATTTTGTCCGGAAAAAGTCAAAAACGGCGGGAAGATACAGCTTGTCGCTGCAATCTGTCGATATACTTATTGACTTGTTACGAACCGGAAACTAATATTCAAGTCGAGTTTACACTTGTCTTGAGCAGGTGTCTTTCACCTAACTGTAAAGTATGAAAGGGCGGAAAATGTGCAATAAATGTGGTTGCAGGTCGAGCAAGGCGGACAAACCGAAATCCAAGCCAAAAGCAAAGGCCAAGTCAAAGAAGAAATAGCCGGACTCGCGCTCCGGCAACGTTGAGCCTATTACTCCCAGAATCGAGACTCCGGGCGGCGATTACCTCGTCAATCTGATTCGCTATGCCCTTCAACGATGGCGATTTCGGTTGGCGGGATGGCGTGGAGGTTGCAGACCATCGGGTCGATCTGCTTTTATTACTTTGCGCGCAATTCATCATAATGGCGTAAAATGCGTTCGAGGGGGCTGCCAGCACTGAGCATGCGTTCATCTTCTGCTCGTGCCCCACTGAACGTTGAAAGCACATATTCCACATCCTCGCGCTGTAATCCGTAGAGCAGAAAATATGCTGCGTCAAGCTCGGCCATAAGCTCCGCCCGGTCATCCTCTTTCCACTTATGCACCCCCTCCTTAAATCGCGCCGCTTCCGCCAATGGCCGCATATCGTTGCTCGTACAGCTCAATTTCAATACCCGCTCACTAATCCATTTCTCCAATGCCTGCTTCTTGTCCCACGGACATTTTTCCGCGTAAAAATCAGGCGAAAAAATCGGCAACTGTTCGACAATAAAGAAATTCAGGTTGACATTTGCAATTTTGTGCTTTGTAACATAGTCTAATGGATAACTATTTAGATTTCCCAACAGGCAACATTCAAGGCGTGGTGAAACGTCGGCAAAAATGAGTGGAGCCGAGTTGATTACCCCTACAGTCGGAATAAAGGAAGCTATCACTGTTCTGGAATCCGTTGCCCGCGTAACGTTCCTGAAACTTAAGAGGGCCGGGGTGCTTGTTTTCTCAAGTCTATCCAAAATCTCTGGCTCGTGCGCCCACCACCGAGGTTGAACTACAAATTCCGGATTCTGATGTTCAACAGGCGTGCTTTGCGTTGTTTGGCCTTGATTAATCCAGTTCTCCGGCTCTATGTAAACGCTGGCAAACCTGTGGTCGTAGTGCCGGAACATTTTGGCCTCATAAAGCGGCAAGAATACGCGTTTACCCTTTTTCCAGGTATTTCCGGTGAGTTTAAGTCCTTGTCTCTTAAGCTCATCAGCCTCTTTGAAGAGTTCTGCATCATTGGTTTGATGGAACATCGTGGAGAATTTGACGCCCCAAGGATTTCCACCCTCTTTGCGGTTTCTATCGATCAGTACGGGCACTCGCTTATAGATTGCCTTTGTAAGCTCCGCATCTTTGCGCGAACGGAAGATCGGGCAGGTGTGGGTATTGGGATTGAGCAGCTTGAAGTCTTTTCCGGATAGAGATATGTGACGCTTGGGCTCTTTCAACTCATCCACCTGGTGGGCAAAGAACGCAAAGTCAGCATATTTGTATTTTCTTTCTTCGCCGCCGAAAAGCAATATGCAGAATTTATACGAGTGATGGACGTCGGGAAATATCGGCGCCGTATTTTCAAAATCATATAAGGCTGCAAGCCTATTCGAGCTTGTCAATTCAGCGAAAAAGTTTTGGGTTGTGTGCTCAGTTGCAATTCCTGACGGCACAAGAAGTCCGACCCGCCCGTCGGGGGCAACAATATTTTTCGTAAGTTCAGCAAAGACAGCATAAGTATTTATATCCCCCTTGCCTGTGAGTTTATATCGCCCGCACCTCCGGATATCATCCAGTGCCTTTTCTGCCGAATTTTTAGCAGTAATATAGCGATGGTATAGCTCAGGTTCTCCCTTTTCAAGTTTCTCAATCAGTTTTCGCCGCGTGGCTGCACTGACTGCGCCGCCTATCTCCGGCTTACCGGCTGCATCGAAGAACTCACGTTCCTGTACCTTCATTCTCTCCCACGGCGGATTGCCTATTACGCAGTCAAAGCCACGATTTGGCCGGTTGAAAATAGCGGGGAATGTTTGTTCCCATTTCATCGCTCTCGGATGTACAGCCGTATCTTCGACAAGGCTGTTGCCGCATACGATATTCTTTGACAAATCGGCCAGTGACTTGCCCTTTTGGGCGGAGCGTATCCAAAGCGCTAATTGAGTTGTTTGCACTGCCTCAGGCGATAAATCCACACCAAAAAGACTGTCGTGCAGTATAAAATTGGGAATTTGCTCGAGCAGATCCGTCGCCGCCTTCTCGGTGTGGTGAGCTATCTGCGTGATCACATCGTCATACCGCTCCTCTAATAAGTAATACGCCTGTATCAGAAATGCACCGCTTCCGCAGGCGGGGTCAACTATTTTAATTTCTCGAAGCGCGTTTAGACATTCCGTCCAGAATTGAGCCAGTTCATTGCGCGGCGTGCCGAATTCAGCCTCCTCGTATTTTACGCCGTGCTTTTTCGCTATGTCGCCAAACCGCTCATCAATTACTTCACCGATAACGTTGTTGGTAATAAAAGTCGTAAAGTCCGGCGGCGTGTAGTAAATCCCGAATCGCTTTCGCTCGGCGGATTTTCCCATTTTCGGTTGTTCGGCTTCGAGCTTTGGCTCAAAGAACCCGCTCAGTGTGATGCGCTCTATCTCGCGGACGCTTTGCTCAAACAGATGGCCCAAAACATCGACGTTCACCTCATCCCGAAAATCATAGGTGCCAATTCGGTTGAAAAAAGTCGTCCAACTGTCGTCAAGTTGCAGATTGTCAACATCGTCATCTTTGCTGAACAATCCCCCGTTATAAGGTGAAACGCCCCACTCAGGATTTCCCTTGTCGATGCTCTTGAAAAGCTTTAAAAAGTTCTGCCACTTGGGATTGGTCACCTGTTCAAACGCCGACACCTGGCTCCACGCTCTGTGTATGGAATTTTCCGACAGAAGGCCTCTATCCTCACAAAAAGCAACAAAGATGATGCGGTCCAAAAGTTTTTGAGATATCTTGACGGCTGTTTCCAACGGCTCATTCAACACATTCTTCAAATGGTCAATCAGCAAAATGCGGTTGTCACGGTAGTCTCTGTAAAGTTCGCCCCCGATTTCTTGCTGCCGCTTGTTTGAATCATCCAGAAGCCTTTCGGCACGCGGCTTCTCTAATGCCGAGGGCAAGAGTCCACCACGCTCAAAAATGTAATAGAATTGCCGGAAGGTTTCTATGTCGCGCAAGTCCTGAAACGCAAAATGCTCGTATGCTCTCGGCGTATGATTCCTATGATAAAGCCTGAAGCTCACGTAATTGCAGACGATTCCCCACTGACAGTCCGGCAGTTCATCGAGATAGTCCCAGCACTGGCGCACCGCCGTTCGCCCGTTGGACTTATCCCGGTCAAGATTGACAGTAGGCCCTTTAAGTTCAATGACTGCTGAGGGCGAGTCTTCTTTCCCGCGGCGAAATATGCCAATGGCAGCATCCGCCTGGCCGGCATTAACGGAAAACTTAGGCTTGAGGTTCCACGTCTCTTCGTTGTCGGAAAACAGCTTGTAACCTAAACCATCCCCGAAAACCTCCTTCAAAAACTCCCCCTCGATAGCGGTTTCGTTTTGCTCCGCAAGCTTGTCGCTGGATTCCATATCGGCCCACTTAAGTATAATCTTGTGAGCCCGTTCTTGCGCTTCTCCAAGCAACTGATGGTTGGTTGAGCCTTGCTTCAGCTTTCGCGGGAGAAAGAGATTGCGGCGGCGGTGGCTTTCGCCGTATTGACTCGGGTGCTCTTCTGGAAATAGATACTTGCCTTTGGGAGTCACTGCTCACCTTTCCCGCTCCGGCGGGTTGACCGAATCCCTATTGCCTGCCCAGGTCGCCTATCGTAAAGACCTCGTTGCTATCGTCTATACTATACTCCGCCAGGGTGAGCCCGTCAAGGTTGTCGTAGGAGTAATCGACGGTGCTGGGTAAACGATATTTTTTTGCTTGATACGGTCACAGTTTTCGTTATAATTCAAAGGTGCTTGCAGCCGCGAAGAAACCGGTGAACGCGATTTCTTTGGCAAATTGCCAATTATCCGGCAGTTGGGGCAGGTAGCTCAGCTGGTAGAGCAACGGACTGAAAATCCGTGTGTCGGCGGTTCAAATCCGCCCCTGCCCATTTCGTTCTCCCCCGTTCCAACCGCTGCCAAGCGGTGACTTTCTGTGTCTAACTGCCCGTGATTCAAGCGGTTATCGTTTCTGCCAGTTCCCTTGAAATCTTCTCGCTCGTTGCCAACTGCCGACAAGCGGTCACAAGCCGGTCCTTTTCAGGCATCTTCAACGTGTATCGCTATGTATTGCGGTTCCGTCCAAGGGTTCTGCACGCTTGGCGTTCACTGATTCCCAGCTTCTCAGTGACCGCTTCGACGGCCTGTCTGCGAGAAGTCGGGTCTATCAGCTTTTTGAGGCCACCTCCCGGAGAATGGCGTTTTCGATGGCTTGATCGGCCACAACCTTGCGTAAACGGGCAATCTCTTTCTGAAGGTCTCGCAGCTCCTTGACCATCTCCGGGCTCATTCCGCCATACTTCTGGCGTCAACGATAGCAGGTCTGCTCCGAAACTTCGATCTACTTACAGACTTCCGGGATGGTCTTGCCCTGTCCTATCAGGACATCTGCTTGCCTCAGCTTGGCTACGATCTGAGTGCCTGTGTGTTTCTTCTTCATAACAAAGGTCTCCTGAAAACCGGTGCTGCCACATCTGAACGGCCGGTGCTCGTTCCTGCCGGGTCCGACTCGAGCCGACCTTTACCTTTCAAATCGGCAACACAACTACAATATCTTCCGGAAACCTCTCATGAGACATGGACCAATTTTCGGGGGCAAGACCAATAGGCAACGCTCGTGTGCCGCTGGGTAGAATCCTCCGAGTCCTTGAAGAAGTAGGAGCCTGCCGTCACAGAAGGTGGGAGAGTGACATCGGCTATTCAAGCCTTAGGATGGCCAAGCCGCCCTTGCCGTCGCAGACCATGATTTGGGCGCCGGCAACAGCGGTGGAAAGAGACCGCACAGCCACATTCGATCTTGCGTACAGAAGCGGAAGAGCAGGAGTTGAGACATCAACGACTGTGACGCTGGTCTGGCCGGCTATGAAGAGCCGCGACCCGCTGACGGTTACATCCACAGCGGTACTGCCTGTGTCAAAACTGCTAATCAGAGAGGGTGAGGATGGCGCGGCAACATTGAGGATCTGAACACCTGTCTGTCCGTCGGCCACAAACGCAGTGTTGTTTGCCACAGAAACTGAATAAGCGGTGCCCGGCGTATCGTATGAAGCTACAAGCGAAGCATCAGCCATGTTGAGTATTTGCAGCCCTCTGCCGCCATTGGCCACATACCCAAACGCCCCGTCGATGGCCACACCTTTGGCCCAGCCGCTCGACTCCCACCGCCCGGTAAGCGAAGGCGCCGACGGATTCGATATGTTCAGCACATACACATTTGTCCCATCCGCGACCATCGCGAGGGAGCCATTAACAGCAACGCTGCAAGCCGGCCCGTATGTCCGATAGTCACCGACCGCACGTGGGGCGAACGGGTCGGATATATCGACAATTTGAAATCCGCTGCGTCCATTGGCCAGGTAAGCGGTAGTTCCCGCCACAACAATATCCTGAACTTCATCCAGCGAGCCTGTACCGAGCCAATCTGCGGCGAGTTTTGCCAAATCAAGCGCATCGACCACATTATCTACGTGGATATCTCCGCCAAGCGTTCCGTCACTGCCCCAATAGCGCCCCAGCAATGAGAAATCAAACAAATCCACAGCGTTATCTTTATCCAAGTCGGCTTCAAGCATATTGCCCAAGACCGAGACGAATTCTGGCGACGCAGAGACGGACAAATCGACGGTAAGAAGTCCCAATTCGCCGGCGGCCACAAATGCCAGCGAACTGCCGGCGTCGGCTGCATACGGGGATGACTGGAATCTATAGGACCCGACCGTGGATACGGCGGCTGCGGAACCGGCTATATTCAGAACCTCCATGCCGGCATCCCCGTCGGCAACGCATACTTGGGAACCCAAAACAGTCAGGTCGGATGCCTGACCCGGTGTGTCGAACGCTCCAAGACGCACCGGCGAATCAGGGTCTGAAAGAAGTACAACCTCAATGCCCTTATCGCCTACCGCCACGTAGGCGACGTCATTGCCGTCTATGTGGGCCACCTCGACGGCCTTGGCTGTTCCGAGCAGCCTCATCTGTCCGCGCAAGAACGGCGATGTTGGATTTGCGGCGTCAACCACAAACAGATTGCCAAGTCCATCCGTGATACAAGCCAGTATCCCGGCAAGTGCGATTGACCGGCCAAACTCAATCTGGTTACAGTTGCCGAGCAAGACGCCGACAGCGCCGGCAACATCGACAATCTGCAATCCGAGCTGGTCGTCCAGCACATACGCCGTTGTTCCCGACAACGCCACTGCCGTAGCCGAACCTTGCGTCTGGTAAGTGCCGCGAAGAACCGGAGCCGTCGGCGCGGAAATATTATAGAAAGCAAGGCCTTCCGGGCCGTCGGCGACGCAGAGCGTCGTTCCGCTTGCTGCAACGTCATAGACGTATCCCGGCGTGTCGGCGACAGCTAGCGCGGCTGGTATCGAAACGTCGGTTATATCAACGGGCAGCAGACCCGACGCGCCGCCTGCGGCGTACGCCGTATTTCCCGCGATTGTCACCGCCTGAATGACGTCGGCCAGACGCACCCGGCCTACGGCGGTCGGATTGCATGGATCGGACATGTTGAGTATCGTCAGCGTCGCACCCTGGCCGATCAGCGCATACTGATTGCTCATCGCAATTGCGCGGGTATCTCCGCCGATGCTCCCCGCCACAAAAAGAGATGTTACCGGCGAAACGACTCCCTGGCCGCTAAGCGAAACCACACTGAGCGGCTTATTCGGGTCGTTACTGCCCACAGCAACAATCGAATAATCATATTCCCGCCCAGTCCCAGGCAGGAAACGGACGCTGATCGTCTGTATTCCGGTCTCAGGCGGAAGCTCAAATGGAACGGCGGGAGGTGAAACGAAGCTGTAAGCCGCTTTGTCGAGACCAACGACCTCCAGAGACCTAATCTCCAGTGTCCCCTTGCCTGTGCTGCGAATGTCGAAACTCAGCTCACTTTGACCACCAACCGGGACCTCGCCAAACGCCAATTCGCCCGGACTGATTTCAATATTGGGTTCCGGCGGCTCAGGCGGAATACCTTCTCCACTGAGAGTTACTTTCGAGACAGGTGGAAATCCCCCGCTACCCACATCAACCTGAGCACTATTGAATATCCTAACGGAACCCGGGCTGAATCTGACTGTAATGTCCACTCTGCCCGGCACTCTGCCTCCCGGAGGAACGTCAAACGGAAGCGCAGGAGGGGAAACCAGACTATACACGCCCGCGTCCGAACCGCTGATTGCCAGTGTAGTGATTCCCAGTGGAGCTGCTGTCCGGTTCAGTATCGCAAAGCTCCCCTCGGCGTTCGTCCCGACGTCACACAGTCCAAAATCAATGCTCGTCGGCGACAGCTCAATCGGCGGGCTGACAGCCGGAGTATATGTGAGCTTAACGTTGTTGTATCCGCCCTGCGTGGTCGGCCCTATAGTCCAGGCCGATCTGCCCTTGGTAATCGTGAAATAAGTAAAATTGCGCGGCTGGCCGTCGTCCGAATTGGTGCATTCAAAATACAGCCTGTAAGCGCCGTCAGCAATGACCGACCCATCCAGTTTTCTGAAATTCCAGTTGATATTGTATGTCTTGTAGCTCGTCTGAGTTGCGCCTGTACGTGCGTCAATATCTTCCTGACGGGCCGGCGTCCACCAAGTATCAAAAGAGGTCTTGCGTGCGTTAGCCCACACCGTCCTTTGATTCCCGACATTCGTGCCGGCCGTACTGACAAAACCCGCGTCGGTTGTTGCAAGCCACACGACGTGAATGTGTCTGTCGCCGTATTCGCCCCCTGCATTGGTGGTAGTGAAAACGATGTTCAGATTATCATCCGCCCCCTCAGCAGTTCCCGCAAGAACAGAACATAGAGAGAACATTAGCAGCAGATTCATTGTGCCCTTGAGCAGAAGACGTTTCATCGTGGGATTCTATTCATTCGTTGTCACGGACATGCAATAGACCTTCGTTGAGGCTCGATAGTCCGGTTTCTCTTATGTCCTTAATAATCTGGCGAGCCGTGTTGACGACTCGTCCCAATGCCGACCGCACAGTAGGCGAAAGCTCGATTGCATAGTCGATTGTCTCGGGCTCGACTCCCAGGATGATGATGCACGGCCTGGCATCTTTGGGCATGGTCCTGAGCAGTCCGGCAATTCCCATACCATGAAGCGAATAAGACCTCTGAATCGCAGCATCCTCGGCGTAGAGCCGGTACACAGAGCCGGGCCGACCGCCTGCACGCACGGCATCGACTGCAATGACAACATCTGCATCTTCAAGAAGGTGCTGTGCGTGGAGGATCCTTGTCCCAACCTCAGCCAGACGAACGCCTGCAGGAGGATCCTTCCGCAGTTCCCGCACGGCGTGCAAACCCACTCCGTCGTCGCCCAGCAACTCGTTGCCGAGACCGACAATCAGGATTTTCAGATTTTCGGCATTGCAGAAAACCATTTGATTGATTCACATTCTAAAAACCTTAGCCCTCTTCCCTGGCCTGATCACATGCGTCGCGCAGTCAAGACACGGATCATACGAATGAACGACTCGCATCGCTTCAACAGGCTCGTCCGGATTCTCAATAGGCGTTCCGAGCAGCGCTTGTTCCAGCGGGCCGAGGACACCTTTGTTGTCTCGCGGCGAGCAGTTCCACGTCGTCGGCGAGATGACCTGATAGTGAGCCAGCCTGCCGTCGGCGCCGACTTGGAGCCAATGTCCGAGTGCTCCGCGCGGCGCCTCCGTCAGACCGACACCGCTGACAAGCGTCTGGGGCACCGGTTGGGTATAAACCGGCCCGGCGGGGTCGAGCTCGGTCAGCCAGTTCTTCATTGCCTGGGCGATTTTCAACGCCTCATAAGCACGCGCCAGATGGCGGTCCATAACAGAGACGCCGTTCTGGTAGTCGCCGTTGACCCACATGCGAGCCAAGGGCCCGACCTCATAAGGCTCGTCGGCATACCGAGGAGCCTTCAGCCACGAGTAGGCGCCATCTTTGGGATTCTCCGGCGTGCTGTCACCGACGGCTGGATTAAGGGCGGAATTGCCCACAAACCAAGAATTCGCTACGTGTTCAGTAATGTTCCCCACATCCAGAGTCACCGGAGTTCTGGAACCATCCACAGCCCGGCCCCGGGCCAGCAACCTGCTCGTTCCATCGTCATTCAAATCGAAGACCCCGTATGAAAGCAAATTCCCATGTCCTTTGCCTGTGGAGAAATAGTCATCATACTTGGAAGCAAGAAACTCCACGTCCGCGATATACGTGTTCCGTATGAACGGGATCAGCTCTTCGAGAAAGGCGTCAAAGGCATCGATACGCTCCTGCCTCGGCGTGCAGGTGAAGCCGCCCGGTATGTAAGCCGGCGGATGCGGCGATCTGCCGCCGAACAGGGCTGTCATCTGGTCGGCCTTGCGTCGCATGGTCAGGGCCTGCAGGTAATGGTTCATCAAGGCATCGTTGTCGGTTTTGGAGAAACGCCTGTCTGCCTTCCAGTCGGCCTGCCATGGGGGCATAGCCGGGCCCTCGACAAAGTCCGGCGCAGCCAACAGGTAGAAATGCAGTATATGTGACTCGACGAAATTGGAGCCGTTCACAAGATTGCGCATGATGCGGGCGTTAGTTGGGATGGTCGTGCCGAACGCGTCATCCTGTGCCCTGACCGACGCTACGCCGTGTGCTACCGGACAGACGCCGCATATCCGTTCGGTGATATGCTGTGCGTCGCGCGGGTCGCGACCTATCAGGAGCTTCTCGAAACCTCGAAACAGTCCTCCGCCGGCCTTGGCGTCAACAATCTGCTGAGTGCCTGCGACTTTGTCTATCGTCAACTCGATCTTGAGATGCCCCTCGATGCGAGTTACCGGATCGTAAGCGATTGTGAATTTCATAGAACGAACTCCTTGTCCCTTCATTCCTTACGAGTAGAAGCCTGCACCGGGAAAGTCCGGCTCGACGCAGCCTATGCAAGGTGCGTTGGCGTCGATGCACCAATTTGCCGGTCCTGTCTCCCCGCTGTTCCATTTACGAGCTGGGCAGTCCGCAAAGGTTACCGGGCCCCTGCAGCCGAGGTCCTCAAGACACTTGCGGTCCTGGCCGAAGGTGGTCGCTCTTTCGTTTGGCGGACCGAGCTTTACATTACGGGGACAGTTTTCATGGATATTGAGAGTCATTGAATCGACATCTTTGTTGCCATAAATCGTCGTCGGCCTATCGTATCCGTCCAGCTCAATGACGTTGCCCAGAATCAGTTGCACGACGGTCCAAGCGACCCAGGCGGGATGCGAAGGGCAGCCCGGTATATTGACAAGCAAAGGCACGGAGACTCCTCCTGCCGCCAAAGCCTGCCTGACACTGAGGACTCCTGTGGGGCTGGCGGGCTCATCCGGGGCAGGCATCGATGCGGGGTAAACTGACCGTGGTATGCCTCCGTATGAAGCACACGTTCCCACGCATAGAACCGCCGCTGCATCAGAGCCGAGTTCGAGGACCATCTGCTGATACGTCTTCTCTTCGCCGTTGCTGGTCAGTATGGTGCAGGCGCGTCCTTCGAAGGCTGTGGGAACGCCCCCTTCGCACACAAGCATGTAGCCTCCCAAACGGCGGGCTTGGGCAGCCATTGTCACGGCGGTCTCACCCGCGGAAGCCATCAAGACCGTATGATAAGCCAGATTCACATAGTCCAGCACGACATTGCCTGCCGTCACATCGCCGACCGGATCCAAATGTGTGAAGAGATTCAGAAACGAAACGGAATCGCCCTGGCAGCCGCTGCCGTGAAGCCAGATGATTGTCGCGGCTCCCTCGCTTGCCAGCGCTGCTTCAAGCCGCCGCAAGCTGACTGCGCTCAGACCAAGGGCGGCGGCTGAGGCCGTACAATACTTCAGGAAATCGCGACGGGTGATCTTCATTTTATGTTCTTCCTTTATGTGAATCTATCGACAGACCAGGCGGCTTCGCAAAGAAACAAGGGACATCACTACCTCCAGGATAGTACGAACAGCCCTGTAGCAACAATGAACGAATAAACTACGTAGTCCTATTTTAGTTTATTGTTTTAAGTTCACGATGTCAATACAGAATTCATCGCTAAGACAAGGAACGAATGACCTAAACATCGCAGGGTAATTAGGTGAATCCGTCCAAGCCGAATGGTTGGCTCGGTTTTGCCTTCGTCTGTTTCAATTGTCCCCGGACCAACAGCGACTTGATTCGGCTCAGGCCGTTCCCAAGATTTCTCAATTTCGCTTGTAAGTGGGACTCTGCCCTATAATACTGGAGCATGAAAGGCATAAAGACTTTACTGTTTTTGGGGTCTCCGTTTATGATGGTGTGGTGCAGTGGTGTTTTTTGGAGCAACAGATATGAATACCTCAGCAGAGCCATTCCAGAAGAGGTACCTTGAGATTTGGTCGAATCCGGTGCTGACGGGTTTACCAGCTTGCTTGTCGGGCGGCCGCAATTTCCGGGCAGCTCCTTTGAAATCTACGTGAGGACATCACATGAAAAGCTACGGCATTGTTGGAGTTTTTTCGTGCGCTGTCTGCGTTCAGCTTTCGGCGCTCGCTGCAACGGATAACGGTTCCTTCAAGAGTTACCCTATGATAACAGCACTGCCAGTCGGGGCGAGGATCGCATTTGAAGTTGCGCAGCCTACGGACGTTGAGATCTCGGTGCTCGACGCTGGGGACAGAGTCGTTCGACATCTTGCCGCCGGTGTCTTGGGAGGTGAATTCGCGCCTCCGGAGCCGTTGCAGAAAGGTATGCGGCAGTCAATCGAATGGGATGGCACGGACGATTCGGGGCAGCTTGCGGCTGGCGGGCCGTTTACGGTGCGTGTGCGCACGGGCC
>Ga0315277_10002147_pt1 | contig 27705 bp, 25 predicted proteins | sample YL17G05_15_MG_FD_203695 | JGI IMG/M metagenome (GOLD analysis project Ga0315277, IMG submission 203695) | Sediment microbial communities from Yellowstone Lake, YNP, Wyoming, USA - YL17G05_15 | ecosystem: Environmental > Aquatic > Freshwater > Lake > Sediment | place: USA: Wyoming | collected... | reverse complement strand
TCCGCCGCGCCGTCGCGCCCGCTGCCCGTGCCGGCTGAAGCCTGCCTAGCCAGCCTCACCGGAGCATGGGACGTCGCTTTCCAGGCGGATCGGGGCGCTCCGGCCAAAATCGGTCTCGACAGCCTGAGCTCGTGGAGCGAAAGTTCCGACCCCGGCGTGAAGTATTTTTCCGGGACGGCGACATACACCAAGACAATCCAGGCGCCGGCGGACTGGTTTAGGGCTGGGGCGAAGCTGTGCCTCGACCTTGGTGACGTGAAAAACATCGCCGAGGTCTCGGTCAACGGCAGGCCGTTCGGCATTTTCTGGAAGACGCCGTTTCGCGTGGACGCGACCTCCGCGCTTCGAGCGGGCGCCAACACGCTGGAGATCAAGGTGACAAACCTCTGGGTCAACCGCCTGATCGGCGATCAACAGCCCAACGCTACGAAGAAGTACACGTACACGGCGCAACAGTTCTACCGCGCCGATTCGCCGCTGCTACCCTCGGGCCTCATCGGTCCCGTGCTCATCGTGAGATCTGAATAGCTAGCCCTTGGGCTTCATGAGCTGGATATAGGGCGGGTAGTTGGTCAGGGATTCGAAGTCCTCACAGGTATGGAGGCCGGAGTAGCCGTGGCCCTCTTTCGTCGCCTGGCGGAGAAGATTGACGGCGCCTTCTCTATCGCCGAGAAGAGAGGAGATCCGAGCCCGCCAATACGTCGGTTTCCCAAAAAGGTAAGGCCTTTTGTCGTCTTCGAGCTGTTTGGATATCTTAAGCGCTTCCTCTTTATCCCCCATTTGGACCGCGATCACCCCGAGATATCCCAAACAGTCGGTATTATCGGGGACATCGCTGCGGAGTCCCTCGAATAGTGCCTTCGCCTCGGCCCATTTTTCGAAGGCATAAAATGTCTCGGCTTGGGCAGAGCTGTTTTCACCCGAGGTTTTTTCCTCAACAGGGCGATTTTCAAACCACTGGACGGCTTGACTCAAGACCTTGACGGCATCCTCCCTAAACCCATGGGCCCTCAATTCCCTTCCGATGTCCAGCATGATCATCCCCGGGGAAAAACCGCTCTCGGGTGGCAAGGTTTTGCTTTCTTCAAAGAGCCTTTGAAGGTCTTTCGTCCGGCCTAGAGCGGCCAAAGATCGGGCTTCACAATAGAGCAGATCGAGAAGCTCTGGAGAATGTCCCCGGCCGCGGCGGGCTTCTTTCAGTTCCTGCTTATAATCTCCGAGCATGTGGTAGGCCCGGGTCAGGACCCACCAGTAGTCCCAGTTTTCATACACTTCAGCAAAGGGATCCAGGCCATTCAGAAGGTCAATGGCTTCCTGGGGGTAATTTGACCACGTCGCCTCGAGCGCGTTTTGATAAGTCCAGTCCCATGTTTTATAGTAGGACACCATCTGGCGGCAAATCCGAAGCGAAGTCTCCGGGTCTCCCCGGGATCCGGCCTCATGCCATTCCAGGAAGAGGCGTTCTCCGGAGGATAGTTCCGCCCTGGATTTGGCGACTTCTTTAAGAAGCTCGTCGCCCTTAGCGTATTGGCCCATGTTGCTCATAGCGATAGCGGCGTACATCGAAGCCACTTTTAAGCTCGGATCGCGTTCGGCTGCCCGCAGGAAATGCTCCACTGCCTCTGGAAATTCCCCGCGGTAAAAGGCTTCCGAGCCTTCAATATATTCCCGGTAGGCCTCATATTTTGGCGGCTCTTTCAATAATAAAAGCCAGTCTTTGAGCACCGGGCTAAAGATGCCGGCCACTCCGCCCATGAGCCTGAGACGCAGAGGCTCGAGCGCCGCAGCCGGGTCCTGGGCAGGCCCACTCGCCGGCTCTAATGCCAGGATATTCTTCCCGGTGACCATATCCTCCACCCAGGCATGGAACTGGATGTTTTCTCCCTGGAGATAATAATCGCCGTGGACGATTTTTCCCGCTCTTGTCACTTCGGCCAGGGCGCGCAGCTTGTCCTTCCCCCCGGGTTTGTCGGCGATGGCCTCTCGCGGCGGCACTGGGGCGACAGAAAACTTGCCGACCTGCGTCAGTCCTTGCATGATCCGCTCCGCGGCCAGGCTGCCTATGTAATCGAGTTTGGGGTCGCCGGACTTGTTCTCGAAAACGGCTACAGCGACAAGATTTGGATTCAGGTTCGAAGCTTTCTTCGGCCAGAAAATGACCGCGGCGGCGATGAGCGCCACAACCACCAGCGCCGGGATGATGAGTTTTTTCGGTTGGAATTTAACCGTGATTTCTTTGGAGGTGAAGGCCTTTCGCTCCGGCGCGATGCGCGCGGTTGTTGGCAGCCCCTTTTCGAGCCGCTCGAGTTCGGCCTGCAAATCAGTCGCTGATTGATAGCGCTTCGCTTTTTCCTTCTCCAGACACTTCAAAATCACACCGCTCAACTCGTCCGGAACGCTCGGGTTGAAGAGTTTCGGATTTTTCGGCGTCTCGCTCTTATGCTTCATGCCGACCGTGAACGGCGTGTCCCCCTCGAACGGCACGCGGCCGGTCAGCATCTCGTAGAGAATAATCCCCAGCGAGTAGATGTCCGAGCGCGCTTCCACCTCCTTCCCTTCAACCTGCTCCGGACTCATGTACTCCGGCGTCCCGATCATCACTCCCGGGCCTGTACGGCTCTTTACGGTCATAGAGCGAGCGATTCCGAAATCCATGATCCGCGCGCCCCCCGCCCGGTCGATGATGATGTTCGACGGCTTGAGGTCCCGGTGGACAATCCCTTGCTTGTGCGCCTCCGCCAGGCCATCGCAAATCTCTTCCCCGATCGCGATCGCCTTGGCGACTGTGAGCTGCCCTGTCTGCCGGATCAGGGCCTTCAGGTCTTGACCCGGAACATACTCCATCGTGATGAAGTGTATCCCCTTCTCCTCCATGAGCTCATACATGCGGCCGATATTCGGATGGCTGATCTTGCGGGCCAGCTTGAGCTCGTTGTGGAAACGCTCGAGCGTTGAGCGGTCGGCGGCGATCTCCGGCCGGACGAGCTTCAGGGCGACCTCTTCGTTGAGCTTTTTATCCAGGGCGCGATAGACCCGGCCCATCCCGCCGCGGCCCAGCTCCTCGATGATCTGGTAGCGGCCGGCAAAGAGGCTGCCCGTGGTGAGTTCTTGGGGAGCCGTTTCCAGGGTTTCGGTGAATAGAGGCGGGGTTGGCTGAGACGGCGGCAGCGGGGTGGCGCACTCCTTACAGTACTTGGAGTCCGAAGGATTCTCCTTGTGGCAGGATGGACACTTCATGGCCGCCTCTTTTGTGTTTTGTCTGCTTGGCCAGAGCATATCAAAGAGAACCGTCCGGGTCAACAAGGAACCTCTGCTTGTAACCCAATAGGTGCACGTATTTCTCTTTCACTGACAAGGGAAAGGGCTAGAATGTCCTTTTAGGTATCGACGAATGCGATAGGTTTACTAATACTCTGGAGATCTTGGGGAAATTCTGGTGACACGGCCGGGATTAGTGTCCGATTTCATCCCAGAGCCGTAGCCCTGGGATCTGGGCGAAATGGTCGTCATAGGTCACCAGGATCGAGCCTGTTTCCAAGGCATGGGCCGCAATCCAGACATCATCGATCGGAATCGGGTTTCCGGACTTCTTGAGAGAGGCCATAATAAGCCCGAAGATATCCGCCGTCTCTATCGTCGCCTCGAGTACGGTCACCGTTGGTTTGAGCAGGAAGCGATCCAGGATTTGTCTGTTTTCTTTCTCTCTGCCGCCGGCTTTGAAGCCCGCATATAATTCACCCAGGACGAACACCGACATGTAGACGCTGTCGGCTTGGGCGAGATAACTCATGACTTTTTCGTCGCCTCTCAAAAAGCGCACATAGGCGTTTGTGTCCAGCAGGATTCTTTTCATCTCCAGTCCCCGGGCTCAACGCTTTCCAGGTCCTTGGCGGCCTCCAGAAATTGCTTTTCGTCCTCCTCTGTCCAGACGTCAAAGAGATCGAGGAACTCGTCCCGATGATCGTCCTTCTCCTTTCCCAGGCCGAGCGCCTTGGCTAGAAGTTCCTTCACGATCTTATTGACGCTTGTTCGGGCGGATTTGGCTCGCTGACTAATGAGTTTTTCCGTTTCCTTGTCTATTCCGTGGACTGTGATTGATTTCATCCGGCCTCCATGATTCTATGTATGCATCAACTTGAATCACATTATGAATCATCTTGGGCTTTAATGCAAGCCCGTCAGAGATGCTGGGGATCTTTGCCGAAAAATTTGGAGACACGCGCAGGAAAATTTCAGGCATTTGGCCTGTCCTTCACCTCGATCCACCGCTCGCTGATCCTCCTATTGAGTTAGACGGCTCTGCCAGAGCGTCTTTGGTTGTCTGGGGTGAAAACAGGAGACTTGAGGCTGCCGTACGCAAACCCCCCCCCCTTTTTGTGCAAACTAGATGAACAAAACCTATTGACATTATTGTGCATCAATTTATAATATTCTGTGTAAAAAGATGAGGTGCAGCAATGAGGACAACAGTTACTATCGAAAAGGGAATGATCGATGAGCTCCTGGACGAAACCAAGGCCAAGAGCAAAGCCTCTGCCGTCCGGGAGGCCGTGGGTGATTATCTCCGGCGGAAGAAGATATCCAGGATAAAATCACTCAAGGGAAAACTGGAATTTGACCAGGAGACGGCCTCAAGAAGGCATCATGAGCGCTGAAAGAGTCCTGGTCGACACCTCCGTCTGGGTGAGTTATTTCAGAGGGGGTTCCCCTGCAATCTCAGAGAAGGTCGATAGGCTGCTTGCGGGGGACGAGGTCTGTGTCCCCAAAATCGTCTTGGCGGAGCTCCTCCAGGGCGCCAAATCCGAACGGGAAATCTCTACGATCGAGGATTTCTTCGACGCCTTCACGATCCTGGATCAGAGTCCAGAGACTTGGTTGACTGCTGGAAAGCTTTCCCGAGAGCTCAAGTTAAGAGGGAAGACGATCCATCTCCTCGACTGCTATATTGCGGTGATAGCCAAGGAGAACGCCTGCGCCGTCCTCACCCTGGACGATCATTTCAAGGAGATTCAGAGAGTGATGCCGCTCTCCCTAATTTGAGAAGGCACCTGGGATTTTATAATACACGTTTCTAGAGAGGAGGCCGCGAATGAAAACGATTCGAGGGAAGGTTCTGGCGGCGGCGATCCTGATCGCCTTCGCCGTTTTGTCTTTCGGCCAGCAGCCGAAGGCCGATCCCGAGATGGTGGCCAAGATCAGGGAGGAAGGATTCCAACGCTCCCAGGTCATGGACATCGTCGGCTACATCACGGACGTCCTGGGCGCCCGCCTGACGCTCTCGGCCGACATGAAGCGGGCCCAGGCCTGGGTCAAGGACAAGATGGAGAGAATCGGCCTGGTCAACACGGTCATCGAACCGTTCATGGATTACGGCGTTTCCTGGGACAATGAATATTTCTCGCTCCACCTGCTGGAGCCGGATTATCAGCCGATGGTCGGATTCCCGCTCACCCACACTCCCGGCACGGAGGGGAAGGTCGTCTGTCCTGCCGTCATCGCCGACGCCCAGCTCAAATCAGACCTGGCGAAATACAAGGGCAAGCTGACGGGCGCGGCGGTCCTGGCCACGCCTCCCTTCACGATCGAGCAGGCGGACCTGGCCAGGGGAGTCGCCCGCCTCACGGACGAAGAACTGAAGACAATGGAGGAGGCGGTCATCCCGACTCCCCGACGCCCGGGCCCACCCCCTGGCCCGCCGAACCCCGACCTTCTTAAACCCGAGGAGGCCATCGAGTTCTTCAAGGCGGAAGGAGCTGTGGCGGTTTTGCGATGCGACGGCGGAAAGCCGGGCGCGGTCCGGGGGTTCTCCCGCCCCGGCACGAAGGACGACAAGTGGTCGCGCGAGAAAAGCCTCTCTTCGCTCCCGATCATCGCCGTCACCCCCGAACACTACAACCGCATGTACCGGATCTTGAAACGGGACATCCCGGTCAAGGTCGAGTTCGAGGTGCGGAACAAGTTGGGTGAGATGGTGGAAAAGGCCTGCAACGTGCTTGGCGAGATCCCGGGCACGGACCTCAAAGGCGAGGTCGTGATGATCGGCGCCCATTTCGACAGCTGGCACGCCAGCCCAAACGCGAGCGACAATGCCTCCGGGTGCGCCGTGGCGCTCGAGGCGGTCCGCATCCTCAAGGCCGTCGGCGCCGTGCCGCGGCGGACTATCCGGGTGGCCCTATGGGGAGGGGAGGAGCAGGGAATCTATGGCTCGAGCGAGTATGTCCGGGGCCATTTCGGCGATCCTCGGGACCCCAAGATCGGAAAGAAGCCGGACTACGACAAGCTCTCGGCCTATTTCAACCAGGATTACGGGGCCGGCCGGTACCGCGGGATCTATCTGCAAGGGAACGAGTTCGCCCGCCGCTTCTTCGCCGAGTGGATGAAGCCGCTGGCCGACCTCGGGTTCACGGCCATTTCCATCCAGAGCGTCGGCTCGACGGACCACGTTGCCTTCGACCAGGCCGGCCTGCCCGGGTTCCAGTTCATCCAGGACCGGATCGCCGGGACCGCCGGCCACACCAACCTCGATTTCTACGATACGTTGTCGGCCGAGGATTTGATGAAGAACGCCGTCATCATGGCCGTGTTCGCCTACGAGGCGGCGATGAGCAAGGAGCGGATCCCGCGGAAGACGATCGTGGTGGAGGAGGTGTCGCCGGAGAAAAAAGCGGCACCGGCGTCATAAATCACCAGGACTAGGCCTGTCTTCAGGGCCTTGGCCTTTTGCGTCCCGCTGAACCTTGGCGGCATAATTTCGTAGGATAAAGTGTACAGAGGGATGCGAAAGGAGAAAACCATAATGAGAAAACCCGTAAGGACGCGCTTATCAAGTTTCTCTTATGCTTTTCTGGTGATCGTTCTGCTCTCGAGTCATTTCGTCTTCGGCCAGCAGAGCGGCACCGACATCGTGATCGGGAAAAGGATTTCTCTTCCGTCGAAAGTGTTCAATACAGAGATGGCTATCTCCGTATATCTTCCGGCGGACTACGAGACAAGTGGTGTGAAATATCCGGTTCTGTATGATCTCAATGCCTTCGCCTATTTCATCTACGGCGTGGGAACCGTGGAGCTCCTGTCGAGGAATATCGAGATGCCGGAAATGATTGTCGTCGGCCTTCCTGGCCTTCAGAACGGATATGTTCCCACCCCGTATGAGGAAAGGAAAGCGGAGCCGACCGGGGCTGATCTGTCCCTGAAATTCTTCAGCGAAGAACTGATTCCCTTCATCGACGGAAATTACAGGACAGCGGGATTCAACCTCCTGTGCGGGCATTCCGTGGGCGGTTTGTTTACGATGTATGCCCTGTTCACCCGGCCCGACCTGTTTTCCGGCTATATCGCCAGCAGCCCTTGGTTTCAAAACAACAATCAATACTGGTTGAAGCAGATCGATAGAATGTTCCAGGCTGAATCTCTGGCCGGCAAGTTTCTTTTCATGGACGTAGGAAAAAAGGAACAGGCCCTGACCATCAGCACCTACACCGAGCTCGAGAAATGGATGAATTCGAAAGACCTGAAAGGACTCACCTGGAAGAGTGAGTGGCTGGAGAATGTCGACCACGGCTCGATGCTCGGCAAAAGCCTTTATGACGGCCTGCTGTTCATCTTTGACGGGTGGAAAATTCCGTTTGACGTCATCATGTCCGGCAATGTGTCCACGATCCAAGAGCACGCCGATAAAATGAAGGCCAAGTACGGCGGCCGGCTCGAATACAGCGTTCCCGAGATTCTCCTGAACCAGGTTGGCTACCAGCTGCTGAACAGCAAATCTTTCGACAGAGCCTTGGACATTCTCACGCTCAACATGAACCTCCACCCCAACTCACCGAACGCCTATGACAGCCTTGCCGAATGCTATCTGACCAGGGGAGACAAGGAGCAGGCGAAAACATATTATGAGCTGGCTATTCAGAAGAACCCGGGTAAAACCGACTACGAGAAGCGCATTCTGCAGAACTCCAAGGACAAACTCAAGGAGCTAAGCCAGTAAGCATATGCGCCTCTAAACGCGCCTGAAAATGTTGATCGCCGCCCTTTCGGACCTGCACGGGATCCGTTCCAGGTTTGAAAAAGCCCGCCGGCTTGTCGATGAGGGGATCAAGGCGCTCCTATCACTGAGGAGAATTGCGCTATGAAGAGTATCCATTTTACGGCCGACTCGCACTTCAACCATGACAATATCATCCATTTTTGCCAACGTCCGTTTTCGTCGGCGGCAGAGATGAACGAAGCGCTGATCGCCAAGTGGAACGCCAGGGTTGGAAAGGGAGATCTTGTCTATCATCTGGGAGATTTTGCCTGGGGAGACTGGGCGCCCATCCTTAACCGGTTGAATGGCGATATTATCCTGATCAGGGGCGGACATGATAAGAAATATGAAAAGAAATTCGCCGGCCGCTTTCTCCATATCGCGGACCTCATGGATATCGTTATCGAGGGAGGCCCGATCGTCCTCTGTCATTACTGCATGAGGGTATGGAATAAGAGCCATTATGATTCCTGGCATCTGTTCGGGCACAGCCACGGCCGTCTTCCGGCGCTCGGAAAATCGCTCGACGTCGGCGTCGACGGCCACGATTTCTCGCCCTGGTCCTGGGAAGAAGTCAAAGCCTACATGGCCCGCCGGCCCCACAACGAGAACTTCTTGGGGTTAGGGAAAAGCGGAGGCGGTTGAGGCTGACTCCCTCCTCAGCGGCTTAGATTGCAACCGCCGCCGCAGCTCGGCCTTCATATCGAATGAAGACGAGGGGAATGGGGAAAATTCTCACGGCTGAAGAAATGGAACCCGGCCTCTATTCCACCGGTCTGACTTCCAGCATCCGGTCGATGCGGAAGTTGCGTTCTTCGCCCCTCTTGAAGCAGTGCGCCCGCACCCCCTCGAACGGCTTTCCCATGTACTCCATCGGCTCGATCGACTCGGGCCGGATGCGGCGGCGCGTCTTGGTGTCGTCGGTCTTGAGATAGACGATCTCCAAGTTCCGGCCGGTCCGGATGGCCTCCCGGATCAGGGCGCGCTTGTCCGCGTAGGACAGCTTCTCGTCGGCCTTCCGGTATTGATACCGGGTGAGGAACTTGATGACCCGCCAATCCATGCGGATGTGCGACTTCTTGATTTCTTTTTTGAGGACGATCCCGTCGAAGTTGGTGCACCGGCTCAAGGCGACATAGACCTGGCCGTGGGCGAAGGTGCCGCGGCCGATGTCGATGACGACCTTGTCGAACGTCTTTCCCTGGCTTTTATGGATGGTGATGGCCCAGGCCAGCCGGAGCGGATATTGGGTGAACGAGCCGATGGTCTCGCTGAAGAGTTTTCCGGCCCGTTCATCGAAGTCGAGCTTGAAGATCTCCCAGGTATAGGGCTCGACGTCGACCTCGAACCCATCCCGGAGCTCGACCGCGAGAGCGTCGGGCGAAGATTTCGCCTTCTCGACGCCGACGACTCGGCCGATCGAGCCGTTCACCCAGCGGCCGTTGGGGTCGTTGTTGACCATCATGACCTGGGCGCCCCGCTTGAGCTCGAGGAGCTCATCGGTCGGCAGGTGCGATTTGTTGAATTCGCCCTCGAGGAGCCCCTGATAGCGGAAGCTCCGTCCGGGCAGCAGGGCGAGCTTTTCCTGATTCCGTTTGTAAGCGAGGTCGTTGGTGCTGGTGAGGTGGATGAAGAAGTCCTCGTCGGGAGGGACGAACCCGGCGTCACAGCGGCGGTTGAGCCGGCCGATGTCTTCGTCCGTCACCGAGCGATTGCGGATGGCGTTGAGCAGCAGGATGAAGTCCTCATCTGTCTGGCGGTAGATCTTCTCGAGCTCCACGAACTCCATGTCGAACCCCGGCTCGTTGAAGATGCGGGACGAGAAAAAATAGGGGGTCTCGTATTGGGTGGAGAAGACGTTGCGCTCGGCGGACGTCACCACGGGCGGGAGCTGGTAGAGGTCGCCGATGAAGACCATCTGGAGGCCGCCGAACCGCTTTTTCGGGTGAGGGCCGTTGAGGCCGAGGAATCTCTCGACGCAGTCAAGGAGGTCGGCCCGCACCATCGAGATCTCGTCGATAATGACGGCGTCGAGGTTCTTGTAGAGAGCGGCGCCTTTCCCCGAGATTTTTTTGACCTTGTCGAGCGTGATGTCGGGTTTGAATCGGCAAAACGAGTGGATGGTCTGGCCGCGGACGTTGAGCGCGGCGACGCCGGTGGGCGCCAGGACGGCCACCTTCTTCCGGGTCGCGTTCCGGAAGTAATCGAGGAGAGTCGATTTCCCCGTGCCCGCCTTGCCGGTGATGAAGATGTGCCGGCCGGTTGTCTCCATGACGTCGAGGGCGCGGCGGAATTCGGGGTTGATCTCGATGACTGGGGCGGAAGGGGCGGCTTGAACGGTCGATTTGACCGAGGCGGGCGTTGCGGCTGACGCTGGCGCGCGCGATCGTTTTTTCATCAGCACACTCGGAACGGGCTATTTTATAACAAATCCCCGGCCAACATCTAATTCAGGGGACACAATACGGGAAAATGGGGACGGTCCTATTTTTCCCTAAAAAAATGAGTCGTCAAAAAAATAGGACCGTCCCCATTTTCTTTTTCCGGTTTACCCGATTTTACGCGCGCACTTGCGGGCGGCGCTGACGGCGCTCGGCACCCCGCCGATCTGGCAGGACCAGCAGGAGCCGACGAGCAGATTCCGGACCGGCGTATCGATCCGGACGCTCATGATGCTTTTGTAGAACTTGTTCTTCGGGTTCCAGCTCCAGGCCGAGGTGGCGCCGTCGGTATTCCCCGTGTATCGCTCGTAGGTGCGGGGTGTGGCCAAATCGGAGAATTCGATGCGGCCGGCTAAACCCGGAATCACGGCCGAGGCTTTGGCGATGAGCGCCTCTTTGACCTTTTCCTTGAGCTCCCGGTATCTGACTTTGTCCGCGCCGGCCCAGTTATCCATCCATTGGTAAGGCGACACGGCCTGGATCATGAGCCCCGTCTTGCCCTCCGGCGCGAGTTTCGGATCGTGAAGCGAGGAAGAATAGAGGCCGATAGAGACCTTCCGGAAGAACTCCGGATCGTTCCCGGCCAGGCGGATGTCGGCGTCAGCCAGGTTGTCGTGGTAGCTGACATGCGGCGCCTTTAGCCATTTCCCGAGCTCGGCCGGCGGCATGTTGAGGCCCAGGTAAACCGTCACGATCCCCTCTGAGACCCCGGCCTTGGCAATCTTGTCGCGGAATGCCTCGGGCAGAAGAGACCTGTTATCGAGCCAATCCAGGAACGTCTTTTTGTAGTCCGCGGCGGAGATGATCCAATCGGCCGGGTGGAATTCGCCGCGGGATTCGACGCCGACAGCGGCCCCGTCCTTGGTGATGATCTTGTCGACCCGCGAGCTGAGCTTCAGCTCACCGCCCAGGGAGCGGAAGTTGTCCACCAGCGCATCCGCCCAGCTCTGCATCCCGCCCCTGACCGTCCAGTAGTCATCAAAAAAGGAGGCAAACCCCGGGCCGATGAGCGCGGCCGACATGTCGGGGTAGCCGAGGTCCTTGAAGAACCTGTAGAGTATGGAATCCTGGCCGAAGCAGCGGGCCGCGAAATCCGTTATCGTCGTGTGAGAGTATTTCCGATAGAGGGCGATAAAACGCGTCAGGTTGAACGGATAGGCCAGGTAGGCCCCCAACCCTCTGGGCCGGACGACCGCGAAGATGGTCCGGATCATCTTGTCAGCCACGCCAAAATAGCGGTCGAGGTTTTCCTTTTCGGCAGGGTAGGCGTCGCGCACGAGCCGCTTGACATCCTCGAAACTCGAGCAGACGCCGTTCATCTCTCCGGTGATGAGGCCCATTTTCTGGCGCACGAACTCCACCTTGTCGAAGATGCCGATTTCCTTCATGACCGGGAATATGATGTCCGAGGATTCGAAAGAGAGGGTGCCGCTCTCGAAATAGAAACCATTGCGCCTGAAGCCGGCGGTGTAGCCGCCGGGAGAGCTGTGGGCTTCGAAGATCGAGACCTTGTGCCCTTTGCGGGCGAGGAGGTTTCCGGCGGTCAGGCCGCCGATCCCGGATCCGATGATGGCGATCGTTTTCATCTGGGCTCCTTTCCAGGACAGCCTCCTATTATCCCTGATTCGCCCCTCCTCCGCCAGGACCGGGCTTCGAATTTGATCATGTCCCTCCGCAAGAGGAATGTTTTGAAAGATTGTTGGGCGCTTTCACGGATTTATATTTTTCTTACCTGAATTATTTATGAAACGAAGAGTAAAAAATTCCCTCTCCCTGGACGGGAGAGGGTCGAGGAGAGGGTGACTGATAAAAGATACCCCCCTCCCTTTCCTTTAATCTCCCCCCAACTCAGGGGGAGAGTAGTGGAGGGTAGCTTGTTGACACCGGGTGATTTCTGTCCTAATATTCTTGATGTGATGGGGGGCCCGGATTCCGGGCTCATCGGCCTATGAAATCACCATCCCTATTCAGCGGAAAGGAGAGACTTCCAATGTTGAAAAAAAACGGGGGAGGGCTGTTTTTGGCATCCGCGCTTATCTTAATGTTTATAGCAGTCCCGGCCGCCGCGATCCAGGAGCAGGTGGCCGCGATCCGTCCTCAGACTCCGATGATCGGAGATGAGATCGTTATCACTTATGACCAGGGGGCAAAGGCCGCGAACCTCAGGAATGCTCAAGAGATAACGACTGAAGTCCTCATTGTGCGGGACGTCGATATGCCGGTGCTGCTGGAGCTGCCCATGAGTAAGTCGGGCAAGCTCTGGGAGTGTTCATTCAAGCTCTCGGATGACAAAGCCAGATGGCTGCTCGTCCGCTTTGTGTCGGGTGAACTCGTTGATGACAACGGAGAGAACGCCTGGAACCTTCTGGTGTACTGCTCGAACGGCCAGCCGCTCAAAGGAGCCTGTCTGCAGCGCGCCGTCGGCTTCGGCCTGCAGAATGGAAGGATCATGGATTTTAGAATTGCCAAGGACATAGCAGGAGCGAAGGTGGATTTTCTCCGGGAACGGGAGCTTTATCCCGGCAACTGGAGAGCGGCATCCGCTTGGTGGTCGATGTTGATGAGGGAAAGACCGGGTGACGAGACCAAAGCGGAGATAAGCAGGGACCTGGAGGAACTCTACGAAACCCAGAAAAACGACGAAGAGGCGGTGGCCGGCCTTCTTAATTGGTTTGCCCAGGTCGGGCAAAAAGAGAAAGCGGATAAGATTACGGCGGCGGCGATCGCGGCGAATCCCAAAGGACCGGTGGCCATGCTGGAGCGGAGAAGAGAGGTCTTCACCGAAAAAGATACGAAGAAAAGACTCGATATGTTGGATAGATTCCTGGCCGACTTCCCACAACAAGGCCAGATCCTGGATAGCTTGCAGATGGCAAAAGCCCAACTCCTGGTCAATGCCGTTCAATTCGATAAGGCCGCCACCCTGTTGGAGTCGATGCCCAAGAAGGACGGCAATTTTTACAATTCGCTGGCCTGGGATCTGATTGAAAAAGGGGAAGAGCTCGATCGGGCTCTCGCCTGGGCTAAGACGGGTGTTGAACTCTTGAGGAATCCGGATCCATCCACAAAACCCCCCTATCTGAGCGAAGCTCGCTGGAAGAAAGGCCTGGAGTCGCAGTTGGGTTATGTCCTTGATACATATGCCTACGGCCTGGATAAAATGGGGAAAACAGCTGAGGCTGAAAAGGCCTACGAAGAAGCCTACGCTTTGACAAAAGGGGCGGAGGCCGAGATCAACCAACGCCTTGTGGAGTGCTATGTGAAGAATGGTCGGCACGACAAGGCGATGGCCACCGCCCTTGAGTGTGTGCGCAAGGGGCAGTCGAGCGACCCGTTGATCGAGCAGTACAAGAAGGCCTATATCAAGACGAAGGGTTCTGAGGCGGGGTTTGATGAAGTCCTCAACGAAGCCAAGAACCTGGCCAGGGCCGATTTGAGAAAAGAGCTCATGATGAAGCTGGTCAGCCAGCCGGCCATTGATTTCTCATTGAAGGCTCTCGATGGAAATTTCATCAAGCTTTCGGAACTCAGGGGCAAGGTCGTGGTCCTCGATTTCTGGGCAACGTGGTGCGGTCCATGTAAGGCGGCATTCCCGTTCCTCCAGCAGGTCTATGAGAAGTACAAGCCCAACCCGGACGTGGTTGTCCTGGCGTTGAACACCTGGGAGAACGAGCAAGGGGCTGAACGAGAAGCGCTCGTCAGGAAATTCATGGAGGAGAACAAGTACACCTTCCGCGTCCTTTTTGACGATAATTTTGTCAGTAAGTATGGCGTGGATGGCATCCCGACGAGGTTCGTCATCGATAAGAAAGGGATGATCCAGTTCAAGAGTGTCGGTTTCGAGGGCTCTAAAATGTTCGATGGGATGACTGTCCAGATCGATATGCTGCTGGATGACAGCTTCTATTCGTCAGTGAAGTGAAAATGGGGACGGTCTCATTTTTTAAAAAATGGGAACGATCCCGGATCCGATGATGGCGATTTTTTTCATTCGTCTTATTTCATCGCCACGGACTTGTGGAAATGGACGATAACCCAGCCTCCTTCTCTTTTTTCGAGCAGCCAGGTGCATCTCACCGGCAGTGAGACGAGGTTTTCTCCCATTTTGGCGTTAAGGTCCCAGAGACATGTGGCCCAGCCGGACTTCTCATCCGTTAAGACGTGGATCTTCAGAGCGGAGACATTTTAACGATTGAAAAAACGGCTGGGATGAGATCAAGGCGCGATCCGGAACGTCATTATCCAAGAAGATGAGCGCTGCGGTTGACAGAAAAGGCTCCTGATTGTATATTTAAACTGTATAATTAATCGTACATTTAATAGGTACAATCAGGAGAGCGAAATGTTAACCGTGGAGGAAAAGTCGACCATCGTCGGCCTGGCCGAATTGAGAAAAGTTATGAGAAATGTCCTCCAAGAGATGAAGACTCATAAGGTCATCCTGACGAAAAGAAACCGTCCGGTGGGGGTTCTCGTCGACTATGAGGAATTCAGGAGGATGGAAGGGGTTATCGCCGCCCTGGAAGACTTTGTCCTGGGGCACATGGCCAGAGAAAGGGCTCAACGAAAAGACAGGAAAACCCTTACCCTGGAGGAAGTGGAGCGGAAACTAGGACTCAGGTGACATACAGAATCGTCGTCGATGAGCTCGTCCTCAAAAAGGATTTCCGGAAAATCGGCCCTGAAGATCAGAAGAAAATCATCCGGGCCATCCGGCAGAGGCTGGCCACCCGCCCGAAGGATTATGGAGAACCCCTGAGAGGAGAACTCAAGGGATTCTGGAAGCTCCGGGTGGGCCAGTTTCGAGTCATCTACGAAATCTACGAGGAACAGGTAGTAGTCTCGGTCATCATGGTTGGATTCAGAAGGGACGAGGCCGTGTACCGGGCCGCCCTGGGGCGATTGGGATTGGAGTAACCGGCCGCCGGGATATCAGCTCCCGGAACGCGTCGAACCCCCGCTCACCCAGAATCTGGTACAGATAGCCTGCGGAAAAAAAACGCTTGGGTTTCTCGGACACCAGAAACACATGATTGTCGTTCAAGTGACCCAGCATAGCCGACATGACGGCGAAGAGCTCATCGTCGGTGGTCTGAGCGGTCACCCGCGGACGGTAGACTTTGTAGAGCGCCTGCCAGTCAATGTGTTTCGGGCCGAAGATCGCATAGTTCCGGTCGAGAGTTCTCCAGAGATGTTCAAAGTTCTTTTCCGGTCCGCTCAATTCCTTAGAGGCAACATAAAAAACCGGCAACGCGAAAATTGCGAGCGTGAGCGCAACCCAAGCTATCTTTTTCATACTGACCTCCTTCGGTACGGTGGATATAATCTGACTCGGATAGATAGAGTCCACGGCGCAGCCCAATCCCTCGATATATTTTACGAGATTTCCCACCCGCCGGTTCACCATAAGAAAAGAAAAATGGGGAAGGTCTAAAACGGATTCCAGTCGGCCAGCTCAGCCCTGAATTCCGGCGCAAGGGTCACCTCCACCTTGTCCCAATCGGGGCATTTCCCGGGGATCTGGATGAACCCATGGCTGGCGTTGGGGATAACGACGATCCTGAAGTTCGCATTCCCGCCCTTCTCCAATCCCTCTTTGAGGAGGGCGGCGTTTGTCTCCGGAAGGACGAGGGTGTCGTGCTCGCCATAAAGGGCGAGGATCGGGCAGCGGATTCGGGAGGCGATTCCGGCGGGGTCGTAGTCAAGGATCCGGCTCAGATAGCCGATTTTCACCACCCGCGATAGCCCGGTATAGAAGCCGAGCCTCGAGGTCAGCCGTTTCTCTTTCTTGCGGATAGAGTCCTCGCCGATCCCTGCGCAGCGCCATTCGTTCACCCTGTCGTCGATAACCTGTTGCCGGACGCTGATGTTCGGGCCGGTCAGGCTGATGACGAAGGCGACTTCGCCTGGATAGATCGCCGCGGCGAGCTGGACGATCCAGCCGCCCTGGCTGTGCCCGCAGAGTCCGACCTGCTTGCCGGCAACTTCGGGGCGGCCGCGAAGATAGCGGACACCGGCGATCGCATCCTCGGCCCGGCCGGCGAACGACTGCCGCTTCCAGGAACCCTCTGAGCCGTTGACGCCGCGCTTTTCCAGGAAGAGGACCGTCCATCCTTTCTCCAGGAACGCCTCGGCGGCCGCTTTCCAGAGCGTGGGGACTTCGGGCTGGAAGGATTTCCGGTAGGAATAGCTTCCCGATCCTGTGATCATGACAACAGCCGGGGTGGGAGCTGCGCCTGACGTGGGCCGGAGGAGGCTTCCGGCAAGGCTTCCCCCGGGCGCAGGAATCCGGACATCCTCGCCGACCCGGATGTCCCGGTCGATTCGGACAGGCCGCGACGGAATAACAAACCAGATGGTGGCTGCGGCCGCAAGGACAAGTATCACCCAAAGGAAGGCTTTTTTCTTTTTTCGCATGCTCTGACCTCACTCATTGAAGGATACGCTCATCGGGCTGCAAGGGTTGCCGGCCCCGGATATGGAGACGTCATTCGAGAATAGAATCAGAAAAACTACCCGGAAAATCATGCCGCGCTCCTCCGCCGACTATATCCCTGCGGGAGGAAGAGTGTCAAGGAAAGGCGCGGCAAAATAGGGGGGCGCCAAGAAACTTTTGCTTGACTTGATCGCTCCAATGATAAATCATTATTATCAGATTAAATCCATACAAGGGAGGGACAAAATGGCGAAACATAATCTACCGGATTTTCCCAGCTTGTTCGAGACAATCGGAAACTTTCTACGTGATGCCGAGGTCCCGGGACACCAGCAAAAAAACTTGACGGAGGCCAGGGAGGCGTTGAGGACGATCTGTGAAATTGTCTATTACGGCGAGGCTAAGATTTATCCCTGTTCCGTCATCCGTAAAATCCCGATTATGACTGTGTCACGCGCTGCGAAGTAGGGGAAGTCGCCGCGATTCAAAGGTTTTAACGCCTCATCTTCTCGGACGCAGCTCTGTAGAAAAGAAGATGGAGCTGTCCAGTCTCACGATCATACTGACTGATCAGTGCAATTTCGATTGCGCTTATTGCTATCAAAAGAAGGGGAGGCAGCGGTTGGATTCTGCTGTCCTGATGAGGTCGATCCGCTTTTTCCAGCCGTTCTTTGCCCGGGAGTGCTTCATCGACTTTTATGGGGGAGAGCCTCTTCTAGCCTTTGCAGAAATCAGACAGACTGTCGAGCAGATAGAAGGATTATCAAAAAAACGGGGCATCAAGGCGCATTACTCCCTCACCACGAACGGCAGCCTCTTGAACGATGACATATTGAATTTCTTGGAGGGCCACGAGTTTTCTGTTCTATTGAGCTTTGACGGCCTGGCTCAGGATACCTCCAGGAAAAAAGGGAGCTTTGATTTTCTTGTGTCGGTCATCCCGAAGATCCTAGAGAGGCCACGGATCTCCCTGGAGACCAACAGCGTGTTCACCTCGGAGACCATCCATCATCTTTCTCGATCGATTGAGCTCATCGATCAGATGGGTGTCCGGAAGATCAGCGTCGGCTTTGGGCATAGACGGCCCTGGACGTCGTCCTCCCTCCTCCGGCAGAAAAAGGAGATAGCCCGGGTCCGGAAATATTTCCGGTCGCATTGTCAAAAAATAGAGGACGTCCCATGGACCGATCTGGGTGAGCAACTGGAGAAGGCCATCTATTGCTGTGCGGCCGGCCAGAACAAGATGGCTCTGGCGGCTGACGGAACGCTCTGGGGCTGCTTCCTGTTCCCGCAGTATTTCAGCGGCTCCAAGAAGATCCGGGAAGCCCAAAAGTATTGTTTCGGCGATGTCGATACATACATCGAAAATCATAACGAGATCTACCCTCAAACGATGGAGAATTATGCAACGCTGCGAATGGACAACTTTTCGACACCGGGTGGGTCCTGCGCGATATGCGACGAGATCGAGGAATGTTGGATCTGCCCCCTCGCCGCCGCCTTGATCAGCAGAAAGATCGGCCGGATTCCGGCTCTGGTTTGCGGGGGGGCCAAGATGTGGAGAAAAGAAAAAAGGCGGCTTCTGGAACAGTTTAAGAAGCTGAATTAACGAAATTAGGACGCCACCGGCGGCTCGCTAAGAAGATTTCCTCAGCAGGGCGAGCTGCGCCGTGGCGTCGACAACCTCCGGCCTCCCGCGGTCGGCATTTTCCCAAAGCTTCAGGAAGGTTTCATAGTACGCAGAGGCCTCCCGGAGTTTCCTCATTTTCTGGCTGGTTTTCCCCAGCCAATAGAAGGCCCGGGCATAGATGTCTCCCCAGAGCAGCCTCCCCGTCGTCAAGGAGATGATCCTTTCGTAGACTTCCTGGGCCTTGGCAAAATCTCCGACCTGATAGTAAGCCACGGCCAGGGCATCATAATAGAAAGCATGCTCATCCAAGTTTTCTCTTTGAGCCGGCAGCAATAAGATGGCCTCTTCAAAATAGCGGGCGGCCTCTGCCGGATGCTTCTCGGCCAAAGCGATCCCGCCCATGAGATAATCATAATACCTCATGTGTTTGGGGCAGCCACCGACTTCAATCAGTCGCCGGAGTTGCTGCCCGACTTTCCAGGCTTCTTCGATTTGACCCAGACCGAGATGAGCGAGTCCCGACAAGAGCAGGGCGAATTTGGGGACAGTTTTGGCCGCAATTTTCTGACATATCTCTGTCACCGGTTTCAAGGCTTCGATGACTCCGGGGAACTGCCCGAGTTGAAGTTCGGAATAGGCATAGAGCTTACTAAATTCAAGCTCATCATAAATCCGCTTGGACTTTTGGGCCAATTCGATACCCTTAAGGATCTCCTCCCGGCTTTGACCATATTCGCCTTGCTGTAAATGAAGATGGGCCAGCCAGAGCCGTCCGCGGAAGCCGGGTGACTCGGAATCGGCTTCTTCTTTTTGCTGGAGTTGTCCATAGGTTGTCCGGGCCGACGTCAAATCCCCGCGGAGATGAAAGACGTTGCCTTCGAGTTCGGAAAGGTCAATATTATCGGGCGCGAGACTGAGCGGCTTCTTGAGCTCGGCTGCAGCCTCGTCATACCGGCCCTGGATGAGAGAAATCAAAACGCTTGACCTGAGAAACAGGAGAGGATCGTTGGGAAAAACCTGCCTGCCGGTCTGAAGGATGTCCATCGCTTTTTCATACTGGCCCTGAGAAGTGTAAATAAAGGCGAGGTTGTCGTAAGGGAGCATCGATCGGCTATTGATCTTCAGGATTTTATCATACTGTTCAATGGCCGGGTCCCATTCTTCGAGATTCCGGTAAATCGCACCCAAATAAATATAGCCGGCCTCGTCCTGCGGATAGAGCTCGATCAGCTTTTTGTAGCTATCGATCGCCGGGAGGGGAGATTCATCCAAAATCATGGCGGCATATCCCTGGATGACATAGCGGTCCCGTTCAGAGACGCGATTCACGAGAGCCAACGCCTTTTTTAGATATATTTTATGATGATCATAATCTCCAAGGTAGGTGTAGTCTTCGGCCATGACCTGGTAGGCCATGGCATAGTTCGGGTCTTTCTCGACGGCCTTCTCCAGGGATTGGACGCTGGCTTCAAAATTGCCCTGGACCAGATATTGTTGACCTTCCACATAATATCGCAGCGCCTCGGGTGAGCCAGTCGTGATTTGGTCCAGCCTTTGGCCATAATCGGCGGCGATGTCTTCCGGAGAAAGATTGAGGGCGGCCTTGGCTTTCAAGCTCAAATCGTCCACCATGGGCCAGAGTTCTTCCATCCCCTTTCCTTGAACGAACGCCGTATTGAGGATCTCTTTCGCCCTGGCTCTCCGGACCTTGATATCGATCCTTAGGCTTTCGCCCGCCTTGGTAAAACTGGGCAGGATAAAATATTCGATGTTTTCCGCGTCGGCAATCTTATCCAGCGTCTTCGACAAATGTTGCTCTTCCTCTAGCTGGTTCATGTTTTCGAGCATCTGCATCAGCCGGTCCTCGGGGAAGATACGGAAATACTTGGACTGAGCCAGGTCAGTGGTCAAAAGATCCGTAATACCCCAGCGGAGCCATGTGTCCAGGCTCTTATCTCCAGAATTGTTGACGGCATACATGATGGCGACCGAATTGCCTGGCGGTTGAGGTGGTGACGGGCGAGATAGTGGGAAAAAAACCCTCAGGAAAATGACGAGAATCACGGCCGCGGCGGCAACGGCGTATGGCCATTTTTTGCCCAGAGGCCGACCGGCTGAGGTTTGACCGACCTTCCTCTGGGCCTCCAGGTCTTTGAGGAGTTCCTCGACACTCTGGTATCTGTCTTCCTTCTTCTTTTCCAGGCATTTGAGGATGATTTTTTCACAAGAAGGGGGAAGGGCGCGGTTGATCTTGGAGGGCGGGGAGGGCCTTTGAGAGATGTGCTTATGGGCATAGCCTTCCATGGTATCGGCTTCAAAGGGAGGGACCCCCGTGACCATCTCATACATCATTACGCCCAGGGAATAGATGTCCGACCTCTGGTCCAATTCCTCGCCCCGGGCTTGTTCCGGCGAGAAATATCTCGGAGTCCCGATGGGCCTTCTGTTAGGGTGGTCCTTCGGCAGGGCGACGGATTTAGCCAGCCCGAAGTCCATGACAAAGACCCGGCGGGAATTGTCAATCATGACGTTGTGGGGCTTGAGATCCTGATGGATAATTCCCTTGTGATGGGCCGCCTTCAAGGCCTGGCCAATCTGCCAGGTGATGTGAAGACACGTGGCCAGCGTCAAGGTCCCCGAGGTCTGGATCAGTTCATGGAGATTCTCCCCTTTGATATAGTCCATCGAAATGTACTTGATCTTGTCGACCTCTCCCAGATCATGGATGCGGACGACGTTTTCATGGCTGACGGCCCTGCCGAGCAAAGTCTCTTTCTTGAATTGTTCGATCATGGTGGGCCTTGAGGCCAGGTCGGGACGGATCATCTTGAGAACGACGGTGGTCCCCAACTCTTTGTCTTCGGCCTTGTAGGCCGTCCCCATCCCCCCTCGGCCTACCTCTTCGATGATCGTGTAGCGCTCGCCGAACTTCTCTCCCGGAGAGAAACGGCGCTCCTTCTTGCTCATGCCCTCTTCAGGTAGCAGATATGTCAGGGTGCCTGAGATTTCTCCGATTGCGGAGCCGCACCTTCTGCAAAATCGGCTGTCCGAATCATTGTCAGCCTGACAGGCGGGGCATTTCATGGCCGCTTCTGCTTTCTCCCGACGTTGGATTAAGATTAACAATACTTGAAAGCGGTGTCAACTTGGATGCCCCACGCCCCCATGGTTTTTTGGCTGTAGGACAGCGTCGAATGCCTGATGAGCTGAGCGGCCATGCTTATGGCAACAGTTAAAATTTGGGTAATAGGTTGCGTGTTACCGAATTACGTGTCACCGAATTGCAGCCGCGGGCCCCGGGCTACTGGCGGACGTCGGACCGGGCACCCCAGTCGATGACGGCCTTGACCGCGCCGTCGATGGCCGTGCGCGCCCCGCTTCCGGCCTTGTTGGCCAGGAGGGAAAAGATGTAATCACCGCTGTCCGTGCGGATGACTCCTGAAAGCGCCCGGACAGCCTGGATATACCCTGACTTTGCCAGGACCCGGCCCCGGTACTTCCTTTCCCAAAAATGGTTCTCGATCGTCCCGTCGAGACCGCCCACGGCCAGCGAGCTCTCGTAGAACTGCCAGTCGGCGCCGGCCGCGAGATGCATCAGGACTCGGGTCAGGGCGTTGGCACTCAGCCGGTTATCCCGGCTGAGGCCGCTTCCGTCGGCGATCATAAACTCCCTTTCGTCAACTCCCAGTCCCCGCAGGTAGCCGGACAGAACCTTCTGGCCGCCCCCCCAGCTTCCCTGCTTTCCGTCGGGATCGGACTGGGCCCCGAGCCTCTTGAACATTGCCTCGGCCGCCAAGCCCAGGCTGTCCTTGTTCGTCCGTTGCAGGCAGTCGCCGATCGAGGTTGTGTACTCGGTCAGCGGCCTGAATTCGCAGCCCTCTGGAGCCGGGCTCTCGCGGACCTCGCCGCCGACTCCGATCCCCTGCTTGATCAGGGCGTTCCGCAGCAGACGGCCAAAGAACTGAGCCGGGTTCTCGACGGCCGCCGCGTAGGGACCGGCCGCAGTCCGGCAGTTTCCCTGGATGAGAAGCTCGCCGGGCACGCCCGTGCGGTGAACGCTGAACCAGCTCCTCCGGCTCCGCCAAACGCTCAGGGCGTTAATCAGCTTGACATAATCGGTCGGAGGGTCGAGGACGAGGACGGCTTTGCCGTTCCGATTGGCGGCGGAGATATCGACGCAATTGCCGTTGAAATTCAGGCCGCTCACTTCGCAGGCGTACTTTTGCTGGAGCTGATTCAAGGGCCAGCTCGGATGGACGCGCTGATTGTCGAAAATCGAGGTATCAATCAAGATCTCGGAAACCGAAGCGACCTCGAGCTCCAGGAGCCGGGAGGCGATCTCTCCGATGAGTGCCTGGGTATGGCGCCCGTTTCTGGTTTCCGTCTCCTTGTCGCCGAGGAGGGGGTCACCGCTTCCCTTGACGATGAGTGCGTCGCCGCACAGTCCCACCCGGGTGACGAAAGCGAAATCCCGTCCCAGGTATTCGAGGGCCGCGGCCGAGGTGACGATTTTCATGTTCGAGGCCGGCATGAGGGTCAGGTGCGGATTTTTCTCATAGACGGCTTCGCCGGTCCCGGCGTCCACGATCCGGGCCGAAAAAAGGACTTTGCGCAGGCTGGACCTGCTGAGGATGGTGTCGATCCGCCGCTGCAGGTCGTAGACGGAAAGAGGGGAGCGGGTGAAAATGCTGGTGGCGACGGCCCTCCCGGCGGCGTCCTTGGCGGCAGAACTGGGGAGGAGTCCTAGAGAAAAGAAAATGGCCAAGGGAAGCAAAAAGTCAGAGCCGGCTTTATTCATTCTCCCGTGCACCCGCAGTCCGAAAGGTTCAAGTTGACAACCTTACCGAAAAGCGGGACTCAAAGCAAGTGCCGGCCGGAGTGAGAGGTTTTGATTTCTTGATCTATCAGGCCGTTTTTTTGGTGGCCTTCCACTCCGAGGTGCCGAAGTCGCCCATCTGGGCTTCGCCCTTCATGGTGTTGCCCTCGACCTTTCCCTTGTAGGTGACGGTGATTTGTCCGCGGGGGGTTTCGCGGGTAACGGTCCACTCGATATCGGCTCCTTTGATCGTGCCGCTGCCCGTCGATTCGCCGCGCGGGTTGGTCATGGTCACCGTGATCTTCTCGCCCTCCTGGACGAACTTGGCCGTGGAGGTCATTTCGCCGCGGGGCGTGTTCAGGGTGAGATCCCATTCGCCGCTGACATTGACGCTTTCCTGCGCGAGGCACAGGGTCAGTGGAGCCAGCAGGACAAGGGCCGCCAAAGCGATGTTTCTTGTTTTTGACATATTCATCTCCTTACAATCTTTTAGACGCGGCTCCCGGCAAATTCTTCCAATCATTTTTTCAATTCGCTTGTCCTCTGTTATAATAAATCCAGTGAACGAATCCCGGATATGGTTGAATAGAGCGTGATACTCCCCAAAAAAACTTGGCCGATACCGCTCTTCCTGATGGCCCTGGCCCTATCCGCCTTTTCGGCTGACAAGCTGAACCTGCCGGAGCGCTATCAAACGTGGCTCAACGAAGAGGTTGTCTATATCATCACTTCCGTGGAGAAGGATGTTTTTTTGGCGCTCCGGACGGACAGGGAACGAGACCTCTTTATCGAGGCTTTCTGGAACCACCGCGACCCGACGCCGCATTCACCGGCGAACGAGTTCAAGACGGAACACTTCCGCCGGATTGCCTACGCGAACCAGCAACTCGGGCGGGAAGGAGCTTCTCCCGGGCGGAAAACCGACCGGGGCCGGATGTATATCTTGCTGGGCGAGCCCCTGGAAATCCAGCGGTACGCCGGCAAATCCGGCATCTATGACTGCGAGTCCTGGTTTTATCAGGGGAAAACCGACCTGGGGCTTCCTTCCGCATTCAACCTCCTTTTCTTCAAGGAGCATGGGCAGGGGATGTATAAGCTCTACAGTCCCGTCCGCAATGGGCCCCAGGCCCTTCTCGCGGGTTACATCAGCGCCCCGGGCGACTTCGAGAGTGCTTATAACGCAATCTATGATATCGATGCGAGCCTGGCCATGATTGCGATAAACCTGGTGCCCGGGGAAACCGCCGAGGCCTTGGGCCGGCCGTCCATGGCCTCGGATATTCTCATCCAGCGAATCGAGACCCTGCCGTCCCGGACCGTCCAGGAAAGATACGCCCGGAAATTCCTGGAGTACAAGGATATCGTGGACGTCGAGTATTCGGCCAATTATCTTGACAGCGACAGCCTGATCAAGGTCTTCAGGGAGCAGTCGGGGCTTTACTTCGTCCACTATGCGATTGAGCCCCAGCGCCTGTCCGTCAACCAGTACGAGCGAAAAACATATACGACCTTGAAGGTCAACGGCCGGGTCACGACCCCCAGCGGCCGGCTCGTTTACCAGTACGATAAAACCGTATCCATCGACGTACCTGAGGCCCAAATGACCGAGCTCGGCCGCGCGCCCTTCAATTTGCACGATGTCTTCCCTCTCGTCCCCGGGGATTACCAACTCTCCGTTCTCGTCAAGAATGAAGTGTCCAAGGAGTTCTGGTCCGTCGAACAGTCCATCCGCATACCGAAGAGCGGGTCCGGCGTCCAGATGACGCAGCCCCTCCTGGGGTACAAAGTATCCCGCCTGGATGTGGCGCCGCGGAAGATCAGGGCGTTCCAGGTGGGGCCTTATCAGATTTTTTGCCAGCCGGGCCGGATCTTCACGGCGCAGGATACGATGGCCGTGGCTTTCCAGCTCAACGAACTCTCCGCGGACCTCGCGCGGAACGGCCTGGTCAAGCTCACATTCCTCAAGGACGGCCAGGCATTCCGCGAGATCACGAGGAAACCTTCTGAATTCCCGGATCTTCCCAACGCCCTCGAGGAGATTCCTCTGGCCGATTTCCCGCCCGCCCATTACCAGGTCAAGGTCTCATTTCTTAACGGGAGCGCCGAGGTCGCGACGGCGAGCGAGGAGTTCGACTTGACGTTCGCCCCGTCCGTGGGCCGGCCCTGGTACTCATCGCGCGTCCTTCCCGAGCCGGGCGATGCCGTCTATTCCCAAATCACCGGCACGCAGTTCCTCAACCTCGGCCGGTACGATGAGGCCCGGACCTTCCTCGAGCAGGCCTTGAAGCAGAAGCCGGATTCTCCGGAGACGGCCTTCAACCTGGCCCACGTCTATCTGGTCAGCGCCGAGTTCCCGAAAGCCATCCAGGTCCTTACTCCTTTCCTGGGCCGGGGCCAGGGTATCAAGTACGAGATGTATATTCTGGCCGGCGACATCTTCCGCAAGTCGGGCGAATTCGCCAAGGCCGTCGAAGTCCTGAACCTGGCCGTCTCCCATTATGGCGTCAACGCCTCTGTGTTGAACGCCATCGGCGAATCTTACTTGGGGATGGGGAGACTCGCCGAGGCCCTGGCCGCGTTCGAAAAATCGCTTGAGTTAAGTCCGGACCAGCCCGAAGTCCGGAAAAAAGTCGAAGAGCTGAAGAAAAACAAATAGCATCGGGGGGAAAAGATTATTGTTGACTTTTTGATTTTTCTTATTTACTTTATTAATGTTTGAAACAAACTTCTTAAAGAGATTTGAAGCCAGGCATGATTGGATACGGCGCCCACCAAAAAGCTCAGACACGGACAGGAAACGCCAAGTTCATCAGCGAGATCAATAAAGTCAAGGTCACCAACCTCATCCGGGATAACCACGGAATTTCCAGGGCGGCGCTGGCCAAAAAGAGCGGTATCAGCGCGCCCACTGTCTCTCGAATCGTCGAGACTCTCATCCGGGAAGGCCTTGTAACAGAAACCGGGATGGGTGTATCCAACGGCGGCCGGAGGCCGACCCTCCTTAAATTTTCCGGGGTGGACAACTTCATCATCGGGATCGACCTTGGAACGACGGACATCTTCGGGGTTCTGACGGACCTGGATGCCAGAGTCATCGCAGAGGTCAAGCGCCCGACCCGGGTTGAGGAAGGATTCCCCCGGGTAATGGAGAGGACTTCGGACCTCATCAACGAGCTCCGGAATCATCTTGGCGAGAAAAAGAGCAAGGTCCGCGGCATCGGGATGGCTATCGCCGGCCTCATCAACCGCGAGAAGGACATCGTCGAATTCTCTCCCAATTTCAAGTGGCACAACGTCGACGTGCGGGCCGCTCTGCCCCAGGCGAGCGAGATTCCCGTCGTTTTTGACAACGTCACTCGCGTCATGGCCTTGGGCGAAATGTGGTATGGGGCGGGACGCAATTACCGGAACTTTATCATGGTCAACGTTGGTTTCGGCATCGGGGCCGGGATCATCGTTCAGGGGAGCCCTCTCTATGGCCTCAAGGGCCTGGCCGGAGAGTTCGGGCACATCATTCTGGAAAAAGACTCCCCTGTCCAGTGCGGGTGCGGCAACTTCGGCTGCCTCGAAGCGTTGTCCTCGGGAAGCGCCATCGCCAAAGCCGCCCAGAAGGAGTTGCGAGGCGGGGCCGTGTCCATCCTATCGGAGATGTGCGGTGGGGACCCGTCCCGCTTGACCGCCGAGATGGTGGCCAATGCGGCCAAGCACGGTGACAGCCTGGCCTGGACGATCTTCGACCGGGCTGCCGAATACCTTGGCCTGGGGATCGCCGGAGTTATCAACCTGTTCAATCCCGAGGCCGTATTTATCGGAGGGGGAGTGGCCGAAGCTGGAGACATCCTTTTTAGCCGGGTTCGAAAAACGGTCAATGCCAGGGGCTTGCGCACGACCGCCTCTGAAGTTACAATTCTTCCGGCCAGCTTCGGATCCAGGGCGGCCGTCATGGGGGCCATATCTCTCATCCTCAGCGGAGTCGTCAACCTGGGCTTTGAGCAGACGCACTTCTTGTCGCGCGAGTGAGCCGGACCGGCGGTCCAGAGCCACCGGTCCGAGGACATATAAATGGCCAGAAGATTATTTGCTTTAATCTTTCAAGAAAATACTTTCTTAATATTATTAAGATTCTTTTTTATAAGGCCATCATGGAATGCGATGAAGCGCATTTTGTTTTTTACTGGAACTATCTTGTCGGCGAAAAATCCGGTTGAAGGAGGTAAGAACGGAGAAACAGAGAATACCAACAGGAAAGGGTTCGGGTTTGAATTTTGGCTCAAAGGAAAGGAGGAAACGTTATGAAAAAGACAAAGATTTTGCTCGTCATCATGGCCTGCCTTTCGCTTCTCTCGTTCGCTAAAG
>Ga0315277_10002146_pt1 | contig 27710 bp, 24 predicted proteins | sample YL17G05_15_MG_FD_203695 | JGI IMG/M metagenome (GOLD analysis project Ga0315277, IMG submission 203695) | Sediment microbial communities from Yellowstone Lake, YNP, Wyoming, USA - YL17G05_15 | ecosystem: Environmental > Aquatic > Freshwater > Lake > Sediment | place: USA: Wyoming | collected... | reverse complement strand
CCCTTACAGAGCACTTCGTTGACCGTCATCACCTTTCGGTAGGGATCCATTTTTAATGCCCGGTATTCACAGACCTGCTCGCAGAGTCCGCATCCTGCGCACATGAGCACATCGACATAAGCGGTGATCGGTTCGATCCTCACCCTGCCTGCAAACAGGGGGATGGTCGCCCGGGAGGCTGTTCCATGAGCCTGCGAGATGGTATCCGAGATATCTTTGGGACCCTGACAGGTTCCAGCCAGGAAGATTCCATCGGTGGCCGTATCGAGAGGCCTCATCTTGGGGTGGGCCTCCAGATAGAAACGATCGGTTGACAGGGAAAGCTTGAGAAGGTTTCTCAAGCGGTCCGCATCCCTCCTCTGCGTGAGACCTGTTGCAAGGACGACCAGATCGGCCTCTTCTTGGTAGAGCTCTCCTAAAAGTTCGTCATCTGCCTTGACGATCAATTTTCCATTCTTTTGATATATCTCCGAGGGAACCCCCTTACGGTAGAAGATACCTTTTTTCTGAACCGCTTCATAAAACTGCTCATATCCTTTGCCAAAGGCCCTGACATCGATATAGCAGATCGTCACACGCGCATCCGGAATTCGATCCTTGACGAGGTGAGCCTGCTTTGCCGTGAACATACAGCAAACCCTGGAACAATATTCGTTATTGACCGTCTTATCCCTTGAGCCAACACACTGAATGAAAACGATGTTTTTTGGCTCTTTTCCGTTGAATTGGAGTTTTCCCTGGGTGGGTCCGTCCGGGGAGATCAGCCTCTCAAACTCGAGGCCGGTGATCACATTTTTATAGACGCCGTATCCCAATTCCGGTTTCAGCTTGGGATCGAAGGGGTCGTAGCCCGTGGCCACGATGATCGTTCCCACCTCGGCCTCGAATTCCATTCCAACCTCTTCAAACTGGACCGCGCCCTCCGGGCAGACTTCCCGGCATTTCCCGCACTCTCCCATCTGGAGATAGAGGCAGTTTTTTGAATCGATCGTATAGCAACGGGGAACGGCGTGAGGGAAGGGGAGATAGATCGCAGGCCTCTGGTCGAGTCCCATATTGAATTCATTCGGGACCCTTACCGGGCAGACCTCCTCACATTTTTTACAGCAGGTACATTTCTCCGGATTGACATATCGGGGATCGTGTTTGATTCTTACCTTGAAATTGCCCACAAAACCTTCCACCCCTTCGACCTCACTCTGGGTGAGAAGGTGGATCAGCGGATGATTTTTTATCTCTTTTAGTTTGGGGAGCAGGGTGGCGGAGGTCTCCTCGAGGTTTGGAAAGGTTCGATCGAGCTGGGCCAGATGTCCTCCAGGAGAAGGAGATTTCTCCACCAGAAAGACCTCAAATCCGGAGTTAGCAATGTCGAGGCTTGCCTGAATTCCTGCAATCCCTCCGCCGATGACCAGGACCGCGGGGGTAACTCCGACTTCATTCTCCTCCAACGGCTCATGGAGTGAGACTTTTGCCACGGCGGAGGCGATCAGATCCATCGCCTTCTCCGTCCCTTGTTCCTTATCCGGATGGACCCAACTGCACTGTTCCCGGATATTTGCCATCTCAAAGAAGTAAGGGTTGAGGCCTACGGAGCGGCAGGCATTCCGATAAGTGGGCTCATGCATTCGTGGAGAACAGGCCGCTACCACAATCCGGTCAAGGCCCTGGTTTTTAATATCACTCTTAATCAGGTCCTGACCGGGATCAGAGCACATATATTGATAGTTCCGGGCAATGGCCACATGGGGAAGGGTCCGGGCAAAGGCCGTGACCTTCTCAATATCGACCGTGGCCGCAATATTGATTCCGCAATGACAGATATAAACGCCGATCTTCATACTGCGTATCCTGTGGGTGATTAGGATTGAGTCACCTTTAAGGTCAGTGAATCGATCCCTAAAAAATAACCAATCACCAAGCACCAATATCCAAATAATCACCGATATCCAAATTCCAATTGACCTATTAAGTTTGGTTATTGAGTCATTGGAATTTATTTGGAGCTTGTGATTTGGTTATTGGAATTTATTTTTTTACTCCGAACTCCTCACTCCGAACTTGTTGCTTCCTTCCTTTTGCTAAGATGGCGCAGGCTAAAGCAGAGGCGCCGCTTGCCTGGGCTACGGTATCCGGAATATCCTTGGGGCCCTGGCAACATCCTGCCAGAAAGACGCCCTCCACTGAGGTCAGGATGGGATCCAATCCGGGAGCTTCTGCATAGAACCGGTCTGAAGAGCTTTCCATGCCGAGCATCTTTTTCATGAAATCATCCTCCTTCCGGGGGATGAGACCTGAAGCGAGGACGACCAGATCAGCCTCCAGTTCAATGGGCTCTCCCAGGAGAGTATCTTCGCCCCTCACAACCAGTTTGCCGTTTCTTCGATAGACTTCAGAGGGATTCGCCCTCCGGTAGATAATCTCCTCTTTTTGAACCCTCTCGTAAAATTCTTCGAATCCCTTTCCAAAGGCCCTCACATCCATATAGAGGACGGTGATATGGGCATCCGGGATCTTATCCCTGACCAGATGGGCCTGTTTGGCAGTGTACATGCAGCAGACCCTCGAGCAATATTCATTTCCAACGGTCTTGTCCCTCGATCCCACGCAGTGGATGAAGACGATCTCCTTCGGTTTCTTCCCCTGGATCAGGATCTCTCCCTTTGTGGGACCGGAGGCGGAGCAGAGCCTTTCCATCTCAATTCCGTGAAGGACATTCGGATAGACTCCATAGCCGAATTCGGGTTTTAACTTCGGATTGAAAGGATCGAACCCTGTTGCGAGGATGATGGCTCCCACATGGAGTTGGAGGATCTCTTCCTTCATCCCGTAAACAACGGCTTTGGGCTGGCAGTATCTGGCGCACTCGCCGCAATCGGAACATCCTCCGCAGTTGAGGCAACGTTTTGCATCTTCGATCGCCTCTTCAAGTGTGAGACCGGGGCCGGTGGGTTTCACCATATGGGGAAGGACTTCACGCTCATCTCTTTTTGTATCGGACAAAAGGCTTTCCATCGGAGAGACCTGCCTTCCTTCGGACTCCCTGCCGTGGCGGAGATCTTCCCCGCGGATAGAGCGGTCGATTGAAATCGCTCCTTTTCTTCCCTGCGCCATCGATTCGACAATGGTTCCAGGCCCGGTGACCCCGTCTCCTCCTGCGAAAACACCCTTCACGTTGGTTTCGAGAGTGAAGGGATCGACCTGAATCATTCCCCTACGGCTCCTTTTCAATCCCCTGAAAACTTCCGAAATCGGCCCGGCTCCGGTTGAACCAACGGCTAAAAAGATCGCGTCATAGGTTTTTTGAATCTCCTCAAAAGAGATGTCCTTTCCCACCTCCGTGTTAAGACGAATCTCTATTCCCATCTTTTCAATGACAGAGAGGTCTTTTTTCACGACCTCCACGGGCAGACGGTAAGAGGGAAATCCATGGGTGAGGAGACCGCCCAGTTCACTTCGCGATTCAAAAAGGGTGACAGGATAGCCCATCCTCCTCAGATCGAAGGCGGCCGTTAATCCGGAAGGTCCTGCTCCGGCAATGGCGACCTTTTGAGATCTTTCTTCAGCGGGCGTGGGATCGAACTCCATTTCTTCGACATGGTCGACCAGAAATCGTTTCAAATCGCAGATAGAGACAGGACGGTCCACTTCGATCCGTTTACATTCCCTTTCGCACGGATGGGCGCAGACATAGGCAAGGATTCCCGGGAAAGGAAGGGTTGCCCTCACCAGGGCAAGGGCCTCCTTCAGTTTCCCCTGGGAGATGAGCGCCACATATCCCTGGGCATTACAGTGGAGAGGACAGGTGGCTGTACAGGGTGGGGTGCCTCTGCGGTCCATGGTGTATTTGAGCGGAACGGCCTGAGGGAAGGGGATATAGATTGCCTTTTTCATCCCGAGGCCCATATCGAATTCATTGGGGAGAGTCACCGGACACTGGGGTACGCAGTCCGCACAGGCCGTGCATTTGGTCACATCGACATAACGGGGTTTTTTCCGGACGGTTACCTTGAAATGTCCAGCCTTCCCCTCGACACGAATAATTTCAGAATAGGTGAGAAGGTTGATATTGGGATGATTGGCCGTATCGACCATCTTCGGAGTGATGATGCAGGCGGAGCAGTCAAGTGTCGGGAAGGTCTTATCCAGCTGGGCCATGTGGCCGCCGATGGAAGGATCCTTTTCCACCAGATGGACCTTGAATCCCTTATCAGCGATGTCCAGAGCGGCCTGCATTCCAGCAATACCAGCGCCAATGATCAGAGCTTCTGGGATAACCTCTTTTGACTCAATTTCCTTAATCATTATCTGTTCCGACTTAGATTAAATTCCAATAACCAAATTCCAAGCTCCAAATAATCACCAATGACCCAATATCCAAAACACCCCTCACTCAACCCTCTCCCCCAAGGGGAGAGGGGAAAATTCGGTCATTGGTCTATTGGTTATTATTTGATGATTGGTGTTTGGAATTTGGTGCTTGTTCATTTCAGCTTTCCAATCAACGCCGAAGCGATCGTGTTTTTCTGTATCTCCTTTGTGCCTTCGTAGATTTCGGTGATCTTGGCATCCCGGTAGAAACGCTCGACTTCGTATTCCGTGATATATCCGTAACCTCCGAAGATCTGGATGGCCTCATCCGCAACTTCAACAGCCACTTTCGCTGCAAACATCTTGGCCATGGAGGTCAGTTTCGGATCGATCCTCTTCTGGTCATAGTTCCAGGCGGCCTTGTAGGTCAGAAGCCTTGCCGTCTCGATCTTTGTTGCCATATCAGCCAGTTTGTGCTGGGTGATCTGGAAATCGACCAGTTTTCTTCCAAACTGTTCCCTCTGCTTGGCGTAATCGAGAGCCCGGTCGAAAGCGCCCTGGGCAATACCGAGGGCCTGGGCCGCAATCTCAACTCGACTCTCATCAAAAAATTCGAGGACCTGATAGAATCCTTTATTCTCTTCACCAAGAAGGTTCGTCAACGGGACCCGGACATCGCTGAAGGAGAGTTCGGCTGTGGAGGTCATCCGGATTCCCATCTTGGCCGTGATCTCCGTTGCCTCCAACCCTTTTGCGCCCTTTTCAACGATGATCGTGCACTGGCCGCGGTAAGAGGGTTTGGCATGGGGATCGGTCTGGCACAACACGACGAAGAAGTCGGCAAGCGTTCCATTGGTGATGAAGGTCTTGGTCCCGTTGATCACAAAGGAGTCGCCCTGTTTGATTGCTGTGGTGGCCATCAATGTGATATCGCTTCCGTGGTCCGGTTCGGTGTAGGCGCCTCCGGAGATGAATTCTCCTCGGGTCACCGGGATGAGATACTTCTTCTTCTGTTCCTGAGTTCCGAAACGGAGAATGACCTCTGAGGAAAAATCTGCGAGAGTCACGGCAATGCCCACTCCGGAATCCTTCCGGCAGAATTCCTCCACTACGAGGATGTTTTCCGTGATGCCGTAACCCTGTCCTCCATATTCCTCCGGGAAGTGAATACCGATGAATCCTAATTTGCAGGCTTTCTTCCATACCTCTTTGGGGAAGGTGTGGGTCAGCTCCCATTCGAGGATCTTTTCCTTATCATACTCTCCCTGAATAAATTCCCTCGCCGCCTTCTGAATATCCTTTTGCTCCCGTGTCAGTTCAAAGTCCATTTTCACTCTCCATGGAATGATGGAATATTGGAATAGTGGAATACTGGGTAAATAGCTTTCTACATCATTCCATTATTCCAGTGTTCCATTCTTCCCTTATTTTTGTTTCAGTTGTTTGATCTTTTCCTTTATCACCGGAACAATCTTAAACAGGTCTGCCACGATGCCATATTGGGCAACACCGAAGATAGGGGCCTTGGGATCCTTGTTAATGGCGATGATCGTACCCGCACCTTTCATCCCTGCGATATGCTGGAAGGCGCCGCTGATGCCGATGGCGACATAGATTTTCGGCTTTACGGTCTTTCCGGAGGTTCCAACCTGAGAGCTCTTGGGAAGCCATTTCTTATCGACCACAGGCCGTGAGCAGGCAAGCACTCCTCCCATGGAGTCAGCCAGTTCCTTCACCAGGGGAATGTTTTCCGCATCCTTGATCCCTCTTCCGATGGCGATGAGGATATCGGCCTGGGTAATATCGACATCACCCGCGGCGGCCTCCATATATTCGAGAAAGCGTCTGGCCAGACTTTCGTCCGTCAATAAAGAAGGAATTGAGACGATCTCTCCCGAAAGAGGTTCTTTCTCCATCACAGGGAAAGCCCCTGCCCGAAGCGTGACCATATACTGGGGTCCTTTTTTCAAAAAGGAGACAGCGGCATTGATCTTCCCTCCATAAATCTGACGGGTGAGGGCGAAGGTATCATCCTTCGCTTCGATGCCGATGCAATCTGTGGCCAGAGGGATCTTCAGATGGGCGGCCAGGCTTGGCGCAAAGTCCATGCCCGTGGCGGTGTGACCGATCATCGTGAGCGTGGGTTTTCTCTCGGTAATGAGCTGGGTGAGAACTTTTTCGTAAGTTTCCGAGTTGTAAAATTCGAGCCGGTTGTCTTCAATGAAAAGCACCCTATTGGCTCTGGGTTTAAGGGCTTCCGCGAGATTCTTCACATCCTTTCCTAAGAGGGCAACCGATAATTCTCCGCCAAAACCCTCCGAAAGTTCTCTTCCCCTGGAAAGCATCTCCCATGTCACATCCCTCAATTCTCCCCGTCGATGTTCCGCGACAACAATAATCTCTTTCATCAGGCCACCCCTCCTTTATCTCTCAGAATGTCGAAGACCTTCTGCGCGATCTCCTCTGGTTTTCCTTCGAGCATCTCTGCCCCTTCGCCGACCGAAGGAAGAAAAACCTTGTCGAGCTGGATATCCGAACCGGAAAGCCCCACCTCTTCAGGTTTCAGATTGAGGTCTGAGGCTCCAAAGGCCTTGATCTCCTTCTTTGCTACTTTCCGGATGCCCATGATCGAGACATATCGCGGTTCATTAATTCCTGTCTGAATGGTAAGAAGCGCGGGGAGATCGACCTCGACGACTTCCTCCAGACCACCCTCCAGTTCGCGATGGGCCTTGATCTTTTTCTCCTGGACCTCAATCCGATTGACAATGGAGACATGGGGGACGCCCAGCATCTCTGCCATCACCACGCCAACCTGACCATACCCATCATCTTCGGCCTGAGTGCCTGTTAGAATGAGATCAAAAGGTCTTTTTCGAATCGCTTCTGCGAGGACCCTGGCTGTGGCAAAGCCGTCAGCCCCTGCAAAAGCAGGATCGGTCAGCCGGAACGCATCATCGGCGCCCATGGCCAGACATTTTCTCAGGGATTCATTTGAGTCCTCCCCTCCCGCAGAAAGGACGGTCACTGTTCCGCCCAGCTTCTCCTTTAGCTGGATGGCCTCCTCAATGGCATAACTATCCCATTCATTGAGATCGAACGCCAGCCCACTCTTGTCGATATCTTTCCCCGATTTGTCGATGAAGATATCCGCATCCGCTGTGTCCGGAACCCTCTTGATGCAGACGATAATATTCATTCACTTTCCTCCTTTCATCAGATGGTTAATTTTTTTTCTTTCTCTCCAATTTTACCCATGCCCATTCTTCTTCAACAAGAGAGCAAGGGGAGGGGGAAGTGATTACCCCCCGGGCAAGCATCGAAGAGAGGTTGACCTCCATCCTTACCGTTCTTGCCTCAGGAGTGGAGAGTTCCAGCATGTCCCTTTCCTCGATCTTCATGGATTGAGCATCCTCAATGTTCATTTTTAGAGAAGTCTTCTCCATCACCCCCTTCAAATTTTCACTCCTCAGACTGAGCTCACCCGATTGGAAGAGCGATGACTTCTCAATCAGACAGAAAGGATAATGATCAGGTTGAGGTTTAGGCTGAGGTTGAGCAAGAGGAATGAGTTTTGCTTTCCCCATGGGAAAACCATCTTCGTAAAGATACCCAACCCCTTTCGGCCACTGCTCCCCATCCTGAAGGCCTTGATATTGGGGATTGATTTTGGAAACATCCTGAAAGATGGTCTCGGGAGTCTCTCCTGAAACGGGGACCTCTAAGAGGCGAAGCAGTCGGAGGAAGATCTCGAAGTCTGATTTTGACTGACCTTTGGGCGGACGAAGAGGATGAAGTTTCTGAACCCTTCGTTCCAGATTGGTATAGGTTCCTGACTTCTCAACAAACGAACAGGCCGGAAGCACGACATGGGCCCCCTTTGCGGTTTCGGTCATAAAGAGGTCCTGAACCACCAGAAGATCCAGATTCTCCAAAGCCCTGGGAGACAGAGCAGGATTTTTTCCCACGAGGTAGAGGGCCTTGAGATTTCCCTCCTCCGCCTTTTTGAAAAGATCTTTCATTCCTTTTGCCTCTGAAAGAATCCCCATATCGATGGCTCCCTGACTGTTACATTTCTCAAGGAGAAGAAGAATTCCCGAGCCTTCCTTACCGATATGGCCGGTCAGAAGGGCGAGATTGGAGCAAGCGATGGCTATCCTTTCCGAATCAGGATGAGACCAGGGGCCGGATCCTATCAGAATCATCGATCTCTTCGATTGGGCAAAGGCTCTCACTGCTTTCTCAACGGTGCTGCGCTCCTCAGCAGAGAGGCTTGATAAATACTCGTCCTGCTTCTTCCTTAGCTCTTCAATCCCTTCGGTCCATTGCCCGATGAATCCCTGATTTTCAAAACCTTCCTTCAGGATGACTCCGGCCATTGCGTTGAGAAGGGAGAGTTCTATGCCCGGCTTCACGGGAAGAAGGATCGAAGAGGGGGAGAGGGGTGAGATATGCGTAGCCCGACTGAGGCCGATATCGTGGCCTCCAAGGACAATGAGTTGAGCCTTGTTCTTCCTGATGGCCAGATGGACCTCATTCTTGATGATGGGGTGGGTCTGGGCAGGATCGACCCCGATGATTAAGATACAATCAGCTTTCCGGATTTCTTTAATGGAGTTTGTGGAAGAAGCAAACCCGAGGGTCATTGAAAGTCCTTCAGCCAATCCTTGATCCCCTCTTCCTCCATTCAGTGCGATCTGCTCCGTACCGATCGCTTCCTTAAAGAGTTTCTTAAAGAGGAAATACTCTTCATTAGCAAGGCGGCTTGAGATCACCGCCCCGATACTCTGCGGGCCATATTTATCCTTTATTTCTTCGAGCCTTTGAGCCACAAATCCAAGGGCTTCTTCCCAGGGGACTTCTCCAAGCGATCCGTTGGCCCTGAGAAGGGGTGATTTCAGTCTCTCCGGAGAATCAACGAAGTCCCAGCCGAAGCGCCCCTTGACACAGAGGTTCCCATCGTTCGGGCCATGTTCAGGCGTGGAAAAGACCCTTTTAATCTCTCCATCTTTGGAACCGATGGTAAGCAGACAACCCACTCCGCAGTAAGGGCAGGGAGTGGTGGTCTCCATCAATTCCCAGGATTTGGCCTTGTAATCAAAACAGTTGCTGGTGATGGCACCCACTGGGCAGGTATCCAGGCACTGTCCGCAGAATTCGCACTGAATAGGACGATGGAAATCCGTATCGATGACGGATTGGATACCCCTGCGCGTGAAGGAAAGTTCTCCCACGCCCTGGACCTCATCGCATATTCTCACACAGCGGCCGCAGAGGATGCATTTGTTTGCGTCCCTCTGGAGAAGAGGGGAGTGGTCCACAGGAAAGGTGATCGGGTCCCAGGGATATTGCGTATCATTGACCCCATATTCATAGACCAGGCTCTGAAGGTCACAGTCTCCCTCTTTTTCGCAACGGGGGCAGGTCATCGGATGGTTGAGGAGAATAAGCTGGAGCTGAGCTTTCCGGGATTCGGTGATTTTAAGAGAATGGGTGATGATCTCCATCCCATTTTTAGCGGGGGTGAAACAGGATGGCAGAAGCTCGGACTTTCCCTTTTGTTGAACCACACAGAGCCTGCAAGCCCCAAAGGGGATGAGCCTCCGGTCGTGACACAGGGATGGGATTCGGATACCAGCCGCCTGGGCGGCCTCCAGGATGGTCCGGCCCTTCTCCACCTCCACGTCCATACCGTCAATCGTCAGTCTTATGATTTGGTTTGCCATAATCTCAATAAGTAACCAATCACCAAGCACCAATAACCAAATAATAACCAATAACCAAATCCCAATTAACCCACTTTTGGTTATTGGGTCATTGGAATTTATTTGGAGCTTGGAATTTGGTTATTGGAATTTTTTCCCATTTGGTACCAATACAGGCGCTTTTATAAAACGCTATCGCTATTACCATCACTTTTATTCGATTGCCCAAAATTTACAGGCCTGGATGCAGGAGCGACAGCGAATGCACTTTTCCAGATCGATCACTGCGGTCGTCTTCTTCTCCCAGGCAATGGCCTCCGAAGGGCAGGCCTTCTTGCAGAGGCCGCACATCTTGCACTTATCAGAATCGACCCGAAACTTAATCAGATCAGCGCAGACCAGAGATGGGCACCGTTTATCGATGATGTGGGCCTCATACTCCTCACGGAAATAACGGATAGTGGAAAGCACGGGATTGGGAGCGGACTTCCCCAGACCGCAATGGGAGGATTCCTTGATATGCTTTCCAAGCTGTTTGAGGTGGTCGATATCCTCGATCGTTCCCTCGCCACGGATGATCCGGTGAAGAATATTGAGCATCACTTTCATTCCGATCCGGCAGGGAACGCACTTTCCACAGGATTCGTCGACGGAGAAGTCCGTGAAAAACCTGGCCGTATCAACCATGCAGGTCAAATCGTTCATGACCACGAGTCCGCCGGAACCCATCATCGCTCCTGCCTCACCCAGGGAGTCGAAGTCCACTTCCGTGTCCAGAAGGGAGGCGGGCAGGCACGCTCCGGAAGGCCCACCAATCTGCACAGCCTTATACTCCCGTTTATCAGAAATTCCTCCTCCGATATCAAAGACAATCTTTCGCAAGGTCGTGCCCATGGGGACTTCTATCAGCCCAACATTTTGCACGGCGCCTGTCAGGGCAAACACTTTGGTTCCCTTCGACCCTGATGTGCCCATGGAGGCGAACCAGGGGCTCCCGTTCAGGAGAATGGAGGGAACATTGGCAAAGGTCTCAACGTTATTGAGAACGGTGGGCTGTCCCCAGAGGCCTGCTTCCGTTGAACGGGGAGGCTTGATCCTTGGCATCCCCCGTTTCCCCTCAAGGGAGTACATCAGAGCCGTGGATTCGCCGCAGACAAAGGCTCCAGCGCCCGGATAGATGCCGATTTCGAAATCGAAACCCGAACCGAAAATATCTTTTCCCAACAGTCCATAGTTTTTCGCCTGTCCGATGGCAATGTTGAGACGCTGGATGGCAAGGGGATACTCCGCTCTCACATAGACGTAGCCCTGATGGGAGTCCGTAGCGTAGCCGCAGATGATCATTCCTTCCAGGACCGCATGAGGATCGGCCTCCAGAACGGAGCGATCCATGAAGGCGCCCGGGTCGCCCTCATCCCCGTTGCAGATGACATATTTAGGAAAAGAGGTATAGCGCCTTCCTTCCTCCCATTTCTTGCCGGTCGGGAACCCCGCGCCTCCCCGCCCCCTCAGGCCGGAGAGTTTTACTTCTTCGATGATCTCCTCGGGTTTCATGGAGGAGAGGACTTTATGGAGGGCGGCATATCCGTCTCTTGCAATATATTCATTAATATTCTCCGCATCGATCAGGCCTCGATTTCGAAGCGCCCTTAATACCTGGTGTTGAAAAAAGGGAATGTCTTTCATGAGCGGAACTTTTTCTTTAGCGGACGGAACGGTGTACAAAAACTTTTCCACAGGACGCCCTTTGAGAAAATGTTCCTCGACCAGAAATGGGACGTCTTCAGGAGTTAATTTCTTATAGAAGATCCCTTCGGGATAGACCACCACGATCGGACCTTCGGCGCAGAAGCCATTGCAACCGGTGATAACCAATTTCACTTCATCAGAAAGCCCGCGGGTCTCCAATTCGACTGAAAGTCGTTCCCTTAACTGCGACGAGCCGCAGGCAACGCAGCCTGTTCCAGCGCAAACCATGAGATGAGTTCGATACGTTTTCATTCTATCCTTGCCCTCAACCTTGAGAGACCGTGTCACCAGTCCGTTCATGGTTCGACAGGCTCACCACGAACGGACGACGGCGCCGTTCGTCCTGAGCGTGTCGAAGGGCGAACGGTGAAAGGCGGGAGGGCATTAGTAAGTCGTCTCACTCCCTCTGGCGAGGGCATAGGCCTCAACGATTTCCCCCTGGAGGGCATGATGGAGGAAGATCTCTTTCATCTTCTCCTCGTTGAGGTCGCAATATTTGACCGGAGGTTTTCCAAGGATCTCCACGGTTGCCATGGGTTCGCGGCTGCAGAGCCCCGCGCATCCGGAAGTGGTCACCATCACATCCTGGGTCTTTCTCTCTTCGATTTCTTTCAGGACTGCCGACATCAGTTTTCTGGCGCCTGCGGCAATGCCGCAGGTTCCCATATGGATGGTGATCTTTGCCCGGAATCCTCCTTCCCTCAACAGGGTTGAGGATCGTACCTCTTCTTTAATCTTTTTCAAATCCTCAATCGTCAGCTTTGTCATTGTCCGACCTTGTCAGGTATAGTTTCCCAGGATTTGGACCGCCCTCCCCGGGGTGACCATGCCATAGGTGTCCTGACCCACTACGACCACGGGGGCCAGACCACAGGCCCCAACGCAGCGAACGGCTTCGAGTGAAAATTTTCGGTCCCTCGTGATCCCTCCGACATGAACCCCTAATTCCCTCTGGAGGGAGTCAAGGATCTCTTTCGATCCCCTCACATAACAGGCGGTCCCCATGCAGACCCGGATGATATTTCGCCCCCTGGGAACGGTTGTAAAGAAGGCATAGAAAGAGACCACCCCAAATACCTGTGAGGTAGGGAGATGAAGCCCATCGGCAATCCGGTGCTGGACCCTCTTGGGGAGATATCCACAAACGTCTTGAACTTCCTTGAGCACCGGGATCAGGGCTCCATGTCGGTTTTTATATTTGCTAATGACCAGGTCAATTTTCTCCCATTCTTCACGGGAGATCTCTTCTGCCCACCTCATCCTTTTACTCCTATCCCTGTCAGTCCTTCCTGGAGATGTTTTTTTAACCACTGAATGGCATCCGGAGCCACAGAAGGTTGATCATGGAACTTCTCCTTCATCCATTCACTTTTCAGGGTATAGGATCTTCCTCCTTTCACATGAGTATAATGAAAATTGACGTCAGGATTTCCCAGAATAAGCATGACCATCGTTTCAGTCATACTCCCCAGCGGCTTACGGTCAATATGTCCGTATTGGAAAGTCGCCTTCACCTTTGTACCGTCTCCTGGCCGGGATTCGATCTCCAGTTTTCCCCCTGCCTCCTGAGCTGCCTGGGCAAGAAAGGAAAGGCCTAACCCCACCTTCCGTGAGGTGCGGGTAGTGAAAAAGGGGTCCATGGCCTTCTGCCGGATTTCTTCATCCATCCCGAATCCATCATCCTTGATTTCGATCGTCAACCGATCTTCTCCGGGTTCTTCTAACACTGAAACCTCGATCCTTCGGGCCTTTGCGGCAATGGCATTCTCCACAATATCGAGGATATGAAGAGAGAGATCTTCCAAATTCGGCCTCCAACAGTCTTCTAACTCTCCACGATCCTGCGGCCTTCCTGTGAATGGAGGGCCATTTTAATTTCCGCTGATGTCCTTTCCTCCAGAAGAAACTGGGTCGATACCTTTCCGATCTCCTCAAGAGAATGAGCATCCGAAAAACGGACAAAGGCAAAATCTTGATAAGAACGGAATTGACTCCGGGCCTTTTCCAGTGAAGTGCGTGGAGAGATCTCCAGCCCATCCAGTGAAACCCCTTCAGGAATAAAGCCCAATTGGCCAAGGAGACTGAATGCCTGCCGGTCGATATGGGAGGCAATGGCGACTCCCTGAAGGGTTCCCACAAAGGAAACGATCTGCTCAAATGAAAGGAGGGTCGCTCCAATCAACATCTTATCATTACGCCCTATCGTTTCCGATTTCTCATTGACCAGGATCTGGGGCCCGAAGACGTCCTCTTCATTCTTGCCGGGAAGATGTTGATAAACCCAGCTTTGTAATGTCAGGCAGTCCTCGGTACGGTTAAAAATGGCAAGAAGGTGGATTTCCTCCCTGGAGGCGACCTCCATTCCCGGAAGAACGGCAAGCCCCTCCTTCTTCCCGGCCTCGATAAAAGCCGCGAGGTTCTCTGCAGAATTGTGGTCACAGATAGCGATCATGTCCAATCCAACGGTCATGGCCCGGTCCACAACAGCCTGCGGCTTCATCTCCTCGCCCCCGCAGGGAGAAAGGCAGGAGTGGATGTGGAGGTCAGCACGAAATCGCTTTAGCATGAAACGATCCCTGTGACCCCTGCTTGATAAAGCCTTCCTACCAGTTCAAAAGCGGGAAGGAGGGAGATCAGAAGAGGGATTCCTTCCTCCTCAGCCTTTTTCAGGGTTTCCGGATCAGGCTCCCGTCCTCCTGCAAGAATAATGGCGGCCAACTCTTTCATGCTGGCCACGGCAACGATATTGGGATGGGTCTGAATGGTGACCCAGACATTCCCTCTGGCGCTGTGAGCGATGACATCGCTGAGAAGGTCGCCCGCATACCCTCCTGTCACTTCTTGATGGAGTTGATCGTTGCCTGCCTTTACTCTCAGCCCTAAGGATTTGACGAGCGTTTCTACTTTCATGGAAAAATCCTACTCCATCTATGCAAACTTTCTTCGCCTATTTCCCCGCCCCATCCTTCACCCCGTTAGAAATAATGCCGTGCTGCTCAGCAGTTCCGCCTGTGGCGGGATTACATTTCAGATTAATTCCGGCGGGGTTTAGTGCCTCGCAGGAATTTCTAACGGGGTTCACATTAACCATAAATTCGAGATGGGTTCCCTGGCTCACCACTGAGGTCAAAACCATCTCATCGGTCACCTTCTTGATATTCGATAACCCCATTCCCGCCCCGAATCCGAGCTCCCGGATCTTCTCATCTGCAGTGGAAAACCCTTCTATCATCGCCTGATTCACATCGTGAATGCCGGCGCCTTCATCATTTACCGCCACTTTTATAAAATCGGAGAATACGAGCAGGGTAAGAATTCCCCAACGTGCATAACAGATGACATTCATCTCCGCTTCAAATGTGGCAATCGACATTCTGCGGATCACATTGTTCGGAAATCCCTCTTCTTTTAATATCCTTTTAACCTGGCTCGAGATCGAACCGGCATGTATAAAATTGCCTCCTTCGATATTAAATGTCTTGTAGAAAGGATACCTTTCCTCAGTCTGATCCATCTCCTGCTTTTTCGACGCACCCTTTCAATCCCAGTTGATATAAACGGCCACAGGTTTCAAACATGATATACGAAGTCATCAGAAGGGGAATCTGCATCTGATTGGCCAGCTGGATCATGGATTCGGTTGGCCTTTTTCCCCGAACAAAAAGGATGGCGCCCAGATCAACAACATCCGCCGTATAAATTACTTGAAGGGTGATATTCCCAGTAATAAGCAGAGCACCATCGGCCCCTCTTCTGGCAATGGCCAGGACATCGCTGAGGAGGTCTGCCGCGAAAGCATACCCAATCTCCTTGTCCAGGCTTTCGTTTCCAGCAATTACTTCGGCGTCTAGGACCTTTCGAATGTCATTGAGCGTCATCTCAGTCGATGGCCTCCGCTAATAATTCCATCACATCCATGACGCGAATCTTCTCTTCATGTCCCGATGTTTTAACCGCATCTTCAAGGGTGAGCACGCAGAGAGGACAGGCGGTTGCGAGGATTTCTGCGCCCAATTCCACTGCGTCCTGCACACGAATCTCAGAGAGACGCTGGCCCATATCCGAAGAGGATTCTGCCCACATCTTCCCTCCGCCACCTTCGCAACACAGACTCTTTTCACGGGAACGGTCCATCTCTTTAAAGGTGAGACCGGGGATGGCGGTGAGAAGCGCACGAGGCTCATCGAAAATATTATTCTGTTTGCCCAGAAAGCAAGGGTCGTGATAGGTGACGACCTTTTTAATCTCCCGAGTGAGAGAGAGCTTGCCTTCCTCCAACCGCTTCGCCAAGATCTGGGTAGCATGGAGAACTTCGAATTTCCCCTGGGGGTACTCGTTTTTAAAAACATTAAAGCCGTGGGGGCATGCGGTGAGAATATGATCGATCCCATAGGATTCGAAGCGCTGGACATTTCCTTCCATCAGTTCTTCAAAGAGACCTGCCTCTCCCATCCTCCTGATTTCATTGCCACAACATTGTTCCTCATTTCCGAGAATGGCAAAATCGATCCCTGTCTGTTGGAAGATGAAAACCATTGATTTGGCGATCTCCTGGATTCGGGGATCTGAAGCGGCCGTACATCCGACAAAGTATAGGAGTTCCGCACGGTCTCCCTGGGAAAAGTCTTTAATCTTGACGTCTTCGGGAAGGCTCTTGAGCCATTCCGTCCGTTTGCTCTTCGGTTTTCCCCAGGGGTTCCCATGTTTGTAGGCATTCTCCATGGCCTCGATAATTGTCTTGGGAATACGGCCCTCTTCGACCATGGTCCCTCTCATCCCGATGACGAGATCCATGGGCTTCAACCCTCTCGGGCATCTCAGGGTACAGGTCTTACAGGTGGTGCAGTCCCAGAGTTCTTCTTTCTCGCCGATGCGGTCGAGGTTCTTTCCCAAGATGCCTTCGATCATCAACCGCCGGATATTCAATTTCGATTTGAGGGAGACCGGGCATCCCCCTGTGCACTTTCCGCATTGGTAACAACCATATAGGTCAAATTTGCCGGCAAAGGTTTGTTCCGATATTTCCATCTGGGCAACTCCTTCAGGATCTTTTTGCGATATTATTCACAATCTTATTCCTAACAGAATTCTTTTAAGCTTTCAATACCCTTTTAGCCTTGAAGTATCTCCCTTGAGATGACGATCCGCTGAACCTCGGAGGTCCCTTCATAGAGGGTTGTTCCAATGATATCCCTGAGATAACGTTCAACTGGGTAATCTTTGGTATACCCGTAACCGCCTAACATCTGAATGGCACGAATGGCCACATTCCGAGCGGTTTCTGTGGCGAAAAGTTTTGCCATGGATGCCTCTTTTGTAAAGGGGATCTTGTTCTCTTTCAGGTAGGCTGCACGAAGGATAAGGAGTTGGGCCGCTTCTAATTCGGTATAAGAATCAGCAATCATCCATTGAATCGCCTCAAAGGTTGAAAGAGGTTTGCCGAAAGCCTCCCTTTCCTTAACATATCGGGTGCCGAAATCAATGGCGGCAAATCCCACACCGACCGCAAGAGATCCGATGCCGATTCGCCCACCATCGAGCTCCATCATGGCGATCCTGAATCCCTCGCCTTCTTTCCCCAGGAGGCAGTTGGCCGGGATGGTACAATTGTCGAAGACCAATTCATTGGTCTGTGAGGCCCGTTGGCCCATCTTATCTTCTGCCTTTCCTACAATGAACCCAGGTGTTCCCTTCTCAATGGCAAAAGCGCTGATCCCTTTTCCTTTCTTAGCATTGCGGTCTGTAACAGCCCAGGTGACGATGACCCCTGAAGCCTCTCCGCTTGTGATCAAGGTTTTGCTTCCATTCAGAACGTAGGACTCCTTCTGGCGAATCGCCGATGTTCGAATATTACCCGCATCCGACCCTGTATGGGGCTCGGTGATGGCAAAAGCACCGGCTGGGTATTCCCCGTTACAAAGCTTAGGAACATGCTTTCTTTTTATCTCCTCTTGTCCAAACTCAAAAATCACCTCAGCGACCATATTGGTCACAGAGGTGGTAACCGCATGAGAGGCACATCCTTTTGCAATCTCAGTGATGGCAAGACTATAGGCCACTACCCCAACTTCAGATCCCCCAAATTCAACAGGAATATTCATTCCCATCAAACCCAGGTTGGCCATTTTCTTAAGGTTTTGATAAGGGAATTGCTTCTCTTCGTCATAGAGGGCGGCAACGGGTTTAATATTCTTCTCCGTAAAGTCCCTCACCATATCTCGAATCATCTCTTGTTCCGGTGTAAGTTTGAAATCCATAGGCCTTCAAAGAAAGTTCGGAGTGATTAGTTCGGAGTTCGGAGTCAAAAATTAAATACTCCGAACTCTGAACTCCGAACTACGAACTGTAATTATAGAACCCCCTTCCCGTTTTCCTTCCGAGGTAGCCTGCATCCACATATTTCTTAAGAAGAGGGCAGGGGCGATATTTTGAATCTCCCAAACCTTTGTAGAGCACCTCCATAATGGCCAGACAGGTATCGAGGCCGATGAGGTCAGCTAGGGTCAGAGGTCCCATCGGATGATTCATTCCCAATTTCATCACCGTATCAATGGCCTCGGGTGTTCCCACCCCCTCGAAGAGGGCGAAGATGGCTTCATTGATCATTGGCATTAAAATCCGGTTTGAGATGAAGCCAGGAAAGTCACTGGCTTCCACAGGGGTTTTTCCCATCGACTCGGAGAGGGACTTCACCGTATCAAATGTTTCCTGAGAGGTTTGAAGACCTCGGATGATCTCCACCAGTTGCATCACGGGAACAGGATTCATGAAATGCATCCCGATGACCTGGGAAGGTCTCCGGGTTGCCGAGGCAATTTTCGTGATAGAGATGGAAGAGGTGTTGCTCGAGAGGATAACTTCTTTGCGGCAGACCTGGTCCAGTTCTTTGAAGATGTTTAATTTGAGGGTCTCGTTCTCCGTCGCGGCCTCCACCACGAAATCGGTCTCTGCCATCTCTTTCACCTGAACCGTCCCCTTGATCCTTCCCATGGTTTCATCTTTCTTCTGAGAAGGGATCTTTCCTTTCTCCACCATCCGGTCCAGATTCTTTGAAATGGCCGTCAACCCTTTCTGGACAAATGATTCCGCAATATCACTCATCACGACCTGAAGCCCGGATTGGGCCGCTACCTGAGCAATGCCATTACCCATCTGCCCGGCTCCCACGACTCCGATTGTTTTGATTTCCATAGGACCCCCTTCAGAAAGTTGAAAGTGGAGAGTAGAAAGTAGATTATTTTTTAACCACCCTCGACCTTCCACTTTCTACATTCCGGATTAAATTCTCTCTACAATCAGACTGACGGCTTCCGCTCCTCCCAGACAGAGGGAGGCCATTGCCCTCTTTGCCCCGCTGTCTTTCATCGCATAGAGCATTGTCGTCAGAACTCTTGCCCCACTGGCGCCAATGGGATGTCCCAGGGCGACCGCGCCACCCTTTATATTGACCCTCTCTCTATCAATTCCTAATGCTTTGATGATGGCCAGAGTTGTGGCTGAAAAAGCTTCATTGATCTCAAAGAGGTCGATTTCTTTGAGAGTGAGCCCCGCCTTTTTAAGGGCTTTCGGAATCGATTGAATGGGGGCCACCAGCACATCCTCCAGTTCCACACCGGCAGCGGCCTGTGCCCCCACCTTTACCATGGGCTTTACCCCGAGAGCCTTTGCCTTCTCCTGAGACATTAGCACAAGAGCGCTTGCACCGTCACTGATCTTGGAGGAATTCGCTGCGGTGACGACACCACCCTCTTTAAAAACAGATTTTAACCTGGTAAGAGCCTGAAGGTCTGTGTCCCGGGGTCCCTCATCCGTATCAAAAAGGGTTGGCTCTCCCTTCTTAGAAGGGAGAGGAATGGGAAGGATCTCCTCTTTAAATCTTCCCTCCCGGATCGCCTTCATCGCCTTTTGATTCGATTCGTGAGCGAATCGGTCCTGCTCCTCACGACTGATATTAAACTTTACCGATTGAATCTCAGCTGTAAATCCCATATGGTAATCATTCACTATATCCCAGAGTCCGTCATGGACCATTCCATCGACGAGTTTCCCATCCCAGAGCCGATAACCTGTTCTCGCATTATCGAGATAGTAAGGGACACGGCTCATGTTTTCCATTCCGCCTGCAACGACCACCTCCGCGTCTCCTGCCATAATGACCTGGGCGGCTAACATAACCGCTTTCAAACCGGAGCCGCAGACCTTATTGATCGTTATCGCTCCTCCGGTCATGGGGAGGCCTGCTTTGATCATGGCCTGGCGGGCAGGGTTCTGTCCGAGTCCGAAGGGAAGAACATTGCCCATGATCACCTCATCCACATCCTCCTTTCGGATAGCTGAGCGTTTGACCGCCTCTTCGATGACCTTTCCTCCCAGTTCTGTAGCGGTAAAGGAACTCATGGCACCGAGAAAGTTACCGATAGCCGTCCTGACGGCGCTGGTAATCACCACTTCTTTTGTCAAGGTCTTCTCCTTTCTGGGTATTGTCTTCTAGACTTAACTTCTCACGGACTTTCCCTTGGTAATTGAGAATATCGGCCTTTAATCTGAGGAGAATGTTGATCCGTTCGTCAATATGAACGGCATGGTTGTCGAGTAATTCGAGAAGCCGCGGCAAGACCTTTCTGTTGGTCCGGTGAATCTGATAGATGTCCTCCAGTTCATGCATTTCTGAGAGGGGAAGGCCAAGATGCTTGAGCCTTTGGATAAACTTGAGACGCTGAAGATCCTTATCCGTATAGATCCGTTTTCCCCTCTCGATCCGTTTCACGGAATTGAGGAGACCGATCTCCTCATAATATCGGATCGTCCGTGGGCTCAAGTCTAACAGATTGGCCAATTCACCAATCTGATAATATTTTAACCCATCGATTTCCATGCCAATTAACCACTTAACGTAAACTGTTAAGTCTATAGCAAAAAAAAAGGAATAATGGAATATTGAAATGATGGGGAAATTATCGGAAGAATGGAACACTGGAATATTGGGTTTTGATAAAAAAAAGATGTTTTTCCCATTATTCCATCATTCCAACTTTCCACTATTCCAAAAGGTCTATTCCATCATTCCAACTTTCCACCATTCCCCTATACTGAGGGCCACTTGCCTACGGAGAGGACATCATAGCCTCCCTTTTCCAGACCATTAACCGCTTCCTGATACTCTTCTGTCTGAATCCGTAGGGCGGCGATTCTTTTTCCATCCACCATGAAGGAGGGTGTGACGATACTGATAATATTGATATTCAACTTTTTTAACACTTCGAGGATTCCGAGCATGGTGCCGGGTTTATCTTCAAAGGCAATGGTTAACCGGGTTCCTCTCTGATTGGTGCCGAAAATGTCGACCAGGTGATCCAGGGCATCCGTCTCTGTAAAGATTCCGTATAACTTTCCATCTTCCAATACGGGGAGGCATCCAATCTTATGGTCCCGCATCAGTTTGACCGCCTCTTCGATCAGTGTGTCCGGATTGATGGTAATCAGTTTTTCTTTGGGTGTCATAAAGGCTGAAACTTTCAGTTTTCCTAAAAGATAATTGAGTTCCTGGATACTGAGAAGTGTTGCATCAGATGGAGCGGCTTCCCGAATATCCCTATCTGTGACGATTCCAATGAGGTGATTCTCCTTATCAACGACAGGAAGATGGCGGACTCCTTTGTCATGGATGAGGCTCCGGGCCTCAAAAAAATTTGCCTCAGGGCCGATGGTCACCGGATTCCTTCGTATCTTTTCTCTCATGAATCCCTTGTAGTGGATCTTCATAATCTCTTCTCCTTTCGTTTAATTTGATTTTTTTTACCATACTTGGTCATTTACGTCAATCTAAAAATTGATGGTCTCGTAAAAAGTCTGAAAAGACGATTTTCTGTCATTCCTGCGCAAGCAGGAATCCAGTATTTTCATGCAGTTGGAATCAACTGGATTCCCGTTTTCAGGGGAATGACGACTTTTTAACGTTCCATTAAAAATTAATTTTTTCACAGATAAAAAAATAGTATACTACTGTTGAATTAAGCCATATTTTTATAAAACCCTTACTCCCAACTGCGTTGATCGTCGATCTTCCTGGCCCCTTCCAAAAGGGTTCCCCTCGGAATGAATTCCACATTGCCCCTGACTTTGATCACATCACGGATGGTTTTTTCTATCTCCTCCTTCAACTTTTCAGGATGAGAAACCTCTTCTTTCAGTTCGATTCGAAAGATCATCTCATCCTTATGCTCCTTGCGCGTGACGACCACCTGGTATTTTTCGATCTGGGGATATCTTGAGGCGACCTCCTCTGCCTGGCCAGGATGAACAAAAAGTCCCCTGACCTTGGTCACCTGATCGACCCTCCCAAGGATCTTGATCAACCTGGGAGAAGTTCTTCCGCAAGGGCAGGGCGTTTCAGTCACAATGGAGAGGTCTCCTGTTCCAAAACGGATCATTGGGTAGACCTTGTTAAAACTGGTGGCGACAATCTCTCCGGTCTTTCCCGGTCCTAATTGTTTGCCCGTATCCGGGTCAACAATCTCAACAATTTTGTCATCCGGGATATGCATTCCGCTCTTCTTCATGCATTCGTATCCGAGGCATCCGACATCCGCCGTCCCGTAGGTCTGGCGAATGATCATCCCAAATTTCTCTTCGAGGCTGATCCGCAGGGATTCCGGAAGCATCTCTGCGGCAACAAAGCCAACTTTGAGATTGAGATCATTTTTCAGATCGACCCCCATCTCCGCTGCCTTTTCTCCAATGTTGAGAAGGAAACTTGGAGTTCCACAGTATCCGGTTGCCTTGAAATTTCTTAATATGTTGACCTGCTGCTCCGTGTTACCCACACCGGTGGGAATGACCACACATCCAATGCGTTGAAGGGAGTTATCCACCATATGCAGGGCAAAGGGGACCATGTGATAGCTGAAGGTATTGATGACAATGTCTCCGGGCCGAAAGCCACCCGCATACATTCCCTGTGCCCAACCCAGTTCGTTATACTCCATCTCGCCCGGTTCGCAAATGGGTCCCGGAGAGACGTAGATTCTTTTCAACTCAGAGATCGGGATCCCTTCAAAACCTCCAAATGGCGGATTCTTTTTCTGAAGTTCAACGAGATCGGCTTTTTTTGTAATGGGAATCTTTTCCAGATCCTTGATAGTCTGAATATCCTTGGGCTTCAATCTCACGGCATCCATTTTATTTTTAAATGCGATGGAATGCTTATAAGCATGTTGGATAATTCCTCTTAGTTTTTGATTGAGGTATTCGAGCCGTTTTTTATAGGGTAGGGTTTCGAGATTCTTTTTGAGAAAGCCTGAAGTCCGATCCATCACCTCTGGCTTAGGCATATGATTTCTCCTCTAATATGCACAGCGAAATTAATCACAGCAAGGGGAGTCATTCCTGCGAAAACAGGAATCCAGGAAAATACTGGATTCCGGGTCAAGCCCGGAATGACAAACCGTATAAAACTTACGTCGTCATGTATAGTATTACCCTCATCCCCCCTTTCCTAACTTGATCAAAGGGAAGGGGGGATCTAAAGTTCATTTAGGATATTTTGCAGCGAAGGGAATTACTTTTTGTACACCATCGGCCACAAAAGTAGCTGCTCCTCTCTTGACTTCGATGGGGACAGTCATATTTGGAATCTCTGTCCACCATTTTTCGAGAAGGTTCCATGGAGTCGTATTCTTTGCCTTGACTTTCTCATAATTGGCAATCATAAGACCCCCAAGAACTTGTTGTACATCGACTATTAATACCGTTGCAAATTGATTGGTCTTGCCCGATGGAATCCACTGCGTCTCATAGGCATTCACAATATTAATATCAATATCCTCAAAGGCAACCGTAAAAACAAACCCATCTAACTTAATCGGATAGTCATTGGGATTGGTAATGTTGAAAAGAAAAGCCACGGGGAGTACCGCACTATTCGCCCCTGGCTTGCCTTTCAACGGAGTTGCCTTCGCATCATAGTACCAATAGCCGAAATAGGAGGGGACTTGAACTATTTCAAGCGCGACCATAGGTGACTTGAAGTTAGATTCAGTGGGCTTTGCCGGCATTCCAGCGCATGAAATGAGAATTAACCCTGCGCCAAAGAAAAAAGCGATCATTAATGCTGTTTTTCTATTCATTATCAAACCTCCTTCCGTTATTGAGAAATAAAGTGACCGGGTCCGTTTCCCGTGTCCGTAATCCATGAAATTTTTATTTTCCTTTTTTTACGGATCACGGACACGCATCACGAAAAACGATCTTAAGTAAGCCATCTCTTTCTTCTCTTGTAATGCTTGACCTGACGGAAACTCTTTCTCTCACCCAGATCAGAAAGGCCCAAGTAAAAATCCCTAATGTCTGGGTTCTGTTTCAATTTCTCTGAAGTATCATGCATCACAAGTCTTCCATTTTCTAAGACATAGGCATAAGGCGCTACCGTGAGGGCCAACTTTACATTCTGTTCCACCAATAGAAGAGGAATTTTCTCTTTATGATTTAACTTGGTAATGATCTCAAATATCTCTTTAATGAGGAGCGGGGCAAGACCCATGGACGGCTCATCCAAAAGCATCAGTTTTGGTTGGGCCATCAGAGCCCGACCGATCACAGTCATCTGTTGTTCCCCACCACTGACATAACCAGCAACTTCGTTACGCTTTTCTCTCAGTCGGGGGAAGTAATGGTAGACCATTTCCAGACCTTCCTTGGCCGATCCCATCTTTCTCAAATGAGCCCCGACCTTAAGATTCTCCTCTACGGTCAGATGCTCAAAGACTTTGCGGCCTTCGATCACCTGAATAATACCCATCTTGGAAATCTCAATAGCCGTCTTTCGGTGAATACGCTCTCCTTTGAACTCAATGGCCCCGTCTGTGACCTCTCCAACCTCCACCTTAAGAAGACCGGAAATGGCCTTGAGCGTAGTACTTTTACCTGCTCCATTTGCTCCCAGGAGGGCTATGATACCACCTTCAGGGACTTCCAAAGAGACTCCCTTCAGGACAAGGATCACCTCATGGTATTTAACCTCAACATTGTTTAACTTTAAAATAGGTTGTGTTGTCTCCACAGGATTACCCCTTTTTTACCATCCAAACCATTCTTTTGCCCATTTTTCGGGCCAGCGTGCTTTGACATCTATGGTTTTAACATAGTTAAATTTTCCTTCTTTGAGTTCATATACCGGAACGATACTGGTTGATCGATGGTCGGTTGCGGTAAAATTTACCGGAGCTGTACCCAGACTACCATCGAGGAGCGCATAATCTTTCAGGGTCTCAAAGCCCTTTTGCAGAATACCCGTTCCAGTCAAATCACCCGCCTTATCAGCCCTTTTCAGGGCCTCGGTCAAAAGAAGAACATTGCACCAGGCAGTGACTGTAAACTTGATGCGGTCCTTGTAAGGGATACCCGGATTATATTTTGCTGCATAATCATGAACGAGCTTCATCTTCCCTCGATTATCATCAAAAAAGTAAGCCGGACCAGCACACATTACTCCATCGGCTGCTTTACCTGCCAATTTCCACAAATTCTCATCCGTACCCCAATAGTTCGACAGCCAGTCAGCACCCAGCCCGAGGGCAAAAGCATCTCTGACTGTAGCCGACACACACATCGTGGTATTGCCATGCCACAAAACATCTGGCTTAAACTTTTGGAGGGCCATAATCTGGCTCTTAGTATCCATTGTGGTGAGAGCAACATCCTGGTCATCTACTAATTCAAATCCGAGCATGACAGCATGATCCTTAATCGCTTTTATAGGAGCGCTGGCGTAGGGATGGGGAAAAGCATACACACAGGCAAACTTCGGTTTTCTCTTGCCATAATCTTTATTCTTTGGCCACCTCGTTTCAAACCAGGTCGTCAGTACCGCCCTGGCCTGGACAGAATAGTCCGGTGCAAAAAATATATTATAGGCGGCCTTAGCAGGATTTGTGAGATGGGCAGAGAAAGAGGCAGAGACGTAAGGAATCTTGTCTTTGAGAACCGTCGGAGAAAGGGCCTCGGTATCTCCAGTCCCCCAACCTTCGATGGCTATCACTCCCATACGTTTAAGAAAGTTGTACTTGGTAATGGCCTCTGGGATACGGTAACCATAATCAAACCATGTGTACTTAATTTTTTTTCCATTAATTCCCCCCGTGTCATTTACATAATTGAAGGCCTCCGCCAGACCAAGAGCATAATCCTTGCCCACATCTGAAGTAGGTCCAGTACAATCGGTAAGGCCACCGATCTTAATTTCTTGAGCAATGATTGATGAAGTAGGAAAAACCATGACGAGTAATGTCAAAATGATTGTGAAAAATCTAAATTTAATCCTCATTGTTCACCTCCAATTTAAAGTTGAAAGAGAAATAAAAACGATAATTGATAAATCACTTTCCTTCCATCATCTGATGACGTGCATCACCCCCTTTCTACAAATCCTCCCCTCCCTCGGCGGGAGGGGATAGAGGGGAGGGGGGGATAAACCTTCTTTTTCACCCTCACCCTCGCCCTCCCCCCCTGATGGGGGAGGGCGAATAATTTAAATTAATATGAAAACGGCCATAGGTTAAAGTAATTTTTAATTTGCCACCAACGGTAACTGAGCCCTCTTGGTTGAAAGATTAAGAAGGCACAGATAATTAGGCCAAAAATGGATTCCTTGATATAGAGAAATTTAATCATGAGCTGCGGGAAAACATCACCGAGGGAGATTACACCCAATTGAATCAATTCCATAACCAACACCATGAATATAGAACCGAAGATCACGCCGTGAATGGAGCCAACTCCACCAATCAGGATAACACCCACTAACCAGAGAGACCAAAACCAGGGAAAATGTTCCGGACTGATCGCTGCAGTATTGCTGACCCAGAAGGCCCCGGCAAGGCCCGCAATAAATCCAGCCACAAAGAAATTTAGTAGTTTATACCAGATGACATTGATCCCGAGGGTTTCAGCAGCGATATCGTTGTCGCGAATAGCTATCCAGGCCCTTCCGACCTTAGAGCGAAGAAGATTGGAAACAATAATCACACTAAGGGTTAACAAGACGGCCATCAAAAAATAGGTCTTGATTTCATTATCAATGGTCCAGGGCCCAATCTTAATCGTCCCGGGAGGGACAGAAAAGGCCTGCCCTCTGCCGCCAATCTGACTGATGTACTGCGTTATGAGAAAATCAACAGTGATGAACTGAGCTGCCATAGTGGTTAGGATCAAGTAAAAACCTTTCACTTTGGCTGATGGAAGACCAAAAAGAACACTCCAGAGTCCGGCGATAATACCCGCAATGATAATACTGATTGGATAAGCAAGGCCCCAGTTGATAAAAAAATTCGGCCATGGGAATTGAAGAACTAAAAGTGTACTTGCATAAGCTCCTACAGCGATAAAGGCTGCATGTCCCAGGGTGATCAGACCGGCATAGCCTATCAAAATCTGCACCCCAAGGGCTCCCAATGCTGTATAGCCAATCATATTAGCTACTCCGAACCAGTATCCGGTTAGAGTAAAGGGAAATAGAATAAATATAATCGCCAGGAGGAGAATCATTTTTCCCTTGATCAAAGGGGTCTGCCACCAACCATGATCTTGGGTATATTCTTGGTGATAAAGACCGCAAGGTAGCCAGACATGAGACATAGGATGCTCTCCTTTTATACACAGCGTCATGAATCATAGCAGCACATGTCATTCCCGCGAAAGCGGGAATCCAGAAAAAAACTGGATTCCGGGTCAAGCCCGGAATGACAAACTGTATAAGATTTAAGTCGCCGTGTTTAGTTAATTCTATTTACATCCGTTCAATGCGTTCCCAGCCCCAGAATCCATAAGGTTTAAACAGTAAAAAGACTGCCATAAAGGCAAAGGGGAATACCTCTTTCACTCCACCTGGGAAATAACGGTCAAGATAGGCGCCAGATAAATTTTGTAGAACACCGACTGTAATCCCTCCTAAAA
>Ga0315277_10002144_pt1 | contig 27727 bp, 19 predicted proteins | sample YL17G05_15_MG_FD_203695 | JGI IMG/M metagenome (GOLD analysis project Ga0315277, IMG submission 203695) | Sediment microbial communities from Yellowstone Lake, YNP, Wyoming, USA - YL17G05_15 | ecosystem: Environmental > Aquatic > Freshwater > Lake > Sediment | place: USA: Wyoming | collected... | reverse complement strand
TTGTCAGAGGTTTAACTCCCGAAGTGTCACAGGTCTGACTTGATGATTGCCAGGGACTGTCCCCTATCGCTAGTCGGTGGTTGGCTTTGCGACGACATTGACAGTGTGTGGGGGGTGATATAGGATAAGTCAGGATTTCAACGGAATTGAGCCGTCATGGTATGCCTCATGGCAAGCATTCCGGCAGGGGGAGATGGCCAAATATATAGTCGCCCATGACGTGGGCACCAGCGGCAATAAGGCAGTGCTGGTGGATACTGAAGGGCGTGTCCACGGTAAGTGTTTTGAGCCCTACAGGACTTATTATCCGAGCCCGGGCTGTGTGGAACAGGAGGCTGCGGACTGGTGGCGGGCGGTGTCGAAGACTACCAAGCTTCTCCTTGAACGTACCGGCGTATCACCCGCGGACGTGCTTTGTATTACCTATGCTGCGCAGTTGCTGGGCATTGTGCCCATGGATTCCAGGAGCGGCCCGTTGAGGCGGGCCATAATCTGGATGGATTGCCGGGCCGGGGAACAGGCAGTACGGTTGATGAGGAAATTCCTCGGCCCACGTATTTTTGCCCTGATTGCCGGCACCGCACTGTGCGGTAAGGACGGCATACCCAAGCTATTATGGCTCAAGAGCCAGGAGCCGGACACCTATAACAGGATGTGCTGCTTTCTCGATGTTGGCGGTTATCTCTTTTACCGCAGCACGGGCAACATGGTTATGGAGTGGACGGGGGCCTCGGTCTTCGGGCTCGACCTGAAGAAGAAGACCTGGATGGAAGGCATATTTCGTTATGTCGGACTGGACACTGGCAAGTTTCCTCCCCTGGTGCGACCGATTGATAAAGTTGGAGAGCTGACACGCGAAGCTGCCGATCAGTGCGGGCTATTACAGGGAACGCCGGTTATCGCCGGGGCCGGAGATGCGCCCTGTGCTGCGGTTGGGGCTGGCGCCGTTGGCGAAGGCGAGGGACATGTCTATCTCGGCACATCCGGCTGGGTGGGCGTGGTGACGAGACGCACGCCGCGCGGCAAGTGCGGCGCCGCTACCATTCAGTCGGCAGACCCTGATAAAACGTTCTTGTTCGCTGAAACGGAGGCGGCTGGTGGTTGCATCCAGTGGATTGCCGACCAGTTCTACAAAGCTGAGAAAAACGACCCCAACATACCCAACGTCTACGCTCTTATGGATAACGAGGTCGCCAGAATCCCGCCCGGCTCGAACTACCTGCTGTTCACTCCCTGGATTTACGGCGAAAGGGCGCCCATAGACGATTGTTACGTACGTGCCACCTTCCTCAATCTGAGTGCTGAGCATACGCGAGAAGACATGCTGCGGGCAGTTTACGAAGGCGTTGGTTATAATATCAGGTGGATTGTGGAAATCGTGGAGAAAGAGTTCAAATTTTCCCTCCCATGTCTCAGAGTGATAGGCGGTGGGGCGAAGGGCAAGCCCTGGATGCAGATTTTAGCTGATATAACTCACAGAAAGATTGAGACTGTCTGTGAACCACAGGAGGCAGGCGCGGTCGGGGCGGCGCTGGTGGCAGCTGTGGGAATGGGCATATATCCGGATTTTGAATCGCTGAGAAAAGTGGTCAAGGTGGATAGTGTCTACGAACCGGAGCCAGGAAATTCTGGGATTTACGATTCAATGTTTCGCCGCTACCAGGAGGTCTACCATAACCTGCGGAGTTTCTATAGAAAACTGAACAAGGAAAGAATTGACAGGTGCGACCGTTCAAATACGTAAGGAGCGAGGCTCAATATACTAAGGAGGTGTTGAGATGGAAATGCAGGAAATTCTTGGACTTCCCATAGCTTTGCCGGATGGTGTGGACTACGATGACTATGTCATCGGCACATATTTAGTGTCTTATTCGGCAGCGCTTCCCATCCCCATTATAGCCCCTATGCTGGCGGTGGAGCAGAGCACAGGCACCTGGGTGCCGGTGCCCGGTGAGACCCTCGAGGTTCGCTGCCAGCACATTGCCAAGGTAATCGGGGTCTATGAGGTGCCGGACTATGAGTTTGCCGTGCCTCCTAACCTGCAGACCAGGCAGTGGTTTGTGCAAATAGCCTACCCGGAAGTCAACATCGGCGAGCAGATACCGATGCTGCTGACCACGGTGGTGGGCAATATCTCCATGGGCGGCGACATCAAGCTGGTGGACATACGCTTCCCGAGGAAGTTTGTAGCCGGCTTCAAAGGACCCAAATTCGGCATCGAAGGGATAAGAAAAATCCTGGGAGTAAAGAAGCGCCCTCTGCTCAACAACATGATTAAGCCCTGCACTGGCTATCGCCTTAAAGTTGGAGCGGAATTGTTCAAAAAGGCGGCGCTCGGTGGCTGCGACATCATCAAGGATGATGAGTTGATAGCCGATGCTTCCTTCAATTCGGTACTGGGGCGAGTCAAACGCTATATGCAGATTGAGAAACAGGTGTATGAAGAGAAGGGTGAACATACCCTCTACACTGTCAACATAACCGACAAGATCCCCAATGTTTTCGAGAATGCCAGGCGTGCTGTGGAGCTGGGATGTAATGCGCTGATGATAAACTATCTGGCCGTTGGCTTTCCCGTGATGCAGGCGCTGGCTGAGGACCCCAGTATCAACGTTCCCATCCTTGCCCACATGGATGTCGCCGGTGCCCTGTATATGTCACCATGGCATGGCTTAAGCTCTCATCTTGTCCTGGGCAAGCTGCCGCGCCTCGCTGGTGCTGACATCGTCGTCATTCCTGCCCCTTACGGCAAGGCGCCGGTGATAGATTACAAATTCCGAAATGTGGCTAGAAACCTGACATTTCCCCTGTATCACCTCAAACCGACTTTTCCCATGGCCTCTGGAGGCATCACGCCGTCGATGGTACCGACGGTGATGGCAGCCCTGGGCAACGACATCGTCATCGGCTCTGGCGGCGGTATCCATGCACATCCCAAGGGGCCGGTCGCAGGCGGCAAAGCATTCCGTCAGGCAATAGACGCTACCATGAAAGGCATACCTTTGTCAGAGTATGCCAAACACCACGAGGAGCTGGCGATTTCGCTTAAGGAATGGGCAGACCCGTTCAGCAAGGGCATAACGTTTTAGATTCTAGAAAGGAGGAGAATGTTCAAGGTAACAGTTTTAGGTGGTGGGGGTGCGGTGGGCAGCATAGCCACGAATACGCTGGCATCAAGCGGCGTATTCTCCGATATAGCGGTCGCCGACATCAATATGGCGGCGGCCAGGAAGGTGGTCAAGGAGGCCAAAGGAGCTAAACTCACTACTGTTGAGCTCGATGCCGAAAGCCCGGAGAGCATCAAAAAGGCTATTGCTGGCTCGACGGTTGTCCTCAACTGCGTCGGGCCTTTCTATAAATATGGCCCCATCATACTAAAGACAGTGATAGGGGCCGGCATAAACTATGTTGATGTCTGCGATGATTTTGACGCTACCGAGGCGCTTCTGGCCATGGATGAAAAGGCGAAGAGGGCTGGCGTTTCGGCGCTTATCGGAATGGGCAGCTCTCCGGGAGTGGCGAACGTGCTGGTCAGGTTCTGTGCCGACTCCCTGCTTGATCAGGTGGAGTCGGTGGATATATATCATGCCCACGGGGGTGAGAAGATAGAAGGGGCGGCGGTGGTGAAGCACAGGATCCACTCCATGAAAATGGACATACCGGTGTTCCTCGATGGCAAGTTTACCGCTGTGAAACTCTTTGAAGAAAGTGGCAGGGCACTGGAAGAGGAGACCGAATTTCAGAATGTCGGCACCTACAGAGTCTATGCTTATCCTCATCCTGAGACCATAACTCTTCCTCACTATCTGAAGGGTGTGAAACGGGTGACTAATCTGGGGCTGGTGCTCCCGCCGGCTTATGCAGACTTGATTAAGGGAATGGTGAGGTTGGGAGTCACCGGTGAAGAATCGGTGGAAGTCCAGGGGCAGAAGGTTATTCCCCTGGAATTCGCCGTCACTTTCATACTGGCTCAGAGAAAAAGACTGATGAAGGAAGCGGGCATTACCGAGCCCATGGGTTGCCTGAAGATTGTGGTGAAGGGTTATAAGGACGGTGGCAGGAACACCTATATTTTCTCAATGTCTTCGAGAGGACAGGGGATGGGTGAAGGCACCGGTATCCCGGCGGCGATAGGCGTCATAATTATGGCTACCGGCAAGATTAGAGAGAAGGGTGTTCTGCCGCCCGAAGCCTGTGTCAATCCTATGGACTTGCTTGAGCTTGCCAAGACTAAAGTAAAGACTGGCGGCGGTAAAGGTTTTCCTATTGTAATCGAGCATATCGATAAGGACGGAAAGTCGCAGACAGTGAATTTGTTTGGATAGGATGGAGCAGGCAATCGGCGAATACAAGAGCTATAGATATAGATGGGTCGTCCTGGCCGTCTATATGTACATAGCCGCTCTTACTCAGCTATTCTGGCTGAACTTCGCGGGCATTACCACCTTCCTGGAAGGTCCTCCTTTTGGCTGGCCGGATAGCAGCGTCATGTGGCTGGCACTCGTTTTTCCCTTAGTGTACGTTTTCGTGTCCATACCCGCCGGCGTGCTTATCGATAGGAAGGGATTCAAATATGGCGTTGGCATAGGTGCGCTCTTTACTGGTGTTTTTGCCATGCTCCGCCTGGTGAATACCGAGTCATTCACCGTTCTTTTGATATCCCAGATAGGAATCGCCATAGGACAGCCTTTCGTACTGAACGGCGTCACCAAGCTTGTGGTGACCTGGTTCCCGCAGAAAGAAGAGGCTACTGCGGTGGGACTGGGTTCCCTGGCGCTGCTGGTCGGTATGATGGTGGGACTGGGAGCAACGCCGGTTTTGGTGGAATTTCTAGGACTACAGACGATGCTATTAATATATGGCATCCTGGGCGTTCTGGGTATCCTGTTATTCTTTTCGCTGGTGAAACCCAGGCCGGCAACCCCTGCCAGAGAAGTAGAAGTCCAGCAGGAGATTACGGGCTGGCGGGATATCAGGCACATTCTGAAGATAAGGGACTTCGTGATTCTCGGCTTTATAGCCCTGATAGGTATCGGAGTCTTCAACGGCCTGGCCCAATGGCTGGAAACAATACTGGGAGAGTTGCAGCTCATTGTTGAGCCGGTCCAAGTGACCGTTATCCTCTCAGCACTGATTCTTAGCGGCATACTCGGCTGCGTAGTCATCCCCTTGATTTCGGACAAGATAACGAAGAGGAAGCCGTTTCTACTGCTGGCATCGGCAGTTGGGGCAGTGTCTATCATCGCACTGATGATGGCCAAGGGTTATGCAGCGAACGTAGTCAATATCGTATTTCTGGGCTTCTTCCTGATTTCGGCATTGCCCATAATGCTGACCATGTCTGCTGAGATTACCGGCGCCAGGTTCGCCGGTATTTCCGTTGGTTATCTGCAGCTCCTCGGCAACGCTGCTGCCGTAGCCATCGTCCCCATAATGGAATCCATGCATAGCATCACGGGGCAGTACACCTTGCCGCTGGCATTTATTGCCGGACTGTTGGGTATATCCTTCGTACTGGCGTTGGTGATAAGAGAACCTGCCAGGAGCCGGAAGGGCTAAGGCCATCCCTCAAGTTTTTTGGCGACATTGCGCGGTTTTCTCGGAGGGAACTGCACTACTAGCTGGTCCATTGTTGTCCGACGACTCTCGGATAACGGCTTACGCCTTGAGAATCTCCTTGTGCCTTAGTGCCCGCTCCAGTGAAGGCTGCATTCTCATGTCGCGGAACTCGGCGATGGCAAAATCAAGGTGCTCCAGTGCTTCGGCTCGCTCTTTCGGATAGTGTTCCAGCAGTAGCTCAGCAAGCTGGAGCCGAGTAAGCGCCAGCTCCGGGCGGAATCTCGTCTCTGTGCAGACCTTGATGGCTTCATGATAATGTTTGCGGGCTTCCTCATATCTACCGAGCAGCGCCGCTGCTCCGCCCAGGTGGCGGGGGATGCAGGTAGGATAGAAAATGCCTGATATAACCACACTTGTGCCAGCGAAGCGGTTCAGCAGCAGCTCCGCCGCCCGGCGATGGGCTGCCAGCACAGCTGCCTCTAGATGCAGAGTATCCCAATAGGCAGCTGTCTCATCTTCAGCCGTAGCAATGCCGGGGCGTCTCACCACCAACCGCTCCAGGATTTCTGAGACCTCGTCCTTCTGCCCAAGGTGCGCCAGCACTAGGGGCAGCAAGGCCATTGCTCCGAATCTATCGGCGACCCCAGAAACGTCTCGAAGCGCACGCGCAAGAGCCTCAAGGTCTCTACCCAAATAGACCTGGGCTCTATAGTCAACAAAGCTAGCAACCATATAGACGTTGACGTTTTGAGATATCCCGGCTTCCTCTCCCCGGGAGCGTATGCGCCCAGCCATATCCATAACATCTTCCAGGCGGCCATCCATGAGCGTTAGGACAGCATCCATCGCTGCTGATATAACCCAAATGCTAAACTGGCCCGTGCGCTTAGCCATGGCTCGCAGCTCACCCCAGGCCTCCTCAGCATGCTGTCGCTGCCCCAGAGCGAGGAAGGCGTTACCTGCGTGATCCAATGCTACTCCAACTGTAATCGCGTTCATTCCAACGCGTGGACTTGCCAGGAGTTCTTCAGCGAATCGCGCTCTCTCCTGGGCGTGCTGTGGTGCTGTTCGATACAAGAGCAGGATGCTACCAGTCATCCACAGAGTATTCGGGTCACCCAGGTTACGGGCCAGCTCAACAGCCTGACCAATAAGCTTGCCTCCCGACCGCAGATGGCCTGCAGCGAACCTTGTAGCCCCGAGAGCCATGTCAGCCAGGGCACGCTCTATCGTTTTGGGCCTGGCATAGCGGTTAGCTCGCTCAGCCCACTCCGCTCCTTGAGGAGCACCCAAACCTAGGGGGGATTGTTCAAGGATAATGGCTAGTAACGCCACCACACAGACCCGGACTGCTCGCGAGCCGTCACCAATGGCTTCAGCAAGGGCAAATGCCTCCGGTGCTGCCGCGTCAAGAATGCGTTTGGTTTCTACGGCCAAAAGCAGGGCATCACACAGGTCCAGCAGCAGGTCGCAACGCTTCATCTTATCCTCGGGGTCCAGGATTTCCTGCACCTTGAGCGCCTGGTCGAGCAGCCTTACCGCTTCACCGTAGGCATAAACATCCATCGCCCTCTGAGCTGCCATCTCCCCGTAGCTGACCGCTTTATTCAGGTCGGCGCTATCTGAAGAATGGGAGAAGTGCTCCGCCAGCTCTGCGGCGTGCTCTCCAAGACGGCTCTTATATACTCCTTCCAGAGCTCGCGCCACCTGCTGGTGCAGCCGTATTCGCCTCGGGGCAATTATTTCTTCATAGAGCGTCTGGCGGAAGAAGGCATGGGCAAAGCGGTAGTTCACTACGGCACCGGCGCCGGCGCGCTCTTCTACAACCGCCGCCTTCTTGGCTTCCTCAAGCGCCTTAAAAAGCTCCTCATCCGACATCCCCGACACCTTCTGCAATACTTCTAACCGGAAGTCCCGGCCAATGACTGCCGCCACCGGGAGCAGACGGTTACACCCCTCGCTCAGGCCAGAGAGCCGCTTACCGATGACATCCCTCAGCCCGTCGGGTATCCGCATCTCAATGGGAGTATCGCGCGTCACCTGCCACCGGCCCCCTTCCCCACGAGTAATTGCTTTGTCCTCAGCCAGGTAGCGCACCACCTCCTGCACGAAGAGTGGGTTCCCCTCCGTCTGGCGGTGCACCGCCTCAGCGAGCCCCCAGGGAACTTCCTGCCCGGTGATACTGGCCAGCATGCGCCTGACCTCATCCGCATTCAGCCCCCTCAACAGGACGCGCCCGAAGGTGGGGAGTCGTCTCAGCTCGGCCAGGGCAGCCGAGAGGGGGTGTGTCCGGTCAACTTCAATATCCCGGTAGGTGCCCACCAGGAGTACTCTTTTACCAGTCAGATTACGGGCGACGTGTCCCAGCATTTCTAATGTGCCCTGGTCAGCACTGTGCAGGTCCTCAACTACGAGCAGCAACGGCTGGGCCACCGCGGCATTACCCAAAAAGTCAGTGACCGCCTGTAGGAGCCGGTACCTTTCCTCTTCGGGGTCTCCTTTGGGTCTAGGCTGTATCTTGAGCCTTTCCCTGACCTCAGAAACGATGCGGGCCACATCTGCCGCCCCCGTCCCCAGCTCTTTCTTCAGTTCACTGACATCCCGGCTCTGGGCATAGGTCCTTAACGCCTCGACAAAGGCCAGATAGGGTAGAGAAAAAGACCCTTCTTCATAACAGTGGCCCACCAGTGCCCGCCCGTTCCGCAGGGAGACATAGGTGGCTAGCTGTTCACACAGGGCGGTCTTACCAATGCCCGGCTCACCGACCACCATTGTTAGTGAGCTCTGCCCTGATGTCGCCGCATCAAAGGCCGACTGGAGCTGGCGCAGCTCCGCTTCCCTTCCGACGAATACTCTTCGGTAGAGGGGGTTTTCCGCCAGTGCCGCCGCTTCCTTTGATGAGACTTTTCCCACCTTTCCGGCCTCAATCACTTCAATGACTTTCAGTACCTCAGTGGCTGACGCCGGTCGCTTCTGCGGGTCTTTCTCCAGAAGCCGCAGGATGAGGGCAGCTAGGGCTGGAGATAGCTCAGGGCGGTGCCAGTTGGGCGACACCGGCGGTGTATTGATATGCTGTCCGATGATGGCCACCGCATCATCACCGGTAAAGGGCGGCCGCCCGGTAACCATCTCGTAGAGCATCGCCCCCACGGAGTAAAGGTCGGCACGGGGTGTGACCTCACCGCCCATCGCCTGTTCCGGGGGCATGTAGTAATAAGTGCCCACCATCATGCCCTCATGAGTCAGGCGGGGAAGGTCTACAGCCAGAGCCAGGCCGAAGTCACCTATCTTGGCGGTGCCATCGGCACCAAGCCAGATATTGCCTGGTTTGATGTCCCGGTGGATGATTCCTTTGGAGTGGGCAAACTCCAGGCCGCGGCAGACAGCCTTAGCAATGTCAATGGCCTTATCAAGGGGTAGCCGGTGGTCGGGAGCTTTCTCGATTAGACCTTCGATGTCGCCACCAGACATTACAGGGATAACAATGTAGGGCTGTCCTTCATGGTCCCCCAGATCGTGGATGGTAACGATGTTGGGGTGGTCGCCGAGTCGCCCCATCGCCCGGGCTTCGCGGGTGACGCGGGTTCGGGTGGCGTCATCCAGTTTCTCGGTCTTGATGAGGGCAAAGGCCACATCACGGTCAAGGAGGGTATCGTGGGTCAGATAGACCTTCTTCTTGCCCCCTTCCCCGAGGAATTTCTTTACCTGGTAACGGCCACCGGCAAAGGAGGTGGGCTCGGGTGAGGGTGGGGCTGCTGCTGGAGTTGGCTCAACTAAAGTATGGCCGCATTGTTCACAGAACTTCGCAGTCGGTTTATTTGTGTGATGGCACTGAGGACATACCATCTCCGTCTGTAGCTGCCGTCCGCACGCTGTGCAGAACTTGGCATTGTCTGAATTCTCAGTCTGACATTTCGGGCACTTCATCGACACTGCCCTCCTCCTGAGCTACAGTCTATGACCCTCAAGTAGGAATGTCAAGTACCTCACGCGCGAGTCATTCTTGGATAGGAGATATTACTCTAGCGTCTCGATAATAACCATCTGGGGTCTACGCCTTCAGAATGTCTTTGTGCCTCAGCGCCCGCTCCAGTGAGGGCTGCATTCTCACGTCCTGGAACTCTTTGATGGCGAAGCCCAAATGCTTAAGGGCTTTCTTTTTCTCGTCCGGGCGGTGTTCCAGCAATAGTTCCTCGTATTAAAAAAGAGTATCGTTTAACCTACCAGGTTTTAAGCATGCCCGGTTTTGTTTACCGATATTGGATGTTGTTCCTAAATGCAGCTTAGCGGCCTGCCGAGAAAACAACCGACTGCATCATGATTTTGCCATTGTGGATATGAAACGTGTCCCCGGCAAATGGGAATGTCGGAAGCGCCGTCCAGAGGAGATAAACATATTCGCCCTGAATCTCTTGCTTGGTGTGCTTGAAGTTAGCTAACGCTTCGGGCGGGAGCATCTTCATCATCGCCGCAAAAGCCGCTTTGATGCTTTCCGGCCCCTTGTACATCTCGGTGGGGGTAAAGAGGACCGAATCCTTGGTGTAGTCCTTCATGAGTTCGTCAAGGTTGCCCGACGTTAGTGCTCGTCCGTGATGCTGCATTACCGCTTCGGTTGTTGCTTTGGCCATATTGAACCTCCTTTATGAATCGTCTTCACTTAAAGAGAGTTATAACACGCTGGGCAGAACTTGGCACTGTCCGCATTCTCGGTTTGACACTTCGGGCACTTCATCAGCACTGCCCGCCCACCGAGCTACAGTCTATGACCACCGGGCAGGAATGTCAAGTACCTCACATGCGAGTCCTTCCTGGATGGAAGATATTATTCCAGCGTCTCGATAATAGCCACTCAGGGGTCTACGCCTTGAGAATCTCCTTGTGTCGGAGCGCACGCTCCAGTGAAGGCTGCATTTTCATGTCGCGGGACTCGGCGATGGCAAAATCAAGGTGCTCCAGCGCTTCAGCTCGCTCTTTCGGATAGTGCTCTAGAAGTAACTCGGCAAGCTGGAGACGGGTGAGTGCCAGTTCAGGGCGGAATTTCATCTCGGTGCAGACCTTGATGGCTTCCTGGTAATGCTTGCGGGCTTCATCTGGTCTGCCTAGAAGGGCCGCTGCGGCTCCCAGGTGACGGGCTGTGCATGTCGTGAGCCACATGCCACTCGTGATGCTGTTGCTGCCAGTCAATCGGCGAAGGAGCAGCTCGGCCGCCTGGCGATGTCCCGCCAGCACCGCCGCTTCCAGCTCTGTGATATCTAACCATCCGAACGTCTCATCCTCAGCTGAGCCAATGCCAGGGCGTGCCACGACCATCTGTTCCAGCATCTCCACCACCTCGGCATGACAGCCCAGGTGTGCCAGGCAGAACAGAATCATTGTCTTAGTGCCCATGTTCTGGGAGGCGCTTCTCGAGCCCTCAAGACGGGCCTCAAGAGCTCGGCCAGCACTCCCGAGATACACCCGGGCACGCAGGACCACCCAAGCTGACCAAAACACTGCGAATTCAAGGATGTCCAGCTCCTCGGCGCGGGCCACCGCGCGGCGGCGGATTGCTACCGCCTCCTCCAGATGCCCATCGAGGATGGCCAGGATGGCATCATTCAACATCGACATGATAATCAGGTATGCTTGTCCGCTACGCTCGGCCAGTGTCCGTATCTCAGCCATGACGTCTTCGGCGCGGCGGCGCTGGCCAAATTCCAGGAACATCTCCACCATAACCCACAGTACCGGGGGAAGTATTAACATGGTCACGCCAGCCCGGGGCTGGTCCGCTAGCTCCCCCACGAGGCGCAGCCGCTCCTTGCCATGTTGTGGCGCTGACACCATGTGGAGCCACAATACAGCTGTCCAGCAGTACGTGTCGGGGGCTCCTAGACGACGGGCCAGGTCCAGGGCCCGGTTGATGAGAACAACCCCTTCTGGCGACGAGTTAGCGAAAAAGCGTTTCACGAGGCCCAGCATGGTATCTGCCCAGGCACGCTCCACCGTCTCTGGTTCGGCGTAGCGGTCAGCTCGAGCGGCCCACTGTCCCACGTCGAAAGAACTCATCCCTACCGTTCCAGGGATCACTACTCCTTTCATTGCCAGCAGGCAAGCCCGGGAAGCCCGCGTGTTGTCAGCGATAGCTTCAGCCAGGGACAGCGCCTCGGATGCTTCGCTTTCGATAATGCGTTGATTCGCGCCGGTGACGATTAAGGCGTCGCCCAGAGCCAGGAGCAGGTCACACCGCTTGGCCTTGTCCTCAAAGTCAAGCACCTCCTGTGTCTCGAGTGCCTGCGCCAGCAACCTTACTGCTTCTCCATAAGCGTAAACATCCGTAGCCCTTTTGGCCGCCATCTCGCTGTATTCAACCGCCTTCGTAAGGTCAGCCGGGTCGGTGGAATGGGAGAAATGCTCGGCCAATTCGGTGGCGTGTCCCTCGAGGCGCTTGGCGTACAAGGCTTCGAGGGAGCGTGCTACCTGCTGGTGCAACTTCAGTCGCTGCGGGGCAATCATCTCCTCATAGAGCGTCTGGCGGAAGAAGGCGTGCGTGAAGCGGTACCGTACCAGGCCCCTCTGGGAACGCTCTTCCAGTACCGACAGTCGCACAGCCTCCTTGAGGGCGTTGACAAAGACATCTTCATTTATGCCGGCCACGACTTTCAAAGTCTCCAGGGCAAACTCCCGTCCGATAACGGAGGCCACGGAAAGGAGCTTATTACACTCCGGACTGAGCAGGGACAGGCGCTTGCCGATGACATCTCTTAGCCCCTCGGGGATGGTCATCTCCAGGGGGGTATCCCTGGTCGGCCGCCAGCGTCCCTCTTTTTGGGTAATGAGTCCCTCCTCAGCTAGATAGCGCACCACCTCCTGCACGAAGAGGGGGTTTCCTTCCGTCTGGCGGTGCACCGCCTCGGCGAGTCCCCAGGGCACACTTTCCCGCGTAATGCTCTCCAGCATGCGCCGGACCTCATCGGCATTCAGGCCGCGCAGGAGGACGCGGCCGTAGGTGGAGACACGCCTCAGGTCGGCCAGCGCTGCTGATAACGGATGGCTGCGGTCTAACTCAACATCGCGGTACGTACCTACTATCAGTAGTCTGGCACCAGCAAGATTACGTGAGACATGGGTCAGCATATCCAGGGTACCTTTATCAGCGTCATGCAGGTCTTCCAGGACAACCATCATCGGCTGGACGGCAGCGGCATTAGACAGAAACTCGGTCACCGCCTGTAATAGCCGGTATCTTTCTTCTTCGGGGTCCTTCTGGGCTCGGAGTCTAATCTTGAGTCTTTCCCTTATCTCGGAGATGATGCGGGCCACATCGGCGGCGCCGGTGCCCAGCTCTTCCCGCAGGTCTTTGGCCTCGCGGCTGAGCACATAGGAGCGCAGCGCCTCGACAAAGGCCAGGTAAGGCAGCGATAGCGAGCCTGCCTCGTAGCAGTGACCGACCAGGGTCCGGCCACCGCGCAGGGTAACATAGGTCGATAATTGCTCACACAGGGCGGTCTTGCCGATGCCCGGCTCGCCTGTCACCATCATCAATGCACCCTGCCCTGACATAGCGCCATCAAAAGCCGATTGAAGCTGTTTTAACTCCGGTTCGCGGCCGACAAATACCCGCCGGTACAGTGGATTTTCAGCGGAGGCTTCCTTTGATGGTTCCGCCTTTACCTTACCTGCCTCAATTGATTCCAGGGCCTGGAGGACAACCGCAGCCGATTCCGGCCGTTTCTCAGGGTCTTTCTCCAGTAACTGCAGAATGAGCGTCTCCAGAGCCGGAGGCAGGTCGGCCCGGTGCCAGGTGGGTGACACCGGTGGCGTGTTGATATGCTGCCCGATGATGGCAATAGAATCGTCCCCCACGAAGGGCGGCCGTCCCGTTACCATCTCGTAAAGCATTGCCCCGAATGAATAAAGGTCGGCTTTGGCGGTCACCTTACCGCCCATAGCCTGCTCCGGAGGCATGTAGGTCACTGTGCCCACCATCATGCCAGGCTGTGTCAGCCGTGAAAGGTCAACTGCCAGAGCCAGGCCGAAGTCACCTATCTTGGCGGTGCCATCGGCACTGAGCCAGACATTGCCGGGTTTTATATCGCGGTGGATAATCCCTTTGCTGTGGGCAAACTCCAGGCCGCGGCAGACAGCCTTAGCAATGTCAATGGCTTTATCAAGGGGTAGTCGGTGCTCGGTTGCTTTCTCAATCAAGCCTTCGACATCACCACCAGGCATGACAGGGATAACGATGTAGGGCTGTCCTTCATGGTCCCCCAGATCGTGGATGGCAACAATGTTGGGATGGTCGCCGAGCCGGCCCATGGCCCGGGCTTCGCGGCTGACGCGCGTTCGGCTGGCGTCATCCAGTTTCTCGGTCTTGATGAGGGCAAAGGCCACATCACGGTCAAGGAGCGTATCATGGACAAGGTAGACCTTCTTCTTGCCCCCCTCACCGAGGAATTTCTTCACCTGGTAGCGCCCAGCGGCAAAGGAGGTAGGCTCAAGTGATGGTGGAACGGGCTCAGCCCGAGCACGGCCGCACTGGAGACAGAATTGGAAGTCTTGAGGATTAACCTGACCACACTGCGGGCAAACACGCTCGGCCTTCAGCAATTGCCCACAGACACCGCAGAATTTCGCATTATCAGGAAGTTCAACCTGACATTTCGGGCACTTCATCGGCACTGCCCTCCCAGCGAGCTACAGTCTATGACCGCTAGGCAGGAATGTCAAGCACTTCACATGTGAGTCCTTGTTGTTTGGTTTTCTGGTCAGGTAAGAGAAAGACTGAAGGTCTGGGAAAAGGCCCTACCTTCTATAATGGGCGCCTCGCCATGGATAGAGGGGGAACTCTCGAGGATTTGCCGCCAGCGAGCATCAAGCCTGACGTCCTGAGCGCAGCGAAGGATCTCGCCAAGTAGCCTCACTAGCCAGCTTGAGCTTTTGAGTATCGGTCCACTGCCACCGCAGGCCATTTCCCTTCGGCTCCAGCCGCAAAACTCCCTTGGCTATCAATTCGCCCATTCGCCGCTGGCTTAATGCGATGTCAATGCCTAGCTTCTCGGAAACTCGACGGGCTAGCTCGAACTCGGCGTCACCGGGATTCAGGTTGGCGGCTGATGCCATCCCCCCGACTTTCTCGATGATATCTCCCTGGAACAGGGCCCACACGAATTCATTTCTTTCCTTGCCTTCGATTATCTCGGCGCACCCGGCATCCCCATCTTTGGCCCGCTGCTTTATATCATCCCAGGCAGCTTCGATCCCCCTGTTATAGAAAGACATGGCCTCTTCAACCATCTCCGTGCTCATGGTCGGCGTCTCGGTGATGGGCTCGTTGGCGTTATAGCGTGCCCAGTTCCGACTGAGGATGCGAATGCCATAGTCTTTGGCTCTCTCGTATATTTCGGTTCCGGGTAGGGGAGACAGCATGTGGAAGCCGTACTTGGCCCCATATTGGTGATAAAGCTCGTCGCCAAAGGCCAGAGACTTCTGGGCCGTCTCGGGGCTTTCGCCGGGAAGTCCAAGAATGAAGGAATTGAAGACATTGATGCCCGCCTCGTAGGCAATCTTCACACCACGCCTCACCCCTTCGGGGGTGATGCCTTTCCTTATAGTCTTCAGAATTCCTTCGTCCGCCGACTCGACGCCGAATAGCACCCACTCGCAGCCGGCCCGGTTCATTAACTGGGCGAGGTCCTCGCTGATCCTATCCACCCGGGCGAAGACGCTCCATTTTAGCTTCAGGTTACGCCTGAGCATCTCCTCGCACACGGCTCGGGTGTGGTTGTGGTTGAGGGTGAAGGTGTCATCGACGATGTTGATTTTGGCAAGGCCGAAATCATGCTGGAGTTTCTCAATTTCATCTACCACAAGCCCGGGATTGCGAAAACGGACTTTGGGGCCGAACATCCGACGTCCGGAGCAGAAGATACAGCTAAAGGGGCAGCCGCGGCTGGTTATTACCGTGCACGGGGTGCCCAGGGCTCGGTACCTCGCCATGGGCAACAACTCACGTGCTGGCAATGGCAGCTGATCCAGGTTCTCAATGGGAGCTTGAGGAGATGTCTTTACTACCATATCTCCATCGGCAAAGGCAATTCCGTGCACCTGGCGGATGTCTTTGCCTTCCTCTACCGCTCTGGCCAGTTCGACCAGGGTTCTCTCCCCCTCACCGATGACTATGGCGTCAATCCATGGTGACTGGAGCAGGGTCTCCTCCAAAGCAAAGGTAACGTGGGGGCCGCCGATAACGGTGAAGATGTGTGGGTCAAAAGCTTTGCATACCTTGAGCATCCTCCTGGCAATGGGATAGTTCAGGGTAACGCAGGTGGCGCCCACAAGCTGGGGTCGGTACTCCTCCAGTTCTCGCCTTAGCTTCTTAGGATCGTAGTGGGTCACCAGGAAGTCCAGAATCTTGACCTCAATGCCTTCTTGGGCGAGGACACCGGCTAGATAACTTAAAGAGAGGGGAGGGAGTGGGCTCTCCTCCAGTGGGTGTGGTGTGCTCAGTAGCAGTACTCGCATAGATATCAGCCAACAACTCGCTACCCCACAGCCTTGACTTCTTAAAATCGGCGTCATGAGTATAGCTCTTGTCATACCCGAAATCAACCATATTAGGAAAGAAAGGCTCAAGGCACCCAGATTACCTGGCTGTGGTGAAAGCCCTGGATGAATACCGAGAAACCGGCGGGAAGGGAAGTTAGGGCAGCGCTGGGGTGACGGGATCTTTTTCATTAAGATGACCTTGTGCGTGATGGTATAATCACGAGAATATAAGACACCTTTGGGAGGGCAATATGATAATTGATATGCATACTCACCTTTGTAATCGTGATGGTGTGGCCCAACCTTTTTGGGATGGGTGGGCAGAGGTTGCGGCGCTGAGGGTTAATAGGCCGTTAGAAAAGGTGCAAAGACGATTGCCGGAGTTCTGGGATATTTCCGGTGACATGATAGTCAGGGATATGGATGCTGCCGGGATTGACAAAAGTGTGGTGCTGGCGATTGACTGGGGACTGGCTCGCCACCTTGGCGACGCCAAGCTGAGTGTTGAGGAGATAAATCAGACTTATGCCAACGCGGTGAAGAAGCATTCAGGGCGATTGATTGCTTTTGTCGGGATAGACCCCAGAAGGAACAACACCGCTAAGCTGGTTGAGAAGTTTCTCAAGGAGTTGGGTATGAAGGGGATAAAGTTTCATACGGCTGCCGGCTTCTATCCCAACGATAGGGCATGTTATCCCGTTTATGAGAAGGCACTGGAACATGGGGTCCCTGTCCTGCTGCATACGGGCGAGGTGCTGAAGCCACTCTATTTCAAGTATTGCCAGCCCATCTATGTACAGGAGGTAGCTATGGATTTCCCCGATTTACCCATCATCCTGGCACATACTGGCGGATGCTGGTACTCGGAAGCAGTGGCAATCTGCAATAACACAACAAACGTTTACCTCGATTTGTCTGCCTGGCAGCCACGGCTCCTGCGTCCTCTGGAATTCTACAAAGCTCTGAGGACGTTGCTGGACTCAGTCTCCTGGCAGAGAGTGCTGTTCGGCAGTGATTACCCCTTTCTGAAGCTATTGATTAACCAAGAAAGGTGGGTCAAAGCCTTTACCGAAATTCCCGACTCCGTGAAGGAGCACGGGATCGTATTCACAGACGAGGAAATCAAAGGGATAATGGGCGGCAACGCCGCTAAACTCCTGGGACTGACAGGATAGTCTTGTCGGGCGCTAGACCCTCATATCTCCACTGACGATGAAGGCGCCGCCGCTGACGTATGAGGCAGTGTCCGAGGCCAGCCAGATTACCATCTCCGCCACTTCTTCAGGTTCGCCCATTCTCTTCAAAGGCACGCTGCTCTGAATCGTGACATCGGCGTCCTTTTGAGCACGCAGTTCTTCAGTCATGCGGGTTTTGATCCACCCGGGGCAGATGGCGACCACCCGGATATTGTCCTTGCCGTACTCGGTTGCCGCTGCGTTGGAAATGGCCACCACTGCGTGCTTGCTGCCGCTGTAGACGGACAGTCTTTCCGCAGTGGATACCCCGGCGATTGAGGCATTATTTATGATGACCCCGCCACCTTGTTTCAGCATCACCGGTATCTCGTATTTCATGGACAACCAGACGCCCTTGAAGTTGGTATCCACCACTTCGTCAAAGATTTCCTCGGTCGTCCGCATCAGGCGGGCCATGATGCCTCCCACTCCGGCGTTGTTGAAGGCGATATCCAGGCGGCCATATTTCTTTACGGTCTGGTTGACCATGTTTTCGACCTGTGAGGCAATCCGCACATCGGTTTGGACAAACATCGCTTCACCGCCGGCTTTTCTTATCATCTCCACCGTTTCCTTGCTTTCCTTTTCCCTGCGAGCTGCCACCACGACCCTGGCACCCCCTTCTCCAAATTTGATGGCCGTGGCGCGGCCGATGCCGGAGCTCCCGCCCGTCACCAGTGCTACTTTTCCCGCAAACGTTTTCATCCTTGGTCTCCTTTTTGCCCGCTATAGCAATGTCAGGCCTTGTTCTCTCCCAATGTCAGTTGGACAACTTTATCACCCACAAACGCATAACCGCAATATGGGTGGCGTCTTCCACCCCCAGAGATTGCCACGCCCCGACAAGTCGGGGCTCGCAATGACATTTCCCTGTCGTCATTGCGAGGAGTCACGGCTGAGGAGGAACTTTCTCCAGAGATAGGTAAAGCTCTTTTTGCTGCTCAGAGGACGGGAAGAGCTCCCTCAGCAGCATTATTTGTCCTTCGGACTTGAGTTTAACGAGTCCTTCACGGCATTCGGGCTTGGCAAGGCTGGCGAACCATTCCCGACAGGCTCTAGGACGCGAGGGATATATGGTGCAGCGGGCTTTCCCATCTGCATCCCAGGCTAGGAAGACACAGCCTTTCTTGGTGTGCTTGAGCAGATAGCCTTCCTTTATCGGTGCCTTGTGAGCATATTTGGAGATGCACTTTGAACGTGATATTCCCAGGGCTGAGGCGATGTTGTCTATGTCCTCAGTGGTAAGCGGAGGTTGATAGCAGGTGCAGCAGATGCCACAGCGAAGGCAGGGGATAGGAGTCTGTTCCGTTATGGCAATCTCTTTTCCTTCCGATGTCTTTATAGTTGTCTTCTCTACTGACATGGCATTAAAGAATTCCGTGCTATCACTAACTTAACCGAACTCGCCCCGAGTGACACGAGATTCTTCGCTTCGCCCAGAATGACATATTAGAGCCGCTAATAGCCCAGGCCTATCTTCTTGGTTATCTCGGCTTCGTCGAACAAGTGGTGCAGGCCTTTGAGGAAAGAAGTCGAACCGTTATCCAATAGCCACTGCCCGAACCTTGCCCCCTCTAGCTCAAGCTCGTCAGTTGTGATTCCAGCCTCGAATACCAGCTTAGCATAGCTTTTTCCCTGAGACCGGGCAATGATGAAAACTCTCGCCTCGCTCATTCCGCCTCCTTTACGTCACTGGGAAGAAATCAAGCCCAATATCTTCTCGTGAAGCTTCTTGTTAGAGAACAAAAGGTCGCTTGTCTGGGGCTTCCAGGGATTGCCCTGAAAATCACCGACTTTGCCGCCCGCTTCCTGAACTAACAAGACGCCGGGGGCAACATCCCAGGGGTCAATCCTGGTGGTGAAGTACGCCTCTCTCTTACCGGCGGCAACCCAGGCTGTTTCCAGCCCTGCCGAGCCCAGCTTGCGTATGTCGGTAACATGGGGATATACTCGATGCAGAAGCTCGCCCGTCCTTGCTCGGTCTTTTTCTCCACCTTCGCAGTGAAGTATGTAGCTCCGACCGAGGTTCCGCACATCAGATACTTGAATCTTCACCCCGTTTAGATAGGCGCCCTGGCCTTTGCCCGCGAAGTAAAACTCATCGATCGCCGGGGCATAAATCGTCCCCAGTAGAAGTTCGCTCCGATGCATCAAAGCTATGCACACGGAGAAGAAAGGGTTGAAGTTGGCGAAATTGCCCGTGCCGTCCAAGGAATCTACAATCCAAAGCCAGTCGGGATCACCTTCGAGAAAGCCGCTTTCTTCAGTGAGCAGGCTATGGTGAGGATAACGTCTCCTGATCTCTCCAACAATCAACCTGTCCACCTTCTTATCATATTTGGTGATTGCTTCCTTGGCCGTGCTCCGCTCCTTGAGCAAATCCCAGTCCTGGCGGAAATGCTTCATCAGGGTATCACCGGCCTTTCTGGTCAGGCTCTCGATGAGTTCCATTTCATTCATATTCATAGTCATTTTAGCATTGCTGCTAAAATAGGACTAAGTGCAGAGGTTCCCAGCCAAGTGGGCAGAATTCTGGTGAATGATGCACCTTGGTACCAAAGCTTCGGGGGTAACTGACCATGTTAAATATACGACGTTTCGTGAAGGGTGCGGACGAGCCCGTCTGGGATGAAGTGTTGAGTGCATCCCGTAGAGACAGTGAGGAGTGGGGAGCCGTCGCGGTAGAAGAACTACGCCTGAAAGAGAAGCGACCGGGCTTTGACTCCGAGGGAAGGTTCATCGCAGACCTCGATGGAAAGTCGGTCGGTCTAGTGCATGCCGATGTGAACAAGCTGAGCGAGGACAGGAAAGGCCTCATTCGTCTCAGCGTCATCTCAGAGTTCCGAGGCGCTGGAATCGAACGACGACTTCTGGAGGCGGCGCTCATTGAACTCAAGGTTCGTGGGATGACAGCAGCACAGGCGTGGACTGATTCCGAGAACCGGGACTACATGCAGCTTCTGGAAAAGTTGGGATTCAAGCGTATTCGGGCGGGTAGTACGATGGAGATGGACCTGGCAGACGTTTCCCGGAATGTTGTTGAGAACAAACAGGTGGCTATTTGGTCTCTCCAGAAAGACCGGGAAGACCACATAGAGCTAATTAACAGGCTCGATAACGAAATCTACAAAGAGCACTTCAACTTCCGTCCGGATACATTGGATGAGACTCGCAACTTTTTATTCTTGAGTCCCTATTTCACGCAGCGAGAGACTTTTTTCGCTGTGTTTAATGGTGAGAAGGTCGGCTACGTTAGTGTCGCCGTAGACGAGAAATACAGCCTGGAGAAAAGAGTGAGGGCGGGGCGAATCTCTAGCGTAGGGGTGTTGAAAGGGTACAGGAGAAGAGGCATAGGAACCAGGCTGATGTTGCATGGCCTTGAGACTCTAAAGGCCAAAGGCATGACTAAAGCGATACTGCACGTGGATGATTACAATCCGACAAAGGCTCGGACACTTTACGGAAAAGTCGGATTTAGGGTCAAGAAAAAAGACTTCACCTACGAAAGAAAACTGTAAATTATTTTGGCTTTAGCATTGCTGGTAAAATAGAACTAAACACCGAGGTTCTCCGATGAGTAGGTAACAGGGTCGCCTTGGACTTGACATAATATGTTGGGAGCTGAGGGTCTTATGAATGCGGGAAGGACAAAAAATCTGGATGAGGGGTGTTCAGAAATGTAGCGCGAGGCTTAGCCTCGGGCTGCGCGACCCTGAAGGGTCGCACTACAAAATCTTGGGGTGAAGAATCTCCGCGATGGATGTGACAAATCTGAGTCCAGGCTGGGATAAAACCAAACAGTTTGGAAACGAAAAGGGAGGTGAGAGAATGGCAATAGCTGAGATAAGCGTTGTCCCGTTAGGAACGAAGACCCCTTCAGTCAGCCAGTACGTGGCACGGGCAATCAAAGTTCTGGAAAAGGAGAAGGACATAAAGTACGAGATAACTGCGATGGGGACGATTATTGAAGGTGATCTAGACAGGATTTTGGCGGTAGTAAGGAAGATGCACGAAGGGACATTCGGGGAAGGGGTCGCCAGGGTGTTGACCACGGTTAAAATTGATGACCGGCGAGACAAGACCCAGGGCATGAAGGGAAAGGTGGATTCGCTCAAGAGGAAGTTACAGGATTAGCTTAGTCATTCGAAGTTTATAGTTACCCGCATGATCTCGTATAAAATTCCTCTCCCTTCAAGGGAGAGGATTAAGGTGAGGGTGAAGTCCCCCTCCCTCTGACTCCCTCCCGCCACGGAAGGGCGAATCATAGCGAGTTCTTCATGCTGAACTAACTTAGCGACACCTAAGGAATTCGCAACGATTTATTGAGGTCCCTATAATTGATGCTTGAATGACCAACGAAGGACAACTGATGGATCTCTCTTGTTTGCTTTCTTTGCTCAAAGATGTGCCTGCCTACAGACAATTGGTGGGGGAGCTGTCCACAGCCAAAGGAGAGAACAAGGCAGTAATATTGGATGCTGCAAGGCCCTACCTGATTGCCGCTCTCTACGAACAGCTTAATTCGCCCTTTATGGTGGTGACTGCTCAGCCTGACACTGCCAGGAAGCTTCATGAGCAGCTTCGGGTCTGGTGTTCCGCTTCCGCCGAGTTGCATCGCCTCCCTGAGCTCGACTTCCTGCCCTATGATAAATCCCAGCTATCGGCTCTCAGCTATCAGATGATAGAGAGGTTGAGGGCGTTGGCCACCCTGGCGCTTTATCAGCCCCTCCCTTCCCGGCTGGGATTGCTTCGTCCCGATACATCGGGACTCGCAATGACAGGGTGGGGCGTGCCTCGCAATAAAGAAAGGCAAGCGTGTCATTCTGAGCCCTTCGCTCCATGTCATTCTGAGCGAAGCGAAGAATCAAAGTCTGCTCAGGGTAAACTCCGCGAAGAATCTCCGAGACCCTTCACTCCGTTCAGGGTGACAAAACCTCCGTTGATAGTGACCTCGGCCCTGGCCATCATGAGTAAGACTATCCAGCGCAGGGATTTTGTGGCTGCCTGCCATATTCTAAAGCCAGGCATGGCAGCTGAGCCACTCGAGCTACTGCGCCGATGGCAGAGCATGGGCTACGAAACGGAGGACGTTGTCGAGGTGCCCGGGCAGATGAGCAAGCGGGGCGGCATTATTGATGTCTTCCCCCCTTGCAGCCAGTCGCCGGTTCGCATCGAGTTCTCTGGCAACCAGATAGAAGGCATGAGATGTTTCGAGCCAGAAAACCAGCGCTCAACCAGCCCTGTATACTCGTTGATTATCACCCCGGCTAGAGAGTTTATGCCAATGGCTGATAGCTCTGAGGTGCTGACTGGCAGCGTCCTTGATTATCTGGGCAGCGATGCCCTGCTTATCCTCGATGACCCTGAAGGAATTGAACTTGCCGCCACCGGGCTAAACGAGGAAGCCCTAGAATTAAGGGCCACAAAGATAGAAAAAGGCGAGTTGCCTAAGGACGTTCCTTCTCCTAACCTCACCTGGGAGGAATTAGAGTCGGAGATGAAAGGGAAGCGTCGTGTGGCGCTGCTGAATGCTGTCAGCTATCAGCCATCAGCCACTGGTGATGGACAGGCTTTGCCCTTCTTTAGCACTCAGAGTTACGGCAGCCAGCTGGAGAGGTTCCTCAAAACAGCCGGGCAAATGGTAGAACAGAGACAGCGTGTGGTCGTAGTTAGCCATCAGGCGAATCGTCTGGCGGAACTTCTCCAGAAGGAGGACATCCATACATCGCCGGCGTTACAAATAGAGCAGATACCTCCGCCCGGTTCCATCACGGTGCTGCAAGGTTCACTGGACGGAGGCTGGCTACTGGATGACAGGCTGACCCTTATTACCGATGTCGAACTCTTTGGCTTTGTGAAGCAGCCGCGAGCAATCAAGAAGAGACCCATACCTCACCAGTGGTTTGTGCCCCAGTTAGCTCCCGGCGATTATGTCGTCCATGTTGACCATGGCATCGCCAGGTTCCATGGTCTCACGAGGATGGCCTCTGGGGGAATCGAGAGAGAATACCTTGTTTTAGAGTACGCCGCTGGTGACAGGCTCTATGTGCCTACGGAACGGATAGACCGCGTCAGCCGCTATATCGGTGCGGGCGACCAGGCGCCGCACCTGAGTCGCTTGAGGACCCCGGAATGGCAAAGGACCAAGAACAGGGTTAAGGAATCGGTGGCGGAAATCGCTCAGGAGCTCCTTGACCTTTATGCTGCTCGAGAAGTAGCACCCGGCTTTGCATTCTCTGCAGATTCGCTATGGCAACAAGAGCTGGAAGCATCATTTCCCTATGTGGAAACACCGGATCAGATTGAGGCCATCATGACGGTTAAAGAGGACATGGAAAAAGCCAAGCCTATGGACCGGCTCATCTGTGGAGACGTGGGCTATGGCAAAACCGAGATTGCCTTGCGTGCAGCCTTCAAAGCGGTTATGAATAATAAGCAAGTAGCCATCCTGGTCCCAACCACCGTGCTGGCCCAGCAGCATTTTCTGACCTTCAGTGAGAGGCTGCAAACCTTCCCCCTAAGAGTAGAAATGCTGAGCCGCTTTTGTCCCCCGGAGAAAGAAAGGGAGATCCTGGCAGGCTTGGCCAATGGCACTGTGGATATGTGCATTGGCACTCATCGCCTGCTGCAGAAAGACGTCGCATTCAAGGACCTGGGCCTGGCGATAATCGATGAGGAACAACAGTTTGGCGTGGTGCAGAAAGAGAAACTGAAGCAGATAAGAAAGGAACTGGACACCCTGGCTCTCAGCGCTACTCCCATCCCACGCACCCTGCAAATGTCTTTAACCGGAATCAGGGATATGAGCATGGTAGGGACGCCTCCTGAAGAACGCCTATCTATCAAGACCTATGTAGGGGCCTATGATGCCGCTCTGGTCAGGCAGGTGGTGTTGCGGGAACTGGAGAGGAACGGTCAGGTCTTCTTTGTCCATAACCGCGTTCAGAGCATTGCTTTAGCTGCCCGCAAACTACAGAACCTGGTGCCCGAGGCTCGAATAGTAATAGCTCATGGGCGAATGCCCGAAGAGCAATTGGAAAGAGTGATGACTGATTTCATCGCTGGCAACTATGATATTCTGGTGACCACCACTATTATCCAGTTAGGTCTGGATATGCCTAATGTCAATACGCTGATTATTGACCAGGCTGACAGGTTTGGACTGGCTCAACTTTATCAGTTGCGGGGCAGGGTAGGTCGCGGTATCAACCAGGCTTATGCCTATTTCTTCTTTGATAAGGGGAAGCGGCTCACACCGCAGGCCTACAAGAGGCTCAGGACTATCCTGGAGGCTACCGAGCTAGGTTCGGGATTTAGCATTGCCATGAGAGACCTGGAAATCCGGGGGGCGGGCAATCTTCTGGGTGTCAAACAAAGCGGGCATATCGCCGCTCTGGGTTTTGACCTCTATTGCCAGTTGTTGGCTGAGACAGTGGAGGAGTTAAAAGCCTCTTCTTCCAACCTCTCCCTCGAAGGGAGAGGAATAGAGCCTGTCCTGAGTTCATCGAAGGATGAGGGTGTCATCAAGAATAGTGTCATTGCGAGCGAAGCGAAGCAATCTCCCAGCATAGCCCTGCCCCTGGACGCCCACATACCGGAAGAGTATGTCTCCAATCTGAATACTCGACTAAGCCTTTATCACAGACTTGCCAGGGTGGAGCATATTGAGGAAGTGGGGGACATAGCTCAAGAATTCCAGGATAGATTCGGTCCTTTGCCCGATCCGGTGGGGAATCTTCTGTACATAGTGAAAATCAAGGTTTTGGCTGTCAGGGCTAAGGTAAACTCTGTTTCCACGCAGGGCAGGCAAATTGTCATAAAGCCCCAGGAAGCTGTCATTGCGGTAAGCCAAAGCTGCGAGCCGAAGGCGTGGCAGGAAGCGAAGCAATCTCTAAGCAGGCGCTACGATGCCGCAGTCAAAATAGGCGCCACGCAAATCAAATTGGACACCAGGCTCCTGGGGGAGAGATGGAAAGGGGTGCTGGAAGAGATGCTACGCTCCAATTGCACTTGAACCTGCCTGAAAGCTGATTCTAGATATGATTTTCTACCCGGGGAGCGACTGTGTAATCTGGTCGCTGAGATATTGCAGTCCTGCTAAACGAAATTGACCCAACATCAACAGATGCCACAGATTCTGTGAAACAGTATCTCGTTCAATCTCCTGCTTCGAGTGATTAGGATAGAGCGAAAAGACATGGTCGGTCGGGAAGATGTATGGGCCAGTCAACAGGTGTGGTAGGGTGTCGAGGGGAAGGGGTTTGCCCCTCCCCCCTTCCTTATTTTCACCAAAGGAGGTTGATGACTGTTCTGCGGTTTTCCACGGTTCATCGGACGCTATTGGCGCTGTCCTTGGCCGCGCCTAGCTCTGTAAGGAACTGGGCGATTTCCTCGCGCTTGAATCTGCGGTCGCCCCGCTGGTTAATGTGATAGGCCTTTATTCTTCCGTCGTTGCTCCAGCGCCTCAGGGTATTAGGATGGACATGAAGGAGCCTGGCTACTTCCCTGACCGTCAGCATGTCAGTCATATGTTCGCCATTTGCCATATCTTTCCCTATCTCCTCTTTGATTAACCTATGCTAACAGTAACTTACTTCAACTAACCATGCAATCACCCGAAGGTACCGATTTTGCCACAGAATAGTAATAGGAAAAAAGTACCGATTGGTAAGAAAAGTTAAGTTTAGGGTATTGACTTCTCATGAGACCAAAATGTATAATTGAGGTTCTCGCTCTGCGAGGGGTTTTGATTTTGTCTTCGTAAGAGAGAGGAGGGTTGTAGGTTTGGGGAAGGTGTGGTTGAAGAGCTTGGGTGGGGCAAGATACTCAAGTCCAAGCATCAAGAATCAACCAGTCTAATTAGTTTGCATGAGTTGTGCACGAGAAAAGGAGGCATGTCTACAGGTTATTGATATCGTATTAGACTGAGGATGGGGCGATGACCTGTAGCCTGTAACTGGTCACCTGGGCTACACAGAGCCAATAGTGAAACCGACTTCCACAGCGGTCGGTTTTTGTTTTTATGAATGCCAGAGAAAGAAAAGTACGAGATTCGAGAAGAAAGAAAACAGAGCAAATCCATGAAACAAGCAAAGGGAAAAGGAGGTATATATGGTAAGAATTCGAAAATTCATAAGGAAAGCCGTTAAGTGGCCTGCTCTAGGCATAGTGTTGGTCGTGGCTCTGGCGGTGGTTCTGGGTGCTGGGACAGCATCTGCGGTTGACCCCCGTCCTTGTCCGAACGCAGCAAACCCTCCAGCTTCAGATGCCATTAACATAACTAATATCGTCACAAAGTTTGCAGCAGTTATGGGAAATGACACGACGCCTGCTGATCTAAACACCTGGAATCCTCAACCATTACCCGGAGATTCAGGCGGAGTGCTGTGGGACTATTTCCCAAGCGATCAAGCCAGCGGCACAGGTGTGTTTAATACATATCTGGCTGTTCAGGCGCGCGGAAATGATCCACTTCATGAGCGCGGCTACAATACAGCGCTTAAACCTGATAAATGTACTGACTACGATGAGGGTGACTCAAAAACCAGTGCCTTACCACTTAGTGCCGTGCCGAAAGTTGATATTGGTGGAACAATATATCGGGAATTTGCCTGTGACATCAATGAAGTGTCCGGTATCCCTGATCAGTATATCAGCCTGGAAGTGCTTCAAATCTGGCAAACTAATTCCACCACCGTGTGCGGCACATATGATATGGGGCCAGATTATAAATTTGATCCAGCAGGACCTCGCTTGGTTTATGACCTCGACTGCGCGAAAGACTACACGTTGATCCTGGACTACGGTGTGAATACCGGTAGCGGCAAGCCGGACTACAAAGTATTCATTCCGGATACATGGTTTGACCAAACATTAGGTTATGTAGTCATGGTCGTCGATCATGGCAACCTGGAGTTCGTTAATTACGTTAAACATGGTACATATCCATATATGGGATATGGTTGTTCGGATGGTTTTGAAGAATGGGGCGTCAGGGTGGTTGAACCGACATGTTGTTTGAACATAACCAAGGGTTCGATTGATGCGTGCTATCCTAATGTGGCCAGTGCCGAAGCGGCGGCCCTAGCGGCAACCATTGTCACCGACAACTGCAACCCTACTGCCCCCACCGTCGGTGCCAGCACGGTAGGCACTTGTAATGCGGTTATTACTGTTACAGCCACCGATGACTGCGGCAATTCAGCCAACGTGACCTACAACACCCGTATCGACAGTACCCCGCCAGTTCTACACAACCTCCCAGCCGGTGGTTATCGCGGCTGCAACAATCCTCCCTCCTGCTCTAATGTGACGGCCAGCGACAACTGTGATGGCGACATCTCAGCTGATGTGGTCTGCACTCCGGGCGCGATTACGGGCGCAGGCTGCGACAAGCAGCAGATCTT
>Ga0315277_10002143_pt1 | contig 27731 bp, 22 predicted proteins | sample YL17G05_15_MG_FD_203695 | JGI IMG/M metagenome (GOLD analysis project Ga0315277, IMG submission 203695) | Sediment microbial communities from Yellowstone Lake, YNP, Wyoming, USA - YL17G05_15 | ecosystem: Environmental > Aquatic > Freshwater > Lake > Sediment | place: USA: Wyoming | collected... | reverse complement strand
TGGAAGGATTACTCCCCCAACCGCCTGCTTCGCTAACTGGCGAACGAACAATTCCAGTATGACCTCCTTTCAGATCATCAGATCAGCCAAACTTCCTGGCGCACCAAAGGTCGCAAAGGCAGGACGAGTCCTGCACAAATTTCTCAGGCAAACTGGAGAAACGCGGGATAGTCCCGCGGAGCGGGTACGGCGGGATGCGAGCGTCCTGTCACTCTCTCGGAGGAGCGAGACAGGATCAGGCGCGATTCCTTATCAACCTCTCAACTTATCATCTTATCAACTTATTTTTTCTCCAAGGAAAAAATGATATAATCCGCGCGATGTCGGAAAATGAATTTGGCTTGAAGCGCTCGCTCGGGCTTCCCAGTTTGATCGCGGTTGAGATCGGGAAGCCAAGGGGGTCAGCTTTAGCGAAGGATGATGGCGAAGGCAGAGGTCCGGGTCTGGCCCCCGGGGCTCGCGCAGGTCAAAGCAATTTGGCCAAAGGGGAAGCCTTTCTCTTGACCTGGGCTATCATAGATGACCCCTTTTGCTCTTCGGGCGGGGGGATCGGAGTTTGAAGCCAGCGGCTAATTTATTATAATATAATTATCAAAGGAGAAAAGCCATGAAGACCGCGGAAGAAATCTTCAAGGAATTGCCGCCGGATGTCAAGCAGGAAGCGCTTGATTTTGCCCAATTCCTCTTGTCGAAAAAAAACCCTCCCAAACAGAAGCATTTGCGGATGAGTTGGGCGGGAGCTTTGCGCGAGTACCGGGATCAATACACCTCGCTTGAACTTCAGAAAAAAGCGCTTGAATGGTGGGGGGACTGATTGTACCTGATTGACACCAATGTCTGGCTGGAAATGATTTTGGACCAGCGGCGCGCGCCGGAGGCCAGGACCTTTTTTCAAAAAGTGGAAGGGAGCGATTTGGTCATTACGGAATTTTCTCTTTATTCCATCGGCATCATTTTATGCCGGCTCAAAAAGGCGGAAGCGTTTGCGGATTTTCTTTCCGACACCATTGAGGACTCCGGGATCAAGAGGATCCTGCTCGACCTCTCTGACTTGAGACAAACGCTTTCAGTCAAAGAGAAATTTGGTTTGGACTTTGATGATGCATTTCAATATGTGGCCGCGGAAAAATTTCATCTGACCCTGGTCAGCTTCGATTCCGATTTTGACCGCACCGAGTTGGGCAGGAAAACTCCCGGGCAACTTTTGACCGTTTGATTTTGCATCCGATTTTCCGCGGCCAGCCGTCCGTTTTTGCCCCGGCTAAATAATGTTATAATCCGCCCGATGTCGGAAAATGAATTTGGCTTGAAGCGCTCGCTCGGGCTTCCCAGTTTGATCGCGGTTGAAATCGGAACCACCATCGGCGCCGGGATTTTTGTCCTGGTCGGGATGGGGATCAAACTGACCGGGCCCTCAGTGCCCATAGCTTTCATCGTTGCCGCGGTCCCGATCGTTTTGATTATGCTCTCTCTGGCAATGGTCGGCTCAGCCATTCCCTGCGCCGGAGGCACCTATCGTTATGCCTCGCGGCTTTTCTCTCCCGGCTGGTCTTTTTTCGGAATCTGGGGGTTTGCGCTCGGAACTATTGTGGGCGCGTTCCCGCTCTATTCCATCACGGCCGCAAAATATTTCCTTGCCGCCTTTCCCAATTACCATCCCGCACCCCTCACCATCAAGATTGCCGGCGCAATCATCCTCACCCTCTTCTATCTTGCCAACCTCCGCGACCTGCGACTCGCCGGCTATGTCCAGATATTAATGGTGGCGGTCCTGATCGCGGCGCTCATTTATTTCGGCGCGGCCGGGATCGGCAAGGTCCAGCCCGAGAATTTAACCCCGCTTTTTCCCAAGGGAGCCCTCGGCCTGCTCGGCGCCGGCGCCATCCTGACCTTTTCTTTGCTCGGATCCAACTCCGTGATTGAGCTGGGAGCCGAGATCAAGAACCCGGGCAGAAACATCCCCCTCTCGCTCCTGATTTCCATCTCCAGCGTGGTCATCCTTTACATTTTAATCGCGATAGTCGCAGTCGGGGTTCTGCCCTGGCAGCAATCCGCAGGCAAACTCCTGAATGAGCAAGCCGCGATCATCCTCGGACCCATCGGCTTCCGGTTCTTCATCCTCGGAGGCGCTTTCCTTGCCATCACCACCACCATCAATGGCACTTTTATGTGGGCAACCAAATCCATCCTGGTGGTGGCGAATGACCGTCTCCTGCCTCCCTGGCTGGCTAAAGTGCATCCCCGCCATCATACCCCCCACCGGTTCCTCACCATCGTCTGGCTCCTCGCGACGGCCTCCCTCTTTATGGAGGTTCCGTATGGAACCTTTGAAGTGTTTTCCTCCATCGGCAGTCTGATCATTTTCGTGCCGGTAATGATTGCCGTGCTCCGGTTCCGCAAGCTCCTGCCCGAAGCATACCAGCGCGCGCCTTTCCGCCTGAAAGGAATCCTTTATTATCTCTGCCCCGGCGCCGGTCTGGTTTTGGCAGTGATGGCAATGGTAATGTGCCTGTCCCAGCTCACCATTGCCTGGATGATCTTTTTCCTGGGATGGCTCCTGGTCGGCGCAATGCTCTATTTCCTGATCAGGCGCCACAATAAAAAGCAAGGACTAGACCACTTGAATCAAAACATCAAGCAAGACCTTCAAGCCTGGTCAGGGAGCGAGTGCGATCGTGCCTAGGCCATTGAGCCGCAGGTAAACGCAGACCCCGCCGACAATAAGGATCGCGGCCAAAAACAAATAATCCCTGGCGGCAAAACGGTATTCCACCCAACTGGTCCGTTTGATCCCGGCGCCGAAGCCTCGGGATTCCAGGGCGATGGAAAGGTGGTCCACCCGGCGGAGCGCGGAGAGGAACACCGGGATGAACAGCGGGAAATAACTTCGGAAGCGCTGGATCAGGCCGCGGCTGGTTTTCAGACCGCGCGAGCGCTGGGCTTGCAAAATGGTGGCGGCGCTTTCGGAAAAAATCGGCACCAGCCGGAAGCTCAAAGAGAGCGCGAAGCTCACTGCAAACGGAATCCCCATCCGGTTCAAACCGTAATAAAGGTCTTCAACTCTGGTGGACGCGATAAAGATCATCCCCAAAAAAAGCGCCAGGCCGAGTCGGAGCGACATTCCGGCTGAGAAAAGAATCGCCTCCTTGCCGAGTTTGAGACCTGGCAAAATATAAATCATTTCACCGCCTCTGGTAAAAATGTTCCAGAGGATAAAGCTGGCAAGGATGATGAAGCCGAATAAGAACCAGAGCCTTTTCAGAATCTGGAAAGCGCCGCTGGAGATTCCGGCCGGGAGGGCGATCAACCAGAGCAATAAAATGTATCTCGGATCCGTGAACGCGAGCGGAAAGATAAACGAGAGCAAAAGCCCGATGATTTTTCCGGACGGATGCAGCCGGTGAAAAACCGAATCTTTTTCCACCAACAGAAACTGGCTCATCCGTCCCTCCGCAGCGCCTTCACCGCCTCTTCCACCTTGAGAAACCCGAACCCGAATTCCAGGCCGAACCTGGTGATCTCCGGCGGCGTCAGAGATGCTTGCCGGAGAATTTCCGGCCGGCTCAAAACCTCCCGCGCCGTTCCTTCCAGAATTTTTTTGCCGCGGGCCATCACCATCGCCCGGCTCGCATATCTGGCCGCCAGCCAGAGCGTGTGGGTGATGATGATAATGGTATTGCCCTGCTCATTGAGACGCTTGAGCAAGTTCATCACTCTCTGTTGTTCCAGGTAATCCAGCCCGGTGGTCGGCTCGTCAAAAATCAGCGCCCGCGGCCGGGCGCTCAAAATGCCGGCAATCGCCAGCCGCTGACGCTCGCCCTTGGTCATCAGGAACGGATGCTCATCTTCTCTTCCGCTCAGGCCCACCAGCGCCAGCGCCTCCCCGGCCCTTTGTTTCACCTGGCTCTCGGAAAATCCGAAATTCCTCGGCGCAAACGCCGCCTCGTCAAAGACCCGATGGCAAAAAATCTGATGGTCCGGATTCTGGAAAACATATCCGAGCTCTTTGCCCAGATCGGAAATCATTTCCGGAATGACTTCCCGGCCGCCAAAAAAAACCGCGCCCTTGGTTGCCGGCAGAAGTCCGTTGAGATGCTTGACCAGAGTGGTCTTGCCCGAGCCGTTCTGGCCGATGATCGCCAGAAAATCCCCCGAGCAAACCTCCAGGTCTATTCCCGAAAGCGCCCGGTTGCCGGCTGGATATATATGCTCCAGCCCCTCAACCCGGATTAAAACCTCTCCCCGCTCCTTCCCCGCTGCCGCATCCGCTTTCTTTATTTCTTCCAGAACCCCGGGATTCAGTTTCAGATTTTTCGCCTTGAGCGCCTGGCCGGCTTTGACCGGATCAAGCTCTTTCTCGCTGATGCCCAATCCCTGGAATAACTCAGCCATCTCGGGCGGACGAATGCCATTAGCAATTTGCAGGGAGGGATCGCGGAGAATCTGATCCGCTTTTGCGTCGGCAATTACTTTCCCCCGGTCCAGAATCACGATCCGATCCGCGAGCAATAAATCCTCCGGCTCATAGTCAACCAGAAGCACGGTTCGGCCTTCCTGCTTGAGCCTCCGGATCAACTCCCGCACCTGACCCCGACCGACCGGATCAAGGTCAGTGGTCGCCTCGTCAAAAAGAATCAACTCCGGCTGAAGCGCCAGCACCCCGGCAATGGCCAGCCTTTGCTTTTCTCCGCCGCTCAATGACTCCGGCTCCCGATTCCGAAAATCCTGCATACCCACCGCTTGAAGCGCTTGTTCAATTCTCTTCGCCATCTCCGGCCGCGGAACTCCCAGGTTCTCCGGTCCGAAAGCAACCTCCAGCTCGGCCCGGGTGGAAAAAAGCTGGCTCTCAAAATCCTGAAGGATCAAGCCGATTTTGTCAGCCAACTGATAGGTCTGCTTGCCCGCAGTCGGCTCGGAAAAAATTTCTATCTCGCCGGAAAAATCCCCGCGGTAAAAATTCGGAACGATCCGGTTCAAACAAAACAGAAAACTGCTCTTGCCGGCGCCGGCTCTGCCCGCGATCGCAACCGCCTCGCCTTTGCTCTGCTCAAAATCAATTCCATTGATGGCAAAACTCTTCCCCCGTTGATATTTGAACCGCAAATTTCTTGCCTGGATGGCGCTGGTCATATTTTAAGCCGTGCCCGCCTAATGCTTATTCTCTATTCAGCCCTTTGCATCCGATATATCAGTCTGGTCATCTTAGGATCTATTCCCGCAGTCCCGTTCTTATATAAAATATTTTCTTTCAGATCAAAGAGGAGGATTGAATAGCCGATAGAGGCCTTGGGCTGTTCGTTCTTCAGCCAGTCAAATTGTCCGGGGTCAATTAGAATAACAGAATCGTTGTTAACCAGGAAATAGGGAAATCCAACCAACAAAGTGGCGCTCACCGCAACCTGGTCGCAGCTCCCGCCCTTGAACGGCAGTTCATAATCAATCCCATATACCCTGGGATCAACCCGTCCGAAGTAGGCAAGGCAAAGATGCTCAAGACCGTTGCGATCCATATATTTTTTCAGGCTGATTAAATCCTGTCCCCAGTCAAGATTAGAATCAATCAGAATCTTCCTGCCATTTTTGGGTCCTCCCGAGGCGAGATTGAAATAGGCCAAATAATCCGGGTAGATGAGTAAATTGGAAATGATGTGCCCAAGCAACAAAAGCCAAATCGCGGACTGCATCCAGCTTTTAGGATTCAATAAGGGCGAAACCAGGCGCGAGGCGAAAATATACAGGAAGGGGATTGCCGGCAGGATGTATCTAAAGCCTAAGTCCAAATGAACCATCAGGGATAATGTCCCGATCACCGTGACCGCGGGGACCAGTAAAAACAATTCATCCCGCCATAATTTGCCGGAGAAGGTCAGCGAATAGATGCCAGCTAAGATCAGGATCAGGGAAGCAATCGTCATTTTTACCGCGAGCGCCACCAGGAAATAATATTTCCAGCCTTTGCCGGAAAATTCCCCCAAGAGATAACACAAATGTCCTCCCTCGTTTTGAGCGCTCTGCAAATCAAAACCGCCCACATAATCATAAGCAAGAGGGATCGGGGTCCATTCCGGCAGGATTTTGGACAAGTTAGAGAACATCCGGCTGCTGAATTGGTATCCGGAAATTCTGGTCCCAAACCCTTTCCATAAATAGCCGCTGTTAACCAACAGCCATGAGACGGTGAGCGCAACCGCGATATTCCTGCCTATCGCCTTCCAATTTAAACCTCGGCTCCTCCCCCAAAAATACGCCATTCCCAAGCCAGCCATCAGCAGGATAAGAACCAGCGAGGTGAACTTGCAGAGCAGTGCTATCCCGAGTAGTAAGCCCAGACTGATCCCGCGGCCAAGGTTCGGCTTTCGGCAAAAAGCCCAGAAGCCATAGATTGCCGCAATAATCGTCAGGCTGGCGCCAATGTCCGTGGTAACCAGGCCGGAATGCGCCATAATATTCGGACAAAAGGCCGAGAGCGCCGCGGCAAAAATTCCGCTCTTGGACCCATAAAGCGATCTTGCCCACCACCAGGTCAATGCCACCAGCATCATTCCCAGCAGTAAAATCATTACCCGGCCGCGCAGGAAAATGGAATGATAAGAATCCATATTTTCATACATAAATCCAATTGCCCCGCCCCAATGATCGCTTGTGTTCCATCCGACTTTCTCTGGGAATTTGACATCGCTCCAGATCAAAGGGAGCGCGGCAAACATTCTGAGGAATGGCGGAGAATATGGATCAAGGCGGAAATCGCGGGTTTTAAGAAAAGAAAACCCAACCGGCAGATGAGCGAATTCATCAACCGTGACCGACTCCTGCCGGAAAGAATTGAAAGTGAGCGCGGCAAAGGCCGCCAGGATCAGGAACAGCGACAGGAGTTCGGCCTTGAGACCGCCGGGGAAATTCGCAGGCAAAGGGGACGGCCGGGAAACCGGAAGGCTTTTGGTCGCCGGCTGGTTTTTTGCTTTCCTTTTCTTGCTTTGCTTGCTCATTGGTCTGCTGGTTGATACCCCATACTAGAAAAAATTATAGTGATTTGTTACCGAGATTCCAAATCCGCGGCGAGACCCGCGGAATGAAAGTTTGGCGTCTGCGCTTGATCATCTATAATACTTCTGATGAGCGTTTCGCGCCTGATTGAACATTTGAAAAAGGACCCGGACTTCGCCGAGTGGATCGCGCATCACGAGCAGATTCCCGGCAAACCGCCGGAGTGGGTTGCTTTTCCGGAAAATCTGGCGCCGGAGTTAAGCGCGGGTCTGGAGAAGTCCGGCATCACCCGGCTATATTCGCATCAGGCTCAAGCTTTTGAGCTTGCGTCGCAAGGCAAAGACCTGGTGGTAGTCACGCCCACGGCCTCGGGAAAAACCCTTTGCTATAACCTTCCGGTTCTGGACCGGATGATTCACAAGCCTGACACCAGAGCCCTTTACCTTTTCCCGATCAAGGCCCTGGAGCAGGATCAACGGAATGCGCTTGACGATCTGGTCTTTTCCAGCAACCTGGGCAATCGCGCCGGGGCGGAAATTTATGACGGCGACACCCCGCAGTCAAAGCGGAGCAAAATCCTGGCCCATCCGCCCCAGGTGATCATCACCAATCCGGATATGCTCCACCGGTCCATCCTCGGCTATCACCCGAAATGGGAAAAATTCCTGAAAGGACTGGAAATCGTGGTTCTGGACGAGCTTCATACTTATCGCGGAGTTTTCGGCTCCCACATCGTCCAGGTCTTGAAAAGACTTTTCCGGATCTCCGAGCATTACGGCCGAAAGCTCCAGATCATCGCCAGTAGCGCCACCATCGCCAATCCGGGCGAGCTGGCATCCTCCCTGGCCGGAAGAAATTTCACTGTCATTGACCAAAACGGCGCCGGCCGGGCCGGAAGACATTTTATTTTTTTGAATCCCGGAGCGATTTCAGCTTACACCGTCTCGGCCCGGCTCTTTCAGCTTTCCATCAAGCTCGGTCTTCAAACCATCGCCTTCACCAAGGCGCGCAAAATCACCGAGCTGATTTATACCTGGACGATGAAATCTTCGCCGGAACTCGCGCATAAAATCAGCGCCTATCGCGCCGGCTATTTGCCCGAAGAGCGGAGAGAGATTGAGAAGAAACTTTTTGAGGGCGAGCTTCTCGGCGTGATCAGCACCAGCGCATTGGAAATGGGAATTGACATCGGGGAGCTGGATGTCTGCATCCTGGTCGGATATCCGGGAACGATCACCTCCACCTGGCAGCGGGGCGGCAGGGTGGGCAGAAAGGAGCGCGAATCTTTGATCATCCTGGTCTCCCAGCAAAACGCCCTGGACCAATATTTTATGAAGCATCCGGAACAATTTTTCTTGAGTGATTATGAAGCCGCAGTGGTTGACCCGGAAAATAAGCCGATCCTGAAAGCGCATATTGAATGCGCCGCCAGCGAGCTGGCGATCCTGCCGGATGACCCGTATTTCCCGGAGCAAAAATCCCCGGGCCTGTTTCAGGAACTCAAGAACGAGGGAAGGCTGGTGCAGATGGTTTCCGATCAGTCCTATTGCGCAGCCCGGCGCCGGCCCCAAATGGAGGTTGACATCCGGTCCGTGGGGGAGAGCTGGACCATTTTTCTTGACCGAGGCGATCCGGAGAGCGAGAAGAAAAACACGGTCGGAAGCGTGGACGGGCATCGGGTTTTCAGCGAATGTCATCCGGGAGCGATTTACCTTCATCGCGCCCGGCAATATGAAGTGGTCAATCTGGATCAGGAGAAAAAGGATGTTTATGTCCGGCCCGCGCAGGTGAGTTATTACACCCAGGCCTTGAGCGAAAAAAACACCGAGATCCTGAAACAGAAGGCGAGCCGGCCCATCCAGAATTTTATCGCCCGGTTCGGAGACCTGCGCGTGCACGAGCAGGTGGTGGGATACGAGAAAAAACAGATCAGCGGCCAACAGCGGCTGAGCACGCATCGGCTGGATCTGCCGGAGCAGGTTTTTGAAACCGTGGGCCTCTGGATTGAGATTGAGGATTTTATCCAGACCGAGGTCCGGAACCAGGGACTGGATTTTATGGGCGGGATTCACGCCCTGGAGCACGCGGCCATTGCGCTCTTTCCGCTCTTCGCTTTTTGCGACCGCGACGATGTGGGCGGGATCAGCATCCCGCTTCATCCCCAGGCGGGCAAAGCCGCGATCTTCATTTATGACGGCTATCCGGGCGGAGTGGGATTGTCGGAGCGGTGTTATACGGTGCTGGAAGAGCTTTTGAATAAAACCCTGGAGATGCTTTTGAGTTGCGACTGCGAGCTCGGATGTCCGGCCTGTATCCAATCCCCCAAATGCGGCTCCGGCAATGTGCCGCTGGATAAAAACGCCGCCATCCTGATCCTGAAAATGCTCCTGAATAAGCCGGTGGTTCTGGAATTGATCCGAAAATACGCCGCGCCCGAGCCCGGATCCGAAATTGCCATCAAGCCCTTGCCGGCTGCGAAGAAGGAAGAAATCCAGGCGCGGATCCTGGTGTTTGACCTGGAGACCAAACGCTCGGCCAATGAAGTTGGCGGATGGGGAAACACTTATCTGATGGGGATGGCTTTGGCTGTGGTCTGGGACGGCCTTGATCAGAAGTTTTACACCTTCCAGGAATCCGAAGTGGAAAAACTGATCCAGAAATTAATCACCGCGGACCTGATCGTGGGATTCAACCAAATCAAGTTTGACTATACCGTGCTCAGCGCCTATACCGATTTTGATTTTTCCTCCCTGCCCACCTTTGATCTCCTCCTGGATTTCAAAAATCGGATCGGCCGGCTGATCAGCCTCGGCGACCTGGCCCAGGCCACTTTAAGCCGGAACAAAATCGGAAACGGCCTGGAGAGCCTGAAATGGGTGAAGCAAGGCCGGTTTGACCTGGTAGAAGAATATTGCCGCAAGGATGTGGAACTGACCCGCGATCTTTTTTACTTCGGCCTGGAAAAACGCTTTTTGCTTTTTGCGGACAACAAAGGCGAACTGATGAAACTGAGCCTGGACTGGGAGCTGGAAAAAATCCTTGAAAAAGCCGGGAACCGAACGAAAAGATTTTAAGCTCAATTGATTTCGCCGAAAATTACAATTCCATCCTTGATCATTTTCAAAATAGCCGTTTTCATTTTCAGGTAATCCGGCTCCGAATAAAGATGCGGCTCAACTCCCCTTATGCCAATAGTGATTTTAGCCAGCGCAAAAGCACCCTCCCGCTCCTCGCCGGAATAAACAATCAGCAGATCAATATCACTGGCAACCGTGTAATTTCCCTTTGACCAACTGCCGAAGAGCACAACAAGTTTCAGCGGCAGTTTTTCCGCCAGCGCAGGTATCCGCTCCTTCAGCTTTTCAATCAATTCCTCGCGGGTGAATTCAGGATAAAAGACCCTGACAGAACTTGATGATCTTTTCGGCATCTTCAATCATTCTCCTTGCTTCTGGTTCCGTATATCTCCGGGCCGGATAACTGGACGGATGCGCATTGGGATATTTTGCCGGAATGTAGGCTTTATCCAGCTCCAGCGCCCCGGTTTTTAATTCCTGGCTCACCGGATATTTTTCTTCCAGCTTCTCTAAAAGGTCCGAGACCGAATGGCCCCAGGCCTCAGCGCCCAGCTTCATAAAAACCGCTTTGACCGCCTTTTCCGCGGCCTGTTGAGCTGAAAAGCACGCCCACTCAAAATATTTTTGCTCAATATCCATCCGGGCATGCTCCAGGTCTCTTTTTGCCTGATCCAACCAGTCCTTGCTTCTTTCCATTCTTCTTTAAAGCTATCAGAAGGTTTAATAAAATGCAATTTGATTTTCAAGCCCTTAGCCACTCTTCCCGGCTGATCTTAAATCGCCGAAGCACAGCCAGAATATACGGCATTTTGACATCTTCACCCTCGGATAAATGGGGCATAGTAAAAATGATGCCCGTAGTTGGATTCCGAATAATCCATTCTCCGCCTTTGCCTCTGCCGGGGATAACTTCTAGCCCAAGACGCTTAATCTTTTTGATAAACTTTCTCTTGGGAACCGGCGCAATCCGAGACATTGAATCAAACCGAGCCAGATTGACGATACTCCAGATTCAGCCTGGCTATTTCATGGGCGGGAATTTTCGGGATTTTTGGAAAGTTCCGCCTCTGCGAAGAAGAACGGACTTTTCTGGAAGTCAAAACGATTTCGCCCAGCGATTCCGCCTGAGCCAGCATTCTCCAGTATTTTTTCGGCGCCGGGTTATAAAGCTGATCCATCAGCTTATGTTTTCTCAGATAGGAAATATGAGTCTGGATAACGCCGGCAAGCCGAGAAAGCGCCTGATCAATCTCAGCCGAATCCGCGATCAGGTCCAATTCCAGACAATGCGCAATCCAATCTTTTTTTTCCTTGTAAAGTAAAAGATGGCAGAAAATTTTATCCTGGTTCGCCTGGTTAACGATTTCTGTTCTCATATTATCTATTTTGTCCCTTACCTTAATTTTGTCAAACACGAAAACTTGATTCTTTGATTTTCCTCGCTTTGTGCTAAAATTTTTTCAAGGCAGATGCGCGCCTGGATTTTAAATAGCCCGGGGCCGATTGAGAATGAGCCGATCCGGATCGCCGAGGCTGCCGATCCTGAGCCGGGCGAAGGAGAGCTTCGGATCAGGGTTATCGCCTGCGGGATTTGCCACACGGACCTTCACGAAATTGAAGGCGAGCTGAAACTTCCCAAGCTCCCGCTCACGCCCGGTCATCAGGTGGCGGGAAAGGTGGATAAAATTGGTCCGGGGACAGCCGGTTTCAAAGTCGGAGACCGGGCCGGAATGACCTGGCTGTATTGGGCGTGCGGCAAATGTAAATTTTGTCAGAGCGGCCTTGAGAACCTGTGTGAAAAAGCCGGATTCACCGGGTTCCATTATGACGGCGGTTATGCCGATTATGTAATTTCCAGAGCGGATTTTACCTTTCATCTTCCCGAGCATTATGATGATTTGAAAGTTGCGCCCCTGCTCTGCGCCGGCGTGATCGGCTGGCGCTCGCTCAAGCTCAGTGAAGCGAAAAAAGGCGAGAGACTCGGCCTGTTCGGGTTTGGCGCGAGCGCTCATATTGTCTGCCAGATCGCGCGCTATCTGGGGATGAAAGTTTATGCTTTTACCAGAAGCAGGGAGCATCAGGAGTTGGCGAGGAAGCTGGGCGCGAGTTGGGCCGGAACCGTGAATCACCGGCCGCCGGAGCCGGTTGACCGCGCGATTATTTTCGCGCCTGCGGGGAGAATGGTTCTGGATGCGCTCCGGCATTTGCGCCCGGGCGGCACCCTGGCCATCAATGCGGTTTACCTGGACCCGATTCCGGAAATGGATTACAACCGATTGCTGTTCGGCGAGAAAACCATCCGCAGTGTGAGCAACACCACGCGGCAGGACGCCCGCGAATTACTTGAGCTGGCGCCCAAAATACCGATCCAGAGCGAGATTGAAATTTTTGAATTCCAAGAACTTCCCCGCGCTTTAATCCTTCTGAAACAAGGAAAAATCAAAGGCGCCGCCGTGCTTAAGATCAAAAAATAGCTCTCCAACAAATTTTTTGCTTGACAAATTTTTCGGCGCGTGTAAACTTAAAACCAAGATAATTTCGCGGGTGCCTGAGAAGGCCGAAGAGGGAAGCCGGTAACAAGCCGGCACGGGCCCGCCGCTGTGATCGGGGACGAAACCTGCAGGATGCCACTGGGGTGAGCGTGCCGAACCCTGGGAAGGCGCAGGGACTAGGAAGATCCGAGAGTCAGAAAACCTGCCTGCGAATTATTGGGGGCCTGCGTGGGACCAGGCGGCCTAATATAGGTTCCGGGATGAAAACGGGAAATCCCCGAATCCGAAAAGGATTCGGGGATTTTTTATTGAGGCAACAAACCTGAGAAGGAGGAGAGCAATGAAAAAGTTAAAGATCTTTTTGATCGCGTTCGGATTGATCTGGGCGGGCATAAGTTTTACTCAAGAGCAGAATCAGGATCAATCAAAGCAAGAAGAGAAAAAAGAGGCGCCGGCAAAAGCTGAAGAGCCCAAGCAGGAAAAAACCGAACCGCCAAAGCAAGCAAAGCCTGAAGAAATGAAAATGGACATTGTGGTCACGGCGAGCCGGTTTGAAAAGCCGGCGGAAGAGATCGCCAAAAGCGTGGTATTGGTAAAGAAGAAAGAGCTGGAGAGCCAGGGCGTGAAAACCCTGTCGGAGGCGCTTGCCAATACCCCGGGGGTGATCACCACTCAGACCGGCGGGTACGGGGGCGAGACCGGGATTTATATCAGAGGCGGGCTTACCGAGCAGGTGCTGATTATGGTTGACGGAATTGAGGCGAACGATCCGATGGCGCTGGGGAGATCGGCCCAGGCCGAGCTTTTCGCGATGCCGGGAGTTGACCGGGTGGAAATTCTTCAAGGACCGGCGAGCGCGCTTTACGGCTCGGACGCGGAGGCCGGCGTGATCAACATTGTTTCGGAGAGACCGCGCGGGGGTCCGGGCGCGGATTTTTATCTGGAGGGGGGCAGTTTTGACACTTATCAGGAGTTGGGGGAATTTTATCTGGGAAGGTCAAGATATTTTGCGGATTTCTCAGTGGGAAATTTCAGCACCTCTGGGATCAGCACGGCTTCGGAGCGGATGGGAAATGATGAGCGAGACGGCTATAAGAATCTCACTTTTTCGCTCAAGGCCGGAGGCCAGCCGGCGAGCTGGCTGGAGTTGGAGGGAGTTGGAAAAGCGATTTCGGCCAAGACCGATCTGGACACGGTCAATCTTTTCACCGGTCTTCCGGAGGATGATCCGAACTATACGGCAAAATCCACTATATATCTTTCCGCGCTGAGCGGTAATATTTACACCGGCGATTTCAAGCAGAAGCTGGAGTTTCAGTATGCGGATCATCTCCGGGTTTATGACGATGATCCGGACCAGGCTCATCCCAATACCTCAATGGAGGGAGATTACAAAAGCAATCTGCGCAAGCTATCCTGGCAAGGCGAATACACGCCGGACCTAGTGAACCGGCTCGTGCTCGGCCTGGAATATCAGGATGAATCCGGGAAGAGCGATGTCAAAGGCACCAGCGATTTCGGGCCGTATCAGGATGAGTTTGACCGGAAAACTTTGCTCACCCGGAGCGCGTTTCTGCTCTGGGATCATCACCAGAAAGCCTATGGTTTTCTTGCCGGGGGTCGCGCGGATGACAATGAGCAATTTGGAAATTACACCACCGGAGAATTCAGCGGATATTTTCAGCCGATTGAAATTGGTCCCCGGATTCGGGCAAGTTATGGCACGGGCTTCAAGGCGCCCAGCTTATATCAGCTTTACGGCACCGTGGGCGGATTCCAGGTCGGAAACCCGGAGCTTGATCCTGAGGAAAGCGAGAGCTGGGAAGTGGGACTGGATCAGGAACTTTTTGACGGAAAAGTGAAGCTGAGCGCAACTTATTTTGAGGTCCGGTATTCGGATTTGATCGTCTGGGATAATCTGACCTATTCTTATAACAACATTGCTGAAGCCCGGGCAAATGGATGGGAAGCCGGAATTCTCGCCAAACCGATTGCATCGCTGGACTTGAATGGTTCCTATACCTTTGTGGACGCGCGCGATCAGGAGACCGGAGAAAAGCTGATCCGGAGATGGGGAGAGAAGTATGGTTTTGGCCTGGCTTTCCGGCCGATTCAAAAAATTGAGCTTAATCTCTGGGGCATTCATCGGGGAGAAACCGAGGATCAGATTTTTGAAATGTTCGCTGAGAAGCGGGTGGAAATGGAGCCCTACACCGTGGTGAACGCCGGGGCCAAATGGCAGGCGCGCGACGACCTGGCCCTGAACTTCCGGGCGGAAAACATTTTTGACGAGGAATACTATGAAGTGTATGGGTATGGCACCATGCCCCAGACTTTCTATCTGGGAGTGAGCTATAATCTGGAGGCAAAGGCCGGGAAATGAAAAAGACGGGACAGAGCATTCTGGTTTTGGGCGGAGCGCGAAGCGGGAAAAGCGCTTATGCGCTGGAGCTTGCCAGGAATTTTTCCCGCAAAACCTTGATTGCCACTCTGGAGCCGAAGGACGAAGAAATGGCGCGGAGGATTGCGATTCATCAGCGCGCGCGGGGTCCGGGCTGGAACTTGATGGAAGAGCCGATTGATCTGAGCCGTGCTCTCAAGCGGGCATTAAAGGAGAGCCAAGTGGTGGTGATTGACTGCGTCACGCTCTGGCTCTCCAATTTGCTCCTTTCCGGGAAAAAAGAAAAGGAAATTATTTCCGAGCTGGAAAAACTCTGCCACCTGGCTGCGAAAAGTACGGCAATGGTGGTTCTGGTCAGCAATGAAGTCGGGCAGGGAATTGTCCCGGCCGATCCGCTCACGCGCCGGTTCCGGGATTTGCAGGGCCAGGCGAACCAACTGCTGGCCAGGTCCGTTGCTGAAGTTTATCTGCTGGTGGCCGGCATTCCGGTTAAGATCAAAGGAGGCAAGGGATGACCAGGCCGGCGGAAGGGATGAACTGCATTTCCTCCTGGAGCGGCGGGAAGGACAGTTGTTTGGCGTTTTATCAAGCGCTCGCTCAAGGATATAGAGTTTCTCATCTGGTCAATTTTATTTCGGAAAAATATCATCGGGTCAGATTCCACGGAACCGAAGCGAAATTGATCCAACTCCAGGCGGGTGCGATCGGCATTCCGCTCTTGCAGAAGGAGACCAAAGATGATGACTATGAACCGGCGTTTAAAAAAGCGGTAAAGAGTTTGCTTCCCGGGGGCATAACCGGAATGATCTTTGGTGATATTTATATCCCGGGACATCGGGAGTGGGTGGAGAGAATTTGCGGTGAACTGGGGATTAAAGCTCTGGAACCGCTCTGGGGACGGGACACCGAAAAAATTCTCCGCGAATTTATTAACGCCGGCTTTGAAGCAATTGTCATCAGCGCTAATGCTGATCTAATTGATAAAAAATGGGTTGGCCAAAGACTGGATAAAAAATTTTGAAATACTTAAAAGACCATAAAATTGACCTGTGCGGAGAGCAGGGCGAATATCACACGCTGGTGATCAATGGTCCGATCTTCAAGAAGAAAATCAAAATCATTAAAAGCAAGCCGATTCTGCGAGATGGGTATTGGTTTCTGGATACGATTCAATACGGCCTGAGAAGCCGGCGGGAAAGGGAGGCAAAATTATGATCAGCCCGGATTTTGGTTTTCCGAATTCTGGAATCAAAGAGAGTCCCCTGATCGCGAAGACCCTCAAAGGGATCAAGCCCCTGGACCAAGGGATGATGGCGAAAGCCCGGGCGCATCAGGATAATCTGACCAAGCCCAGGGGAAGTCTGGGAAGGTTGGAGGAGTTGGCAATCAAGATTTGCGGCATCCGGGGAGAATTGCATCCGAAAATAACGGGCAAGCGCGTGATCGTTTTTGCCGGGGATCATGGTGTGGTTGAAGAAGGCGTGAGCGCGTACCCCAAGGATGTGACGGCCCAGATGGTCTTGAATTTTTTGTCGGGAGGCGCGGGGATCAATGCCATTGCCGAAATCATGGGCGCGGAGGTGGAAGTGGTTGATGTGGGCGTGGATTTTGATTTTCCCGATCTGACGAGACTGGTGGCTGAGAAAATCCGCAGGGGCACTTTTAACCTTGCTCGCGGCCCGGCCATGGAGGTGGAAGACGCCCTGGAGGCGCTCGAGGTTGGAATCGAGCGGGCGAATTTTGCGCGGAAAAAAGGGATTGAACTGATTGCCGGGGGAGACATGGGGATCGGGAACACCACTTCCGCGACCGCGCTTTTCTGCGCCTATCTGGGGCTGCCGCCACTCAAGGTGGCCGGACCGGGCACCGGGCTTTTGCCGGAACAGGTCCGGCGCAAGGCTCGAGTGATCGCGAAAGCTCTCCGCATGAACCATGCCGCGCTCTCGGACCCGCTGGAAACGCTCGCGGCCTTGGGCGGTTTCGAGATCGCGGGCCTGGCCGGGCTTTATCTGGGCGCGGCTAAAAACCGGATGGTGGCGCTGGTGGACGGTTTCATCGCAACCGCGGGCGCGTTGGCTGCGATCAAAATCTGCCCTGCCCTTTCCGAGCATCTGATTTTCAGCCATTTGTCGGATGAGCCCGGACACAAGCTGATCCTGGAAAAAATGGGAGTCAAGCCCCTGCTCCATCTGGGGATGAGGCTGGGAGAAGGCACCGGAGCCTGCCTGGCAATGGCGCTGATTGAATCCGCGCTGGCCTGCCATAATCAAATGGCCACTTTTAAGAGCGCCGGAGTTTCGGACCGGGTAAAATGATCCGGTCAATTTTATCCGCCTTCAGCTTTCTCACCATTTTGCCGGTGCGGGCGGGAAAAATTTCCGAGCCGGAATTTTCCTCCGCGCCGGCCTGGTTCCCGCTAACCGGATTCTTCCTCGGTTCCATCTGCCTGGGTATGGCTCAACTGCTTTCCGGAAAAATCCCGGCGCAACTGATTTCCTTTTTCATCCTGGTTTTTCTGGCGATGATTACCGGCGGTCTTCATCTTGACGGCCTGGCCGACTGGGCGGATAGCTTTGCGGGCAGGAATCCGGAGCAGAGGCTCAAGATTATGAAAGACTCTCATCACGGAAGTTTTGGCATCATCGCGATCGTGCTGGTTCTGCTGGGCAAATTTGTGGCGTTCAATCTGCTGCTGGAAAACGACAATTTGCTGATGCTCGCGCTCGCTCCCGGGCTGGCGCGCTTGAGCCTGACTCTGATCCTGGGCACGACTCCTTATGCTCGCTCCGAAGGCGGCGCCGGAACGCTTTTTGCTCAGGGGAAAAAGAAATGGCATCTGGCATTGGCAATCGCTCTTGGAATTCTACCCTTGATCACTCTTTGGGCGGGGCAAGCCCCGCCCCTACTTTCAGGCATTACCGGCTGGATCAGTCTGGGCATAGTTTTAATCCTCAGCTTTCTGTTCCGCTGGGATGGAATCAGGAGGCTGGGCGGATTTACCGGAGATTTGCTGGGAGCAAGTGTTGAAGTCTGCGAGTTGGCAGTGCTTTTTTCCGCGGCTCTGGTTGCGAAAATTTTTTGAAACGCGGGCGTGACCGGATGGCCGCCCCTACATCATTTCTTCAACAATGCCTGATAAAGCTTTAAATATTCTTGGGCGCTGTTTTTCCAGGAAAAATCCCGGTTCATTCCATTCTTGACCAGCTTTTCCCAGAGCTTGGGCAGGGTATAAACATCCAGCGCATTCTTAAGCGCATTCAGCATCGCCTCTTTGGTCGGGTCCGCGAACTTGAAACCCGTGCCCTTGCCGGTTTTCGGCTCAAAATTTTCCACCGTGTCATCCAGGCCGCCGGTGGCGCGAACCACCGGAATCGTGCCATACTTCAGGCTGATCAGCTGATTCAATCCGCACGGCTCATAGCGGCTGGGCATGAGGAACAAATCCGCTCCGGCCTCAATCCGGTGCGCGAGCGGTTCATTGAACTCAATCCGGAAGGATGCCTTGCCTTGATAGCGGTCCGCGAGACTGTTGAACAAGTTATGATACTTATCCTGGCCGGTTCCCAGGATCACCAGTTGAAATCCCATTCCGAGAATTTCATCCAGGCTCTCCGCCACCAGGTCCAATCCCTTCTGATCCGCGAGCCGGGAAATGCATCCGATCAGGGGAGCGCTTCCGACGGCGAGTCCCAATTCCTTTTTCAATTCCGCCTTGCAGATTTTTTTGCCGGCAAGGTCCCGGGCGGAAAAGTTATCCGGAATCTGAGGATCGGTTTCGGGATTCCAGACCGAGTAATCCAGGCCGTTGACAATGCCGAATAAATCTTTGGACCGGACATTTAAGATCCCTTCCATCTTGCATCCGAATTCCGGGGTTTGGATTTCTTCGGCATACTTTTTGCTCACGGTGTTGATCAAGTCCGCGTAAATCAGGCCGCCTTTCAGGAAATTGACCTGGCCGTAAAATTCCAGGAGGTCGGGCGTGAAGTATCCCCAGTCCAGTCCGATCTGCTTGATGTCAAACGCCCAGAACACTCCCTGGTAGGCGAGGTTATGAATGGTGAGCAGGGTCTTGATCTTTTTCAGCGCCGGCTCGTCCCGGTACAGGGTCTTGAGATAAAGCGGAATCAGGCTGGCCTGCCAATCGTGGCAATGAATGATCCCGGGCGCGAATCCGCCGGCCTTGACGAATTCCAGAATCGCGCGCGTGAAAAAAACAAACCGGGCCGCGTTATCCTTGTAGTCGCCCTGCGGGGTTGAGTAGAGATATTCCCGGTCAAAATATTCATCGTTTCTCAAAAAGAAGGCGCGAACCCCGTTTTTCACCGTGGTAAAAACTTCGCCTTCCTTGATCACCGTGTCCTCATATTCCTGGATCGGAACCGACACTTTGATTCCGGTCGGCTCCAGCTTGAATTTCTCGCGGATGCCGCGATATTCCGGCAGAAAGATCACCGGCTCCACTCCCAGGTTGACCAATTCCACCGGCAGGGTCCCGGCGACATCGGCCAGGCCTCCGGTCTTGACATAAGGCAACGCCTCTCCGCTGGCAAAAAGAATCTTTATTTTCTTCGCCCGGACGGCCCGGGGGGCGGTTCCGGTTGTTTTCTTTTTCGGCTCCGCGGCCGTGGTTTTCTTTTTCATCTTTGCTCCCTCCTTTTAATCTCTTCTTGATAAATACTTTCCAGCTGTGCCCCTACCCTCTCCCAGCTGAAATATTTCTCCGCGCGCATCCTGGCTTTTTCAATCAGACCTGCCCGCAATCCCGGGTCTGCGAGCAAATTGGCGATCGCCTCGGCCAATGCCCGCTCATCTCCCGGCTTGACCAGGATCCCGCCGGCGTCTTCCCGTCCTCCCACCACTTCCGGCAAGGCTCCCGCATTCGTGGCAATCAGCGCCGCGCCCGAGGCCATTGCCTCCAGCGCCGGCAATCCGAATCCTTCAAACAAACTCGGCACCACCGCTATCTCCGCTCTATTATACTCCAAAATCAAATCTTCTCTAGAAATCTTCTCCCGAAATTCCACCCGGGCGGATAATCCCATTTTATGAACCAGATTCTTGGCATAAACCCGCTCGGGCCGGAGCCTTCCGTCAACAATGGCCAGATGAACTTTCGGGTCATTGATCCGCTTGAGCGCGCGCAATAAATACAGGATTCCTTTTTTCCGGTCTTCACTGCTTCCGACAAAAAGCAGCCGGCCCGGAATTTTCTTCACCGCCGGGTTGGGCCGGAAAAAATTCAGGTCAACCCCGTTGGGGATGGTTTCAATTTTGTCCCCGGGCATCCGGTAAATTTTTGCGATCAGGTTTTTGGAATTTTCCGAGACCGTGATTACGCGGTCCAGTCTCCGGGCAACCAATTTTTGCATCATCAGCGGATAGTAAAAGGTTCGGCGGAGCCGTTTGAAAAATTCGGGCATCTGCCCCAGGTCTTCTTTCCGGTCAATCTGCAGGGGATGATGAATGGTTGCGATGACCGGGAGGCCGAGTTTTTTGATCAGAAGCAATCCATATCCGAGCGATTGATTGTCGTGGACCAGGTCAATTTTTTTCCCTTGCTTCAGCAACTGCCGGATGATCTGGAAAGCGCGCAGGCTGAAAAAAAGCATTTCCGGATGGGAGCCGATTTTGCTCAAATACAGCTCGGCCAGATTTTTGGGCGAAAGCACGGAAAGCGGGTCTTGGTCTGGAATCGCGGACCGTCCCGGCTTATTGATGAAATTGAGATCGGGAATTTTAATCAGCTCGGCCCAGGGCATTGGCTCAGGATACGGCGGGCCGACGATTGCCAGGACCTTATGGCCGCGCTCTGCCAGGGCCTTGCTCAGATAATAAAGATACACGCCCTGGCCTCCGCAATAGGGATTGCCGCGATAGCTTAAGAGACAAATGTTCATCTCCCTTCAAAATATAATCAATTCCTTTTCCGGTCAATGGTTAGAGAGAAACCGTTCGCAGACAAGAGTGTCTGCGTCCCTATTATTGCCTTGGATGGCAAATCTATGCTAAAACTAAGATAAGATTTTTTTCTTTCAAGGAGGATCAAATGAAAGGTCTAATTCGGATCATCCTGTCGGCGTTGATTCTGGTCCTGGCATATGCCGGCCTGGAGGCGAATCAGGATGAGATCAATCGGCAGGTGGAGAAATTCGGCGGATCCATCTTCCGGCTGTTGGGACAAACTTTCAAGAAGATTCCGGTCTGGAAAAAGAACCGGGCCGACGCCAGAGCGGTTCTTGCTGAAATCCAGGGGTATCCTGAGCCTTTGCCGGTTCCATCGGATCAAGAAATTTTTTCCTGGATCCAGGCGCTGGCAAATACCCCTCATCGGAGACCGGGCAGTCCGGAAGAATTTGCTGCGGGAGAATACATTATTGCCGAGCTGGAGAAGATGGGGATCAAAGAAATTCATAAAGATCCGATTCCGGTGAAATACTGGCGGCCGGAAAAATGGGAATTGCAAGTTGCGGATGAGACCGGCTTTCAGGATTTTCCCGCGTTTTATGTCCCATATACCGGGTTCACGCCGGAAAAGGGAATTGAGGCTGAGATGGTTTATGTGGGCACGGGCAGACCCCGGGATTTTAGCGGCAAGGAGGTGAAGGGGAAAATTGTGGTGGGCGAGGTGCCTTTTCCCAATCTGCCCTATGGCGCGCTGATCAAATTATTGCCAGTCTATTATGTATCCGACCCGGAAAAAACCATCGGGCTCGGCTTTTCCGAGCGGTTGATTTTTGTCCGTCAAAATTTCATGGGATACGGCACGGAAAAGAGCCATCCGGAAAATGATCTTTACTGGAATGCTTATGAAAATGGCGCGGCCGGGATCCTGCTCATTCTTCGGGACCAGCCCACCAATTCCAACAGTCATTGGGGCCCTTATGACGGTATTCTCAAGCCGATGCCCGGCTTATGGATCGGGAAATATGACGGCGATAAACTCCGGGGCCTGGCGCAAAAGGGCAAGCGCGCAAAATTAACTTTGACCGGGGAAGTCAAAGATTCGGTGACCTACAACATTTACGGCATTCTCCCGGGCAAATCAGACCGGATGCTGATCCTTCATTCCCATTATGACGCGCCGTTCGCGGGCGTCACTGAAGACGGAGCCGGCTGCGCGCAGGTTCTGGCGCAGGCGAGCGCGTGGTCAAAAATTCCGCGGGAAAAAAGACCCAAGACCCTGCTCTTTCTTTTTACCACCGGACATTTTTACGGGTCCAACGGGTCCAGCACTTTTGCGCATCAGCATAAAAATGATCTTCTGAAAAAAGCCGACCTGGTTCTGACCCTGGAGCATATCGGCGCCAAGGAGGCAATGGAAGGCGCGGATCATCAATACCGGTTCACGGGACAGATGGAAATGGGGGGAATTTTCACCGCGGAGAATAAGTATGCGATCGCCAGTGTGATCAAGACGCTCCAAAAACATCGGCTCCCGAGAATGATGAGCACTCCGATCAATTTCTTCGGACCTGCGCCGCCGACGGATGCCGCGGGCTTTGTGCTGGAACCTGAGCTTAAGGTTCCGGTCTTGAGCTGGATCACCGGGCCGGCCTATCTGCTCTGCGCCGAGGACACCCTGGACAAGGTTCAGGTTGAGATGCTGGATGACTATGCAAGGGCGATTTCGGATCTGGTCGGGTATTTTTCTTTAATTGAAAGTGAAAAGCTAAGGAATGGCGACTAAAGTCGCCCGCACAGTTTGGTTAATAATGTTGATAAGGCAATCAGCATTGATCTTGTTTCCTATCAACTTATCATCTTATCAACCTATCAACTTTGTGCGTTCTTTGCGCCTTTGCGGTGAATAATTTTTCAGCCACTTTTTCAACCTTTCAGAGCCGGAAGACATTTTTGTCATGGGGGCTGAATTTATCCCTTAACTCCCGCTCCAGTATTTTTTCGGAGGCGGACTTGGGCATTTCCAAAACGAGTTGCAGAAAGGAAGGGATGGAATTGGGCTCCAGCTGTTTCTGGCAGATCGCCTTGATTGATTCCAGATCCAGTTTCTTGCCGGGGAACAGGGTCACCGCGGCGACCAGATCGCTCTCGCCGGGCGCGCCGGTTTCCGCGGGGATCCCGTAAACGCACACCTCGGAAATGTCCGGATGCTCTCCGATCACCTTTTCCACATAATCGGGCTGAATGAAGTCGCCGTGCCGGCGCAGTTCGGTTCCCTTGCGAAAGTCAAAGTAGAAATTTCCGTTTTCATCCGCGTGGCAGATATCGCCGGAGCGGAGCCATCCGCCCCGGGTTTTCTCGGCCGACTCTTTTTCCTTGCCCAAATACTGCACCTCGGTTTTTCCGCCTTTCATCCGCGAGATCAACTCGCCCTGGACCCAGGCCGGACATTCATTATCTTTCTCGTCCACCACCTTCATTTCCATAAACAGCGCCATCGGCTTGCCGAAGGAACCCTTGGGCGCGAACCCGGGCGGATTGTGGGCCAGGCCGCCTTCCACCGCGCCATACCATTCGTGGATCTTGAGCTGGAACCTTTCCTCAAAAACCTCCCAGATCGCCCGTGGGGTTCCGGCGCTGATCACTTTCCGAACCGGGTTATCCGCATCATCGGGCCTGGCCGGCTCGTTGTAAATTCCGGACATCATCCCGCCGAGGAGGGAAAAAGTGGTGCAGCCATATTTGCGGCAAATGTCCCAGATTTTGCTCTTGGTGAATTTCTCGCTGAGCACCGCGGGGATGGCTTTGGCAAAGGCCGGGAAAATCGTGACCGCCTGGGCGTTGCCGTGGGACAGGGAAAGTCCGGTATAAGGAATGTCCTCCGGCTGATAGTTCCAGGCGATGTTTGCCAATACCCCGTAAATAAAAAGCCGGTCGGCTTTGAGCACCACGCCCTTGGGATCGCCGGTGGTGCCGGAGGTGAAGATGATCTGGCAGGGGAGCGTAACATCATTGGCAATGAACCCGTCGGGCGGGTCGGAAGAAACTTCGCGGAAAAGGTCCGCGAGCACGGGATAGTCGGGGTTGACCGGAATCCGGTGATGAGGCTTGTATGCCACGGCGATAATTTTCAGGTTTTTCAGGTCTGGAAGGATTTCCCGCATCGGCTCCAGAAATTCATCCGTAATGATGGCAACTTTGGCCCGGGAGTCGCTGACCATAAACTTGAGCTTGGCGCCCCGGATCCTGGGATCAATCGGCACTGCGATTGCGCCGAGGGTGGTGGCCGCGGCGAGCGCGTAAAGGAACTCGGGATGGTTGCGCATCATCAGGATGAAGGTATCGCCCCGGCCGACGCCGTTTTTTTTCAGAACATTGGCCAGCCGGTTGGAATTCTGGAACAGGTCCTGATAGGTTATGGTCTCGTCACTGCCGTCGGTATTTGCAAATATGAACGCCTGTTTGTCCGGGTCCACATTGGCCTTGCCCATAATATTGAACAGATTGATATTGAAAGCGGGACTGGTCATAATTCCTCCTTGGTTTTATTTTCGGCTTTCTCCGGGTCCAAACCAGATCACCGGAGTTTTTTCCCTGGGCACCTCCCGGTCCTGGCTTACGCGCGGAAACCCGACCACGATAGAGGTGGTCACCTGAAAAGGATATTCTATTCCGAGCTTGTTTTTGAGCTTGCCCAAAAGATTGATGGGCTTGATCAAGCCCACATAGCAGGTGCCCAGGCCGAGGGAATGGGCGGCCAGAACCACATTCTGAGCCGCGATTCCGCAATCCAGCTGAAAATTTCCCACTCCGCGGTAATCGCCCAGCACCAGGATCAGGCAAGGCGCGTGATGAAACAGATCAAGCTCTGAGCCTTCCCGGTATGTTGCCGCGATGGCTTGCATGGGACGGAGGTCTATTTCGCCCGGCTTTTTCAGGCCGTAGAGGCGGATGAAGACGCGCGGGATCGGTCCCCGGTCCAGATACGAGGCGCGTAATTGCTTCAAAACCCAGGACACGCCTTTCTCTATTTCGGCGATCATCTCCCGGTCGTCAACCACGATAAACCGGACCGGCTGGCAGTTTCCAGCCGTGGGCCCATATCTTCCGGCTTCCAGGATCCGTTCAATCATTTCCCTGGGCACCAAAGCTTTTTTGAAGAGCCGGTTGGATCGCCGACGATAGATTACCCGCTCCACCTCAGTCAGCCGGTCTTTGATCTCCGGGTAGGGTTTTCCCGGCCCGAGCGGCTCCGGCGGCCTCAACTCCCGGTCAGGATAGGGAGACTGGAAAAAGCCTTTTTCAATGACCATTGATCCCTGGACGGTGATGGCGCCTTCCGCGCATACCGCGATACAGTCCCGGCAGGCAAAACACGAGATCACCGTCTTCTTTCCCATCTTCAGGCAAACGACCGGCGAGGCTTTCTGGTTCTTGATTTCCAGCGCGCCGAGCGGACAGATGCCGACGCACAATCCGCAGCCCGAGCATTTTTCAAGATCAATCATCGGCGCCGCGGCTTTGCCCGCGGGCGCAATCATAGAGCGATAACTTTTCTTAACCATTTCAAACCCTCTCTAAAATGGTTACCACCATCGCGGCTTCTTCCAGGCCGATGTTGCCTCCTCCGTTCTCGGTCAAACCGATTCTTGCGGATTCAACCTGCCGTTTTCCCGCTTCGCCGCGCAACTGCCAGACGATCTCGGTGATCTGGGCCACACCCGTGGCGCCGACCGGATGACCTTTGGACTCAAGCCCTCCGGAAGGATTGACCGGGATTTTGCCTTTGAGCGCGGTGTTTCCAGCCTCGGAAAAAGGCCCGCCCTGGCCGGGAGCGCAGAATTTCATATTTTCAATTGCGCGCAATTCCCCGAACGCGGTGGCATCATGCACCTCCGCGACATCAATGTCCTCCGGACCCAGCCCGGCCATCTGATAGGCCTGGTCCGCGACGATTTCTCCGATGTCCGGGTCATCCATTCCCCGGTCCCGGCCCGAGGCCTGGACCACGGCGCGAATCTTGACCGGCTTTGAAGCGCCGATCTTCTGGAGCGCCTCTCCGGAACAGAGAATGGCCGCGGCCGCGCCATCTCCCACCGGCGCGCACATCGGCCGGGTCAACGGATACGACACTTCCGGAGCCGCAAGCACTTCCTCTATTGTCATCGGGTCCTGATACTGGGAATAAGGATTGAGCGCGCTGTTCTGGTGGTTCTTGGCGCTGATCATTGCCAGCTGGCGCTGGGTGGTCCCGTATTTCTGCATATGCCAGCGCGCGGCATAAGCATAAATATCCATAAATAAACTGCGCTTGCCCGAGACCCCGCTTTTGGATCCGGCTTTTTCCGCGGCTGATTTTGCGCTCGCCTCGGCCATTTTCTTGAACGCCTGGATCACATCCTGGTCCATTGACGCGGAAAACAAAGACAGCCGTTTGTCCCGGTCTTCCAGATACATCTTTTCCATTCCCAGGGCCAGGCCGATCTCGTGCAGTCCCAGGGCGATGTCCATCCAGGCGACCATAAAGGCGGAGGCGGAGGACGCGCAGGCGTTTTCAATGTTAAAGACCGAGAGTCCGCCGATGCCCATTGCCCGGAGCGCCACCTGTCCGCGGATGGACTCCTGTCCGGTCGCGATTCCGGCATAGGCATTGCCCACGCTTGCCACCTGGAGTTGGTTCTTCTCAATCCCTGCGTGCTTAAGGGCCTGCTCAACCGCCTCCCGCGCCAGGGATTTAAGTCCCTGGTCCGGGAACTTGCCGAACCGGGTCATCCCCGCCCCGATCACATATACCTCCCTCATCACTCCCCCCTGTTTTGCATAATCCAATTTTGATAATATCGGGCTGGTTTGGCAATGTCAAAATTTGGTTGATAGGTTGATAAGTAAATAAGAGAACAGGGGAGCAGGAAATGGATTTTTCTCTATCAACCTATCAACTTATAAACTTATCAACCGGAATTTTTAAGGAGAGGGCGGCGGGGGATTTTCCGGGGGACCGGATTCAATTTCTTTTTCCAGGAGCTCGTTCTGGCTTTTGAAGAGGCCGGTCACCTGCCATTCGCTCAACTGATACAGAATATCCTTATCTTTGCGCTGGACATAATAGTCGGATTTATCTTTGAGCTTGGCGCCGATCAGGAGGGTAAAACTTTTCCCGCCCACCAGATCTATGGAAATAGATTTTTTAGATTGCAGAAGTCCGGTCTCGGCAAAAGGCCCGGAGGGGAACGCCTGGGTTTTGAGTTTGGACAAGGTCTGACAGATGCCGTCCACGGCCCAGGCCGTTGCCGGCTTCCGCGCTTTTCCGATCACCAACTCCCACTTGCTATTTTTTAAATCCTTTTCCAGGAAGTAAGAGGTGGCGCCGTCCTGGATCTGGAGCGCCTTGCAGTCCTCGGCAGTGAAGCTGAAAATGGATTTGTCTTTCCAGCTATCATTGGTCCGGTCAAAGACGCTGGTCAGGTTCTGATAAGTCAGGCAAATTTTGTTTTCATCCGCCTTCCGAAAATAACTGCTGGTATAGCTGGTTCCGCGCTTGCCGACATAAAGATTCGCCAGAGTTTCCTGGCCGCCGATCATTTTCACTTCCAGGGCTTGATCTTTAGTGAGATCAAACCGGGAGAGTTCTTTCTCGGAACTGCTGACCTCCTGGTTGCAGGTCAGCTTCTGGGCCGCCTCCAGCAGTTTCTGCACCCCTTCCGGATCCGCCGGGAAATTTCCCTCGTTCTCCACCGCCCAGTTGTTATCGTTCTTAATTAAAACATCTTTCCTTTCCTCGCGGGAAATTTCAATCCGTTTCACCTGGTCCGAGTTGAAGCCCGGAAAGCTCAAGGCGGATTCGGTTTTTCGTTTCTCGGCGCCGGGCTGAAG
>Ga0315277_10002142_pt1 | contig 27744 bp, 28 predicted proteins | sample YL17G05_15_MG_FD_203695 | JGI IMG/M metagenome (GOLD analysis project Ga0315277, IMG submission 203695) | Sediment microbial communities from Yellowstone Lake, YNP, Wyoming, USA - YL17G05_15 | ecosystem: Environmental > Aquatic > Freshwater > Lake > Sediment | place: USA: Wyoming | collected... | reverse complement strand
TGCTTGCTGAACCCCGGGAGCTCCTCTCATATACCCTCCGTGCGAAAGCGCCAGCGTTGCACGATTTCCTAAGCAGGACGAGACAGAGTTTGACCGGGAAAGGGCCTGCCGGGCAAGCCAGGCCGTCGAAGCCATTTGATGGGAGATAGCCGCATCCGGACACGGACGGAGGTTCACATGATGGGATTGCTGGGGATGGGCACAACGCCGCAATTTCAGGGAGGGAGCTCTGCCGATTTGACAGTACGGCGGCCCGCCCTAGAATCACAGGAGATGAGTGAGTCTCATAGGGGTGGTGCGTCGTACGAGTCCCGTGCCCTGAGAACCAGGGCCTGTATGGCTGTTGCCAGCCGGAGGATACCATGAACTTAGACGGACTTACGGTACTTGTTACGGGCGGGACCGGTTCCTTCGGTCATAGGTTCACCGAGGTCGCGCTGACTCGCTTCAAGCCGCGAAAGCTAATCATCTTCAGCCGCGACGAACTGAAGCAATTCGAGATGCACCAGCGGTTCGGAGAAGACCGTTATCCCTGCATCCGCTACTTCATCGGCGACGTGCGCGACCGGGAACGGCTGTACCGCGCCTTCGACGGCGTAGACATTGTCGTGCATGCCGCGGCCCTCAAGCAGGTGCCTGCCGCCGAGTACAATCCCAGTGAAGCAGTGAAGACCAACGTCCTGGGCGCGATGAACGTGGCCGACGCGGCCCTCGACTGCGGCGTCAAGAAGGTGATCGCCCTGAGCACCGACAAAGCCGCCAACCCGGTCAACCTGTACGGCGCCACCAAGCTCTGCTCAGACAAGCTCTTCGTGGCCGCGAACAGTTACTCCGGAGTCCACAGCGCGAGATTCAGCGTTGTTCGGTACGGAAATGTCGCGAACAGCCGGGGAAGCGTGCTACCATACTTCCTGAGTCTGCGTGCCTCGGGCGTCCTTCCGATAACCGATGTCCGGATGACACGATTCTGGATCACGTTGGAGCAGGGGGTGGAGTTCGTGCTCAAGTCACTCGAACGTATGAGAGGCGGCGAGGTCTTTGTGCCCAAGATACCGAGCGTGCGTATTACCGACCTTGCCCGCGCGATTGCGCCGGAGTGCGAGACCAGGATTGTAGGCATCCGACCCGGAGAGAAGCTCCACGAGGTCATGATATCGGAAGATGATGCCCGCCACACCGTGGAACACGACGACTACTACACGATTCTGCCGGCGTTCGCTACTTGGCACGTGCAAAGCTACGCCGCGGAGAACGGCGGCAAACCGTGTGCGGACGGGTTCTGCTACTGCAGCGATACGAATACTCAGTGGCTCTCTACGGAGGAATTGAGGACCATGGTCGGTGCCCCCGAAAAGGACGTGTCGTCGCATTGACCTGTGAACATGCAAGCTAACGTCTTGGAGTATCTCACCGCGACACTGGACCGGGTGCCGGACCATATCGCAGTCCTCGACGGCGTTACCCAGCTCACATTCCGGGAACTCAATCACCGGGCCCTGGCCTTGGCCAGCCAAATAGTGAAGATTTCGGACGCAACAAGTCAACCGGTCGCCATGTTCCTGCCCAAGGGTTGCGACCAACTTGTGGCGCTGGTTGGAATTCTGCGCAGCGGCAACTGCTACGTGCCGCTGGATGTCAACTCGCCGGCGCCGCGGCTGGCCGCAATTCTCGCCGATCTCCGACCCCTCTGTGTAATCACCGACCGCCGCCATGCCGACCGGTTGCCGGCCGACCACGCCTTGGTGCTGCTGGATGCCGAACCTGCAGCAGGTATTGATCCGACCGCAACGGAGGAACGCTGGACTCAACGGATTGACACAGACCCGATTTACATCATCTACACGTCTGGTTCGACCGGGACTCCCAAAGGTGTCGTCATTCCTCACCGGGGGGTGATTGACTACATCGACTGGGCCAAGTCCTTCTTCACGCTGGACGGTTCGATCGTGATTGGCAACCAGTCGCCGTTCTGCTTCGACAATTCCACGCTCGACATCTATCTCTGCATGGCGCTCGGGGCCACGCTCGTGCTGATCCCGGACCAACTTTTCGCCTTCCCGGCGAAGCTGGTTGAGTTTCTGCACGATCAGAAGGTGAGCCTGATTTTCTGGGTTCCGTCGCTGATGGCGAACATTGCCAATCTGAGGCTGTTGGACAAGCTGCAGCTCCCGAGCCTGCGCCACGTGCTTTTCGCCGGCGAGGTAGTGTCCAACAAGCACCTGAACTACTGGCGGCAGCGTGTTCCAGACGCGGTCTTTGCCAACCTCTACGGGCCGACGGAAATATCGGTGGACTGCACGTGCTACGTCATTGACCGCGAGTTCCGGGATGACGAGCCGCTACCGATAGGCTATGCTCGCCGCAACTCCGGCGTAATGATACTCAATGAACATGACCAGTTGGCCACCAAGGGTGAGGTCGGAGAATTGTGCGTGCGTGGCAGTTCGCTTGCGCTGGGCTACTGGAACGACCCGGGAAAGACCGCGTGTGCTTTTGTGCCCAATCCTCTCAATCCTCATTACCCGGAACGGATCTACCGGACCGGGGATCTCGCGTACTACAACGAATGCGGCGAGATCATGTTCGTCGGGCGGAAGGACTTCCAGGTCAAGCACCTTGGCTACCGAATCGAACTCGGGGAGATAGAGCATGCAGCCCTCGCGGTCACGGGACTGGGCAACGCCTGCGTTGTCTATGACGGGGCAAAGAAGGAGATCGCCTTGTTCTACGAAGCTACGGGCGAAGTCAGTCCGGCCACGCTCAGGCAGGAACTGTCTCGTTCGCTGCCCAAGTACATGTTGCCGACCGTGTTCCACCGTATGGACGCGTTCCCGAGGAACCTGAACGGCAAGGTTGACCGGCAGAGGCTGGCCGCCGAACTCCACTCCCGTAGCTCATGAGACTGGTCGAGAACGTCGCTGAGGTCTACGAAGCCTTGCAGACAGCAAAGCAACCGGGCCGTAGCTTCGTGACGAACTTCTTCCCTTCGAGGCCGAAGCTTGAATCTTGGATCGGACGTCGAGAGCTGTCACTTGCAGCTGGCGAGCGTGGCGCGTTTCTCCTGAGACGCGATGCGGACTTCTCACACCTCTACTTCCTCGCGGCCGACCTTGAAGGCTTGCGCCCCTCGCTAAGTGCATTCCTCGTTTCTGAGCCGGGCACGATTGTGGCCGATCTCCTTGGTCGAGAGGACGAGGTCGGCACGATGGAAGACGCGCTGGCTGACAACGGCTTTTCCCGCTACGCCCGGCTCATCCGCGTGTCGCGAGAGGCCGCGAGTCCCGCGCCGGCGGCAATCGAACCCGGAGTCGAGCATGCCGAACCCGCAGACGCGGCGGCAATTACAGCCATGCTTCACAACGCGTTCGACCGCTACGCGGAACAACTGCCCGTTCAGCAGGAGATTCGGGAAGCCGCGGCTAACCGGAGCATCCTGGTAGTCCGAAGTGCGGAAGCGATCGCGGGCCTGCTCTTCTTTGAAACCTACGGTCTCACGTCTGTACTCCGCTATTGGCTGGTGGATCCAGGATCTCGCAACCAGCGAGTCGGGGCAAGGCTCATCCGCAGCTACTTCGCCTCATGCCAATCGGTGAAACTATTCAACCTGTGGGTGCTTTCGGACAACAAGAACGCGATGGCGAGATACCGCAACTACGGCTACGCACCCGACGGTCTGATTGATCAGGTGATGATTCGACGGCTGGCGGCTGCCGGGCCGGCGCAGGACCGAGTATGACAGCCAGAGGAGGTTTGCCTGGGCAGAATTGAGGACATTCTCAAAGACATCCGGCCAGAATTCGACTTCACGAAGTCGAACGACTTCATCCTCGACGGGCTGCTTGACTCATTCGACGTGATCACGCTGGTCGCGGCCCTGGACCAAGCCTTTTCGACATCAATTGACGGCACTGATATCACACCTGACAATTTCCGGAACCTCGAGGCGATCCGGAGGCTACTCGGGAAGAACGGAGCGAAGCTGTGAACTTCCGTTTTCAGGACAAGAAGATCACCGGCATTCTGACGGTCCTGCCGGAACACGAGCAGAAGTTCGTTGACGACATGAAGAACTTCAACTTCCCCGAGGCCCGGTCGCTGAAGCTGAAACAGGTGATGGGCTATGACAAGCACCGGCTGGTGACCGCTGGAACCTGTGCTTCCGACCTCGCAATCTTCGGCTTTCGGCATCTGATCGAAAAGGAGTTGCTCGCGCCGGATGGTCTGGACGCGATGATTGTCGTCACCCAGTCGCCGGACTACTTCATGCCCCCGACCAGCAATGTCATCCAGGGCGAACTAGGTCTGAAACAGGACGCCTTCTGTATGGATATCAACCAGGGCTGCGCTGGATTTGTCATCGGTCTGATTCAGGCTTTCCTGATGCTCGAACAGGAATCGGTGTCGCGCGTCGCGCTGGTCAACGTCGACGTTCTCAGCCGGAAGGTGTCGACCAAGGACCGCAACAGCTATCCTCTGACTGGGGACGCGGCTTCAATCACCATCATTGAGAGTGACCCCGGGGCCGGGCCAATCTACGCCAATCTCAAGATGGACGGCACGCGCCGCGAGATATTGATCATCCCAGCTGGTGGTCTCCGCATGCCTTCGACTCCGGAAACCGCGGTGCTGGAAGACGTGGGCGACGGCAACCTCCGGGCAAAGGACCACCTGCGCATGGACGGGACCGCCGTGTTCAACTTCGCGCAGGTCGAAGTGCCGCCGATGATCGAAAGCCTGATGCAGTTCGCACGCGCCGACATCAATCAGGTTGACTGGTTTCTGTTCCATCAGCCCAACAAGTTCATGCTCGAGAAGCTCTGCGACAAGATGAAGGTCCCCTTCGCGAAGATGCCGAGCAATGTCGTCGAGAATTTCGGGAACGCAAGCGGCGTCACGATTCCGACCGCGATATCGTTCAATCTGGCGGAACAACTGCGGTCCGGGGGCGTAACGGCATGCCTGGCCGCGTTCGGTAGCGGACTCACGTGGGGCTCGATGCTGCTTAGACTCGGGCCGCTGGCGTTCTGCAGCATGATTGACTACCGGTAGAAAGGAACACCGTTCTATGGAGCAATTCATTGCTAAGTTGGCGGAGATCCTCGAAACGCGTGAACTGAAGGAGGATTCCCGACTCGCGAGCTTCCCGGCCTGGGATTCGCTGGGCGTTCTCTCAACGATTGCCATGATTGAAAGCCTGTATCGCGTTAATCTCATGTCCCCGGATCTGGCGGGCATCAAGACGGTAGACGAGCTCTGGAAGTTGGTCCAGTCCAGGAGGACGGACTAGGCATGCGCGCCGTCGGATTGGGTGAGCTGCGGGAAAAAGAGATGGAGTGACAGTGGCGATCGTCACATCTCCCCAGCGGATACGCCGGGAAGTGCAGGAAGCGTTTGCCCGAATTGACAGCGACGCAATTGCCCTGCATACCGACCTGCCGAGCGTGGGCTTTGTTCAGGTCGGCATCCCGCGACAGCAGCAACTCGCCGACCTGTTCCAGATGCTGGTCGAAGGCTCAGCCGGGCGAACGCTCCTGTTCCCGACGTTCAACTACGACTTCTGCCGAACTGGAGTTTACGACCCAATGGCTGACCCCTGCCAGGTGGGTGTATTGAACGAGTATGTGCGCCGGCTCCATCCCCACGAAAGGACACTGACGCCTGTCTTCAACTTCTGCATCTACGACAACCGCGCCTTTTCGCTGGAGCCGGCGGAGAATCCGCTTTCCGGGACTTCGACGTTTGGGGAACTGGTGGCTCGCCGCGCCTCAGTGGCCTTCTTCGGCGCCTTGGTTGGAAACACATTTCTCCACCACATCGAAGACGTTATGGAAGTCGGCTACCGCTACATGAAGTCCTTCCCGGGCGTCGTTCGCCGAGATGGTGCCGACCGGCAGATCGTGCTTCGCTACCGGGTCCGGCCTCTAGTTCAGGGCACGGGCGACTACGACATCGATCGAGTCGCTCGTGACCTGTTCAATGCCGGAATCCTGCATCAGGCGCCTCTTGGCAATGGGAAGCTCTTCTGGTTTCGCGCTGACCGTATGGTGGAGTACAGCTGCATGAAGGTAAAGGAGGATGAGCTGTATCTCCTGGCCGCTGCCTCAAGGAAAAAGGTTCAGGAGTTGTACACGCAATATGGCAAACCGCTGCGCTACGAGGCAATCGAACCTTTGTCACCGATTGCCTCTATCGCCACAGAGAGAGCGTAATGGGTGAACCCGACGTAATCAAAGAAGACCTCGCCCAACAGCTCTACGGCTTGGTTGAGAGGATCTTCCCCTTCCCGCGCAGCATCACGGGCAACGGGGTCCGGCAGACGCTGCGGGAGATCCAACGGCTCCTGCCTGCTTTGGTCATCCATGAGGTTCCCTCCGGTACCCGGGCGTTCGACTGGGTGGTGCCGGACGAGTGGAACATCCGTGATGCCTATGTGTTGGATGAAACCGGCACGCGGGTAATCGACTGGCGGAAGAACAACCTGCACGTCGTTTCGTATTCCACGCCGGTGGACGCTGAGATGAGCCTGCGGGAGCTTGACCAGCACCTGCATTCCCTGCCGGACCAGCCCGAAGCCATCCCTTACGTAACGTCGTACTACGAACGGCGGTGGGGATTCTGCGTCGCCCACAACCAGCGCACGCGACTGAAAGACTGCCGCTATCGTGTCGTGATCGACAGCCGGCTCGAACCAGGCTCACTCACCTATGGCGAGCTGATCATCCCGGGGGAAGAGCCATCTGAGATTCTGCTGTCAACATACACTTGTCATCCGTCCTTGGCCAACGACAACGTCTCCGGGCTAGCCGTCACGACTTTCCTGGCGAGAGGGCTCTTGGAGCAGCCCCGCCGGCGGCATACATACCGCTTCGTGTTTGTCCCAGAGACGATTGGTGCGATCACCTACCTGAGCCGCAACTTGGCTGAGATGAAGCGTCATGTCATCGCAGGGTTCGCTGTCACATGCGTCGGGGATGACAGGAGTTATTCCTTCCTGTCTTCGCGGAAGGGCGACTCGCTGGCCGACCGCGTTGCCCTGCATGTTCTCAAGCACTTGCACCCGGACTTTGTACAGTACACCTACCAGGACCGCGGTAGCGACGAACGTCAGTACTGCGCCCCCGGCGTGGACTTGCCCGTGGCTTCCGTGATGCGCTCGAAGTATGGTGCATACCCTGAGTATCACTCGTCTCTGGACGACCTGTCACTGGTCACGCCAGCCGGGTTGCAGGGGAGTTACGACGTGCTGCGCAGATGCATGGAGTGCATCGAGGCCAACGAGTATCTGCGTGTCACGGTGCTGTGCGAACCTCAGTTGGGCAGACGTGGCCTCTACCCCACGCTATCCAACAACCATCCGGGCCACCAAGTGCGCGAACTGAGGAACCTGATAGCCTGCTGCGATGGTACGCGTACGCTGCTGGGAATCGCGGACAAACTGAACCTGCCCATGTGGGATTTGATCCCTCTCGCCGAGACACTGAAGGGCCACGGGCTACTGGTTGCCTCGGGACCACACTCTAGGAAGGACATATGACCGAGTTCTCAGTGCGCGAGAAGCTCGCAATCAGAGAGACCGTCCTGGTGTGGCGTGTTGTCGGCGAGGAAGGCTTTCGACGCGAGGCCGACACCACCGGATACCTCAGCGGCCGGAGTCCTTGCGAGGAGCGGAATGTCACTACTGGCCATTGACGGCGGCATTCCGGTCCGTGGGAAGATGCTGCCCTACGGCCACCAATGGCTGGACGACGCAGACATCGCTGCCGTCATAGAGGTGCTCCGCTCGAACTGGCTGACAACAGGCCCGAAGATAGACGAGTTTGAGCGCGCCTTCGCCCGTGCCGTCGGTACCAAGGAAGCGGTGGCCGTGAGCAGCGGAACTGCCGCTCTGCACGCCGCGATGTTCGCACTCGGAATCGGCCCGGGTGATGAGGTGATTGTTCCGGCCATGACTTTCGCGGCGAGCGCCAACTGCGTGGTCTACGAAGTGGGAAAGCCGGTCTTCGCCGACGTGGACCCCGACACGCTTCTGCTGAATCCTACTCAGGCCGAATCTCGCATCACGCCTCGCACCAAGGCAGTCGCTGCCGTTGACTACGGTGGGCAGGCTTGCGACTATGATGCCCTGCACGATGTCGCGCGCAGGCACAAGCTTGCCTTGGTCGCCGACGCATGCCACGCACTCGGCGGCAGCTACCGGGGACGATCAGTTGGTTCCCTCGCCGACCTGAGCACCTTCTCATTCCACCCAGTGAAGCACATCACCACCGGCGAGGGCGGAATGGTCACGACCGACGACGCGGGACTGGCCCGGCGGATGCGCAGCTTCCGCAATCACGGCATCACGACCGACCACCGGCAGCGGGAAGAACAAGGCTCCTGGTTCTACGAAATGGTAGAACTTGGCTATAACTACCGGATTACCGACTTCCAGTGTGCCCTAGGTCTCAGCCAGTTGGCCAAGCTGCCGGCGTGGATTGCCAGGCGCCGGGAAATCGCCGCAGTCTATGACCGTGCGTTTGCCGACATGACCGGAGTAATGCCACTGCGCGTCCGGCCCGAGGTCGGGCACGCCTATCATCTCTACGCGGTGCAGTTGCAGCTTGAGCGGCTGAATGCGGATCGCGCCCACATCTTCGCGGCACTCAGGGCCGAGAATATCGGCGTGAACGTTCACTACATTCCCGTGCATCTGCACCCGTTCTACCGACAGCGCTTCGGCACTGGGCCAGGCGACTGCCCGGTCGCCGAAAGAGCATATGACAGGTTACTCACCATACCCCTGTTCCCGGCAATGACCGACAATGATGCGGCGGACGTGGTCACAGCGCTGGCCAAGGTAATAGGGGCGTACCGGAAGTGAGAGTCGTCGCAATCATCCAAGCCCGCATGGGCAGCACCCGCCTTCCCGGCAAAGTCATGATGGGCCTGGCCGGTGAACCGATGCTCGCCCGAGTCGTTAGCCGAACACGGCGGGCTGAGTCACTGAACGACACCGTAGTTGCCACCACCACCGACCCCGCGGACGAGTTGATAACTGAGCTCTGCGAAGGTCGCGGGTACCCCTGCTTCAGGGGAAGCAGCGACGACGTGCTTGACCGCTACTACCAGGCAGCTCTGAAGTACGAAGCGGACGCCGTGGTGCGGGTAACCTCGGACAATCCGCTGGTGGACCCGGCTGTTATCGATGACGTTGTAGGAGCCTTTGCCGAAGCCGAAGCTGATGGCGCGTCCAACGACCTTCCTCCACGGACGTACCCCCTCGGGTTGGGTGTCGAGGTAGTGTCGATGGATGCATTGCGTCGGGCGTGGAATGAAGGCCGGGATTCGGCGTCGCGCGAACACGTCACTTACTACATCATCGAGCATCCTGCGCTATTCCGTCTACTGGCCGTGCGGAATCCGACAGACTGCTCGGCATTGCGTTGGACCGTGGATACAGCCGAGGACCTCGCTTTCGTCCGAAAGATCTATGACCACTTCGGCCATGACCGATTCAGCTGGCAGGAGGCGCTCGCGCTCGTGAATGCGCACCCGGAATGGCGCGAGCTGAACCGGAACATTCGGCAGAAGGTCGTTTAGGGGAACTCACGGTAGCACGAAGAACCTTGGGCCGGACCGGGCTGCAGGTGTCCACATTGGCGCTGGGGACGGTGGAACTGGGACTCGAGTACGGCATCTCAGCGCCCGGGTCTTCAAGCCGCCCAACGAGGGAAGACGCTGTAAGCCTGGTTCGGGAGGCGGTTGACCTCGGCCTGAATCTCTTTGACACGGCGAGGTCGTACGGGGAGAGCGAAGAAATCCTGGGGAAAGCTCTCGATGGTAGATGGTCGGGCGTACACGTCGCCACGAAGACACTGGTTCACGGCCCGGATGGCACCATGCTCCCTCACGGAGAACTGGCGCGCCACATGATGACCTCACTGGAGGAGAGCCTGCTTGCGCTACGGAGGGACCACGTGGACATATGGTTCGTTCACAACGTGGATTCCCAAGTGCTCGCGCGTCTCGACGAGGTGCAGCAGGTACTAGGCGAAGCGCGAGCCAGCGGCAAGGCCCGCTGGGCCGGGGCCACTGCGTACGGAGTGGAGGTACCCGAGGCCTGCCTGCAAACCGATGCGTTCGACGTACTCGAAGTGGCGTATTCGGTTCTCGACCAGCGGATCTCGGACCGAGTGCTGCCCCTTGCCGCGCAGCGGGATGTGGGCATCATCGCCCGCTCCGTGTTGCTTAAGGGCGTGCTGACGGAGAGAGCCGACCATCTACCGCCACACCTGGACGAGCTGCGCAGGCGTTCGCTCAGTTTCCGCAGACTGGTCTCCGACTCTGGCCTTGGGCTCAGTCCCTCCCAGGCTGCGATCGCCTTCGCCCTTGGCAATGCTTCCATCCACTCGACACTCGTGGGCGTTTCCAGCAAGAAGGAGCTACTTGATGACATTCGGGCAGGGGACGTTCAGATACCCGCAGAGCTCAAGTCGCAGTTCCTGACGCTTCGGCTTGATGATGTGGAATTGCTCAACCCATCCACGTGGAGGCTACCTTGAATCACAGGGCTAGAGAAAACCCGGAACTGACCGTGGACGCCCTATTCAGCCTGAAGGGCCAGGTTGCCATTGTGACCGGGGCCTGCGGCAACCTGGGACCTGCTCTCAGTCGCGCACTTGCGGAGGCCGGCGCGAAGGTCGCAGTCACCAGCCGTGACGCGCGTCGAGCCGCGGACTTCGCCGCATCTCTGCCCGGCAAAGGGCATGTCGGACTGGCGCTGCGGCTGGAAGACCCGGGAGAGTTCCGGGGCTTCGCCGACGAGGTCGTTCGTCGCCTCGGCCGTATGGACATCCTGGTCAATAACGCCTGTACCGGCCCCGCGCCGACCATCGAGGAGGCCACTGCTACAGATTTCGCCGGGTCATACCTCGTCGGATTGACGGCGTGTTTCCTGCTGGCAAGAGAACTCGCACACCACCTGCGGGAGCGCAGGGCTCCCGGCTCCGTGATAAACGTCGCGAGCATGTACGGAATCGTGGGAAGCTACCCGGAGGTCTACGAGAATCTGGACAATGTGCTGAGCCCTCCCAACTACCATGCACTTAAGGGAGCCCTGATTCACTTGACGCGGTACCTGGCTGTCTACTGGGCGCGAGACAACGTGCGGGTTAACTCGATCAGCCCGGGGCCATTCCCCTCCGATTCGGTTCGAAGCAAGATGCCGGTTTTCGTGCGCAGACTGACCAAGAAAGTGCCGCTGGGCCGAGTGGGGAGACCGGAGGAACTCAAGGGCGCGGTAGTTCTCTTGGCCAGCAGGGCAGGTAGTTACATTACGGGGCAGAACCTGGTAGTTGACGGAGGGTGGACTGCTTGGTAGTAGTCAAAGGGCCTTCGTCCCGGACGCCGTCTTTGATGTGAGGAACCACTTGGCATCAAACGTGACGCGTGACCGAAGGCGGGCGGGATGAAGTCGATGTCGGAGAGCATCCTCATCCGCGCAGACGCGGGCGCCGAAATAGGAACCGGTCACCTCATGCGTTGTCTCGCACTTGCGCAAGCTTGGATTGCGGAAGGTGGCAGGATCACGTTCCTAAGTTGCTGCGACAGCCCGGCGTTCCGCCATCGCGTCAACGGGGAAGGTGCGCGGTTCGTGCCACTCCGGGCGGCTCATCCGGACCCAACGGACTGGCAGACGACGGCGCGGCTGCTGAAGAGACTCCAGCCGGATTGGCTGGTGATCGACGGCTATCACTTCGGCCCTGACTATCAAGGGGCGGTGAGGGCCGCCGGGGTGCGAGTTCTTGCCATTGATGACCTGGCGCAGTGGCCGGAGTATCACGCCGACATTCTGCTTAATCAGAACCTTGACGCGAAGAATCTGCACTACAGTCGCGATCGGGATACGAAGCTGATACTAGGGATGCGCTATGTGATGATGCGGCGAGAGTTCCTGAATTGGCGTGGACGTCCCCGCCGGTTCGCTCCGGTGGGACATCGGCTTCTCGTGACGATGGGCGGAAGTGACCCCGGGAATGTGACGCTCAAGGTCATCCGGGCGCTGGACGCCGTCCACCTGCCCGGACTTGAGGCGGTCATTGTTGCCGGCGTGAGCAACCCGCACTACAGACAGCTTCTGCGGATGGCGAATCCCCGCCGACCTTGGCTGCGAGTAGAGAGAAACGTTCAGAATATGCCGGGGCTGATGGCTTGGGCTGATATGGCGCTGACGACCGCCGGGGGCACCCTGTGGGAGCTCCTGTTCATGGGCTGCCCGACCATGAGCTTCACTCGAATGCCTGTGCAGGAGGCGGACTACCGTGATCTGGAGCAACGCGGCGTTATGCGCTGCCTTGGCAATGAGCTGGCAGCCAAGCCAGAGCCCGTTGCCGCGGCCATCCGGGACGTAGCGCACTCTGCGGCGGTTAGGCGCAGGATGTCCGCGCTGGGCAGGAGACTCGTAGACGGGCAAGGGGCTGCGCGGGTCGTGCGAGCGATGCGGCGGAGGGCCGATGGGTCGAGAGCTAGGCGTGGAAGACTGGTCCAGGGAGCGGAACGGTGAGAGTGGCGATCATGCAGCCGACGTTCCTGCCTTGGCAGGGATACTTCGAGCTCATCTACCAGGCTGACCGGTTCGTGTTCGCCGATGACGCCCAGTTCTCGCATCAGAGCTTTCATCAACGCAACCGGATGTTCGTCAACGTCAAGCAGGGTAAAGTCGCGTGGCTGAGCGTACCAATCCAGAGAGAGTCTTTTCGGATGCCACTGAACCAAGCCCGCATCGCCGAAGCGGAGCCGTGGCGGCAGAAGATGTGGCGGCAAATCGAAGACAACTACGCCAGGACGCCTTTCTTTCGGCCGGTCGCGCCTGCGGTGAAGGAGTGGCTGCTGACGCCGGCCGAGTCGCTGGCGGCTCAGAACATCGCCTTCATCAGGTTGGCGTGCGACCTGATGGGCATCTGCCGCGAATTCCGTCTTACCTCGACCCGTTCCTCCGGATTGTCCCGTTCGGCCAGGGCCGTCGACATCCTGCGTTGGTGCGAGGCTGATGTATACCTCTCGCCTCGGGGGTCATTCGGATATATGAAGTCCGATGGCTCGTTCCCAGTGGATGGAATCACTGCGCTCTTCCAGGACTTCCAGCCTAGGCCATATACGCAGACCGGATTCTCCGGCGAGTTCGTACCCCACCTCTCTGTCCTGGACGCGCTGTTCAACGAGGGGCCTGAGGTCACACTGCAGCTCATCAGAAATGGTACGCCAAAATGGCTGGCTTGGGACGAGATGATGACGTTGAGCGACACGGCACCGAGCCATGACGAGGGGGCCGGTTCGGAGGAAGCATGAGCCCGACGAGGTCGATCAGGATCGGGAGGCGGGAGGTAGGTAACTCCTCTCCCGCGTACATCGTGGCCGAGATGTCGGCCAACCACAACCAGAGCTTCGAGCAGGCGGTCAGGATCGTTGAAGCCGCAAAGGAAGCGGGGGCTGACGCAGTCAAGCTCCAGACTTACACCCCAGACACGTTGACTATCGACTGCGACAACGAGTACTTCCGCATCAAGGGGTCCGTCTGGGACGGCAGGAACTTGTATGACCTGTATGGCGAGGCCTACACGCCTTGGGAATGGCAACCCAAACTCAAGGAGGTCGCCGACAGTCTCGGACTGGACCTCTTCTCCAGTCCATTCGACAACACCGCAGTGGACTTCCTGGAGAAAATGGGCGTGCCCGCCTACAAGGTTGCCTCATTTGAGCTAGTCGATACTGCTCTTCTGCGGAAGGTCGCATCAAGCGGAAAGCCGGTCATAATGTCGACCGGCATGGCTACATATACAGAAATCGAGGAAGCCGTGCAGACTCTCAGGCAGGGAGGATGCATGGAAGTCGCCCTACTCAAGTGCAACAGCGGCTATCCGGCCCCGCCGGAGGAAATGAACCTGCGCACCATTCCGCACATGGCGGAGGCGTTTGGCCTGCCAGTTGGGCTCTCCGACCACACCTTGGGAATCGCCGTGCCGGTGGCGGCGGTTGCACTTGGCGCCTGCATCGTTGAGAAGCACTTCACGCTCGACCGTGCTGACGGCGGAGCTGACAGCGCGTTCTCGCTCGAACCGCACGAGTTTAAGGCCATGGTTGACGCCGTCCGCGTTGCGGAGAAGGCCTTGGGCGGGGTGCGTTATGAGGCCACCGAGCACGAGGCGGCGGGCCGCGCTTTTCGCCGGTCGCTCTTCGTCGTCCAGGACATGAAGGCCGGGGAAGTCTTCTCGGAGAAGAATGTCCGTTCCATCCGGCCTGGTCAAGGGCTTGCACCAAAGCACCTGCCCGAAGTCCTCGGCCGCAAAGCGGCAAGGGGTATCGAGCGGGGAACACCACTGGCTTGGGACATGGTGGCTTGAGTTTGATGAAGCTACGAAGCGCGAACCGCCAACGTATGATCGGGCTAACCGCGGCGGCGAAGTTGGAGGCCTACTACGCCGCGAAGCCACGATACTACGGTCTGCTAATGACTGCCTGCAAGCTGCGGGTCAACCGACTGGAGGCGCTGCGTTGTACCATTGGAGCGACCCGCCGTAGCGTTCTCTCGGGGCCCGCCGTCCCGTTCGATGCCGGACTTCGCATATCAGCCCGTGTCCTTGTCGATGCCCCATGGGGGCCGCGGCACTCAGCGCTGCTACTGCCCGTCGCGGCTGAGCTTGCCGAAAAGGGCATCAGCGTTGCCATGGCTCACCACGGTCGGCGACGTCCCACGTCCACAGAACACCGCCTCGGGGAGCAGAGTTTTCCGCAATTCGAGTCTGTGACGCTACCTGAGTCATCGCCAAGGCGCTTCCTGCGTTCACTTCCTTCGGTTGCAGCGTACCGGAAGTCTCTCCCTTGGCAAGGCCTCTTCGGTCATGCGATGGCTCTGCTTGAGCGAGACACTGACGGTTGTGTGAGCATGTGGAAGGCAGTACTCCAGCGGAGCAATGTCCGTATGGTCCTGACGACCTACCCCCACACAGGTTGGACCAACGCACTTCTATATGCAAGTCGTGAGTTGGGTATACAGTGTGTCTTTCTGCAGCAGGGGCTGCAAGGGGGCTACTTCGCGAAAGTGCCGAACTGCACAGCAGTCGTGGTTTGGAGTCGCATCGGCAGTACCTACGTTGGGAAGGACGGCTTCCGCGGTCGCCCGATCATCATCGCACGCAATCCTTCCACTCCCAAGCCCGAAGTCACGGAGACGTTACGCAAGAAGCGAAGGTCGGAGCTTGGGCTGGCAGCGGATGACATATGTGCGCTGCTGCTTGGTCAGGTATCGACAGAGTATGCTGACCTCGGGGATGGCTACCGCAGGACCTGCGAAGTCATGGGTCAAGGATTGTCGATTGCGGCCCGATCCGGTCGAGTCGTGCCGTTTCTGCGTCCGCACTACCGCGATCTGGCCGGCGAGACCGAAGGCGTTTTGCGCCAGTATGGGCTTTCGAAGCTGCTGCGGTCCGAAGCCGCGTCTCTGCAAGAGGACATCGCGGCGGCAGATATCGTTCTGGGCATGGACTCGACGGCGATGGAGGAAGCCTATCTCATGGGCCGACCTATTGTCCAGACCCTTGCTGAGGGAGTCGACGCGTACGACTTCGCATTGCTTGGTGTCCCCGTGGTACGGTCGCCGGATGAACTGGCCCGCCTTCTTGTGAATCGGGACTGGATCGCCAAGCGGCAGCAGCCGCCGGTGCTCCGTTCCGTAGCAGAGGAGATCTGTGGTATGCTGGAGTCATGAGTGAGTGAGGGCACACCGCACGTGAGTCGACCTCTCTGGGGAGCGTTGCTGCAGAACTCCGCCGACCTCTGGTCCCGATGTGTCAGGCTGCTGTACACGTCGATGGTGAGCCCTCGGTTCCGTCGGTGGGGCGAGCACTCAAGGGTCTCTCCCCCGATGACTGTGACCTGTCCATGGGCGATTGAAATCGGTGATCATGTAGTGATCAGAGAACACGCGTGGCTCAACGTGCGAACCGATCGAAGCGATGGACGGCCCTCACTAACCATCGGTGACGGGACGTATATCGGAAGGTTCGTGCACATCAACGCTCGGCGTGACGTAGTGATTGAACCGAACGTGCTGGTCGCGGATCGCGTATACATAAGCGATGCCTTCCACAGCCATAGCAGTCACAGCGTGCCAATCCTCCAACAGAAGGCCGAGTTCTCGGGTAGAGTCTTGCTGTGTGCAGGCTGTTGGATAGGAATCGGGGCAGTGATTCTGCCCGGAGTAAGAATCGGCCGGAACGCAGTTGTGGCGGCCAACGCGGTGGTCAGATCAGATATTCCGGACTACGCAACCGCTGGCGGCGTACCGGCCAGAATCCTGAAACTTCCGAAGGAGGCCCTTTGACAGAGAAGACACGACCGCCGCTCATGCGTAGCGGGACTGCCGATGTGTCCGAACAGCAGGCGTCCACTGTGAGCAATGACCGATCGTTTCTGGGAGCATCCCTTGACACCGCAGCAGACTTGTGGTCGCGTACGACCAGACTCATTTACACCGAGATTCTGCGACGTCGCTTTCGTCGATGGGGCACAGGATCGCGAGTTGCACCGCCCATGTATGTCCGCAACCCATCGGGGATCGAAGTCGGGCGCGATGTGACGATACTCGAGCACGCCGTTCTGAATGTACGTGACTCGAGGAAAGACGGCAGGGCAACCCTCACCATCGGTGATGGCGTCGTGATAGGGAGATACGGTCAAATCAATGCGTATCAGGACATAGTGATAGAACCTTACGTTCTGATTACCCATCGAGTCATGATCAGTGATGGAACTCACATCTACTCCGATCCAACGAGGCCCATCCTGGTACAAGGTGTTTCGTTCAAGGCCCCCGTACTGCTGCGGACGGGCTGCTGGATCGGCGCCGGTGTCGTCATCAGGCCCGGCGTGACCATTGGCAGGAACGCCGTGATAGGTGCGAACGCCGTAGTGACACACGATGTCCCCGACTTCTGCGTGGCTGCAGGCGTTCCAGCGAGAGTGATCAGGCGCGTCAGCGAGTCACCGTCGGCGGAGGAATGCAGATGAACGTCACCGGTCTCGCGCGTGTACGTGCCCAATCGCCGGTTCGGCAGTCTGCTGCAGATGAAATACGAGATGTGCTCGATTCGTGGCAACACGAGGCGCGAATGCGTGAGTGGCCCTGCAAGCTCAAGCGGGAGTTCGTTGGTCGGCTGACATCGTGGAAGTCCTCCAAGTGACGGCCGAGGCCCCGCCGTTGAACAGACCCGGCTGCAGATGAAGATGCTGCTCTTGGCGAGCCACTACCCTCCGCCCTTCGTCGGAGGGTCAACCGTGTACCTGCACAGCATCGTCTCTGGTTGGGCTCCCTCCGACGTGGTCGTTTACACCAACTCTCGCCCCAACCAGAGTACCTTTGACGCCTCCCAGTCCTACCGCATTATCCGCAGCCGAATGCTCTGGGAGGACTTTGGGAAGCCGGCGCAGGTCCGGATGCTACTGACTTGGCTGCTAGACCTCCTGCCCCTGCTCTGCAAAGAGAGAGTGGATATTATCCACGCAGGCGAAGCCTACCCCTCAGGCCTTGTTGCCCTTCTTCTCAGCGCAGTTTTCCGCCGAGCCTACGTCTGTTATGCTTACGGAGAGGAACTCAATGTTAATCTTCGGAGAAAGGGCTTGCTCGGAAGACTGAAGCGATGCCTCTACAGGAACGTGATCGAGCACGCCGCAGGCCTCGTGGCTGTGTCGGACTACACGACTAGCCTGCTGGTCCGATTCGGCGCCGATCCCAGCAGAGTATGCAAAGTCCTCCCACCCGTGCTATCGGCAAAGGTCGCGCCGGCCGGTGAGGCGGAAAGGACTGGTACGAGGCTCGGCCTGAAGGCCGAACAGCGAGTAATACTGGCAGCGGGCAGGCTCGAACGCCGGAAGGGCCAGGACGTGTTGATACGCTGCATGCCGCGCATTCTGGCGGGTGCCCCGGATGCTGTGTTGGTGATAGCGGGGTCGGGGCCCGTGTCAGATGAGCTGCTCGAATTGGCGAGAACGCACGGAATCTCCGACAGGGTAATACTGACGGGCCACGTGTCCGATGCGGAGCTGTCGGCACTATATGACTTGTGCGTCGTGTTCGCTATGCCCCACCGGGAGCTGCCCAATGGCGACACTGAGGGCTGCCCCACCGTGTTCCTCGAAGCGGGTGCGCACGGAAAACCGGTAGTCGGCGGCCAGGCCGGAGGTGCATCAGATGCAATTCTGGATGGCCATACCGGCATCATCGTAGATGGCGGTAAGACGGACGAAGTAGCAGCGGCCATACTTAGGCTGCTGGGAGACCCGGGGCTGGCCCGCAGACTCGGTGAAAGTGGGCGAGAACGTGTATTGCGTGAACTATCGCCCGCGACGGCGGCCGGACGCCTACTCGCATTCAACCAAGGAATCATGAAACGGAGATGCCGCGCATGAAACGGACCGCGCTGATAACGGGAGGCGCCGGGTTTATCGGAACCCACCTGGCTTCCCACCTCGCTCGTCAAGGATGGGATATCACTATTGTTGATGACTTGACCGAAGGAAGTGAGACGAACCTGGAGTTCCTCGGAGTTGAGGCCGAGCTGATTGTACTGGACATAGCAGAACCGGGTGCCCTTGAGGTGCTGTCAGGACGCGCCTTCGATGCGATATTCCATCTCGCAGCCCAGGCCAGTGTCCCGATGTCGGTCGAAAGGCCGGAGGTCGATTTCCGAACGAACGTCGTCGGGACGTTTCACGTACTGGAATTCATGCGTCGCCGGAACATCCCCAAGTTGGTCTTTCCCTCAACTGTGTCAGTGTATTCGCCAGACGCCGAAATGCCCCTGAAGGAGACGACTCCCATCCACGCGAGTTCGCCCTATGGAGCGGCCAAGTCCGCCGCTGAGAACTACTGCTTCGCCTACGCAAGCAGCTATGGTCTGAACGTAACCGTTTTGCGCCTGTTCAACGTCTATGGTCCGCTCATGAGGAAGTATGTCATCCATGATCTCGTCCGAAAGCTGCAGCGAGACCCCACGCGGCTGGTCATGCTCGGTGATGGAAACCAGGTCAGAGACTACCTGTACGTCGACGACGCGGTCCGGGCATTTGCCCTTGCTGAGGAGAAAGGACGGAAAGGTGATGTGTACAATGTCGGCAGTGGGAACCCCGTGCGGATCGCTGACCTGGCAAGGAAGCTGGCCGACATCATGGGGCTGCAGAAGGTTAGCTTCGAGTGCACGATGGAGAGTTGGCCCGGCGACATCAAAACCTGGTTTGCGGACCTCACGAAGATAGCCGAGCTTGGATTTACCCCGCAAACACCGTGGGATGAGGGTCTGAGAAGAACCGTGGAATACCTGGTGGGGCACCCGGCAGACTGAGTGAGGAAGGTTACGGCGACCACCGCGCATCCGAGTGACCGGTCCAGGTCGGCCAGCGTCCGCGCTGACACGACATAGTCGAGTATGGAACTAGCGTTTTACTGGGCTGGCGTCCTAGTTGTTGCCGTACTCGTGCTGGTACGGCCTTATATCGGCTTGTTGGCTCTTTCATTCATGTTGCCCCTCGAAGAGAGCTTTCTCGGAGTGCAACAGCGCGGGGTGACGGTCACGCGATATCTGGGGTTGTTCGTGATTACAGCTTGGGCGTTCAGCAAGATACGGGTGCGCAGAATGCCGTATTATGAGACATCGATGCAGTGGGGAATTCTGCTATTGTGTTGGGCTGGTCTTTCGACTGTCTGGTCAGTCTACAGGGATGTGTCGGTCTCCTCTCTGACTACGCTTGTGCAACTCGGCGGGTTGGCTATGTTGACGGCCGACCTTGCATCCTCGCCCCGACGCGTTGCTGGTTTGTTGGGCACATTCCTGGCCGGCTGCCTGGCTCTGTCCCTGTTAGGTCTTTTCGTACCTTCACTGCGGGCGGGCGGTCCGTTGATGACGCTTGAAAACACCGGAGCCAAGTGGTTCTCATTTTGCGCCGGCGCGGTTGTGCTCGCCGGGCTGGTCCTGCTGGGCAGTCGAGGAATCCCAAGGTGGCTCTCTCGAACTGCCATCGCCGCGGTGGGGGGCAACGTACTCGCAGTAGTGTTAGCCGGCGAGCGTGGCACCTTCGTGGCTTTAGCGCTGACCCTGGTGGTTTTGGGCTTGATTGAAGGCGGACGGATGCGGGCTGTATGCCTTTTTGCAGCGACCGTCACCGTAGTAGGCATCACTTCCAGCTTCCTGGCCGAGAGAGCAGGGCTGCCTTCGGACATTGCGGGGCGTTACCGCGTAGAGGAGATGGCGAGAACCGGAGGCACAGGGCGGACTCGTATCTGGGGCAATGCGCTCGCGCTGTTCATGCGCAGCCCGCTCGTTGGGTCTGGGCTCAGTACGTTCCACGAGCCGGACCCCTATAGAGACCCGCGCTTCATGAGCGCGCACAACGACCTGCTCGGCATTGCCGTCGACTTGGGCGTCGTAGGAGCTTTGCTGTACCTCGCCGTGATGGGCAGCGCGATCGTGCGCCCGCTCAGGGTTCGGTCCAAGATGAGTCTGTCGCAGTCTCGAGTGCTGCCCTTGGTCGTATCGGCTTTGATGATGTACCTGGCCGGCTCCGGCCTCACATCGAGGTTCTTCTACGCGAAAGCCTTTTGGCTGTTGCTCGGCCTTTCCTACGCGGTCACACGCGTCCCCGGCAGCGCAACCGAGCACGGATCCGCGGCTGTTTCTTCTGAACCGCCGACGCCGAGGTCAGCGCACTCCAGCTCGGAGGAATGGCGTCAGTGATCGGGCATACCGCGCCAGACAATCCAGCCAGAGCCAGGGTGACCCTGAGATTGACCAGTGCTGTCAGGGCGGTTCTAGGTCGGCCAAATGATCCCCAGCACGTATCGAACGGTTCCCAGCCGAGCCGCGGAAGACGATGAGACTCGAGCAAGATAGACCGCATCGCCGGACCGCGGGCCTGCTCGGCATAGTCGCCTTGGCGCTGGCGATCGAAGTGGCGGTCTCTCTGATACTCATCTCGAAGGGCAGGGATGCTCTGGTCCGGACAGCGTGGGAGGGTGACAGTGGGGGGTACGTCAACTTGGCGAAGACCCTGATTGACGGAGTTCAGCGACCGACCTACCGCGCTGTTGGCTATCCACTCTTTCTGGCTGCCTCGTTGCTGGCCGGGGGGCAACAATGGGGACTTCCGCTGGCAGTCGGCATTCAACTCTTACTCAACGTGGCGCTGGTCGTGCTCTTCTGCCGCTATCTGCAGCACCTGATTCCTGACGTACGAACCTGGGAGACCACTCTGCTGTCGATGGTCCTCCTGCTCGGAGGCCTCGGTACGGCGCTGTGGCTAATGAGCGATTTCCAGGCGGGACTCCTGTTTGCCATTGCGATGTATTGCCTGGTGTGTCGCAAAGGGAGGTGGGGCACGACGGTTGGCGGCTTGGCCGCTTGCTGCCTCATACTGACCAGGCCTTCGTTCTCCGCTCTTCCAGTCCTGCTGCTCGTCTGCGCGCTTGTCCTCAGGCGCTCTGCCTGGAGGATTCCAGTCGCTCAGTTGATATTCTACATCACCTTCTCTGCGCTTGGGCTGGGCGTCAATTGGTACCGACAGACTAAGAGCGCAAGTGACCTGCAGAACGGCTACCTGGCCAAGTTCGCGGACGCGGTTGCGGTGAAGAAGTTTCGACCCGCTGGAGAGACAACTGACGCCTGGTTCTATCAAGAGGGTGCCGCGATTGCGGGCAGGCCGTGGGACGATCTGACGCGCAGAGAACGCGATGATTACGCGCTGCGTGCATTGGCGCAACATGTTCGTCGTCAGCCGGTGAGATTCGCGATCGGTTCGGCGGTTACGTTCGTGAAGTACACCTTTGTGCCGCTGGAAAATGCAGTCGGCTCAGTGTTTTCTGTTCTCTCGCTCCGGTACCCGACGTGGCTACGAGTGCTTCTTGCCGCGCTGTTCCTTCCTTTGTGGTTGTTGATGCTTATCCCCCCTCTTCGGGACCGCCGATTTCTGCCGTACTACTTTGCCGTTGTTGTTCTGTTCGTCTACGAAGTCGGCGTGAGTGCGCTGGACTCCGCACAAGGTGAGAGGATCCGTTTCCCTCTGCTCTTCGTCATGCTGCCCCTTGTGATTGTGAACCTCCGTTCGCTCGCCAGTCTCGTGCGTGTACGACGGAGTGGGGCAACCCTCGTTCACCGAGAGGTCAAGAGCGTCGAGGTCCGCAACAGTTCTTCTCGCGAGCTTTGCGGGATGACCACGAGCTGGTTCAAGGGCGGAGGCATGGAGTACGCGAAGATGCTCTGGGTGCTTCCTGGCCTGATGAGCGTCTCCGCGCGGATATCAGAACAACCTCCGCGAACTTCGGCTGCGACTTCCGAAGACATGCTTGATGCAGTCGAATAGACTGACCTCTGCTCCTGCGGCCCTTGCCGATGCCGCCTTGGGCATGCTCTGGAGAGCCAAGGCGCTGCGGTTGCTCTCCTCTCGGAGGCCCATCGTCCTCATGTACCACGCCATCGCCCCAGGGTCGGGAGACTACTTCGGTCCGGAGGTGTTTGAACGACACGTCCGCTTTCTAAAGTCCCGGTTCCGCTTCATAAGTCCCCAGGAGTACGGCAGAGCCAGAAGGGGAACAGAGGATATCGAAGTCCTCCTTACGTTTGATGACGGCTTTCTGAATAATGCACTGTATGTCGCTCCCATTCTGAAGCGGCATCAGGTTCCCGCCATCTTCTTCATTTCGACAAGACACTGTGGCGGTGTCAGGCCTTTGTGGTTCGCATACCTTAGCGCCTTCTCGCGCTGGTTCCCGGAGATGGAGATCGCTCTGGATGGCACGACGTACAACCTGAGCCCGAGGTTACGCAAGCAGTCCATGCGCAGGCTAGAGGGCTATCTGCTGTCCCTCAGACCTCACCCTCAGGCGATGTACGATAAGATAGAACGCGGCCTGCCGTCGATGGAGACCTTCACTCCGAGGAAGCACAGCAACGACCACTATGCCGGCATGACTTGGGACCACATCCGGGAGATCGCACAAGACCCTCTCTTCGAAATAGGCAGCCACACGGTCGACCATCCCTTCCTCACTCAGTGCGACGATGCCGAGATGGAGATACAGGTCAAGGCAAACCGCGAGGAGCTGGAGCACGTCACTGGGAAGCAGATCCGGTCCATCGCCTACCCTTCTGGCGACTATGACATCAAGGTGACTGAGAAGTGCCGGGAATTGGGAATCGACCGGAGATACGCGGTTGACCTCAGGAGTGGTGCCGTAGAAGGGAGCCCTGACCTGAGCAGTATTCCGAGGGTAGGAGTGTACAAGCCCTCGCTGAGCATCGTTGGCTTCAAGGTCCAATGGGGGAGCTTTCTGCGCCGGACACCCCTAAAGTTCGGATGACGTGATGCCGGATTCATCGCAGGATGACTGCCGAGTCCCTCTGCCGGCGCGATGCAAGCGGTCCTTGAGGGACTCTTTGTGAGGATTGTCATTCTTGTAGAGAGCTTCGCATTCGGCGGCGCCGAACGCCAGGTGTGCGTTCTCGCTGGCGAGTTCAGGCGGCGCGGACACCAGGTATGCGTGGCAACCTACCACCGAGATGACTTCTACCGTCCCTTGTTGGAGCAGGAGAACGTCGAGCATCGCTTCTTGGGTGGACACGGTAAGGTCTCGTGGGCCGCAAACGTGCGCCGGTTCCTGAGAACATACGGGCAGGATGCTGTGCTGGCTCTCCTGGCAGGTCCGGCTGCGTACGCAGAGCTGGCAGGGCTACCAACGAGGTCCTGGGGATTGGTGGTCTCCGAGCGCTCGGCCGGGGTCGGAGACAGGTCGTGGGTCAAGCCCAGACTGCATATGTTTGCCGACTGTATAGTAGTCAACTCACACGCGGCGCGGATTGCGATTGAGAAGAGATCTCCTCTACTGCGTCCAAAGCTAATTACGGTGTACAACGCCGTTCGCGTGGAAGCTACTGAACTCCACGTGCAAGTTCCTGCGGAAGAGCAGCGTGTTAGACTGGTCGTCGCTGCGCGCCTTGACCGCAACAAGAACCCACAGGGCCTGCTTGCGGCCCTGCAGATTCTAAAGGCCTCGCAGCCATCCACGCACCTGCGTGTGGATTGGTATGGAGACCAGAAGGCTGAACCTGAGGTCGCCCGCGAAGCGCAGGAAGGAACCACAGCTCTGGGACTTGGGCGCGTGTTTCGGCTCCATCCGTCCACGGACAAGATCCACGAGGTGATGTCGCAAGCCGACGCTGTGCTGCTGCCTTCCTTCTGCGAAGGCCTTCCGAATGCCGTGTGCGAAGGGATGGCTCTCGGCAAACCCATCCTGATGAGTGACGTCTGTGACGCCCGGAACCTCGTCCAGGATGGGAGCAACGGTTTTCTCTTCAATCCGCACTCGCCGGACTCCATCGCCGATGCCATCCGTAGATTCGCCAAGCTCTCGCACGAAGAGAGGAATCGGATGGGTGACGCAGGCCGCGCTAAAGCCGAGAAGCTCTTCGACGTGGAGACTGTTGCCGACCGCTATCTGCGCGTCTTGGGGGCAGCGGCTGGGAAAGAGGCAATTCTCCCTGAACACTGGCCCTCGGCTTTGCCGGGCACGTAACGCGACGTGTGCTGTGAGCAGAAGAACGAGCGCCACATCATGCGTGGGACCTAACTCCTGCCGCGTTCAGACTGCAGATGAAGACACTGGAAGCTGTGAGCTTGTTGCGGCGACTTGGTCTACATGTGAGGGATCTTCCCGGAGGAAGAGATGATTGACCCCAATCCCAAAGAAGAGAGAGTCAGGGCCTTCTTTAACAGGCCACGTGGTCGTCACACGTACCTAGAAAAACGGTTCGGTGTGGACGTGAGGGCGTGTGTTACCAGAAGACTTCTCGGCAAGGTCGTCGACTCCACGATCCTAGACGTCGGTTGCGGGGACGGGACTCTCTCTCTTCAGTTCGCCGGCAGAGGAAATAGGCTCACACTCGTTGATCTTTCGGACGGAATGCTCAACGCTGCACGAAGAAACACGCCCTGTGATGTACTACAATGCTGTGCTTACCTCAGTCTAGATTTTCTCAGGTACGAGCCCGACCGACCATTCGATGTGGTCTTGTGTGTTGGCGTTTTGGCTCATCTGCAGTCGCTGGATTTGGCGATTGGCAAGCTATCCAGCCTTGTGAAATCTGGGGGGCGCTGCATCATACAATTCACCGATCCTAATAGCTGGATTGCCAGGCTCGATTCCCTGCATTCTTCTGTGCGGGAGGCAGTGTTTGGAAACCCGTATCACTATTCACTGCTGGAACTCTCATACTCCGATGTACTGCATTCTTGTGTGCGGAGTGGCTTTGTAGTCGCCGGTCAATGCCGTTATTCGCTTCTTCTTCCAGGCATGGGACGTCTTCCAGATAGGCTTCTCTTTCGATATCAGCTACGCACGTTGGAATCACGCTGGCTATCAAGACACGGTTCCGAAGCAATCATGCTTCTTGTGAAGAAGTGAGGAGTATGCGTTCTATTCTCGTCGTCGGTAATTTCCTCTCCCGAGCCGGGCGCACGCCAAATGTCTGCGAAGAACTGGCCATGCGCATGGGAAAGACCGGATGTCCGGTTGTGACGACCTCCAGCGTGCCCGGTCGGATGGGACGGCTGCTTGACATGCTGGGTACAGCCTGGCGTAAGCGGAACGAGTATCAGCTTGCCTCCATCGACGTATTCAGCGGCCCGGCGTTTCTTTGGGCCGAGCTTGTCGTTGATGAGCTGCGCCTGCTTGGCAAGCCCTACCTGTTTGTTCTGCGTGGCGGCAACCTGCCTGACTTCGGGCGCGGCAATCCCGGACGGGTCTCCAGGTTGCTTAGGTCGGCCGCGATCGTGACGGCACCGTCGCGTTACCTGCAGGAGTCAATGCGTCCGTATCGGCGCGACATTCGATTGCTGCCGAACGCCATCGATTTGCCAGCCTACCCGTTTCGAGTCCGGTCGAACCCCGCGCCGCATTTGGTCTGGCTCCGCGCCTTTCACGCAATCTACAATCCGAACCTGGCAGCCTTGCTGCTGGCCGAGTTGGTTGATGAATACCCCGATGTCAGGCTGACGATGGTCGGCCCGGACAAGGGCGATGGCAGTCTTCAGGGCTTCGAGCGAACAGTGAGGGCTATGGACCTGGAAGGCCGAGTTGAGCTCGCTGGCTCAGTCCCCAAGGCACAGGTTCCCACGTGGCTCGACCGGGGAGACATCTTCATCAACACAACCAACTTCGACAACACGCCGGTCAGCGTTATTGAAGCCATGGCGTGCGGACTTTGCGTGGTCAGCACGAACGTCGGCGGAATACCATACCTGCTGGAGCACGATCGCGATGCCCTGCTTGTACCCCCGAATGACTCCAAGGCGATGGCTGGCGCCGTGGAACGTATTCTAGCTGAACCCGGACTGGCAGAGAAGCTCACGCGCAACGCGCGGCAAAAAGCTGAGCAGTTCGATTGGCAGGTGACTATGCCAAAATGGGAGGCGCTCTTTGATGAGGCGCTCGACCTCACCCAGCCGTTCCGACGTGGCTGACGCCTCTGGATTGGCGAGACGCATGTCGGCGAGAGAGGGCGTGCGGTGACAGGACGTTTGGCTTGGCTATATAGCCAACTGCCGACTCCCGGGCAGCACTTGGCCGTGACGGCCTATGGGCTGTATTGGCACTGGGCGCGTTTTGGCCGAGACTACGAGTCTGCGGTGCGGGACTACTCCAGCAGAGACCGCGTTTCCGCCGAAGAAATGGCGAGGATGGTCGAACTGAAGAAGAAGAGGGTCTTGGAGATCGCCGCTCTGCGTGTGCCATTCTATCGCGAGCATTGGACGGCATCACAGCGAAGGAGTGCTCTGGCGGGACGCCTCGAGGACCTGCCACTTCTGGACAAAGAGTCTGTGCGATTCGACCCGACTCAGTTCTTGGACACCACGAGAAGACCTTTCTTCAAACTCACCTTCTCTACAAGTGGTTCCTCCGGCACCCCGATAAGGACGTACTGGACCCTCAGGGAATTGCGCGACTCCATCGCGCTCCGGGAAGCTCGATCACTGAAATGGGCCGGCGTGTCGTTTCGATTGCCCAGAGCGACTTTCTCGGGAAGACTCGTCGAACCGTCTCCCAACAGCGTCGGTCCCTTCTATCGCTACAATGCAGTGGAACGACAGGTGTATCTCTCGCCATTCCACCTTAGACCCGAGACAGCGTCCCTCTATGTGAAGGCCCTGAGAACTCACGGTGTCCGCTGGATGACCGGCTACGCGGTGTCTTTCTACTTGCTTGGTCAGTTCATATTGGAGCAGGACCTGCCGATCCCTCCGCTCAGTGCGGTAGTTACTACAAGCGAGAAGCTGACTCCCGAGATGAGAGGCGTGATGGAGAGAGCATACCGCTGCCGAATCTACGAAGAGTACAGCACGGTTGAGAACGCGGCATTCGCGAGCGAGTGTGAGCACGGACGGTTGCACGTCAGCCCTGACGCGGGAATCGTCGAGATTCTGCGCCAGGACGGGACGCCCGGCGGGATAGGAGAGGCGGGGGAAGTCGTGGCGACCTGCCTGTTCCGAACGTACCAGCCCCTGATTAGGTATCGTATCGGCGATCTCGCGGCGTGGGACGACCGTCCGTGTCCCTGCAACAGGCCGATGCCTATACTGAAGGAAGTCGTAGGTCGAATCGAGGATGTCGTCGTTGGCCCGGACGGACGCCAGATGGTGCGATTCCATGGAATCTTCGTCGACCAGCCC
>Ga0315277_10002141_pt1 | contig 27753 bp, 20 predicted proteins | sample YL17G05_15_MG_FD_203695 | JGI IMG/M metagenome (GOLD analysis project Ga0315277, IMG submission 203695) | Sediment microbial communities from Yellowstone Lake, YNP, Wyoming, USA - YL17G05_15 | ecosystem: Environmental > Aquatic > Freshwater > Lake > Sediment | place: USA: Wyoming | collected... | reverse complement strand
GGATATCGCGCACTTCGAGCCCTGGACCTACAAGGCATGGAAAGGTTCGATGACGGGTTATTGCACATGGTGGGCCTACAAGAGCAGCTTCAGCCAGACGACCCTGGATCAGATCGTGGACGTGTTTGCGGAAAAGAAGCTCGCCGATTTTGGCTATCGGTATATCCAGTTGGACGACGCCTACCAGATCGGCAACGGCAGTTGCCCGCGGAATTGGCTGACCTGGAACGAGAAGTTCCCGGGCGGCGCGGATTACACGATCAGGAAAATCCGTTCGGCCGGCTTGGAACCCGGCATCTGGGTTCATCGCGTGCACCGGCCCAGCGACCCGGGCGTCGCGGACATCGGCAAGCAACACCCGGATTGGTTCGTGCGGAAACCGAACGGCGAACTCTTCATGGACCAGGGGTTCTATTGCCTCAACACGCGGAACAAGGACGCCTTGGACGGGATGGCTCGTCCGATCTATCGCGAGCTCAAGAAGCAGGGTTGGGGCTACGTCAAAATTGACGGCGCGGGCGATCTGCTGTACTCCTACAGGAACCAGCCCGAGCATTTTGAGAAGATCGGCACGACGCCTGGCGAATCGCTGCGCGCTTGGGATCAGGTGGCGCGCGAAGAACTGGGGCGGGATGTCTATATCCTCACCTGCTGGGGCGTGCAGCCGGGCCTCAACTCCATCGGGCTTGTTGACGGTTGCCGGCTGGGCAGTGACGGTTTCGGACCGGCGGGGCTCCAGCGCTTCACCTCGTGGAACGGCGTGGTCTGGCGCAATGACCCCGACCATTGCGACGTCCTCGCCGAATGGCTCAAGGACAAGACGACGATGAAGACGTTTGGCGCGCAAGCGGCCATAGCCGACACGATCGAACAGCCCGGCGTCGTGTCCATGGCCGGGGGCGTGCTCATGGTCAGCGACAAAGCCGAGGCTTACAAGGACGACAGCAATCTGGAAGGCATGAAACGCAGCGCGCCGGTGCTGTTCACCGTGCCGGGGCAATTGTACGACTACTCGCAAAGGGGACCCGGAGATTACGGCGCCCCGCTGCGCGGTGGCGAAGCGACCTGGTGGATGCTGGAAATAGACCGGCCCTTCGACCATTGGTCGGTTCTGGCGCGGTTCAACTGGCGGCAGGAAAAGCTGGGCTGGAAGCGTCCCGGCGCGCCGGAAACGGAAGTGAAGTTCGCGGATTTGGGCCTTGCGGAAGACCGCGAGTACCTGGTGTTCGAGTTCTGGACCCAGACGTTCCTGGGCAAATCCAAAGGCTCGTTCAAAGCCCCGGCGCAGGATGCGAGCAACGGACTTCAGGTCTTCGCCATCCGCGAGGCGCGGCTGCATCCCTGGGTCCTCTCGACCACCCGCCATATCTCCCAGGGCGGCGTCAGCCTGCTCGATGAACGCTGGGACAACGATGGCAAGATCCTCTCCGGCAAAAGCGCCGTGGTCAGCGGCGATCCGTACGTGCTGACGGTGCATCTCCCGCGGGGTTTCCGGCTTCGAAGCGCCGAAGTCCGCGGCGAGAAGGTGGAGTTCGCCAATCAGACAGAGACGGCCACGGTTCGAATCGTTCCGTCGGCAACCAAGACCGTGGAGTGGAAGATGGCATTTGCCGCCGGCGCCGGTGCGATTCATCTTGGCAGTCTTCTTGAAGATATGCTGGATCGTTCTCAAATCGCCGAGTTCTTCGGCTCGGGCCTGGGGATCAACCCATACAAGGACTGGTGGCGCAGGGTGGAAAAAGATGGCTGGATGACTTGCTGGTGGCCCATGCCATTCAAGGAATCGGCGGAAGTAAGCGTCACAAACCATGGAATGACGGAATCCATCGAAGCGGAATTCGATGACATTGGAATCGCCGCATGGAAATGGACGGACCGGACCATGTATTTTCACAGCGCCTGGCGCGGTGAAAATCTGATGGAAGTCGTCGGCGACGACTTCAAGAACATGAAGGAATGGAACTATATCACCATTGAGGGCAAGGGAGTCTATGCAGGCGATTCGCTGTCCCTCTACAACCGCCCCAGGATGAATTGGCATATCGGTCCCTGGTGGGGGGAAGGCGATGAAAAGATCTTTGTGGATGGAGAGTCATTCCCTTCGCACTTCGGCACCGGCTCCGAGGATTACTACGGTTACGCCTTTAACTCCACGAGCCCCTTCGAGGCGCCGTTCCATGCCCAGCCCACTGCAAAAGCCAACTGGGGCATCGGCCACACCACGGATGAGCGGGTGCGAATCCACGACCGCATCCCGTTCAAAACCAAGTTCAGATTCGACATGGAATTGTTCCATTGGCAGCCGAAACGAAAGATTGACTACGCGACGACCACACACTGGTATGCCTGCGATGGCGCGACCAGCAATGGACAGGCAACGCCGGAAAAAGTGCGCGAAAAGGTCGCGCAGACGTGGGTGGGGCCCGATGAAACCCCTGCCGCGGATTCCCGCTGAGCTGCAGAGCCCTCAAAGAGTTGCCCCGGCCTAACTAAGCCGGATCAACAAGACCTGGAATCCGAAGAGACGCACAATGACAACTACCATCTGCAGACTGATTCTTTCACTCAGTGCGCCGGTCCTTGCGGTACCGTGGTCCGTGGTCCGTGGTCCGCGCGGGCTGGTACTCGGAAAACGTTGAGCCGGGAACGGACATCGTCACCATGGAAATGCGTTATCCCCCTTGGGCGGCGAACAGTTCCAGTCGAAAGCCACCCTCATGCCCGCGACTCCCACGCCGAAGGCCGTACGGCCCGGCGTGAACTATCAATACTTCGACCAGACCGATGCTGATTTGGACAAGGCCAAACAGTGGCCGAGACTTCCGGATTTCGAGAACCTGAAACCCAAGCTCCAGGGGATTGCCCGCGGTCCCGCGATCTTTTCTCTGGCAGAAAACGGAGCGGGGTTTTGCAGCCTGATCTGATGTCAGATGGCTAATAGCATTAGACTTAGTTAGAAAATGGCGGAGAGGGTGGGATTCTATTGGGCACATAATCGTAAACCCCGCGGTCTCAACACGACGCCACTTATCTCACGGTTTTTCAGCACTGTGCGTATCAATAAGAGCGTCATTCCATGTCACTAAGAATAAGCTAGCGTAAGCTGTTTCTGGGCACTATACAGGCACAAAGGATGTCGCTCGTTGGGGAAGCGGCAACTGTTTCGTCTTGTGCCGTCCACAGCAAGCGTAACGAAACTAGATACGAGACCTTTTGGCTGCCAATTCAGAGCAGAGGGGCTACAGATATTGAACCAGTTCGCTCAAGAAGGACGGCTTCAGGCTGAAGTCCGCTATGGATGATAATCCTTTGGGAAATCCCACGTAATGCTTCCTATGTACAACTATCGATTGTCAAAAACTTCTGGCACTTCTCGGGTACCCGATCGCTGGTAAGCAGGACCCGTCACTGCTCGTGACGCATTTCTTCGGGTCGACTCCGACCAAACACACTCAGATCTTCCCCTTCGTTCTTTTCCTGGTTGTCTGCTGACACACCGGGCAGACGCATTTGATGGCTAGATTGGCTTTGTGAGAGACACTGTCAATGACTGAAGTCTCAGCCTCCTTTCGCGCCAAAATGCCCTTTACCTCCCAGGCAAACCGCTCTTTGTCCAGACCATACATGGATCCGCGTGCCCCCTCAAAGGCGCAGTTCAAAGCGCTCAGTGCCTGCCCGTATCTAAGGGCGTCGACTATCTTCTTCTCGTTGATACATCTTAACGGGACCCCGTTCTCTTTGGCAAGCATGTCCACCATGCCCGCAGTGCACCAATCACCGGCACCTGCAGTATCTTTGAGGTTCGCCACGCGGAAAGCTGACAGAAGTTTCCACTTACCGCATTTCCCATTTCTCCGCAGCCGATATCGCAAGCCCTCGGCCCCGAGCGTTTCGATTACCATCTGAGCTGAAGACTCATAGGTGGACTTGGGGAAGTTCTTCGTGCGCTCATTCGAGTACTTTAGCACGTCGCAAATGGACATAGCCTTCTCAAACTGGGCATCTTCCCTGATCGTTGTCGGTTCAAAGACGACCAGTGCTCCTTGGTCTCGCGCCTTCTTGGCTAGGTACAGGGCGGCTGAAGACACCCTGTCGAAATAAAAGCAACTTGTTTCCGGCAAGTCGTCGCTGATGGCACGCACTTCCCGGAGCAGAACGGGCCTGTAACGGGGGAGCCAGTTCCCGCAGTTGGGACACACCCAATAGAATCTATGGGTAGGATTGCCATCGGGTGCCGTCAGTATTCGCTGCACGATTATCGGTGTGTGCACGGACTTATCATAGGATACGTGTTGCAGGTCTACTCCATGACTGCCCATGTCCTCGGTAATAATCTTGGCCGGCTTGTCATTCCCCAGGCGGGCAACTGGGTGTGAATGCCATCCTAGATAGGCCAGTATCGTGAGCACATTTCCGCACGAGCCGCCTGCCCAGGAACGCGGGGCGTCACCCCGGTCGCCATTCGTGACCATGTCCAGGGCGATCAAACCAGTGCCAACACAGCTGAGTGCAGGCGTCTGTGGTGTTCCCTTTCCTTTAGGCATTGTAACACTCCCCGGCAACCCACAGACTGCACATCTCAGGATTACATGAATCGATCTGCCCTTGGATTCTGTACCCCGGTGTTTCAACGTGGGAAATACCGACCATGAAGTTATTTCTCTTTGCCTCGTATGCGGCCAGGAGAGCACCTACCGACAATAGTTTGCTCGATAGGGCCGACACCACGACCTTACACTTGCCCAGAGCTTCTAATGCATCATTGTATCGTTCCACCGTCCGGTAGATCTGGCGATACACCTCGAATGGATTCCACTCGCTTGCGTATATGAAGTTGGCGGGCTCAACACGGAGACGGTCGAAGAGCAACTCGCGGTATTCTGCAACTAAGTCGTCAGCCCTTCTCGGATTTACCGATGGAGAGGGAAGCACAGGACAAATCTCATGAGGGACCACATGATCATGAAGTATTCTCAACTGAGCCTCTTTGCCTTCGCCTAGAACAGGTATCCATATTTTGGGAACACTTGCCGTGGATTCCCGAACGAGATCGCTAGAAAAGCCATGCATGTAATCAGCATGGTCATCTATACCCTCTTCCTGAATCTTCTCATCCACAGAAACCTGCTCGGCAACTAGCACGTGCAGATTCGCCGAAGGTGCCGATGTCCCGTCCGCAGCCTGCGCATCGAAAAGGGACAGCAACTTCGCAAGAATCGGGAAGTAGATACCACGTGGCATCGAGCTGATGTCGACGACGATATTGTCAAAGCGTTTTATGATGTCACCGCCGATCGCATCGCTTGCTCGTCGTGATCCTATGCGCCTACCGTCGTTTGACAGCATCGGCACGTCAATCTCACGGATGATTCCCTTTCCATTCATCAGCGAGAACATGGTGTTCTGGTTATTCCTTACTAGATGCCCATATTCGCGCGAGGGTGAATTCGCTCCCTCATTGTACTTGATGAGCAGACATTCTTTCACGCATGACACTTCCGCCTCCGAGAGCATGCGAAGACCAACACACATACGGGGGTCGAACCCAAGGCCAAGTATGAGAAGAACGTTGCGATTCTGACCGGCAAGATACTCCTTCCAGAAGTCGGAGCATGCATCGCCGCGCCGCATGAAATAATGTTCCCAACGTCGAGGAGTAGGCGTGTCTTTTTTGTTCATGGAACAAACCCGGAACGACCACTGGGCGGGACAAAGCCCTTGGCCAGCCAGTCCAGTAAATCTAGAAGACGTTTCTCTCGCCACCCACCGTATTGCAGAGGCAGGTTGAAATGGACGCACAGCATCCGGTTGAGATACATGACCATCCAGTACTGCCCCTTGCATTTGTAGTCTAGTTTGACTTCCAGAAGATTGTGGGCAATGCAAGAGGCTATTACTTCAGCAAGGAGTGCCAACCCGTCATTGGAAGGCCGTTGCAGTGCGTTCTTGAGTTTGTCCCGGTCTGACATTAAAATCGCTACACCACTCACGCCGGGCGCATACGGAGCGTTGGGCTTCTCTGTTTCCCACTTTGCCAGCTTCCCGATCGATTCCAGTAGTCGCATGACCTGAGTTCCGTACCTCACACGCTGCGGCAACTCCTTCCAGACGGCCTTTATTGACTTACGCAGGATTCTTTCTTGGTCAGGCGGCGCTAGTTGTGTCGCTCGCTTGAGCAAGGCCGCAGAGACACATTCTTCGAAGATGTCGCCAGACATCCACAAGAACTGCTCAATGTTTGAGGATGCCATGCACGCAAGGCGAGATAGTCCGTAGTAATATGGGAGACCGAATTCACGCGCGATAAACAACTCGGCAGCCACGCGAACGTCAGAAGCGTCCTTTTGTTCCAGGTCTGCCGTATCGAGCTCGAAGAAGTCAGGAGTCTTGCGCAATTCCCTTTCCACGAGTATCTCCAAGGTCCTCCACGCCAATAGACGTTCACGCGGGGTTCCAGAACCCTTCTCGCGTTCCGAAATCCAGGCAGTGAATTCGGAGTGTCCAGTGGCTCTCTGTTTAACGCGATCAGTAACAATGGAAATCCCTCGCTGATAAACAGACTGCCATTCATCCCCGTCCAAAGTGTCTTGTAGGCAATCCGCAAAACGCCCTATTTCGACCTCACGTGTATCACGAGTCCTTCGGTCAGCCACACTGGAAATCATCTTCTCGAACTTACTGACTCTACCGCGCCAGTAGTCTTCAATCGGAACGACCCCGCCATAATCCCTGCCTTGCGATACTCCCTGTGAAAGGAGTTCATCAACGGTAAGGGCTTCCAGGCGCTCAGCGACCCATATTCCTACCGAAGAGCGCAAAGAGAAGATCGCATCGAGGAGCCATTCTCGCTGCTTGGGTGTTAGACGATGGATGTCATCAAGCATGACCAATACACGCTGTGCAACGGAGCTACCCTCGAAAAGAAGGCCATCTGCGCTAAGCATACTCAGAGCAACAAGCGAATCATGTCCTGGCAAGCTGGACTCAGAGAGAGGTAAAAAACTGTCCAGCGCTTCACAAACGGTACGCTCCAAGTCCTGAGCCCACTCGTACAGTGATGGCCCTGTTGCGTCCAAAATGCCATCAGGCAGTTTTGTTGTGGAGCTACCCTTGGCCAAGGAAACAGCGGCCAACTCAGAGAAATCCTTCTGTCGCAGATCAAGGACGCCGCGCAAGGTCGAAAGCGTTATACGGGCATTGAGGAGGGACAAGAACAGGCGCCTCTTGCGCCCATCATCCAAATCGAGGTCTTCGAGCGTTGCGAAGCTGTGCCCACAACTCAAAAATGCGCCCAGAACACATGGCCCGCTATCGTCCATGGCCCCCAAAGCAGAAAGGCTCTTGAACAGATCCTTCGTATACTCCCGTGTCCTCAGAGCATAGATGGTTCGGAGCGATGAAGGAGTGAAGAGGCGCAACAGCGAGGTCTTGCCACCCCCTGGAGCACTCCTGATGATCTGCGGTCGTTCCCAAATATTGGGAGTGCTGAGCATATCCAGCACCTCGGGACTGAAAAGACGGACAAACGTCTCGTCAGATTCAATGTGCTCAGAAGCCCTCAGACGAAACGGGTTACGTGGTTCCCTCATGATTCGCTCCTGTGGCGATTGATTCTAGGGAAAAGGCCACGTACCTGAAGCGGCTCAGAGTCTGGGTCTGCCCAAAGCAAAAACATCGAGTTATTAGGAGTGTTATGGCTCAATACCACTGGCAAACCGCATCCCGCAAAACCCTGTTTGAGGTCTTTTGTCCCACCCTTTAGGGTGTGCTCGTCCTGCGCCCTTTCATCATAGTGCTTCTCTGCAAGTTCAAGGAAGGCCGCGTCGCGCTGGGCGTTAAGGCGGACTTTGTCGTCAAGCAGGTGCACGACGTAAATGTCGAATCTGACTCCGGGCCGATCCTCGGAAAGTTCCTTGAGTAAGGGCTGCAGGTGGTTCACGGCGTGCTGGGTCGCGATGTAGAGGACGATGCCCACATGAAGGTCTTTCAGATTAACCAGCTTGCCTAGCGTGTCCTGAGACAGAAGTTGATCCCAGAACCAGGCGATTTTTCCTTCGAGCGGTTTCCTCTCGTTTTCCTTGCGAAGATACGTTCTGCCACTTCCGGAGAAGTCGTCCAGGAGAAAGACCATGCGAAACAGGCTCGCGTCTGCCTCCGCATTCTTGCCAGTTACTGGCACCAAGTCGCTCCGCAGTCGAGATAGGATGCTGTCTCCCTTCCCAGGTGACATCTCGTAGGTCTGCCAAATCTGCTCGTGACTGAGCTCGCGATTCGTTGCTCGTCTAAATGTATCAATGCGTGCTCCGTCGCTGAGTCCAAGGAACAGACATTGCCTGCACAGAGCTCGATATTCCTTGCTGTTGGCAACGCGTGTGACATATCTCTCAGCCACCCCAATGCTTTCTGCAGCTCGACGAATAAGCAGAGGGCGTATATAGTCGGGATAGGCAATGGTCACAAGGTGTACGATCTCGGCTGCGGAGAAGAAGACCAACCTATACTTCACGAAGTCGTATGCCGCACGGCGTTCTTCCTCAGAGCTGAATTGCTGTAACCATCGGGCCAAGCTCTCGACGAAGCGCATTCCAGGAGCGAACTGCTGGTACTCATCATACTTGAGCGCGGCCATTGCCTGGAGCAGCGGACGCTCGTCGGCCACATCTTCCGGCTTCCAACTCATGACTTGAGCAAGGAGGCGTTCAGCAAGAGCTTCTCTCATGGGCTATGTCCTCCTGCCTCGATCCAGTTGGAATCGGAAGTGGCCTTTTCGTGGGACAAGACGCTTCAGATAGTACAAAGCAGCCTGTGGCCCGCGGTAACCCGCAGGAGCGATATTCCAACACGTATTAAAATCAGAGGAGACCGTGTCCACGCTCAATGCATGGGCTTCCGACAAGAGCTCGCTATCATTCCCAGGCCACCGCCCCTGATCCCCGATGCACAGCACAGACGAACATTTCGGTTCCAGGCAGGAGGCTTCAACAGCACCAACGACATTCCGTTTCGATACGTCCGGCGCGAGCACATCAATCGAATGGGCGGATATTACCACCTTGATGCCTGTTGCCCCCAGAGAAGAGATATGCGCGCCTGCGAGCTCCCATAGAACATCCATGTGACATAAGCACGCGGGCTCCAGAGAAATCTGTTTCTTCCGGAAGGTCATCTCAGCCAATGACCTGAGGTTGCTATCCGCAGACAGGACTTTGACCGCTGCTTCAAGTTCCGGACAGACCCTATCAGTCCCGTCCGGAGCGGAACTATTGCATAGAGTCGCGCACTCAGCGCCGCTGTAATATCCAACTATGACTCGTTCCCAAACGGCTTCTGGGAGTGCCTCCTGTAAGGACTTCCTGACAGACTTGCCGCGCCCCGTGGCGATTCCCACGGGTATCGAGGCGCGAAGCAATCGGAGGAGTTCTTTCGCGATTTGCTGGTCCAGGGGCCCGCACCTATTCTCTGCTCCAGAAAGCGTGCCATCATAGTCAAGCACAAGCCCGTAGAACACCGTGCGACTCAGAGAGCGAGTGAAGACATTGTATGCCCTCCTCAGTTCCGAAGGAGAACCGGTGCATACAGCGGCTTTCCGTCGAATTGGGGCTATTTCTCTCTTTGTACCTCTGCCGATAACGCCAATCCCAAGGTGATATAGTCGTCGTCCGAATACGGGTATACCAGGTCGACCTGGATCAATGCCCCGCATTTCTCCAGCAAGGGCAGTGACTAGAAATCCCGCAACTATTCCTGCAATAGGATTTGACACCTGGTCACCGGAGAACTGAAGGACAACTGATGGCACTGGGGATGGAAGCAACCTCACTGTTTTCTTTGCGAGTAGGATGTCGTCATCTTCAGCCAGGGCGATAACTGCGGACGCTTTCCCTCGCTTAGCTAACCAGTGATGCCGCCCATGAGCGAAATTGCGATAGTCCGCGAGTTGTATGGAGCCCAGCGCCGCTTCGGTGAACTTTGATTCTATATCCCGAGCGGCCACTTCTGTTCCGACGCCATGCAGCACGATCAGATGATCGCGCTCAAGAGATGGCTGCAATCTGCGCCGGAGGTCGTTAAGCGCTGAATCGAGGTCATCATACTTGCCGACCAACTGCCATAATGATGGTGGCAATGTCGGGGAAGGTTGATGCAGGTGGGAATACGAGCGCGCCAGAAGAACCGCGAATGCCAGCAACGAATTGGTCGCGAGAAATCCATCCTTCCCTGAAGCAAGCTGGAAGTCCGCCATCGTTACAGAGTCGAACTTACCCACTATTCTGGCAAGGGGACTGTCCTGCCTGGCACATAGGGCAATTGAGTGCCGAACTTCAGCTTCGATGAGCGCACGGCATGCACGGTTAATATCGGCGTTTGAGCCGCCAGCACTCAGGCAGAGCGCAGCGCTGTTGACGAGGCAGCGTCGTGAAGCAGTACCCGCAAGTAGTGACAATATCTCCAGAGGCGTTAGGGCCTTTGCCAACCTTCCTGTGAGGCGCTGATGGAGATAGCATGCGAAATGAGCTGCGGACAAGGAACCGCCTGATCCTACTGCCACCAGTGGGTAGCGCGATGCTACGGACAGGGCAGCATCAAGAGACGACGTATCCATGGCCAAAGCGGCGGAATACGTCGCCTCCAGCTGACGAAGCTCAGACATGAACGGCTTACCCAATATTCTCTCCTCGTAGTATGGGCACTGCGGGGGCGGTCTTCATGTTTTTGGTCTTGTCGGTCTGAACATTCGCAAGAATTCCAAATTGGGGTTATGACTAAGTTACTCCCCAATCCCTACTCGTCAGCGATTGATTCCAAGCTCCTTTTGAATCCTCTTGTCCGGATGTGACGAGAGCAATCCCACAAAACGTATATACTAGCGATTTGGCACTTGTCTACTCAAAAACACCCCAAACAGCAGTTCCGCATCTTGGCTTCTGTTGGGAATGAGAAGAACGCGGAAAGGCGCAATGGCATTGATTTTGCGCTGTCGCGACGTGTGTAGATGGTTGAGGGGCAGTCTCGCAAGGGTGTTTGGGGGGCTTTGCTGGCTCCTTTTTTGCTGGCGGGGCGCAAGGGTTGGTCTTGGACGGGGAAGGATAGCAAGGACGGCTGGATTATGGGCGTGGAGGCGGCGACGGGGGGCGTGAAGGACCGCCCTTTGCGGCTTGGGGCAGTAGTTTCCCTCCTTCGCCGACCCTCGAAAAGTCGCGGAAGGATGGCGAACGTTGTCTCTTGTGGACACAGCGGGGTGAGGCCTACTGTCGCCTCAAACGGAAAAAGAGAAACGAAAGCAGGACGCTGGAGAGGAACGCGGCAGGGAAAAGCCAGTACCCCAGCGCGAGGCCCGCAAACGGACCCGGATCGCCGGGACGCCGGATAACCAGGACGCGCAAGTCCATTTTCCCCCGCAGATCCATGGGAAGGACTCTGCGCACGGGCTTGGGATACTCAGCCACCCACAGACCGGTCTTGTCCGCCGGCCAGACGACGCAAAAGTGCCCCTCTTCGGACTCTTCTTGGAAAAGAAGCGCAATGGCCCGCGAGGTCTTCCCAAGGCGGACCAACTGATCCGGGGAACGCAGCTCAAAACCTTCCGCCCTCAGTCCCAGCTTCGAGGCCGCCGCCGCAAGGTCCGCAAGGGAGGTTCCCTTCTTGGAGAGAGAAACCCAGTTCGCGATGTGCTGCACGTCCGCCTTCACTCCCGCCATCTCGGCCGCGAGCGCAAGGGAGATCGGCCCGCACAGAATCCTGTCCTCGTAGATGACGCTGCCTGTGTTTTCCGCGGCATTCTCGGCGAAGAGCGCCGCGAAAGGAAGAAGGAGAAAACAACAGAGGGGGAGAGCGGCAAACCGCACGACCCTTTCCCATCCCGTTCGGTTCTGTAACCGTCCACTCATTGCCGGCGTCTGCCTCTTCGTCCGAGCGTTGCCCCCGCAATCGCCCCCGCGAGCAGAACGGCGCCAAGTATCCACCAGAAGGAATTGCTCTCCGTTCCGGAAGAAGCGGGTTGCGGTTCAGTGCGGGGGCGCGGCGCGCTTGGAGGCGCCGGGCGAGTGGTCGGCGTGGCGGACGGCGGCCACAATCTCCAGGATCACCCGGCCGGTCCGGCGGGGCTGCGTCCCACAGATTCGCAGGATGTGTGCAGCGGGGACAACTACTTGCTAATCCATAATACCTCGTACATCTTCGAGAAATCAGCGTTTTTTAACATCTGTGCGAGACGCTGTGAGGCTGGAAATACGTCTTGGGACGAATCGACTCGGATAATGAAAAAAATGCCCCTCTTACTGCCATTTCTAGAAACTGCAGCCACTATCTCTCTAGATTCTTGCTCAGACGGATCTCTGCCCCAAGGAATGTACAAATAGTCAAGAGCCTCGGAGATGTAATCGGTTGCGGCTGGTTCGAGGCCAACGATCTCCGACACGGGAACAGTTCTTGTCCGCTCACACTCTGCAAAATGGGTATAGTATTTGCGCGTCCTGGTAAATTGTGTGTGCAGCAATACCAAGCGGAGTTTGTCTTCATAGTTTTCTGCATTCAACCCCAGATTCCTGGGAAAGCCAGATACCAGCAACTCATCGTATTTTGCCGGCACCGCAAAATCATCTATCAACGACTCCCTTGCACGGGACGCAGACCGATATAGGTAGATGCTTAGGGTGATTTTCATCGCAATGGACTTATCGAAATTTGGGCTTAACGGTTTCTTTGGTAGAAAGACGTATAGACCCTCGATCTTATCGTCGCGGCGTTCTTGAGCAAAGGGGAGGCATAGATACTCTGGGGCATATTCTGTGGAAACCATGGGAACCATGTGTTCCCCCGCGACAGATTTGTCAAGAGTCCGCCAGTTCAGGAATATAACGATCTCTCCAAACTTGCCAAAGCAAATACGAGTGATTCTAGCGCACACCTGTGGGTTTTGTGCTTCGTAAGAGCCCCCTGTTGCCCTATCATCCTCAATAGTTATAGTGTTAGTCAGTTCTTGAACCTTTCTCCGCCCAGTTAAAGGAGAAATCAGCAACAACAGAACAGACGAGGCGACCAAGACCGCAATCATAATCGCAAGGTGGCGCCATTTCATCATGGGGGACTTTTTCCTTTGCCGAGATTGTTCGGAACGATTGTTATTGGTACGGGGAGTTCATAACAAGACGCTCCTCCAATGCTACAGAGGAGCTGCATGCGCGGTACCGAGTCCGGGAAGAACGGCCCGTGCAAGACCAAGGTCAATCTCGCAGTATTATCAGATAGCTGATCAATGCGACTGATGGAGCACGGCCATGAGCCGTCGGCAAGAGTGACACTTTGCGGCTTACCCACTAATGATTCGAGAACCACCGTTGTCTGGTGTGAGATTGCTTCATTGGACTGCGGGACAACAATCTCTCCTGGAAAAATGCAGAAAGGCGGCGAATGCTCAACCAGAACCGGGATTGTCATCTGATATTCCTTGCCGCCTAAATCCTCGAACAAGAGTTTTATGTGGCCACGCGTCTTCTGACTGTTCAACACGGGGCCGCTTCGGTACATCGCAGAGAATATCGCGTTCCCCTTGAATTTGTGATCACCGCCTGCTGAAGCGACTGACAGGCTTGTGATATCTGAATCAAGAGATTTCAGGGCAAGGGACAACGAAGGTGATCCCGGCGCGAATACTGTAAAGGTCTTGCATTGCGTGCTGTCAGGCGTGACACAGACAAAAGAGAGATATGTCGGCGTGCTCCGAAGAAACGCTTGTGTTCTCGCAAAGACCCTGACTTCCACGGGGCGACCTGCTCCTGATTTGACATCCCTGGATTGAGCAATTATGACAAACTTGTGTTGTCCCGATTCGGCAGGCGGATCCATAACCATCTGGATGGGAAAAGCGCCAGGAGTACCGTGAGTTTTCTGCAGTTGTAAAGATGTTGTCGTAGTGAGACAACGACAGTTCGTCTTGAGTGATGGCAAGGCACCTGACTGGGAACTAAGATTTGGGAGATTGATGACCGCCTGTTGTTTCTCAAATGGCCTGCAGGTGCCGAAATTGTACGCGTACTTGAGATCACCAACCCGTGTCAGTTGATTCACGGGGATAGCCGCGACATCAGCTGAGAGATCAACGGGGGTGGCCAGGGAGGAAAGAAGATGCTTCCGGTTTTGATAGACATGTGCAGTCCAGGACAGGGTGAAGATGAAAAAACACACAAAAAGCGACATTTTCGCCCACCGAGGCGTGGCAGATCTGAGAGTCACGATCAAGAGGCATATAGATGACGAGAAGATCAGGATTGTCACCAGACGCCCAAGTGCAGATTGAGAATCAGTCAGGATCACCCCAGTATAAGACTCCGAAAAATCCTCTGCGGAAAGCCACTTCGGCTTTGATGCCGCAGGATCAACAGTCAGAAAACTCTCGGCCTTCTCTGAATAGTTGACCACCAACGCGAAGTGTTCATACCTGAAATAAGCTACGCAAGGAAGATGGTTTTTTATTTTCCGTGTGGAGACAAGCTTGGGGTAGACTGGGTGGTGAAGTGCATTCGAGGCGCTTACAAGTGAAGCTATCGCAGTGCCTTGAGAATCAGATTCACAGAGATTCACTATATTCGCAAGGTTTGTCTCTACTCCCCTAAGCCTATAGTAGGAAAAAAGGCTGATAGGACCGCACAAGGTTTCCCTGCTAACGGGTGGAGGGTTTTCTGCGGTGTAAGGGGAAGCATTAGAGCAGGCAAAAAGCCAGCAGCAACAAAGCGCCAAAATGCGCTCAATGCAGGCGCCTGGACAGGTCCTCATCAGATAGGTTTCTCCTCCTCCAGAGACAGAACACAAGCAGCATTACAAGGGCGACGAAAGCTCCAATACTCAGAACTAAATAGACCGGAAAGGGCAACGGAGACTTATAAGATGGCGTTCCGTCTTGGGGCAATCTGCTTTTCTCCTTCGCGACAACACTTGTGCTCCGAGCAGATGTGGACGTTTCTCCGTCATGCTGGCGCTGGGCAGCTGGAGTCGTCGCCATAGAAAGCGCCTTCGGGATCATATCCAGAGACTTCATTATATCGTTCTCTATGTCCTTTGGTACTTCGTCTTTTCTATAAGACATGCCAGTAACTCTATCCACCATGCGCGTGCCCTTCGGAATTTCCAGAGAGAACTCGTCATCGCTATAAGGCGTGTTTACCCTGACATATCGGTACTTCATCCGCCATATCGTCATGGTTTCCTTTTTATCGTAACTTGTATGAAAATGTGTTTCAACCTCCGAGGGCAGCCAAATATCACCGTGCTTCTCATAGCGCGCCGTTACGTATCCAGCCTCTTGATACTCCTCCCCGGAGATCGAATTCTCTGCCCTTATTGAAGTCAGCATATTTCCGTACGCTGGATCGTACTCGACCGCGACCCGCGTCGCAACAACGATGCCTTCCGGACTCTTGAACCTGCGTTCGCCAGTAAAATGACCGCGGCCAGAATCGTCAAACGATACGCTCTTGCCAAAGGAATACGTTGGAACCCCTTCTCTTGGCTCAGCGATTTCAAGAGCGTTTGCCAAACAAGCAAATGGGTGAATCCATAAGGTGTCACTGGCCATCCTTGCGGACAGAATATCATCCTCTGAATCAGCCTGTTTGTGTCGTTGGTCGTAACGAACCACCTTCTGTTTCCCGTAGTCATACATGTACTGGAACTCGGCGACACGGCGATTTTCTACAATCGAGATCGGATCCAGACGCTCTCCCGTGCTCGAAATAAGCTGATCGCCCGACCCCCGGACATCCTCATACGAGCTCGCGGAGTTCCATCGCAGCTTCCTGATGGAAGATGGCGGCCCCTGTATTCTTATGAGGTTGTACTTTGTCTCGTAGCTCTTGTTGTTTGGCTTAGTGACGGTCAACTCTGCGCTTAGATCAAGAAAATAAGCGGAGTTCATGTTTGTTTCGAACAATTTCATTATTCTGCGCGGATCTACTTCCTGAGCTCTAGAGGCAGGAGACAGTGCAAGAAAACACAGAACAAGCGAAATGCCCACATAACGTTTTCGGATGGAAGCACTCATGCGGTTTCTCATATTTTGATCTTTCTTCACGAATTGGGCACAATCTCCCGCCAGCGAAACAGCACTCTAACACGCGTTGCCCCGGTGCCATAAGCTTCAATGCTTACGGCATCGGCGAACTCCTGGCTGGAAAGAGATCATCCGATGGCCAAACAATACCATCCCTTCCCTCGCGGAATGGAATCCGTTCTGTCTGTCAAGAACAACCGCATATTCTCAATCGCAGTTCGGGTCTTGGTAGTAGCCGTGTATAGTCCACTCCCCCTTAATCATATCTTGGCCACAGATAAAAAATATAGGAATGCACATGCAAGGAGCTTCCCAATAACACTCGGTAAAGTTTTCGCCCTGAATGTCACACTCCTTCTCGCCTTCGCTAACGTAGCATTCCCTTCCCGTGTAGCCGGTGGCACTCGTGCTGGGAGCGCAGCTAATGAGGCAAAAAACACCTCTACAATTATAGGTAAGAGGTGCCGTACACCAATTGAGCGGAACGTACGAGCATCTTGGACAGGAAGCTCCTCCCACAAGGCTCCCTTGGATACTTCGAGGTACAGAGTCTAAAGAAGTCGATGCCAAGACAGCTAGGACGGACAGACACAGGATGGAGCTAACCACAACTATTCTGAACATTAACTTGCTCATTTTGCTTTACCTCCCCCTTATATTTTGGTGCGCCTTCACAATCCTAAACTAATCTTCCACCCCATCGAGGACGAAGTCAAGATCTTTTTTCTCTTATCATCCCGTAACCCGTCAACCCCTGTATACGTTGGAGTTAGCCCATTTTTCTGCCAGGATTGACGTTTCCACTTTCAGAAGGACATAACATCTATGGTTTCAATGCTATACTGGCTATCATGGGATTATTCCAGGGAAAGTCCTGTCATATTGTAACTTGACAAGTCATGTTGAGATGTGTGAAAAAGGCGCCAGTGAAGCATGTTCAGAATGGTCGGGGTGGCGGTTGCCTTGAGGAACACGTTGCAGCTGAATAAAGAAGCTCGGCGGGGACAACTCAGACGCCTTTTCCAATCAGAGATGGGAGATCAAACAATGAACCGAGCAAGACGCGCTGCTTTATGCGGGATTCTGACCTGCGTAGTTTACGTTCTCTCCACCCCGGTTTTCTCCGGGGAAGTCTACTGTCTTTCAGTGGGAGAACTTAAAGAGAATTGCTACATTCTTTCGGATTCAGGAACCAGCGCGGCGCTGGTGATAGACCCCGGCGCCGAGCCTGATCGGATAACCCGAATGCTCAGGGAGCATGGACTCAAACCGGCCGGAATCCTCGTCACCCACGCCCATTCGGATCATCTCGGCGCCGTGGAGCCCTTGTGGAAGTCCACCGGGGCGCCCGTCTGGATTCATGAAGCCGATGCCAACGCCGCCCGCGGACTATGTCCGGAGGCCAAGTTCAAGACGCTCAATCAGGACGGCGCTCTTCAGATTCCTCCCTTCGAAGTTCTGATCATCCACGTGCCAGGCCACACGCCCGGAAGCATCTGCGTGAAATGGAAGAACCGCTTGTTTTCCGGCGACACCCTCTTCTTTGAGTCCGTTGGAAAGGCGGAGAAAATAGGTTCATTTGCCACCGCCATTCGCGAGAAACTGTGGGCTTCGGACGACACAACGAAGGTCTATCCAGGTCACGGGCCAACCACCTCGATCGGGCATGAAAGGCAATACAACCCTTACCTTCAGAATGAGTTTCCCTCTCCCACCTCGTCCATTCAATGGGTCGAGGACTATTCCGCGGCCTTGGCGCGGGCAAAACGCGAAAAGGCGCCCCTGCTGCTTTTTCTGACGGTCAAGCAATGGCCCTGCGCCCAAGGTTACACGGACAAGGTTTTCCAGGATCTGGCAGTCTCCACCCTCTTGGCGCGAACGGTCAACTGCCGGATCGATCTCCAGACGCAGCCCTCCTTCGCCGAGAGATTTGGCTTATCCATCACCCCCGCGAAGATCCCCGCCGTGGTTTTTCTGGATGACGCCGCAACCTCCCTCGACCTCCTGGAGAAGCCGTCCGCCCAGACCCTTGCCGCCGCCGTGCGCAGCATCCTCGGGGGCAGTCGGCCGCTGGAACGACTCAGGACTCTGGAGCAAAAACCGGGCAAAACCGCCGGCGATTATATGGAGATGGGGCAGTACCTGAGAGACCGCATGCAAATGGAAAAGGCGATTTTCTACTTTGAGACGGCAAGGTCCGTCAGTTCCAAGGATACTCCGGCAGGAATCCGTGCGGAGAGAGCCCTTCTGGACGCCTATGCGGAGACCGATGCCTGCGACGACGCCATAGAAACGGCCGATGCTCTTCTCTCGCGCTCTTCCGGGCTTACGCAGGACGACCTCGCGCAGATTCTCTTCCGAAAGTGCACTCTCTTGTACAAGAAGAAAGACTACGCCGGTTGCCGCGCGCTGCTTGGAGAATTCATGAAGAAGCACGGAGCGCAGTACAGCATCCATCAGGCGCTCCTTCTGACCGGCCTCTGCTATCTGGCGGAGGGCGACTATAAGATGGCGACGGACGCGCTCTACAAGGCCGGCAATGGCGCGCCGGAAGACGTTCAAGCAAAAGCCCTGTACCTCCGCGGGTACTGCCATCTGATTCAGCAGGAATATGGGGCGGCCCGCGATCTGTTCGTCAAACTCGGGGAAGAGTATCCGGATTCCGAATGGGCCTGGAAAGCGGCCTCGTATGTAGAGAAACTCGCGGGACAGAAGTGAGGAGCCAAACTCCGATTCATGAGAAACAACTTATCCTGCCATTTCCGGAAAGAAAGAGAACATCTACCATGCCAATGAGACACTTCTTCAGAATCTCCCTTTTCGTCATCCTGACGGCACCCTTGATGGCCTGTTCGGGATTATCACGAACGCGATCCGTCCCGCCGGTCATGATCGTGCCGTTGACAGACTCCCTTGAATTCATCGAACAGTGGTACACTTGCGGCCCCTTCCCGCGCGCAGGTTCCCCCGAGTTGCGCCGCCACTGGGCCACGCCCGCCGATCCCTCCGCGCCAATGGATCCCCAGGCGCTGCCGCGGCAATCCTACGAGACCAAGAACGGCCCGGCCGGCTGGGTTCCCCGCCGCCTCGTGGACACACAGATGCTCTCACAGGACCCAGTGACCAAGGAGATCCGTCCTCTTGACGTTCGTATCATAGACTTCCTGAAGGAGTATCCCAGAACGTCCGTCGAAAGCAGCGCCTATGCCTTGGCTTTTGTCCAGGCCAACTCCCCCCAAACTCGGACGGTGCTCGTCGGCAGCGACGACGGCGTTACCATCTGGCTCAATGGGGAGCAGATCCACTGCATCGCCCGGGAAAGGCCCATCGTTCCAGACGAGGACTTTGTCATCGCCCGTTTCCGAACCGGCCTAAACGTGCTCCTCGTCGAGGTCGCCAACGCCCGCGGTTATTGGGGGTTCATGCTGCGCATGCGCGCCGTTGGTTCGGCCGCGGCCCCCGAACCCCTCCCGGCGGATCTTTTCGTGAAATGAGCATTCCCGAGTCTTCGCCGTTCCTGGAATTCCCGGAGGTGCATCGTGTGGAATACCAGAAGGAAAAAGACAGAAACCCCGGTGGACGTGGACGCGTGCCTCGCGGGGGATAGCCGCGCGTGGGACGGCTTTTGCGGGCGCTACACGCCCCTCGTCTATTCCGTCGTCCGCCGCATCCTTTGCCGCGGCCACAGCGGCCGCTCCAACGTCGCCCCAGAGGACGTCGAGGAAATCGTCCAGGAGGTCTTTCTCCGCCTCGTGAAAGACGACTCCCGGCTTCTCAGGAGCTTTGATCCAGGCAAGGGCAAGATGAGCACTTGGCTCTCCCGTATCGCGGAAAACGCGGCCGGGAACGCCCTGCGCAAGCCGGTCATCGCCACGATCCCTCTCGAGGAAGCCGGGGAAACTCCCTCGAAGCCCGGCCTTTCGCCCCAGGCGCTTGAGATTCCCGAAGGAATCCTCTCTCCCAGAGAGAAGGAAATCCTCGATCTCCTCTTTGTGGAAGGGCTCGCCGTACAGGAAGCGGCGGAACGGATCGGCACTGCCCCCCAGACGGTTTCTGGCCATAAGTACCGCGCAATCAACAAGTTGCGCGTCTATCTCGCCTCCCGCCCAGAGGAATGACGTCAATTATTTCACTTATTTTCATCCCGCCCTAGAGATTTGCGCCGTTTTTTACGTATACCATAGTAGGAGATGTTGCATGACCGAGGATCTGACACCCCAACACAACGAGGAACTGAGGCGCCTGTATCTGCGCTATCGGGCGGAGGAGCGCCGTGCCGCGGCTTCGCCCTGCCCCGATCCCATGCTGATGGCCTCCTACATAGACGGCATGGCCACGCCGGACGAGGTGGCGCGGGTCGAGGAGCATCTGTTCCACTGTGTGGACTGCCGCGAGGGGGTCGCCGACCTCCGGGAGATGCTCGCGAACCCCGTCGAACCCGAGCCTGTGGCGCCGGCAATGCTCGAAAGGCTCAAGACCGTCGTGCTCCAGGCGGTTGAAGAGGAGAACCGGAGGAATCGGGAGTCGCGCAAGTCTTGCCAAATCAATCCGGCAGAGGCGCGCCGCCACCCCGACCCCTCCAGCCCCGAAGGCCCCGCGGGTTGGTTCCCGTGGCGAAGGCGCAGCTCGGAGTCCGCCGAAACTCGGCCCCGGTTCCGCGTTCGCTATCTTGTGGCCGCGTGTTTCGTGCTCTTGGCGCTTCCAGCCCTGGCTTACCTGGTTCCTCTGGCCTGGAAGGCGGTCTTCGTTCCGGCGCCTTCTTCCCAGCGCGACACTATCTCGACCATCCCAGGCGCTTGCACTCCCCGCGAGGTTGGATCGTTCGCTTCGGCGAAAGGGAAGACGCCCGCCGCCGCGGAAACAGCGCGCGATAAGCAACTTTCCTTGACGCCGCTTCCGGCATGGCCCCCGACCCTGGATCCGGCATTGAGCAGAGCCATCGGGGACTTCGTGGCCAAGGCCCAGGTCGAGGCGATGCTGCCCCGCACCGAGACCGCCTACGAAGCCTGGGCGCGCAAGGAATACCCGCACGTCCTGTGGCTCTACGACGTGCTGACACGGCCCGAATACGGCATTTGCTGGAACGGCGAGCCAGTCAATATCCCCGCGTGGGCCGAGCGGCTTTACGCCGGTACGCCCGCCCAGAACCGCCCCCAGGGCTGGCGCGCCCTCCTCATCTACTCCGGCGAGATCTTCCGGTTCGACTACCCCACCGCGCTCGGCGAACCCAACGTCCAGCCGCGCATCGAGGCGGTCCAACTCGCCGCCGCCGTGGCGGGATTCGAGGCTGAGTTGTCCCCGGTCGAACGCGCGGAAGGGATCGGTTTGCCGGGGTTGGCTTGGGCGGACAAGAACACCGCGGCTGCGGACTTATCCAGGTTGCGTTTGACGCGGTCCGGCGCGCGATCCTGTCCGCGGTCCTTGCCCGAGGAGGATAAGGACGCGCCGACGGACGGTTACGCGGCGGAGATTGCCCACAGCCCGGCCCAGGCCAAATCCGTCCTGGTCTATCTCCTTATCTCCAGCACGATTGCGAAGGAAGCGGCAGTTACTGTGGAGCGGAGAAGCTTGCAGTATCTTGCTGACGAGGCTTTTGAGGGTCTGGAGCGCCTGTTTTGGCGCAGAGATCCTGGTGATACAGGGTGCCAAGCTGATCTTCTGGGCTCAGATGTGGAACGAGTACTTCGGCAGAGGAAGGAAGTAAGGAGCGGTTTGGCGCTTGCAATATAAGGCAAGCCAGCGCTGAGGCCGGACAAGAAGGGGGAAATAAGTGTGGTGTCCCCAGAATTCACAAGAAGAACCACAATGCAGTCGGGAACAATGAAGTATTTATGCTATAACGGCAATGATCATAGTACGTGGGTGGATGAAAAAGAGATCATGGCGAAGTGGGATGGCGCAGGATTGGTCATCGAAAAGCCAAACAAAATGGACAATATTGAATTCGATTCGCTCATTCACGACATGGGGATGATATCCAGCGCCGATTTCAACAACTCCAAAACCAGCGTGGAAACTTTTATTTATACGTTTAGGAACAATGGCCGATCCGCCGTGGAAGTCAAAAAATTACAGTATGCGTGTCAGTGCCTGGCCGCTTCCCATACAAAGGGGGCAGTCGCGCCGGGAGCTGTGGGGACAATTTCAATGACCTACGATTTGACGCGGAATAAAGGAGTCATGCGGCAGGTGGCTCTGGCTCGAATTTTCGATTCGGACGCCAATACAACAAAAAGTTATCTGTTGAATGTAATGGGTGATGTTAAGATTGATACCTACTTTGCCCCGGCAAGATATGTCGCGGAAAAGGCCTATTGCAACACTGTCATCGAGAGCACGGTTTATATCGTGGGCCTGAAGGAAGAAAATTTCAATGCGCGATCGATTGCAAAAATCGACTTTGACGGCACATTGAAGGATAACATTATCGTTGATAAAATCGAGGACGTATCGCTGAACAAGTATTTGCACGATACTATTGGGATTTCCTTATACGGATCCGCCGCGGAACACTTGGCCATCGGAAATAATCAGGCGCTTTATCCGAAATATCGCATCAAAACGGATCGCAATGCGCTAAACCTTGTGTCGCTTGACATACGCATCAAGGTCCCGCCCATTGCCAATGTTTACGAAGGGACGATTATCGCGGAATTGAGGAACGACGCCCGTAAATACATTATGTTGCCATACCTGATCAAGGCGCGGAATAGCGGCAAGTAAGGAGCGAGCGCGCAATCAATATATGGCTGCGCGCCGAGTTCGGAAAGGAGGTGGATCAATCCAGAACAAAGGACGGAGTTGTAAATGAGGTGCGCGTGGAAGGCGTGATCTGTTCAGTACACACACTTTTGAATTCAAGGGACGGAGGCGACTAAAATGAAGCGTTACGTCGTTGTAACTTTCGCAGTGGTGGTCCTCATGGCGGGTGTTTGCTCGCTTAGGAGTTCGCCCACCTCACAGTATCTGAGCTTCAATGAGATGAAAAGCATAAAAGGCGCCGGTTGCGATACGGACTGTGAAGCTATCTCCGTTTGCAACGCAAAGGCGCAAGTCGACGCATGGTGCGGAAGTATGCCAGGCGGCAGCGCCTGTGCCTACTGTGATAATTATGTCATCATAGAACAATGTGGCCTTCCGCATCCTGAAACGTTCTACATCACCTGCTATTATGATCCAGCAGTTGACTGTGGATGGTGGTGGCTAGGCGGTACATGTTCGGGCGCCAATTGTACGGGAGCAACGAGAAGCGGCACGCTCAGATGTGGATATGTCAATCAATGCAACTATTGAGACGTGCAGGGAATAATGGATGAATGGGGGTGTGTTCATGGATAATATGAGCACATGAGCGCACCCCCGATATCTTCGGCTCTGTCCAGTCCAATAATGATTGCGGCAATCCACATGAGCGGAACGCCGGCGGCTCCATTCCTGATGCGTCAACTCGTTGTTTGACAAGACCACCGCGATGTTGTATATCCTGACAAGGTGGGGCGCATCTTATCGTTGGCGAATATGGAATGCGGATACGTACCAGTTATGTTATCTTGTCCTCCCGACGCCAGAAATCAGCAACACTTTGTCGGGCTGCTGGCGCCCTAAGGGGCGGGTTTTGTCCTGAGCCTGGCTCTTTGAAGGCGAGGGCGTGGAAAAGGGAGGGAACCGGGTTGGCAAACATGGCGTTCTACAGCACAAAAGTGTCGATTCTGCCGGGTCAGTCAAATGGCACGGGACTTAATGTGGACAACAAGGAATGGAAAGGTGCATAAGAAATGAGAAGATATCTGATGATGATTCAAATCGCCACGACGATATATTTCTGCCAATACGCAATGGATGCAGCGTCGGAGAGCAAGGAACAGATTAGGGAAATCATGGCAAAAAAGACTTCGGTGATTCGTAGCCTGCAGTTTACTTTCACCAAGACGATCCTTCCTGCTGAAGGAACCAAGTTCGAAAAAGAAGATGACCGATGTCTTTATAGGATAAAAAGCGATCGCATATTTTCGAGCAGCAACTATAAAATGTACGCGGAACGTCGAGATAATAAGGACCAGGTCATCTATTGCATGTCCTTTGACGGTAAGGAAAACTATAAACTGCTTCCCGCCTCGAATATTCCGGGGCGACCCGGCAAAGATCAGCTAATCGTCAGCAAAGCGGGCGACTTTCCCACGGCAACCGGTTTTTTCATCGCGCCCAGGGCATTATATGATGCTGTTTACAATGTCTTTTATCTAGACGACATGTTACAAGACGAAACCACGAAAATGGATGAGAGAAACGGACTGCTGATTGTCTCGAAAAGCGAGGGAGTTTTCGAGGGCAAGGCATATCTGGATCCGAGCCGCGAATACGCCATGGTCAAGTCGGAATTGATTAGAGAAGGCCGTCCCTACGTGATGACGGATATCAGTGAATTTCACGAATTGCAGGTGCAGGGGCATCGGGTTTCTATGCCGGCCAAGGCCAGAACGTGCGTGTATAATTTCGAGAAGCCATATCAACATACCTACGATGAAGAATTTGTGATAGAGAAGATCGATGTCAATGAGGAATATCCCGAGGAATCCTTCAAGTTGCAGCCGACGGGGAAAGGGGCATTTTCACTTTATGATATGACTCTCCAGAAGGGTTTTGTATTCAGTCCCGCTGAGGTTGCGAAGCAGGCGGATATATCTCTCAAAGCTAAGGAGCCGGACAAGATGATGGCGCAAGGCATTGAGTCGCCGGCAAAATCTCCCACTGAATCCTCAGCGAATAACGGCAAAAGTCCATTTGAGACGCAAGATAGGCAAAAGCAAACGAAGGATACATCCTCTCGCATTCCGTCAAATATTACAATGGTCTTTGCGATATGTATATTGGTTGTCATTATCGGCTCAGGGGCTTATTTGCTACGATGGAGAAAGTGACTTTCAAAGGGGAACTATAATGATGTGATGGCCTGAGAGGGGGTATAAAACGATCTTGAGCGGTTAGTATGTGGTTTTGTTGGCGATAATCAAGGAGTATATATCACTACTGTCCCAGCGTTAGTCGAACAGATCCAATTGTATGCGTTCCACTGTTTCCGATATCGTGCATTCTTGCAGCGAAAGTACCCGTAAGATGGGGGTTTTCTCGAAAAGCGTGACGTTCAAAGTCTGTGGAATTGTGTAAAGGCTGAGATTCAAATGCAGGCGTTTCCTCTTATCCTGTTGGCCATTGTGCTCATCATTTCTGCCATGTTGAAGGCCCTCGATTGGACCGCGTTTGCGGTGCAGGTTTCGTATTACGGCATCGTGCGCGAGCCGGCGGTGGTGAAGGGGATCGCATTGGGGCTGATCGGGCTCGAGGCGGCGCTGGGGATGGCCCTGTTGCTGCGGCTGGCACTCCGGCGGGCGACGCTCCCGGCGACGTTCGCGCTCCTGGCGGGATTCACGGCGCTGCTGGCCTGGGCGTGGGCGTTCCGCGACCTCAGGAACTGCGGCTGCTTCGGCAAGTTTCTCCCGATGACGCCACCCGAGGCGATCCTGAAGAACGTCGTCATGATGGCGATGGTGGCTTTTGCATGGCATGGGCTTCGGAAGAAGGACCTCGCGACCAGCGTCGGCGCGAACGTGGCCGCGTCAACCACAGCTGCCTGTGCCACTACAGACGGAACCCTGTCCACCATCGGCGGCGGTCTCTCTTGTTCGCCGGAGTCCGCCGCGTTAGAGCCTTCCGCGGCGCAGATCTCCGTCCGCCCCGCCCGGAGCAACGGTTTCGCCCTGCGCAACCGCCACATCTGGCGATTGAGCGTCTCCATGGCCGCGGGCAGTGGCGGCGATGGCGTTCGCCGTGCTGAATCCCTTCAACGGCGGCAGTGAGGCGGCGGCTCGGAGAATGGGCGGGAGCACCGCGCCGGGAATCAGCAAGTTCGGGGCGTATCCGGTGGATTGGGAGGGCAAACGCCTGGACCTCGCGAAGGGCGTGTGCGTGGTGGCGATGCTGAGCGACTCGTGCGAGCACTGCGCCGAGATCGTGGAGGGGCTGAACCGTCTTTCTCAGAAACCGGATTTTCCGCCGATTGCGGGCCTGATCCTGGGGGAAGAGGACACTCTCAGGAGTTTCCGGCAGACCTACCGGCCGCGTTTCGCCACGCGCCTGATCCCGGTGCTGGAGTTCTTTGACCTGATCGGCGACGCCCCGCCCCGGTTCTACGTTCTGAGGGACGGCAAATCCCTCAAGTACTGGGACGAGAACCTGCCCGCGGAGGTCGCCTTCCGCGAGGCGCTTCCGGCATTGCCTCCTGCGAAGTAGGGGAAGAACGCGCATTTCAACATAATGCCGGCTTCTTTGGCTGATTCTCTTGGCCCACTTTGTTATGGCCCCCCTGAGTGAGGGAGGTAGTTTCTTGAATTTCTCCTGTTAGGCATTCTCCTCTTTGGCCAGCCTCCTGACATTCCTTCGCAGACAGAACAGGAGAGCCGCTTCGATCGCCAGCAGGGGAAGCAAAGTCCAGAGTTTCCCGTCCGTCGCGTAGATTTTAAGGTTGAATGGGTTCATCGAGATTCGACCCTTGAGAAACTCGGGCAGAGAATGACTGAAGAAAGGTGGGGTGAATCCCTTGCCTGTTCTCTGGACGGTCTCCCACGGGCGGTAAAGATCATCATTCGAGTAAAAGGACTCGAAGTGCGGCTCAACCACAGACTGGACGCCCATGAGCAGAACTGACAGCATACCCGCAAGAAGCAAGAGCTTGCGAAAACGATCCGGCAGCCACGCCAGCGCCAACACGAGGAATGGCACCATGGGAGTGAGATGACGCGCCAGAAGGGTCCCGCCTCCCCACCACATGTAGTACGAAGCATTCAGGCAGAGGTAATACGCCACAATAGCCACAACCATGCCGGCGAGAAGGCGATCCTGCATGTTCTTCCGGCGCAGGCCACAGAAGACACTCGCAACAGAGAGAAGCAGGAAGGGAGAATAGAAGAAGATGCCGCGGTAAGGATGCAAGGTGATGAGGTAGAGCGCGTACCACTGAAAACGATGAATGCCCATGAACCCCTGGCTCATCCCGTCGTGGAATTCCTGATGGTCCAGGTACCGGTAGGGCAATGTGAAGGGATTCTGAAAGCACGCAGTGTTGTACGCGGCGAAGACGGACAAGACCATGCACGAGGTGACCAGAGAGGGGAGAATGCGCGCTTTCTTCCGGAGGAGTGAAAAGTAGTACAGGCAGATTAGGCCCGCCGGAATCGCCATGGTGTAATCACAGAGAAGGGAAAGGCCAATCAACGCGCCCAACGGCCAGGAAGGCTTGGAGTCCAGCGTTCCTTCGCGCGACCACGCGCATATCAGGTACAGCGCGGTTACGAGGAAGAACGCGGCCGGCATGTACGGGTAGAAAAGGCAGGAAAACGGGAACACCATTGTTCCGAACGCGGTGAAGAGCACAACGGAGCTTGCTCGGCCAGGTGGGGCACCCAGAAGAAGCAGAAAGCGGAAGAGCACGACGAGCAAGAAGGCCGAACTGAGCGAAACGACCGCAACGGTGAGGCCGTAGCGCGAGACGTCCGGCTTTGGGTCTTTTCCCACCAGAGCCAGCAGATGTTTCATCACCCAGTAGGGAGGGACTGCCAGCAGAGAGAGACCGATGATTTTGTCGCTGTAAAAGTGACCATCGTAGTACGCGCGGTCAAAAGTCTCGTAGTAAGGGTGGTTCACGTAATCGTCAA
>Ga0315277_10002139_pt1 | contig 27756 bp, 19 predicted proteins | sample YL17G05_15_MG_FD_203695 | JGI IMG/M metagenome (GOLD analysis project Ga0315277, IMG submission 203695) | Sediment microbial communities from Yellowstone Lake, YNP, Wyoming, USA - YL17G05_15 | ecosystem: Environmental > Aquatic > Freshwater > Lake > Sediment | place: USA: Wyoming | collected... | reverse complement strand
GGCGATCCCGATGGCAGCGGCTTTGGGCCAGGCGAACATCCTTTCAAGGGATTTGGCCAACTCCAGACTTGTCGGCCCCTTCGGCACATTCAGGGAGTGACCCGCCACTTCGGAGGGGTCGAGAACATCCATGTCGATGTGGACATAGATTACGTCGGTCAGGCGGCTGAGCCTTTTCATCTGACCATTTACGGCGTCGACTGCCGCTCGGATCTCCTCGACCGAAAGATACTCGCAGTCGGAACGGTCGAGAAGCTCCTGCTCGAGCGGGTCGACGTCCCGAAGGCCGCCGAAAACTATATAGCGAGTGGGCAGCGCGGGGTCCAGCCCCGTCTTCAGCCGAAGCCGGGTCAGGCACATCCCCGCTGCGGCCGCCACGTCCATTCCGCCCAGCATCCCGCTCAAGGTCGTCTCCGGCGTGTTGAAATCGGCGTGGGCATCGAAATAGACAAGGCCCACCCGAAGGGGCTTCAGGCCCGCCAGCCCTTCCCTTTGGAGGCTCCTTTCATCGACCCCGGCCGGCTGACCGAAAGGCCTGAGATGCTGCAACCCGGCTAGCATACCCAGGAGGTCCGTGCAATTCGTCAGCAGTCCGACGATCAGGCCGTCGCCGATACGGTTGTCTCCGGCCAGCCGTCCGATGTGCCAGCTCTCCAGGGCGTCCCGGTTCCATTCCCCGTACTCCCGCTGCTCTTCCGGGGTCAGGGCGACCGTGTCGATTTTCTTAACCTCACTCCCCAGGTTTTCCAGGAGGGGAAGGAGGCCGCCTTCGGCCATGTATTTTGGCCCCTCCGAATCGTTTTTGACGATCGCCACCTTGAGCTTGGCCTTTGGTCCAGACGAGGCTTTTGCGGATGCCAGAAGCGGAAAGGCAAGCCCGAGAAAAGCAATACATCCGGCCAACGCTGCGAGACGAATCATTTTCCTATCTCCCGTTTTAATAATTATCATCCCAGTGCATCATTAGGCGCCCGAGTCGGAAGCCCTCCCGCCGTGTGTCGGGCAGCTCAATTCCCCAGCAGAAATTGGGTAATGAGTTGCCTGGCACCGAATTGTGGCACCGAATTGGGCACCGAAATCTGAAGCCTGACAATAGCTCTACTTCAGCCAGCGGTCGAGCCAGCCGATGACCGTGTTGTGCCAGAGGATGGAGTTGGCCGGCTTGAGGACCCAGTGGTTCTCGTCCGGGAAATAGAGCAATTGGCTCGGAAGGCCGCGCCGCTGCAGGGCGTTAAACGTCCCCAACCCCTGCGAATCCACGATCCGGAAGTCCTGGCCGCCGTGGACGACGAGCATGGGAGTCTTCCAGTTCTTGACGAAATTCACCGGGTTGTGCTTTTCGTATCCCTGAGGATTGTCCCAGGGAGTCCCCATGTGGTCCCACTCCGGGAACCAGAGCTCCTCCGTCTCGAAGTAGGCGGCCCGCTCGTCGATGTTGCCGTCGTGCGCAACCAGACATTTGAAGCGGTCGGGCCAGTTGCCCTCAATCCAATTGATCATGTAGGCGCCGAACGAGGCTCCCAGAGCCCCGACCCGCGTCCCGTCCATCCAGGGGTATTTCGTCAGGGCGGCGGCCAGCCCCTTCTGTAAGTCCTCGAGGGGTTTCCCTCCCCAGTCGCCGCGGATGGAATCACAGAAGGCCTGGCCGTAGCCCGTCGAGCCGTGAAAATCAACCATGACCGCGGCATACCCCGCCCCGGCATAGGCCTGTGAGTTCCAGCGATAGTGGAAATCGTTCCCGAACGAACCTTGGGGGCCGCCATGGATAAGGAAGGCCACAGGGTATTTCTTGGCCGGGTCGAAATCGACCGGCTTGACGACATAGCCATACACGATCTCGTTATTCCACCCTTTGAAGGTGAACTGCTCGTAATCGCCCAGTCGGACAGCGGCGATCTTGGCGGCGTTGATCGAGGTGATCGCCGTCTCCCCGCCGCCGGGCTTGATCGAATAGATCTCCACCGGCGACTTCAAAGTGTGCCGCTCAAATATTATCCCGTCTCCGGCCGGGGAGAAACCGCTAACCGTCCCCTGTTCGACGAGCATATCCGCCTTCCCGCTCGCGGCATCGATGGCGAAGAGGGAAGTCTGGCCTTTGTAGGGCGCTGTGGCCAGGATCTTCGCCCCGTCTGGAGACCAGCAGAATGAAGCCACCGAATAATCCCAGGCTTCTGTCAGGACGCGCTCCTTTCCATCGGGCCAGGGCTTGAGCACGACCCGGAAGCGGTCGGCCTCGTAACGAGGCCGGGCCATGGCCAGATAGGCGAGGGTTTTTCCGTCGGGCGAGAAAACGGGCGTCGTATCCCAAGCCTGGTTGGCCTCGGTCAGACAGCGGGGAGCCGCCGACCCGTCAACCGGAACAAAGTAAAGGTCGAAATCAGTCGACCAGGCTTCTTCCTTGCCAACATCGCGGGCGGTGAAGACGATGCCCTTCCCATCAGGGGTGAAGGCGATCTCCTCACCTCCGCCAAAGGGCTTGCTGGGCGAGTCGGCGTCCATAGCCGGCATCAAATCCCTCGCCTCTCCCCCCTTCTTCGGCACGACGAAGACATGGGAGCGCCGTCCATCGCTCCAAGTGTCCCAGTGACGGACAAAGAGCTTTTCGTAAAGGCGGCCCGTGGCTTTCTGTTTCCCGACAGCTTCGAGTTTCTGGGCTGTGGCCTCGGCGCTCTGGCCCGGGAAGACCTCCATCGTGACCGCCATGTATTCGCCGGCCGGAGACACGACCAGGTTCCCGATATCGAGCGGGAAGTTTGTCACCTGCTCGGCCTCTCCCCCGTCGACCTTGATCCGCCAGACCTGGGAAGAGCCGGACCTCGTGGAAAGGAAAAAGATGCATTTGCCGCAGGGCGACCAGCGGGCGTTGAAGTCAGCCGCCGGATGCGAAGTCAGCCGGCGCATCCCTTTCCCGTCGGTGCCCACGAGCCAGATGTCCGTGCGGCCCCGGTTGGCCTCGAGGTCGGTCTCCCGGACATTGAAGAGAATCCATTTCCCGTCCGGAGAAACGCGCGAGTCCGAGATCCGGTCCATGGCCAGCATGTCATGGATGGACAGAGGATGAGTCTCCCCTATCAGGGCTTGAGGCTGAGCGGAGACCGGGCCGACTGCCCAGAATCCTCCCCAAGTCAGAAGCCCGATGGTAATGAACGAAAATGAAAGACGACGCATGCGATCACCTCCCGAACAATATAAAACGCTTATAGCACAGCGCTCCGTCTCTAGTCAAAAGACAGAGACAACCCTTATACAGCGCGGCCGGCGGGACCGGATGCGCCCGGGCAGAACCTTTCTGCGCCGGATATCGTATCATAAGGTGTGGAGGGCAAAGCAATGAGGCACAGATTCGGCTGGATAGTTTTTGGCTGCGCCGCCGCACTGGTCTTGGCCGGCTGCGAGGATATGGGCGATCTCACCACTGACTCAAAGACGGTCGAGGCTGCGGGAGCGGAAGCCGTCGAGGTGAACATCAAAATGGGCGCCGGAGAGCTGCAGGTCTCAGGCGGCGCGCAGGCTTTGATGGAAGCGGATTTCACATACAGGACGAGGCGCCGGCCCCCGAAAGTTGATTACCGGGTGGCGGGTTCAAAAGGCTTCCTGTCCGTCCGGCAGCACCGAGGCGGAACTGTCATCTTCGGGAGCTCCAGGAACGAATGGGATGTCCGGCTGAACAGCCAAATTCCGGCCGACCTCAAGGTCAACTTGGGCGCCGGCGAAAGTACCCTCAACCTGGCGGAGGTCGCTCTCCGCTCGCTCACAGTCGACATGGGCGTGGGCGAAATGAAGCTTGACCTCCGGGGCCGGCACGACCGCGACCTGGAGGTCACGATCGACGGCGGCGTCGGGAGCGGCACGATCTACCTGCCGACAGAGGTCGGAGCCCGCGTCCGGGTCGACGGCGGGATCGGCTCGGTCGAGGCCCATGGTTTCAGCAAGAACGGTCACGTTTACACGAACGAGGCCTACGGAAAGTCGCCGGTCACGATCGATATCAGCATTGATGCCGGGATCGGGAGCATCGACCTCCGGCTCGATTAAGGAGGCTCGGGGTAGTGGCCTCGAAACCGCGCCTGTTTTCTCCCAGCGCGGAAAACAGGCTCGATTCGTCATTCGCTCTTCTCTCCTTTCAGTCGAGAAACCATGCCCGCTCAGTCGTCCACGGACTTCCTCACCCACACCCTTCGCCTTTAGTAAAAGAAGAACGGGTTCTCTCTAAAACCACATTGGGAGGGCCAAACCTTCGAGGTCGCTTCTCCATTCCCGAATAGCTGACCGTAGAAATGGAGTTACATCTTACTTGATCTATTCATAAATAATGCCGAACATATTCTCCCTCCCCTGGCGGGAGGGGATAGAGGGGAGGGGGTTGGCTTCTTATAGTCACCCTCTCCCCGACCCTCTCCCATCCAGGGAGAGGGAATCTTTTGATCCTTCATTATTTAAATAATTCAGGCTAATAGCATACGACAATTTATAAATGGGACATAAATTGATATAGTAGCTCTTCCTAATTTCAATTTTGCCGCTTTTATGGAGGAAAGGATGAAAAGAATCGGCGTTTTTGCCCTCAGCCTCGTCTTGATCATCTCGGCCGCCGCCTGGAGCGAAACCAAGCCGGCGGAAAAGAAGAGCCTTCTCACGCCCGAGATCCTGTCCGGACTGGAATTCCGGACGATCGGCCCGGCCATCATGTCCGGCCGGATCAGCGATATCGTCATCCACCCCAAAAACCGGAGCCTATGGTATGTCGCCGTCGGCTCTGGAAACGTCTGGAAAACGGAAAACGCCGGCACGACCTGGACGCCCATTTTCGACGGCCAGGCCTCGTACTCCATCGGCTGCCTGACGCTCGATCCCAACAACCCGGACCTTATCTGGGTGGGGACGGGAGAGAATGTCAGCGGACGTCATGTCGGGTTCGGCGACGGCGTCTACAAGAGCCTCAACGGCGGCAAGACTTGGACCAATATGGGCCTTTCCAAGTCCGAGCACATCGCCCGTATCCTCGTCGATCCGCGGAACTCCAACACCGTCTTCGTGGCGGCCGAAGGCCCCCTTTGGTCGCCGGGCGGCGAACGCGGCCTCTACAAGAGCGTCGACGGCGGTAAGACCTGGGCCATCTCCCTCGAGAACAGCAAGGATACGGGCGTCACGAGCGCGGAATTCGATCCCTCGAATCCCGACGTCATCTACGCCGCCGCCTACCAGCGCCGCCGCTCGGTGGCCGCCTTCATGGGCGGAGGGCCGGAATCGGCCATCTATAAATCCGAGGACGCCGGGAAGACCTGGCGGAAGCTCACCGTCGGGCTTCCGTCCGGAGACAAGGGAAAAATCGGTCTCGCCGCATCCCCCATCAAGCCCAACGTCGTCTATGCCACCGTCGAGGCCGGTCCCGAAGAAAAAGGCTTTTATCGTTCCATGGACAGGGGCGAGAGCTGGGAGAAGCGAAGCTCCTTCATCAGCGGGGGCACAGGTCCTCACTACTACCAGGAAATATTCGCCGACCCCAACACCTTTGACCGCCTCTACCAGATGGCCCCTCCGCTCATGGTGACGGACGACGGGGGAAAGACGTTCCGCCAGGTCAATGAAAAAAACAAGCACGGCGACAACCACGCCATGGCTTTCATCAAGGGAGAGCCCGATTACATCCTGAACGGAAGTGACGGCGGCGTGTATGAGACGCGCGACCTCGCCAAGACATGGCGCTTCTTCGACAACCTCCCGGTGACGCAGATCTATAAGCTCGCCCTGGACAACGCGCTCCCCTTCTACAACGTCCACGGAGGCACCCAGGACAACGGCAGCCAGCTCGGACCCTCCCGCACCCTCAATGCCCACGGCATCGGCAACTCCGACTGGGTCATCACCTACGGCGCCGACGGCTATGCCTGCGCGATCGACCCCGAAGACCCGAACATCCTTTACGTCGAATGGCAGAACGGAGGCCTGCTCCGCTATGACAAGAAGAGCCAGGAGACGGTCGGGATCAGCCCCTCCCCGGCCCCTGATGACCCGCCGCTCCGCTTCAACTGGGACTCCCCCGTCCTCATCAGCCCGCATTCCCATACGCGCCTCTACTATGCGTCCCAGTTCGTTTGGAGAAGCGAAGACCGCGGCAATTCCTGGACAAAGATAAGCCCCGACCTCACCCGGAATATCTTCCGTCTCGAGCAGCCGATCATGGGCAAGACCTGGAGCGCGGACGCCCTCTGGGACCATGGGGCCATGTCCATGTACTCGACCATCACGACGATCGACGAATCCCGGCTCCAGGAAGGACTGATCTACGCGGGAACGGATGACGGAATGATCCAGGTGACCGAGGACGGAGGCAAATCCTGGCGGAAGATCGATAAGATCTCGGGTGTCCCGGATTACTTCTTCGTCAACAAGATCAAGGCGTCCAAACACGAGAAGGACACCGTATTCGCGGCCGTGGACAGCCATAAGACGGGCGACTACAAACCCTATCTCATGAAGAGCACGGACCGGGGAAAAACCTGGGCAAATATCGCCGGCGACCTGCCGCAGCGGACCATCGTCTGGGCCGTCACCCAGGATCATGTTAAAAATGACCTCCTCTTCGCCGGGACCGAGTTCGGCATTTACGCGACAATCGACGGCGGCGCTCACTGGCTGAAACTTGGCGGGGGCGTCCCGACCATCTCCTTCCGGGACATCGAGGTCCAGGAGCGGGAGAGCGACCTGGTGGGTGCGTCCTTCGGCCGGAGCTTCTTCATCCTCGACGACTACTCGCCTCTGCGCCAGATCAGCGAGGAGTCCCTCCAAAAGGACGCCCTTGTCTTCCCGGTCAAAAAGGCACTGCAATATATTCCCTTGAAGCCGATCGATTCGAGCGACAAAGGATGCCTGGGCGACGGGTTCTTCACCTCTCCCAACCCGCCTTTCGGAGCCGTTTTCACCTATTATCTCAAGGATTCATTGAAGTCCGGGGCAGAAGCCCGGCGCGAAGAGGAAAAGAACCTGGAGAAAGCCGGAAAGCCCGTCCCCTTCCCCGGCTGGGACAAGCTGAGGAAGGAGGAAGCCGAAGACAAGCCGGAGATCGTCCTGACAATCAGCGACGAGTCCGGACAGGTCGTCAACCGGATCACGGGTCCGGTGTCCAAGGGATTTCACCGCGTCGCCTGGAACCTCCGCTACCCGCCGGTCGATCCGGTCGAGCTCGAGACGACGGAGCGTGAGGAATGGCGGGGAACCCCGGAAGGGCCACTCGTCGTTCCGGGGACGTTCACGGTTTCGTTGGCCAAAAAAGTCGAGGGTGTTCTAACGCCGCTCGGAGACCCGCAGACATTCACTGTGGAATCGCTGGGACTGGCCACACTGGCGGAAAAGGATCGTCAAGCCCTGCTGGCTTTCCAGAATAAGGCCGGCGGGCTGCAGCGGGCGATGATGGGCGCCGGAGCGGCCGCCCGGGAAGCGACCGAGAGCTTGCGGTATATGAAAAAGGCGTTGATGCAGACGCCCAAGGCCGACCCGAAGCTTCTGGAGCGGGCGAAGGATTTGGAGAAACGCCTGCAGGATGCTATCCGAGTCCTTTGGTTTGATAGGACGGTCATGTTCCGAAATGAAGCCGCTTCTCCCGGATTGATGCAGAGGGTCAGCGCCCAGCTCTCAACAACCTGTCCGGTCACCGAGACGGCCAAGCGCGATTATGAGATCGCCGCCGGGACCTTTGAAAAGCTGCTGGAGGATATGCGCGTCCTCATCGACCAGGATGTCAAGAAGCTCGGGGATGACCTCGAGGCCGCCGGCGCGCCCTGGACGCCGGGCCGCCGTCTGCCGGTCTGGAAGAAAAAATAGAAGATTTCGGGTTTGCCAAACCGCGCGTTTGACGGATGTCTTCGTGGATAGGTTTTTTTCTTTTTTCACTCGTCGCTAATCGTTTTCATCCTCTTCGGCTGGGCCTGAAATAAGACACGGCTGGCCAATCTCGCGGTCCTTCTTCTGACCGCTTTTTCCGGCGTTCAGCGGAAGCTGAAAAATTGGTGACGATTGAAGAAAGGCCAGCAATTTCTCAGGGCCGAGCGTCCATACTTTGGAAGCATCCAAATGAGGGATAGTATGGGGACTATGCGGTCTCCTATTATGATAATAATTGATAATGATTGATTATTTATGATAAAATATTTTCTGACATCCCATGCAGAACAAAGGCTCATACATAGGTCCATCAATAAAGAGGAGATCGAAAAAGTATTGGATAATCCGGATTATTCCTACCCCGGCAGGCAGGGGGAATTGAACCTTGTGAAAGAATTGTCCATAGGCAGGAAAATCAGAGTCGTTGTCAAACACGAAAAGGAAAAGATGAAAATAATCACGGCAATCATTGTGACCTAATTGGAGGCCATGACAAAATGAGACTCAGCTTTGACCGGTCAGCCGATGCAAGCTATATAAAACTCTCCGCCAAAAAAATCGACAGGACGGTCCCGGTTTCGGGCTACTGCAACGTCGACCTTGATGAGGAAGGAAAAGTCGTGGGAATCGAATTATTGTTTATCGGTCAATACATGGATGATTTTAAACTCTGGCTGGAACTTCCCAGCGCGGCAGAATATCTCAACAAGTCGGAGATCACCCTGAGAAGATGGGTAAAAGAAGGCGGTGTCCCCTATTACAGGATGGGAAGAGAGTATCTTTTTTTAAAAGAGGAACTCGACGATTTCATTAAGAAACAAAAAAGATCGTAAATAAATACCTCCGGCTCTCGAGGCCGACGGCACGATTACTTCCACACCAGCTTGAAAACGCGCAGGTAGTTTCCGCCGAGGATCTTGCGGACATCGGTATCTCCGCGGCCTCGCTTCTTTAGCCCGGCGATGAGGTTCATGACCTCCGGATAGTTGCTGAAACCATCAACCATCCTCAGCGGCGAGCGGATGTTCGAGCTGATGTGCTCGTCATAGGCGCCCGTGACATCCTTGTAGGCCGCCTCTCCCCATAAGTCAGTGACATGCTCGGGATACGTGCCGAGGCTCATATCGGTCCCGATCCCGATGTTGTCGGTTGAGCCGAGGAGTTGGGCCACATAGTCAATCTGGTCTATGAATTCCTCCAGCGTGGGCCGCGGCGTACTCCCCTTCTTGAGGACCATCGGCCCCCATGGAGACAGCCCGATGACGCCTCCCTTGGCGGCGCAGGCTTTCATCTGCTGGTCATCGATGTTGCGGGGATTCTCGGCCAGGGCTTTGACGCCGGAGTGGCTGAAGACAACCGGTTGCGCGCTGCGCTCGATGATCTCCAGGCTGGCCCGCCGGCCCAGATGGGAGCAATCAAGCAGCAGGCCGAGCCGGTTACATTCGCCCACGACCTTCTGGCCGAAGGCAGTCAGCCCTCCATCCGTCTTGTCCAGGCAGCCGTCACAGAGCCTGTTCGTGGCGCTGTAAGCAAGTATCAGCATACGCAGCCCGAGCCGGTAGAACGCTTCTATCCGGTGCAGCTTATAATCGATGAAATCTCCGCACTGGGAGGCCAGGATCAGGGCCGCCAGCTTATCCTTTTTCGCCCTCTGGATATCCTCCGCCCTTGTTGCGATGAGGATATTGGGATACTTGCGCGCCATAAGATGCCAGAACATCAACCCCTCAAGGGCCTGGTCGAGCGGAATATGGGGATCCCAGGCCGTGACCGCATAGGCGGTGACGCCGTGGCGGTGGGCTTTCTCGAACTGCGCATCCGGCCAGATCTGCATGCACGAATCGATGAAAATATAAGGATGATCCTTTTCCAGGATCGGATGGATCCCTTTGTCAGAATCGGGGATCTCCCCGGGTTTCTGACCTGGAGAGGGATATCCGGCCCGTGTCGCCGAGCCGACGGCCGCGATCCCCGAGAGCCTAATAAAATCTCTTCTTTTCATGGTCATCCAAACACCTCCTCGCTGGTAAGAGCGGTCGCAGCGCTCTCCTCACTTTTGTTTATTCTGGACAAAAGAAAATCCTGATCGTTCTCAAATAAGGGCGGAGTTAAGAGAGTCAATACCGCCAGCTTTCGAGGTCGGCGCCGGCTGGGGCCGTTTTCCGGATGTGCTCGGCCATCTCCGGCAAATGACAGATCGCCATATTCCGGCCCGGGGGGCAGCCGGACCAGCAGTGCGGGGCGCGCTCGCCGTATTCGATCGTCCCCTCGAAGGCGGGATCCTTGGCGCTCCGCAGGAATTTCTCCAGCAGCATGGTCGCTTCTTCCAGATAGAACGTGTCTGTATCGCCCATGTAAATGTGGAGCTTGCCGTTGAGTTTCGGACCGAGTGTCGCCCAATCTCGCTGGATGATGTAGCTCAGGTCATAATTCTCCCGCCAATAGGCAGCGACCACCTTGTCGATTTTGCCGGTCAGAGGATCATAGAGGGGCCGGGGATAGCCGTCGCTCGCCGCGGGTCCGAAGACGGCCTGAAACATATCCAGCTGCTGACCCGACCGGCCTCTGGTGCCCAGGACAAGCTCGTAGATGCTGGCCTGTTTTTGAGTGGCCATGACCTGGTCATCGAGGCCCCTCATCCAGGGCCGGCTCGGCTCCTTTTTCCAGGCGCCGTTGGGATAGTAGGCGTTATCGTCCTCGTAGATATTGACCAGCTGGAAATACCGGAAATCCACCGGATCCGGGCAGAAGACCCAGGCCCCATTAAACAAGTCAGGATAAAAAACCTGCACGGCCAGGGCCCGCCAGCCGCCCGTCGAACCGCCAAAAAGCGTCCGGGCCCAGGGCTCCCCGATGGCCCGGTACTTCTGCTCCACGTAAGGCAGGAGTTCCTGTGTCAGCGCGTCGCCGTAAGGTCCCACGTTGGCCGAGTTCACGGCATAGGAATCATCGTAGAACGGGCAGGGATCCTGAGGGACGACCAGAAGAAAACGGGGGAAATCCGGCGAAGTCCATTCTTTAAAAAACGAGTTGTCGGGGTTTTCGACAAAGTTCCGAAAGGCCGGCATGAAATGGCTCTGGAGATAGGCTACCGGATACCGGGCATCCGGGTGGGTGTCGAAGCCTTCCGGCAATAGAACAAGGGCTCCGATGTACATATCCGTTCCCCAGAACCGGCTGACCCGCTCACTCTTGATCTTGACGTTCTTGACATAACGCGTATCCTTGGGCGGAGGTATCGGGGGGATGCGCTCGGTCAGGGAGATGCGGATTGTTCCTCCGAATCCGGGATCGATCTTCAACTTTTCCGGACGGCTGTAGAGATTTCCAGGCGAAGTGTTCCATTGCTGTCCCTCCCACTGATCCATGTGCATCTTTACGACATGGCCGTCGGAACGGCGGAAGGTCGTGTAGACATTGAGGACCGCCTGGACGTTATATTCACCGGCCGGGATGTCCCTGATGCTGTCGAGCGGAAATCCGAGCGTCTGTTCGTCAAAGACCGCGGGCTGGCCGGGCTTCAACGCTTCGATATCCACACCGAAATAAGGCTGGGGAGAGCGCCAGTTGACGGCGGTTTCCCTCGGCTCGTTTTTGAAATCGCTGGAAAAGAGAAGGATGACGCGGCCGTCCAGAGGCTGGTTCTCGAGGCTAGCCGGAAAAGAGATCTCGAAGCGAAAGCGGGCGGCGTCAGAAGAAGGCCCCGAAAATGAAGGGCCCAGCATCGCGCTCAAGACGACCGACGGGATGAGGATCCGGTTCCATCGCGGCATCAAGGAGTCTCCTTTGAATTTCTCTAATCGCTTTTCCCAACCTATCACTCCGCCAAGACCGCTGTCAACTCGGAGGGGAAGACCCCTTCCGACGTTCGGCCGATTTCATCTGCCTCTCTGAGGCCTTTCCGGAGACGCCTCACCTTTTGCCCCTTGATTGATCAAGGGGCAGGGGGTTTAATGTTCTTAATTCAGATTCCTAGAAGGAGTCTCCGCTTAGACTGAGACTCGGACGGAGCATAGAACTTCGCCCTGCGACCAAGGGGGCGGCTCCCCCTTGGAACCCTCTACGAACGGCTCACAGTGGCGAACCACAGGACATATTCGCCGCTCGTCAATTGCGATTTCTGTTGTATAATGAACGGTGGGAGAAGATTCCGTCATGAAGAGAATGGCCTTGGCGTTACTGATCATAGCGGCCTGCGGCTGGGGCGCCTTCGCCCAGACGGAAGAGCCCATCGTTACAGTCAAGGTCGTCCCCTCCCTTGAGGTCCTTAGACCCGGCCGGCCCCACCCCTTTGTCCTCGAGATTGCGATCCGCTCTCCCTATCACATCAACGCCGACATGCCGACAGAAGATTACCTCATCGGCACAACGGTCGACTTCAAGGCCGTTCCGGGCGCGACATTCGGCAAACTCACCTTCCCTCCGGCCGAGATGAAGCGCTTTAGCTTCTCGGAAAATCCTTTGGCTGTCTACGAAGGGACAGTAAAGGTTACAGCCGAAATCACTCTGGCCGCTGACTTCAAGGGAAACGATGTCTCCATCGAGGGCACGGTCGGCTTCCAGGCCTGCAACGACGAGTCCTGCCTTCCTCCTGCCGAGGCGGAGTTCAGCCGGGAGGTGCCGGTAGAAGTGACCTCCAAGCCGGCGGCGTCTCCCCTTCCGGCCACGGTTGAGAAGGAGGATAAGCCATCAGCCGTTCCGCCAAGATTGCCCCGAGAAAACCCCGAGCCTCAGGAGGGAAAAGAAGTAAGGGCATCTCAGGAGGAGGCTCAGGCTCCAGCTCAGAAAAATCCGGACGAAATCACGGCGGCGCCTCTGGAATCGGATAATCCATCGCCGGATGGCTTCGCCCCGGATCAGGATGCCGGAAAACCGGGCTCCCGATTCGAAGGGAAAGCCCTGCTTCCGCTCTTCCTTCTCGTCTTTCTAGGCGGGCTCGCCTTGAACCTCACGCCCTGTGTTTATCCGCTCATCCCCATCACCATCAGCTATTTCGGCGGCCAGTCCGAAGGCAAGAAAGGCGGCGCCGTCCTCCACGCCATCCTGTATGTCATCGGCATGGCCATTACCTACTCTGTCCTGGGCAGCATCGCCGCCTTCACCGGCAGCCTCTTCGGCGCCGCTCTTCAATATCCTGCCGTTCTCATCTTTATCGCCGCGATCATGATCCTTCTCTCGTTGAGCATGTTCGAAGTCTATGAACTGCGGCTGCCGGCCTTCCTCAACCGGCTCGCCGGCGGTTCGCAAAAAGGCTACCTCGGGACTCTTTTCATGGGTCTTACAGTCGGGATCGTAGCCGCTCCGTGCATCGGCCCTTTCGTCCTCGGCCTCCTGACCTATGTGGGGAACCGGGGCTCGGTCCTTCTCGGGTTCTCCCTTTTCTTTGTCCTGGCCCTGGGTTTGGGAGTGCCTTTCCTCTTTCTTGGGATTTTCTCCGGCAGCTTGAACAAGCTCCCGCGTTCCGGCGCCTGGATGGTCTGGGTCCGTAAGATCTTCGGGTTCAGCCTGATCGCCATGGCCATCTATTTCCTGAAGACTCTGTTCCCGACGGCCCTCCTTTACCACCTCTCCCTGGCATTGACCATGTTCGTCGCCGGCCTCTATCTGGCCTGGCTGGAGCCGACCCGGACCCCCGGCAAAGCGTTCCGCGCTGTCCGCACCATCGTCGGAATAGTCTTTTTCGGGGCCGCGCTCCTGGTCGCTTCTTCAGGAGTCCAGGGAAGTCTGGACGAAGCTCTGGCAGCCCAAATGGAAGGGCCCTCCGCGAACGCCATCGCCTGGGAGCCTTACTCGGAAGCGAAGTTGGATGAGGCTGCGGCCGCCGGCCGCCCCGTCTTCATAGACAGCTTCGCCGACTGGTGCATCCCCTGCAAGGAAATGGACAAGCTGACCTTCAGCCGCCCTGAAGTGATCGGCCTCTCCCGGGAGTTCGCGATGTTCAGGGCCGACCTGACCTCGAACAAGGACCCCGGGGTCAGGGAATTCTACAAAAAATTCGGGATCAAGGGGGTTCCCACCCTTATCTTCCTAGGGCCCGACGGCACCGAGATCGAAGAGCTCCGCGGCACCGGCTTCGAGTCCAAGGATGTCTTCCTGGCCAAGATGAAGCGCGCCCTCGGTCTCGGCGGAAGGAGATAGGCATCCCGCTGGGTTTCTTGACTCATCCCACCCTTCGTTGATATAGTCAGAGAGAGACGTCCTGCAAATGACACTCCTACCCTGCTGACAAAGGATAACCGGATGAAGAGAGCGCTTTTCTTTCCCCTCCTCATCGCTTTGGCCTGTCTGGGGTCAATCCCGGCCGGCGCTCAGACGACGGAACCCCTCTTGTCCTGGGATGAGCTCCGGGCGCTCAACAACGAGATCTCGGGCGAGCTGGCCCAAGATTATATCCGGGACATCAGCCGGTTCCATCGCCTCCAGCCCAGCCGCGGCTACACCTTGGCGGCTGAATGGGTGGCGGAGAAGGCAAAGAAACTCGGTTTCTCCGATGTCCGGATCGAGAAGTACCCAGCCGATGGAAAAACCACTTATTTCATGTACGATTCCGTCCCGGCCTGGGATGTTGAATTCGCCGAGCTCTGGATAGTCGAGCCGAAAGAGGAAAAACTGACCAGCTTTGAGGAAATCCCTCTCTCCGTGGCCATCGGAAGCTCAAACTGTGACCAGAAGGGCGATCTCGTCTTCGTCGGCGATGGGACCGCGCCTCAGGACTACGAAAAGGTCGAGGTCAAAGGGAAGGTCGTCCTCGCCACGGGTCCGATCGGTTCCGTGGCCGGCCTGGCCGTCGACCGTTTCGGCGCCCTGGGAGTCGTGACCGTCAACCAGCGCTTCGCCGATGACGAGCCAGACAACATAGGCAGCCTGCGGATCAATACCAACGCCCCCTCCTTCGGCTTCGGATTGTCACACCGGCGGGGCAACGAGCTCAAGGACCGGATCCTGCGCGGTGAAAAGCTCACTGTCCGGGCCAAAGTCAAAGCCGAGACCCATCCCTATTTCTACGAAAATGTCATCGCCACTATCCCGGGGACCGACTTGGCGGCCGAAGAGGTCATCCTCACGGCCCACCTCTGTCACAACAAACCGGGCGCCAATGACAACGCCTCGGGTTCAGCCTGCCTCCTCGAAGTGGGCCGCGCCCTGCGCCGGCTCAGCGACGAGGGCAAGCTCCCAAAACCCAAACGGACGATCCGGTTCCTCTGGGTCCCGGAGATGTCCGGCAGCATCGCTTACGTCGCCCGGCATCCTGAGGTTAGTGGGCAGGCCATCGCCGGCCTCAACCTGGACATGGTCGGGCAGTATCTGAACGATAACAACTCCACGTTCTTTCTCCATCTCACGCCCCACTCCCGCCCCCACTTCATCAACGACCTCCTCATAAACCTCACGGAATTCGTGACCGAAAACAACGTCCAGGCGTTGATGAGCGAACCGGCCTTCGCCGTTCACTCGCTCAGCGGGAGCCGGGATGCCTTCCGGTCCCGGATCATGGGGTACACGGGCGGGAGCGATCAGGTGATCTTCAATGACGGCCTGATCGCGGTCCCTTTTGCCTTTTTCCTTGTCTGGCCCGACCGCTATTACCATACGAGCGGCGACCAGCCCGAGAAGTGCGATCCCACGCAGCTCAAGCGCTCGAGCCTGCTCGCCGCCGCGGCCACGGTTTTCCTCATGGACGACAGCCCGGAAAGAGCCCGCAGGCTGGCCGGAGAGAGCGCCTCCCGCGCCGAAGCGAGGATGGCCGGAGAGCTGAGGCGGGGTTTCGACCTCATCGGCAAGTCCGAGGCGGGCGGAGTTCACGGCGCATACAAAGAGGCCGTGAATTGGCTAAACCGGGCCTTGGAGCATGAGGGTGCCGGACTGGGCAGTCTGAGGAACTACTCCGCCGGGGACAAGAACGTGGACGCCTATATAGGGGAGACGACCGTAAGGTTCAAAGAGGAACAGCCGCTCCGCCTCAAGGACCTGGAGAGGTATTACTCTCTGACCTGCAGGGACCGGAATATCCCTCCCCAGAAGCTCTCCCTAACGGAAGAGGAAAAAAGAGCGGCCCGGATCATTCCGCGGCGGGATGCCGGGCTCAAAGGCCCTGTGGGAAGAGGCTATCTGAGGGAAAAACTCAAAGACAGCGCGGAGAGCTTCAACCTGCCCATATTCCGGCAGAACGGCCTCGTCACCTACGAAATCCTGAATTTTACCGACGGTAAAAACAGCCTGCTGGACATCCGGAACGCAGTGAGCGCGGAGTTCGAGCCGCTGCCGCTTCAATGGGTCGAGGATTACATCCGGCTTCTGGCCAGAGCGGGAATCGTAATCGTGGAAAAATAAAACCCCAGAGGAGGGATAGATCATGAAAAAACAGATTATCATAGGCTTGTCAATTTGCGTTTTTATGGCGCTTTTCCTGAGATCGGGCACCGCCGCGCCGGAAAAAGAGGAATTCATCGCCCGGGTTCTCCAGGGTGGAATGCAGTATTCGGAGACCACGAGAAAGATCAAAATCACTATCGACAGCTACACGACCGAAGAAGAAGTCCTGAATCTCATCGGGACGATGAACGAGCAGGGTTATCAACCCTTTATGGACGCCTTCCGGGCGCTCAACAAGGGGACTTTTTTCCCCATCGGCGGCCGCGGCATCAAGCTCATCCTCCACGGGGCCCACAGTATTCCCACGGAAAAAGGAAGAAAGATCCTCCTTTTCACCACGAGACAGAGCTGGGATGTCAATGCGAACGTGCGCACCGATCCCCGGTTCTCCTACATGGTCATCGAACTCTTAGTCGACAACAAGGGAAAGGGAAACGGCAATATTTATGAACAGGCCAGCATCAAGCTGACTCCGCAGCGGACGTTCGAGATGGACGGATACAACGCGCCGCCCATGCAACTCTGGGACGTCCAACCTTCAAAATAGCCGAGAGCGACTACTGCTTGGTTTTGAGGGGCTTTGCGGAATCCTCGAAGAATCGTTTTTGAAGCTCCAGCGTGACCGTGTCCTTCTTAACTGAGCGGATCATCTCCGCCAGGAGGCCCGCCTCCATGTTGAGGGCCATTTCTCCGAGTTCCTTGTTTCCGTAGCTCCCGTCCCCCCGATAGTGGTTGGGCTGACCGGCATACCACCAGATGCCGGTGTAAGCATGCCGGAGATGGGCGAGTCGCTTCTGGTCTTCACCGCTCTGCTGGCCGGCTCTGTCCACGTGGGCCAGGTCGGGCCGATGGGCCAGCATGACCGAAGTCTCTTCTTCCCCGGCGTGGCCATCTATCGCCGTCTTGCGCATCTTCTTCAAGGCCTCCTCTGCGGCGCTGTCATCCGAGGGATCGAACAGGAAGACGGCATAGTCTTTCTTGGAGGCGAGCTGGGTCTGACAGAAAAAACGCAAAAAATATTCGCTTCCGCCGTGCCCGTTGACTAGGATGATCTTGGTGATCCCGTTGCGGCCGAGTTCATCGCATGTCTCCTGGAGGAGGTCGAGCATCATCCGGGTGCTATAGGCGATCGTGCCCGGCTGGTGCTTGGCCTCAAAGATCTGTCCGACATAATAGGCCGGGTAGATGATCGTGTACTCCTGCTTCGCCGCCCGGAGCGCCACCTCCCGGCAGTCGACGAGGTCGGTGCCCAGGGGGAGATGAGGACCGTGCTTTTCCAGGATGCCGACCGGGATGATGCAGGTCGCCTCTGACTTGGCGACGGCCTGGACAAACTCCGGGGCCGTGAGCTCCTCGTAGAATACCGGCAGGGCGGCCTCCGGCCTGGCCGGTTCCTGAGACAATACGGCCGCTGAGAAGAGAAGGATAGCTGCTGCCACCCCTAGAATTCCCTTGAAAATGTTCATGGCTTTTACCTCCATCGTTATCTTTTTCGCTTATATAGCTGAAGACGGTTTAAGTCAACCAGGTGGGCCCTTCGTCGGCGCCATGCAGCCGGTATCCGGCTTCACGCTCGGACTCAGCGGCCGCGGCGACAATCCCACTCTTCGCTCAAACTTTTGACCTTCGATTGTGGCTTGTGGTCTAAGCGCTCCGGGAGGGACACCATGCACAAAAGAACATCGATTCTGGCTTTCTTGATTGTATTGATCCTCGCCGGATTTCCCGTGAATACGCAGCTTCAGGCCCAGGCCGCAGCCTCTCCGTCGGAACCTGCCTACACCGTCAAGATCGATTTCGATGTCCGGGTCAAGATGCGCGATGGAGTTGAACTCTCGGCCGATCTGTGCCGACCCGATGCCGAGGGAAAATTCCCGGTCATCCTCTCGCGCACCCCCTACACCAAGCCGGGCTCCGTGAAGAACGGCCGCTATTTCGCCGAGCACGGCTATGTTTTTGTGGCCATGGATGTCCGCGGCCGGGGTGATTCGGACGGGAAGTTCGTGCCCTACCGGAATGACGGCCAGGACGGCTATGACGCCGTCGAGTGGTGCGCCGCCCAGCCCTGGTCGACGGGCAAGGTCGGAACAATCGGCGGGTCCTACAACGGCCGGATCCAGTGGCTGACTGCCGTGCTCCAGCCGCCTCACCTGACGACGATGATCGCCATGGTGACGCCGTCCGATACGTACGTCGAATGGCCGACCGGCACCCAATCGCCCGTGATGATCAGCTGGCACCACTTCACCGCGGGCCATGTCTCTCAGAACATGGAGGCCGTGAACTGGCCGAAAATCTATGAGCACCTCCCGCTTTATACGATGGACGAAGCCGTGGGCCGGCCGTCCCGTTACTGGAAGGAGGACCTCGACCATCCCCAGCTCGACGATTATTGGGAGGCCATCCGCTACCAGAACAAGTACGACCGGGTCAAGGTGCCCGTCCTCCATATCTCCGGCTGGTATGACGACGAACAGATCGGGACTCCGCTCAACTTCATCGGGATGACGACCAAGGGTTCGCCGGATGTCCGGAACAAACAAAAGCTGTTGATGGGGCCCTGGCCGCATGCCATCAACTCGACGTCCAAGCTCGCCGAGGTCGAATTCGGGCCGACCGCAACGATCGACCTCAACGGTTATTGGCTTCGTTGGTTCGACTACTGGCTCAAGGACAAGGACACGGGAATCGTGTCCGAGCCTCCCGTTAGGATCTTTGTCATGGGCGAAAACAAGTGGACCGATGAAGCGGACTGGCCCATCGGCCGGACCCTGTGGACTAAGTATTACATCCACAGTCAGGGCCGGGCCAACAGCCTTTTTGGAGACGGCACTCTTTCGAAGACCTTGCCCACCGCCGAGCCTTCCGACTCTTACACCAGCGACCCCGAGCGGCCCGTCCCCTTCATCACCGAACCGTCCTTCGCCCAGATCGGGAGCGCCGAGGATTACCGGCCGGTCGAGCGGCGGGACGACGTCCTCGTCTACACGAGCGAGCCGCTGGCCGAAGACCTGACCGTTTGCGGACCGATCAAAGCGGAGCTCTATGCTTCCTCGTCGGCCAGAGACACAGACTTCATGGGCCTGCTGGTCGACGTCTGGCCGGAGGGCTATGCCCAGCGGCTGATCGACGGCATGGTCCGGGCCCGCTATCGGGAGGGGATGGACAAAGCGTCGCTGATCGAGCCGGGGAAGGTCTACGCTTACACCCTTGATCTCTGGAACACCTGTCAGACCTTCAAGAAGGGACACCGTATCCGGATCCAGATCGCGTCATCGGCCTTTCCCAAGTACGACCGGAACGCCCAGACAGGAGACAACCTGGCCAGGGCGACAACGCTCCAAAAGGCCGAACTGAGGATCTACCACGACAAAAACCGTCCTTCCCATATCATTCTTCCGGTCGTCCCCAAGAAATAGAGGTCTGTTGACAGGGCCGGACTTCTGAAGATATATTCGGCAGGGACGAAGGAGAGGTTTGGCGGAAAGGAGAGACAAATGAAGCCTAAGTATGACAGATTAGAAATTCCTATCGGTTGCGCCGCGCATGGTATAAGCCGGCGCCGGTTTCTAACGGGGTGCGCCGCCTGCGCCGGGGCGGCCGGGCTTATGGCAGCGCCGAAGTGGCTTCGCGCCGCCGGCGGCAAGGGCCCCAAGATCCGCATCATCTACGCTCTTCACGGCCCCAAGCAGGAGGTCCCCGACTGGCCCAACAAGGGTTTCGATTTCGTGCCTGTTATGGAACGGACGAATGTCGCTCTGGCCAACCGCTTCAAGGATTATGCCTTCCTCCCGGCATTGGCGGCCGGTGAAGAACAGGCCAAGAAGATCTTGGAGGAAGATAAGAACAGAGATATCGACGGCTACATTGTCTACCAGATGAACTGCTGGAACCGCGTCGCCCAGACGATGGTGGCTTCGGGCAAGCCTGTGCTCTATGCCGATTTCCAATACGCAGGGAGCGGCGGGTTTTTGGTCTACACCGCAGGTTTCATGCGCGAAGGACGTTCCAACCTGGGATTCGTCGCCTCTTCCAAACAGGACGACCTTTTCGGCGCGGTCCAGTGCTTCGAGGAAGCCAAGGCGGCCGGCCCGTCTTTCGATTTCGCTGCCGCAACTTCTAAAGCGCGCCGGTCGCAAACTCCCCGTCCAGGGGACCTTGCCTGTTTCCCGGACAAGCTCAAGACCCTTCCTGTTGAAGAAACCATCCGCCGGATGAAGGCCGCGAAGATTATCGCCGTCCGGGGGCCCGAAGCCGATCCCGAGACCACTATGATGGGGATCCCGGTGGTCTATATCCCGTTTTCCGAGCTCAACGCAGCCTGGGCGGCGGCCGACAAGGATGAAGCCCGGGCCATCGCCGAGCGCTGGCTGAAGACCGCTTCCCTGGTCGAAGGCGTCTCCCAAGACGAGCTCGTCAACTCGGCGGCCATGTACCTGGGCCAGAAGGCCGTGTTAAAGAAGCATGGCGCAAACGCCATCACGATCAACTGCCTGGGCGGTTTCTACGGGGGGCATATCCACGCTTATCCCTGCCTCGGATTCCACGAACTGCTCAACGAGGGCCTGATCGGCGCCTGCGAGTGCGACGTCCCGTCAACCGGGGCCATGGTCGCCCTGACAACCCTGAGTCAAGGCCGGCCCGGATATATCTCCGACCCTGTCATCGACACCGCCAAACGCCAGATCATCTACGCCCACTGTGTGGCCTCGAACAGAGCTTTCGGGCCGAAAGGCGAAGCCAATCCCTTCGAGATCCTCACCCATTCCGAGGACCGCCAGGGCGCTTCGGTCCGGTCGGCTCTTCCCGCGGGCTATCTGACGACAACGGTCGAGATCTCCGACCCGCGGAAGGAGATCATCCTTCATCAGGCCAAAGCGGTGGGCAATGACCCGGACGACCGGGCCTGCCGGACCAAGCTGGCCGCCGAACCCCTGGGTGACATCGAGAAGCTGTTCACGATGTGGGATAAATGGGGCTGGCACCGGGTGACCTTCTACGGCGACCTCAAAAAGCCCGTTTACGACCTGGCGGCGGCTCTCGGCTGGACCGTGGTCGAAGAAGCTTGAAGATTTCGGGCTCTCCAGATCGGCCGTTCTGATCGCGCCCGGGGGCGATCAACCTGTTATCATGCGGGCGGCGGAGGCGAGGAGGACCATCCCTTTCTCCACGGCCGCAGCAAAGAGGAAGTACTTCCCCATGAACCCGGCTGTCGGCGGTATCCCGGTGAGAGAGAGCAGAAGGACAAGTATGCAGCCGGCCGCAAGCGGCGACCTGGCCGCCAGGCCGCGCAGGCCGAAGAGCTTCAGCTTGTCGTGGACGACGGCCCAGGGGAAGAGAAAGAAAGTCTCCACCGCGAAGACGATGAAGACGAGGGTCAAGAGGTAGAACCGGATCGAATAGGATTCGTGGGCCGTGGGTGTCGCCGGCTCGACGCCGCATTCATAGGGCAGACGCTTGCCTCCGGTATCGTTCCGCAAACAACGCGCTCCCCGGTCCCCATTCTTTTTCTTGACTTCGAGCAGAAAGCAAATATATCCTCTTGGGAAAGGGATCAACATGAAACATCACAAAATGCGGCGTCTCGGCGCGGCGCTGGCCCTGATGGCGGCGCTGGCGGGAGGAGTCTTTGCCCAGCAGTCTGCAGCTCTCTCCGATGAGCAGGTTAAGGAGCGGCTCGGCTTCCTGGAAAACGCCTTGGTATCGGCCCAGCCGCGGGCCAAGCTCTGGTGGTACGGCTGGATCGCCGGCTTTTCGGCCGCCGCCGCCGTCCAGTGGGGCTTAGCCGCGGCTAACTGGGACAAGACGGGGGAAGATAAAGACTTCGCCGAAGACATGCTTGTGGGCGGGGCCACGTGCGCGCTTGGTTCGGCCGGGCAGCTGATCTTCCCATTTGTTCCGGCTTACGGGCCGAATGCGTTGCCGGCCATGTCGGAGGGAACGCCGGAGGAACGCCAAGCCAAACTCGTCAAAGCCGAGGAACTCCTGCGGCAATGCGCCAAGAAAGAGAAAGAGGGCCGCGGTTGGCTGACCCACGGCCTCAACCTCGGCGTCAACGCAGCCGCCGGTCTTGTCACCGTGCTGGCCTTTGACCGGCCCTGGTCCGAAGGGCTCCTGACTTTCGCCATCAGCGAGGGCGTATCTCTCCTCAATATCTTCTCCCAACCAACCCGGGCCCGGCGGGACTTGAATAACTACGAAATCAAGTTTCTGGGAAAGCCGGGGAGCTACCGGGGAGGGACGGCCGGACCGACCTGGTACTTCAGCGTTCACCCCGGCGGAATCAGCTTCAGAATGCAGTTCTGACCGGCAGCCGAGGAGGACAATTTGAAAGAACAAACCCCTTTCCGGGCCTACGGATACCGCTGGATAGTCCTGGCGTCCTTTGCGTTCATGGGGGTCATGAACCAGGTGCTCTGGATAACCTTCGCCCCGATCACCAGCACGGCGGCGGCCTTTTATCACGTCTCCGACCTGATGATCGGCCTGCTGTCGATGGTCTTTATGGTCGTCTTCATCATCATCTTCCTGCCGTCCGCGTATGTCATTGACACCCGGGGCTTCCGGGCGGCCGTGGGGACCGGCGCGGTGTTGACCGCCATCTTCGGCCTGACAAGAGGATTGTTCGCCACTAACTTCACTATGGTGCTTGTCTCCCAGGTCGGGATCGCCGCCGGCCAGCCCTTCATCATCGGCGCCATCACCAAGGTGGCCGCCCGCTGGTTCCCGGTCGAGGAAAGGGCCACGGCTTCCGGCTTCGGAACGCTGGCCCTTTATCTCGGGCCTCTTCTGGCCATGTTTCTTACGCCCCATCTCGTCCTGCGCGTCGGAATCCCGAAGACGTTGCTTATTTATGGCGTCGCTTCAGCCGCGGCGGCCATTATCTTTTTGTTGGCCGCCCGCGAGCACCCGCCCACGCCGGCCGGGCCGGATGAACGCGTTCTGATGTTCGACGGCCTCCGTTCCATGCTCAGGCAGCGCCATTTTTTATTCCTGATGATCGTCTTTTTCATCGGGCTCGGCATGTTCAACGCCATTTCCACCTGGATTGAAGACATCATCCGTCCCCGCGGCTTCACCATCTCCCAGGCCGGCCGGCTGGGCGGATTGATGCTCGGCGGCGGCATTGTCGGGGCGGTCGTCGTTTCGCTTCTCGCCGATCGCTATCGGCGCCGCAAGCCGTTTATCCTTCTGGCCCTCATTGGGCTCATCCCCGGCCTCGTCGGAATGACCTACGGCACCGCCTCCTGGTTGTTGCTTATGTCAGGCTTCACGTTTGGCTTCTTCCTTCTGAGCGCGGGGCCGGTCGGCTTCCAGTACGCCGCCGAGATCACCCACCCGGCCCCTGAAGGGACATCGAACACTTTGCTCCTGGTGATGGGCCAGGTCTCGGGGATCATCTTCATCCTGGGCATGGATGCGCTGAGGATACGCCCCTCCGGCGCGATGACGACCTCGCTCCTCATCTTGATAGTCCTCAGCTTGGCCAATATTATTCTGGCGGTCACGCTCCCCGAATCGCCGATCCATGCAAAATACAGTCCTAAAGACGAGATGGGGCAGCGCTGATCTCAAACGGAAAGCCATCCCGTAATCAGTCCTCAAAGCCGCGCATGGCTTTGAGGAGCTCCGCCTGGATGCCCGGTTCGAAGGCCGCGTGCCCGGCGTCGGGGACGATGTAAAGCGTCGATTTGGGCAATGACCGGTGCAGTTCATAAGCCGCGGCCGGCGGACAGATCATGTCATAGCGGCCATTGATGATGACCACCGGGATAGCGGCCAGCCGGCCGGCATTTTTCAGAAGCTGGCCCTCCGCCAGGAAACAGCCGTTGGCCATGTAGTAGTTTTCCATGAGGGCGATGGCGTAAGGATTGTGTCCGCGCAGGAAAGCCTCGATCATTTCCTCCGATTTTTTCAGAAGGGCGATCCCGCCCTCATACCTGAACCAGATCCTGGCGTAACGGTCGCGGACGGCCGGGTCATCGGACATCAGCTTGGCCAGCAGTTGGGCCGGATAATCGTTCCTGTCCGGATGGTCGAGTGAAGCGGCCAATTCCCGATAAACCTCCGGGAAGAATTTGGCCGCTCCGCCGTGATAATAATGGTCGATCTCCGCCCGGGTGGCCGTGAAAACTCCGCGCAGGACGATTCCGGCGACGTTCTGCGGATACGTCTCGGCATAGGCCAGCGCCAGCGTTGTGCCCCACGATCCGCCGAACAGGATGACCCGGTCCAGTCGCAGGTGCTTCCGCAACTTCTCGATATCTTCCACTAAATTCTCGGTGGTGTTTTCCCGGATCTCTCCATAGGGCTTGCTTTGACTAGATCCGCGCTGGTCATGCAGGACGATGTTAAATTTCTGGGGATTAAAATACCGGAAATCATGGGCCGAACACCCCCCGCCCGGTCCGCCGTGCAGGTACATGACAGGCTTGCCCTTAGGATTGCCGCCCACTTGGTAATAGACCTCATGGAGTGACGAGACCTTGAGATATCCAGTTTGGTAGGGTTTGATTTCAGGCCAGAGCGCCCCCGCTTCCTGGCCGGCAAAAGCACCGACCGGCCAAAGCAAAAGAAAACCCAGGAAGAAATACTTGTTTTTAATCATCTAGGCTCTCAGTTTATGGCGTACTTGATCATTACCTTCAGAGCGCCGTAGCTCACCGTTTCACAGAGGCCGCTCACCAAGCGCGTTGTGGCCGAATCCGGACTGAGCAGGGCCTCCCGGATCAGGAACGCATCGTAGTCCAAATCTTGGGCGCCATGATAAGTGGCCAGCACGCAGGCGTCGGGGCTGAGTCCGCACAGAAAAAGGACGTTGCATCCCTTCTCTTTCAGCAGTTTCTCCAGCCCCGTTTTATTGAAGGCATTGGAATAGGTTTTGATGATCATCGGATCAGCGGGTCTGATGAGCACCGTTTGCGGAAATTCGAAGGCCTCGCTGCCCGGTTTGGGCCCGGCCGTGGGATGGGAATGATAGATGCGGATGACCGGAAATCCCTTGTCATGAAACCGGCGGATGGCGCCGTTGATGTAGTCCAAGGCCGTCTTTTTATCCTGCTCGGACATGCCCGGAAGGAATTCGTTCTGTATGTCGATCACCAGCAAAGCCGGTTTAAACTTCTCCGTTTTTACCGTCTCCTGCCCGACGGGGCTCGCCAACGCGGACAAGACGAACATCACAAAAATAAGGACGGCGCATGTTGCTTTCATTAAAGCTCCTCGACTAATCCCCAGCAAATCTAAATTCCCAGAGATAACTAGTCGAGTAGATCATCCATTGCTGGATTTCACTCTCACAGAACCGGACGAGCGGCGTTACCGCATCCGGCTCTTCCGAGCAGGTAACCCGGATTGACACTCAGCCAACCTTCGGGATGCGTGATCTTCGGACGGGGCAGAACAAAGACTTCGGCCAGGAGACGCTTAAGCCGGGGCCATTTAACTTTTTGGCCGCGTCGCGACAAGGATTGCGCCCAGCTCAGCCAGACCCGACAAAAAAAGTTCCGGAGCGCTTTGAAGTTTCCCCGTATCCCATAGTAATTGTAGTGCCCTATGAGTTTCCGGCTCAACTCCTCAAACTGCTCCCGCACGGGGCGATGGCGGTGCGTTCGGCACCATTGGTGGACGGCCTTGAGGCTTCGATGGAGCCGTTTGCGGGCGGTTTTCCGTTTCACCAGATACCGTCCCTGACCGTCTCGTCCGGCGATGTGGGTAAATCCCAGGAAGTCGAACGTGTTGCCTCCCTGCCGTCCAAACCGGATCAGGCGCGTTTTCTCCCGGTTGAGGCTCAGTCCGTAGCTTTTCAGCCTCCGGTCCAGTTCCTCCAACATCCGGCGGGCGTCGTCTTCATTCTCGAAGGCCAAAACTAGGTCATCCGCGTAGCGAACGATGTACACTTCCCCTTTGGCTTCGGCTTTCCTCCACTCGTGCACGAATGTGTCGACCACCTCGTGCAGGAAGATGTTGGCCAGAAGCGGGGAGATTACTCCTCCTTGCGGCGTTCCGCTTCGGGGGTATGTCCTCTGTCCGTCTTCTTCGACCACTCCGGCCTTCAGCCACTTCACAATCAAACTCAACAGTCGTCCGTCAGTCACGCGACGCCGAACCACGGACATCAGGTGTTTGTGGTCAATCGTGTCGAAAAACCGGCTGATATCCGCGTCCAGCACCCAGTTCACCCGACCCTTCTGCAAAACCGTCTGCAGCGCCTGCAACGCCTGATGAGCGTTCCGATTCGGCCGGTAGCCATAGCTGAACCCGTAGAAGTCCGCTTCATAGATGCTATTCAGGATGGCCACGACCGTCCCTTGCACGATCTTATCTTCCACGGTGGGCAATCCAAGCGGCCGTCGTCCTCCGTCCGGTTTCTCGATCCAGCGTCTCAGAACCGGGTTGGCCCGGTAACGGCCCGTCTTCATGCACGCCTGCAGCTCGCTCAGGTTTTGTTCCAGGTCCCGGCCATACTCCTCCTTCGTCACCCCGTCAACTCCCGGGGCCGCGGCCGCGTCAAGCTCATGAAACGCTTCCCTCAGCCGCTCGACCGTCAGAAGATGGGCCAAGCTGGTGAACGTCACCTTCGGTTTGCGTCGTGCCACCTCCTCCACCCGAAGAAGTTCCGGGGAGAGGTTCGTCCGCCTCGGAGTGCGGTTCCTCTGTCCCTTCTCCAGGTTCCCGGCTCGGCTCTCCCCTTCGCTCCCCCCGCTCGGCCATCCTTCGCGGGCTTCCTCGCTACTATGAGAGAGTCCGAATCCCACCGGCCTTTCACACCCCGACGCTCCGGTCTTCCCTCGCGTCCCGGCGCCCGCATCCCTGCGGTTGCCGATGGGCTTCTCCTGTTCCGTCCGTTCCCTTGGGTTCTCGATGTGAGCCCTTGCCCCCGGAAGGTCCAGCCGGCTAGGCGGTTTGCTCGGCCGATTTTGCCTGCGAGTCCAGGCGTGACCCTCGGCACCTTCGACGAAATAGATTTCGGGGTTTACCTTCACACCTCGTTTCCCTTCCTGTCTACGCTTCATACCTGTCGTTACCGACACGCACGCAAGACTCGGTCACCGCTCCCATGCCGTTGGGTTGGCGGGTCGGTTTGCCCTCCGACTTGGGCTCCGGACAGCTTGTCAGGACGCACGCCTGATTTATTCACAAACAATGCAAAAACTATTCCCCCGCCCCCTGGCGGGAGGGGATAGAGGGGAGGGGGTATCTTTTGACAATCACCCTCTCCCCAACCCTCTCCCGTCCAGGGAGAGGGGATTTTTTATTCTTCATTTCATGAATAATCCAGGCGAGGTCAGTTTAACAACAAAAAAACCGCTGTTCAAGGGCGTATCATTGGAAGGAAGATTCCCGCGCTCCTCGGCTCTCCTTGACGTCGTTCGCCGTCTTGGGCTATGCTTTTTGCCGATGGTTGGCTGGTTTGATAGAGACAAAGATGCGGCCGCAACCGGGCCGCCGAAAATCAGAGTCTTATTGATTAAAAACAAGGAGTGTCAACATGAAAAAAAG
>Ga0315277_10002137_pt1 | contig 27765 bp, 17 predicted proteins | sample YL17G05_15_MG_FD_203695 | JGI IMG/M metagenome (GOLD analysis project Ga0315277, IMG submission 203695) | Sediment microbial communities from Yellowstone Lake, YNP, Wyoming, USA - YL17G05_15 | ecosystem: Environmental > Aquatic > Freshwater > Lake > Sediment | place: USA: Wyoming | collected... | reverse complement strand
TGTCCCTGTGGTAATATCTTGTCCGAGCCGGCTACTCAACGATCCGGCAATCTAACGACATTGTGGAGGCGATTTTCATGAACACAGTAGGGCGTGTTTTCGTCGCGGCGGCATTGCTGCTGTGCGTTGCGGCATCATTTCCGACAGGAGCTTCGGCGCAGAAGGCGGCCAAGCCCGTCGTCATCATTGAGACCAGCATGGGTGACATTACAGTCGAACTCGATCCCAACAAGGCACCGAAGAGCGTGGAAAACTTCCTCGCCTATGTGAAGTCGGGATATTACAGGGGCACCATATTCCACCGAGTCATTAAAGGTTTCATGATTCAAGGCGGCGGAATAACCGCCGAAATGAATCGTAAGGAGGGACTCCGGCCGCCTATTACCAACGAAGCGACGAACGGCTTGAGAAACCAGCGCGGCACCATTGCAATGGCGCGCACAGGGGAGATCAACAGCGCCACATCGCAGTTCTTCATTAATACCGCGGACAATGTCAGCCTCGATCACAGCGGCACAGCGGCGGATAAATTCGGTTACGCCGTATTCGGCAAGGTTACCTCGGGCATCAGTGTCGTCGACAAGATTGAGAACCTGACCACTGGGAACAAGGGTCCGTTTCAGAACGTGCCTTTAATCACTGTCACGATCAAAGATGTTCGGCTGAAGAGTTAATCTCAAAGGCCAGTCGCTGAGAAAACGGGGTTTTTTCTGTGTTCTCTGCGGTTTCTATTTCGTTCCGAGGAGTGTTACGGTGCCAGCTCCGCTGGGAACATGCGGGGTACTTGCCCCTGTGTTCACTCCCGTTGCATCCTGCTATCGGACAGCCAACAGCTCCACGTCGAATACAAGCATACCCGCCGGCGCTCCGGGCTGGCCATCATAGGCAAGCTTTTGGGGGATCCAAAGGCGGCGTTTCTCCCCAGCCACCATCTGACCGACTCCCTCGGTCCATCCCGGTATGACTTCGTCGAGGCGGAAAGAAACCGGCTTGCCGTCATTCAGAGAGGTGTCGAACATTTTTCCGTCGGTTGTCCAACCTGTGTAGTGAACCGTCACCGTGTCGTGCGGACCAGGTCTGCGAGTTCCGGTTCCCCTCTTTAAGACCCGCGAAAAAAGCCCGGTGGGCGTCCCATGGGCATCGGGCGGCGGGCTGGAAACATCAGGGGGAGGCGAAATGATCCCTTTCCGGGATTGCTGTGAGCAGGACGCTACCGCCAACACCAGCGCAACGATCGGGAGCAACTTGTAGAAGAGCCTCATGACGTTCCTCCGGCGAAGGGCTTCCTTGCAGAGTCGCAATTTCTGCCCCGGAGTTTCAGTATACACCGGCTGGAAGCTCAACTCCTTGCGCGTTCTGAAAGACGGGTGCGATCAAAACTGCGAGTCAATCTCCAAAATGCAAACCGCAAAGGCCTCAAAGACCTCGAAGAATCTACCTCAAATTCTTTGCGGTCTTCGAGGCCTTCGTGGTTTGATTTTCGAGGCAAACCATTCGGAAGCAGATTCCTGACTAAGCTGAGTTGACTCCCACTCATAATTGCACCCCTGAAAGACCTTGCTGCTCCCCCTTATTGCCGATATAGTAGCCGCGTTTTTCGCTCATTGAGGGATGGAGGTCCCAGGCTTGGTGTGTGGGACTCGCTGTCTGAAGAATCGCTCCCCAGCTTATCGAAGGTGCTATGCAACTGCATTGGATTGACATCGGCATTATCATCCTTTACCTGATCGCCACAATCTTCGTCGGTTTCTGGGTGTCGAAGAGAGCGTCAAGGGACATCAAGTCCTATTTCCTCGGCGGAAACACATTGCCCTGGTACATGCTGGGTGTTTCCAATGCCTCGGGCATGTTCGATATTGCGGGAACCATGTGGCTGGTTTACGTCTGCGCTGCCTACGGCGTTAAGAGCATGTGGCTGCCTTGGCTGTGGCCCGTGTTCAATCAGATCTTCCTCATGGTGTACATGTCGATCTGGCTGCGCCGGTCCAACGTCATGACGGGGGCAGAGTGGATTCAGACTCGATTCGGCAAGGGCCGAGGCGCCACCCTGTCGCATATCATCGTTGTGGTCTTCGCGCTGGTCAGCGTAATAGGGTTTCTCGCGTACGGCGCCAAGGGAATCGGCAAATTCGCTGCGGTATTTCTCCCGTGGAATCTATCACCTGACACCTACGCTTTGATCTTGATGGGAATCACGACATTTTACGTAGTCAAAGGCGGTATGTTCAGCGTCGTCTTCACCGAGGTCATTCAGTTCTGTATCCTCTCCATTGCCTCACTCTGCATCGGGGTCATTGCCGCCATGAAAGTGGCCCCGGAAATGCTCGATCGCGTCGTGCCATCCGGCTGGCGGGATGTGTTTTTCGGCTGGCACCTGAACCTCAACTGGAGCCATTCGATTCCTGCGATCAACGACAAGATCGTCTCGGACGGATATACGCTGTTCGGCCTTTTCTTCATGATGATGGTCTTCAAGGGAATACTTGTAAGCATGGCCGGGCCCGCGCCAAACTACGACATGCAGCGCGTCCTCTCGACGCGCAGCCCACGGGAAGCCGCGCTAATGAGCTCTACGGTGAACGTCGTTTTGTTCTTCCCCCGCTACATGATGATTACCGGCCTGACGATCCTGGCACTGGCGTTCTACGGACCGGATCTTGCGGCCATGGGCACCAACCTGGACCTGGAGCGAGTGTTGCCTCTCTCGTTGGTGAGGTTTGTTCCGGTCGGCATCCTGGGCCTTCTTATGGCGGGCTTGCTGGCGGCCTTCATGTCGAATTTCGCGGCCACCGTCAACGCGGCGCCGGCCTACATCGTCAACGACATCTACAAGCGGTATATCAATCCCAACGCCCCCGCCAAGCGCTATGTGAGGCTAAGCTATCTGGCTTCTTTCGGGGTTGTGGTTGTCGGACTGACCTTCGGCTACTTCACGCAGTCCATTAACTCGAGCATGCAATGGATTGTGTCGGGTCTTTGGGGCGGATATACAACATCCAACGTCCTCAAGTGGTACTGGTGGCGGTTCAATAGCTACGGTTACTTCTGGGGCATGGTTACCGGAATCGGAAGCTCACTGGTGTTGCCGCTCCTGCTCCCAAACGTCCATCCGATCAATACCTTCCCGATGATCCTGGCGATTTCGCTGGTGTGTTGCCTTATTGCGACCTACATGACCAAGCCCGAAGACGATGAAGTCTTGAAGGAATTCTACCGGCGGGTTCGCCCGTGGGGGTTCTGGGGCCCGATCTTTGAGAAAGTCGTGAAGGAAGACCCGACGTTCTGCAGAAACAAGGACTTCAAACGCGACATGTTCAACATCCTGGTGGGCACAGTTTGGCAGTGTTCTTTCGTCCTGCTCGCAATGTACCTGGTGACGCGAAGCTTCCGCAACGCCCTCATCACCCTTGCGTTGGCGGCCGTCACTTCGCTCATCCTGAAGAAGAACTGGTACGATCACTTGCCTAAGCCGGAGGCGACGCCTGCGCCGGAGATTCAACAGGTCACAGTCGATGCGGCCGCTCGTTGATGAGATGGAGAGAAAACCCTGATCCGCAGATGGCGCAGATTGACGCAGACGAACAATTGGCGTCTGCGCAGATCTGCGTAAACCTGCGGATCACGCTTTTCTTCGCGCTTTCTGTTAGCAGCCGAAACAATCTGCTGATTAGATTACAGAGGATGAATAGCCATGCGGTTTGGATACTTTGACGATGCGAACCGGGAGTATGTTATCACCACGCCCAGGACTCCCCTGCCATGGATCAACTACCTGGGGATGGAGGATTTCTTCTCCCTGATTTCGCAAACAGCAGGGGGCTATTGCTTCTATAAGGATGCGCGCTTCCGCCGGATTCTGCGCTATCGCTACAACAATATCCCGCTCGACAGCAACGGGCGGTATTTCTACATTCGCGACGGCTGCGACTTGTGGTCTCCAGGCTGGAGCCCGGTGCAGGCTGAACTCGAGGAATACCTGTGCCGGCACGGGCTGGGATATACCGAGATCTCCGGCAAACGCAACGGGGTGAAGGCAACCTGCCTCTTCCTGGTGCCGCGCGGAGAGACTGCCGAGATCCATCAAGTCACACTGTCCAACACAACATCAAAACCGAAAAGCCTGGATCTGTTCTCGTTCGTCGAATGGTGCCTCTGGAACGCAATGGACGACATGACCAACTTCCAGCGCAACTTCAGCACGGGTCAGGTCGAAGTGGAGGGTACCGCCCTATACCACAAGACCGAGTACCGCGAGCGCCGCAACCATTACGCGTTCTATTCCGTGAACGCTCCCCTCGCGGGGTTCGATACCGACCGCGAGAGCTTCCTGGGCGCTTACCAAGGCCTGCACGCTCCGCAGGTGGTTCGCGAAGGCAAGTCACGCAATTCGTTGGCCAGCGGATGGGCCCCGATCGCCTCCCATCACCTCAAGATCGAGCTCGCACCGGATGAGTCTAGAACGCTGATCTTCGTCCTGGGCTATGTCGAGAATCCGCAGGACAGGAAATGGGCGGCCAAAGATGTGATCAACAAGGAACCAGCCAAGGCCTTGATGGCCCGCTTCTCCACCCGGGAGCAAGTAGCAGATGCCATGAAGGCGCTGCGAGAGTCGTGGGATGAGCTTCTCTCGCATTATGTGCTGGATCACCCCGACGCACGGCTCGAGCGTATGGTGAACATCTGGAATCCGTACCAGTGCATGGCTACGTTCAACCTTTCGCGCAGCGCGTCTTTCTACGAGTCCGGTATCGGACGCGGGCTCGGGTTCAGGGATTCCAACCAGGATCTTTTGGGCTTTGTTCACCAGATCCCGGCGCGGGCCAGGGAGCGCCTTCTGGATCTGGCATCGACGCTGCTCAACGACGGCGGCGCCTACCACCAGTATCAGCCGCTCACCAAGAAGGGAAACAACGAGATCGGGAGCGGCTTCAACGATGATCCCTTGTGGCTGATCCTGGCCACAGCCGCCTATCTGAAGGAGACCGGCGACTGGACGATTCTGGATGAGGTCGTTACTTATAACTGCGAGCCGGACGCGGCCGGGACCATGTTGGAGCACCTGCAGCGCGCCTTCGACCACGTCGTCAACAATCGCGGCGCGCATGGCCTGCCCCTCATCGGCCAGGCCGACTGGAATGACTGTCTCAACCTGAATTGCTTCTCGACCACTCCCGACGAGTCCTTCCAGTGCACGAAGGGCACAACCGTCAGCCGCGCGGAGTCGGTTCTGATCGGAGCCATGTTCCTTTTCATTGGACCCGAATATGTGGAAATATGCCGCCGTCGTGGTCTGGAGGCCGAGGTCCGGCGGGCCGAACAGTGTCTTCGGGAAATGCGGCAGACCATGGAGAAGCACGGATGGGACGGCGAATGGTTCCTCCGCGCCTATGATCACTTCGGGACCAAGATTGGAAGCAATAAAAATCCCGAAGGCAAAATCTTCATCGAAACGCAGGGATTCGGCGTAATGGCGCAGCTCGGCCTCGAGGATGGCCGGGCCAAGAAGGCGCTCGACTCCGTCAAAGAGCTCCTGGACACGCCGTATGGCGTCGTGCTTCAGCAACCGGCCTATAGCGAATACCACGTGGAGTTGGGAGAAATCACCTCGTATCCCCCGGGCTACAAGGAGAACGCCGGTATCTTTTGCCACAACAACCCGTGGATCATGATCGCGGAAACCGTGATCGGACGCGGCGGCCGCGCATTCGAGTATTACAGCAAGATCGCCCCCGCTTATGTCGAGGAGATCAGCGAGATTCACCGAACCGAGCCTTATTGCTACTCACAGATGGTAGCTGGACGCGATGCTGTGCGGCACGGCGAAGCGAAAAACTCCTGGCTGACCGGCACCGCGTCCTGGAACTACCTGGCCGCTACGCAGTACATCCTGGGCGTAAGGGCGGAGCACGATGGTCTGGTTGTCGATCCGTGTATCCCGGCCGACTGGCAGGGTTTCAAGATCTCCAGAATCTATAGAGGAGAGACCTTCGACATCGAGGTGCGGAACCCGAACGGCGTCATGAAAGGCGTGCGCCGCGTCGAAATGGACGGCGCCGAAGTCCCTGACCGCCTGCTCCGGCCGGCCGGCGATGGGCGGAGCCACAAAGTAGTCGTGGAAATGGGTAGAGCCGTTCTCTGAGGTCTTCGCACCTTGTTTTGAGAGCAAACCGCGAAGACCTCTCAGAGACTTTAAAGAAAATCAAGTGAGGCTTTCTACAAGCTTCGCCAAGGACTGACAGCGGAAGACCTCGCCCAGACGGTGATGGTCTCGGAGCACCGGATAGAACTTACGAAGCGCATTCTCGCCGGGGATGCGAATGAGAGTGTCCCACAACTCGGCCAAGTGGGAATCAGACGCATCAACCTTGTGTTCGATGAACTCCTTGATGAACGGCTCGTCCGGGGTCGGCTACGCAGCCGGAGTTTCTGCCGAGGAGATGGTCTCGATAGCGCGGCGGCTCGGCAGAAAGCGCAACTTTTTCAAGGCGATGGACTTCACGATCACCAAACCCGGCTTTCTAGCAGGCAATAGAATTATCGAGATCTTTTCGCCCCTGCTAGGAGATAAGGAGACCTTTGAAGATCTCGTAATGCCCTGCAAGACCATCGCCACCGACATTGAGAGTGGCGAGCGTGTCGCCATCGGCACCGGCCGGCTGGATCACGCTTTCCGCGCCAGCTCTGCCGTGCCCATGGTCCTTTCGCCCCACAAGTGGGGTGGAAGAGCCCTCGTTGACGGTGGCGTCAGCGACCCGGTGCCGGCTGAGATTGTGACGCAGATGGGCGCCGACCTGTGTATCGCCGTCAACGTGGTGCCACCTCTAAAGCGTGGGATAGAGACCGTCATGTCCCGCGCTTACAGGCAGCTAAATCGCTTAAACCCCCTCTCATACCTGGGAGACAGCCAAGAGCTCCCCAATCTGTTCGACATCGTGATGAACTCGATGCAGATATTCCAATACGAGCTGGGGAACTTCAAAGCGATATCCGCGGATGTGCTCATCAACCCGGATCTAACGGACTTCACGTGGATCGAGTATTACCGGGCCGAGGAACTAATCCAGCGGGGCATTGAGGCAGCCGAGAAAGCAATGCCGGCCATTCGCAAAGCCATCGATGAGAGGCTTGCCCCCGCGCGCAAGCAAACGGAGGTTGAAGTAGAAGCCACCGCATAAAACTCTGCAGCGAATTACACGAGTTTCACGAAGTGTTTATATCTTTAGTTTCTTGAAATTCGTACTACTATGGGCAAAATCCTTTGCCTGCGGCAAAGGATTCTTGCCGGCAGTAAGAACTGACTCACGTGACAAGTCGGCAGCAGGCAGTAGGCAGTAAAAATCTCACTTGGAGATGGATGTACCAACTAAAGACTGCCCGCTGCCTACTGCCTGCTTGAGACTAAAGTCGGGAGTCTCTCGAGACTGGATTGAATGCCACCGTTTCGGCTGTGGCCGCCGGGCGGCGCCAGGTTTCCGTGGCATTGCTTGTCAAGTGAGAGGCTTGAAATGGAACTCATACACGTTGCACTGGTCAAGCCGGAGATCCATCCAAACACCGGCAACATCGCGCGCCTGTGCGCGGCAAATGGTCTGCCGCTCTACCTGGTGGGGACTCCGGGATTCCGCATCGACGATCGATCGGTGCGCCGTGCCGGCCTCGATTACTGGCCATATGTCGATCTGCGGCGGACGAAAAGCCTCGACGAATTGAGATCTCTGCTCCCGCAATCCCGCTTTTTCTACTTCAGTGCTCGCGCGGACCGTCCTTATACAGATGTGAAATATCAGGCCGGTGATTGCCTCCTCTTCGGCCCTGAGTCCCGCGGTCTGCCTGAGCCGTTGCTCCGCTCCAATTGGAAACACGTGCTTAAGATCCCCATGCTCTCACCGAATGTCCGCAGCCTCAATCTCGCTACTGCGGTTTCCATCGCGGTCTACGAAGCCCTTCGCCAGCTCCAGCCGTGAAGAAGGGGACATTCCGATTTTCCAGTTGGGAGAGGATCCCGTGAGCTTCAACATACGCTCCATACTGCTCATTCTCGTTCTGAGCATTGTATTCGTGAGTCACGCACCAGTGCTGGCATAGGATTCCCCCAGACACCACTCTACCTGATCACTTATGATCATGGCGGGTTGATCCTTTGGGGCATGGACCACTTTGCTGAGCGCCTGCGCGATGCCACCTCGTGGATAGACCGATACCCCGGCTTCAAGATCGGACTGGATAAAGAAGCCCACGTTTATGATTACATCGCCGTTGGAATGCCGCCGAGGCAGTGTGCAGCTGGACGAAATCAATCTAAATGGGAAGCGAGAAGGGTTCGCCAGCCAATCCGCTAATTTTTCAGCCCTGGCAGATTCGCACCTTCCGCTTCGACGCAACACGTTAGTCGCCCTCAACGAACACTACAAAAACCCAGGGAACAGGGAGAATCCGCTCTTCTCCGTGCCGCCATCGCCTTTAGAACCCCCCCGGTGAGAGCGTAATTTGCGCCGTGCCGGTGATGCTGGTGGCTACGGTGTCTGTGACCGTAATCGACTGATTTCCCACGGTTCGGAAGATGACGGTGAATGTATGGCTACCATCATCACAGAGTTGCACACATCCGGCCTGGCTGCTCAGGAACTGGTAGTTTGAAGGTAGATCCCCGGTTTGCATATTTGTATCTGAGGTGGTGAAGTGTACCGTTCCTGTATAGCTCGTCAGAGGGCTCCCCAATGCATCCACCGCTGTCACCGTGACAGGAGTTGGATTGAAGGTGAAATATGGTGATTGGCCGCCGAACGCGACTTCAAAATGGTGCGGCCTCACCTGGATGGAAGAGCTGGTGCCGGTGACGCTTTGGTTGACACTGTCGGTGGCGGTGATGGTTTGGCTGCCGTAAGTCTTGAGGGTGACGGAAAAGGAACCGGTGCCGTTAGTGAGAGTAGAACTAGAGGGCAGAGAGGCGCCGGCATCGGAAGAAGTAAAGCGCACAGTTCCCCCATAGCCGGTAGCGGTATTGCCGAAGGCGTCCTTAGCGGTCACGGTGATGCTTAACGAGGTGCTATCGACAGAGGCCACGGAGGTAACGTTCGGGGACACTGTGAAACCGGTTGCAGAACCGGGCCCGACGGTGAGGGTAGCAGTGGCGGTCTTGCCACTGTCATTGCCGGTCACGATGTGAGGACCGGCGACGCTAGCCGTGCAGGTAGCGCCGGTGCAGGAGCCGTCCGGAGAGATGGAAAAGGTAGTGGCACTGGTGACGTTGCCCAGGGAGTTATTGTTCTGGTCGAACCCCATGGCTGTGTAGGTCTGGCTGCCGCCGGGGCTAATGGTGGCGGTGGCGGGGCTGAGCACGATGTGGTCCAGCTGGCCCGCGGTGACGTTGAGCGTAGCAGTGGCAGTCTTGCCGCCGTTATTGCCGGTTATGGTGTGGAGACCCGGGACGGTAGCCGTGCAGGTGGCGCCGGTGCAGGAGCCGTCTGGAGAGATCGTGAAGGTAGTGCCGCCTGTAACGTCGCCCAGCGAGTTGTTGCTTTGATCGAAGCCGGTTGCCGTATAAGCCTGGCTGCCACCCGCGGCAATGGTGGCATTAGCGGGGCTGAGCACGATGTGGTCCAGCTGGCCCGCGGTGACATTGAGCGTAGCAGTCGCAGTCTTGCCGCCGTTATTGCCGGTTACGGCGTGGAGACCCGGGACGGTGGCGGTGCAGGTAGCGCCGGTGCAGGAGCCGTTTGGTGCGATGGTGAAGGTAGTGCCGCCTGTGACGTCGCCCAGTGAGCTGTTGCTCTGGTCGAACCCGGTTGCGGTGTAAGTCTGGTTGCCGCCGGCGGTAATGGTGGCATTAGCGGGGCTGAGCACGATGTAGTCCAGCTGGCCCGCGGTGACATTGAGCGTAGCAGTCGCAGTCTTGCCGCCGTTATTGCCGGTTACGGTGTGAAGACCCGGGACGGTAGCCGTGCAGGTGGCGCCGGTGCAGGAGCCGTCCGGTGCGATGGTGAAGGTAGTGGCGCCTGTGACGTCGCCCAGTGAGTTGTTGCTTTGATCGAACCCGGTTGCGGTGTAGGTCTGGCTTCCGCCAGCGGTAATCGTGGCTGTAGCGGGGCTAAGCACGATGCGGTTGAGCGCGCCCGCAGTGACGTTGAGCGTAGCTGTGGCAGTCTTGCCGGCGTCATTGCCGGTCACGGTGTGAGAACCGGCTATTGTAGCCGTGCAGGTGGCGCCGGTGCAGGAACCGTCCGGAGAGATGGTGAAGGTTGTAGAGCTTGTGACGTTACCCAGGGAGTTGTTATACGGATCGTATCCGGTTGCGGTATAGGTCTGGCTGCCACCAGCAGTGATAGTGGCAGTGGCGGGGCTGAGCACGATGCGGTTGAGCGCGCCCGCGGTGACGTTGAGCGTAGCAGTGGCAGTCTTGCCGCCGTTATTGCCGGTTACGGTGTGGAGACCCGGGACGGTGGCCGTGCAGGTGGCGCCGGTGCAGGAGCCGTCCGGAGAGATGGAAAAGGTGGTGGCACTGGTGACGTTACCCAGGGAGTTGTTGTACGGGTCGTATCCGGTTGCGGTGTAAGTCTGGCTGCCGCCGGCGGGAATCGTGGCAGTGGCGGGGCTGAGCACGATGTGGTCGAGCGCTCCCGCGGTGACGGTGAGCGTGGCAGTGGCGGTCTTGCCGCTGTCATTGCCGGTCACGATGTGAGGACCGGCGACGCTAGCCGTGCAGGTGGCGCCGGTGCAGGAGCCGTCCGGAGAGATGGAAAAGGTAGTGGCACTGGTGACGTTGCCCAGGGAGTTGTTGTACTGGTCGTATCCGGTTGCGGTGTAAGCCTGGCTGCCACCCGCGGCGATGGTAGCTGTAACGGGACTGAGCGCGATGTTGTCAAGCGCGCCGGGATTGACGATAACGCTTGAGGAGCCCGTGATGGATCGATTCGCAAGGTCTGTGACCGTGACACTCCGATTTCCGGCAGTCTTGAATGTCACGCTGAAGGTGTGAGTCCCGTTATCCGTGCTCCGCACGAAGGTGTAGTTGGGAGGCAGTGTGCCCTGCGGATCGGCGGGCGAAGCACTGAAGCCGACCTGTCCGGAGTAGTCCGTAGCAATGTTGCCGAACGCGTCCTTGGCCGTCACGGTAACGTTGAAAGCAGCGCCCGCCGCAGGCGTGCTGGTGCTCGGTGTTACTGTAAAGGAACTGGCTCCAGCCGGCGTAACTAGCACGGAGATTACACCCTTCAACACAGTAGCGTTGATCCCCTGGCTAGCCTGCCGCACCCCTCCTCGGGACTGCGGCGCCGAAGAAGCTGAAGTTGCAGTTACCGTAATCGTTTGGTTCCCGGCGGTCTTCAGCACAATGCCGAAATATGTGTAGTAGGCGTGGTCATAAGGAGACAATACGCGATCTGCCGGCAATACAGCTTGAGGATCTGTCGAGGTGAAGTGCACCGGGCCGCTAAAGGAGTCGGCCAGGTTTCCGTTGGCATCTCTGATGGCCACGGTCAGATTCTGCAGGCTGCCCGCGACGGCTTTGTTCCCGGGAAATCCACTCAACCATATCCTGGATGCAGCTCCCGCGATAACCTGTATGTTCAAGGAACCACTGATTGGGCTGGCGGTGCCCAGTTCACTGACGCTTATCGTCCGGTCGCCGGAGGACACAAGCCTCACGTTCCCGAAGGTGTGACTGCCATTGTCGGCGGCAGTAAACGTGTAGTTCGGCGGGAGTGCTGCATCAAAATCACTCGAAATGAAGTGCACTTTTCCCCTATACCCCGTTACAACATTGCCCGCGGCGTCCACGGCCGCGGCTGTGATGGCAAACGATTCGCCGGCAATCGGGGATTGGGAAGGCCCCGTGACCACGAAGTTCACCGCAACAGGCTGCAGCACCGTCGTCGTCTCCGCGGCGTGGTTGTTCGTGGGATCGGGATCGATCTCCGCGGCGGACACATCGACTGTGTTGTTGATCTTCCCCGGCTGCGTTTTATTATTTATGGAAACCTTGATGGTAACGGTTGCGCTCCCCTTAACAGACAGGAAGCCTATATTGCAGATGCCGCTGCCGCCCGCCTGTGTGCAACTCCCCAGGGTGGTGGAAGCTGAAACAAATGTGGTCCCGGAAGGAAGCGTATCGATGAGAACGACACCGGTAGCCGTCAGTGGACCGAGGTTTGTAACATTGGCCGTGTAAGTAACCGTCGAACCGGGAGGCGCCTCGTGAGGTGAGCTTGTCTGGGTGACGGCAATGTCGGTTTTTCTATCCAGAAGCGCGGTTATTGGAGGGTTCGGTGGATTGTTGTCATAGAGTTCAGTTATGGGAACGATGTAGATCACCCCGTTATTCTGCAGTGTGTAACTCGCGAGGAGAACGTTCCCGCCCGCCGTAAAGGCGTTGCCACTCCGTGTGAAAGCCAGATCCCGAATCCCTGGGGCATCCGACCATACAGTCGATATACCGCTACTAGGAACAACCAGGTCGACCCGGTCAGCGCCGCGCTCGGCAACAAGCAATTGGAAGGAGTCGGGACAGGTCACGCCCGTGCGATAGATCCCCAGCAATTGGCCTGGATTTTGGAGATCCGAGATTACGATCCGGGTCGAATTGGTCAGAGGATCATATTCGACGATGCTGCTGCTGTCCGGCATGCTCAGATAGATCTTGCCCGTGCATCTGTCCATGGCAATGCCGGCTGCGCCAGTGATATTCACGCCCGCAAGACGGCGCACGCCGAATTCCAGGCTCTCCGCGAACTCTTTCGCAGACGGAGCGGAAGAGGACAGGTCTGATTGCAGGCTGGCCTTGGGCACGGTGGAGATCTTGTCTTTTTCCACCACCAGCAAATCCCCGCTGACCGGGTCGAATACCATCGAGGTCGGCTGGTTCAAACCAGTGGCGACGTCCTTGCCGTTCTTTGTGACCGGATTCAGTCGGATGATGCGCCCGGTGGTCTGGGCGAGAAGGAGCAGGTACTCATTGCCATCGACTGCGATAAAGGGCAGGATTTTGACGATATTCTCGTCAGCGTACGTCGCGACCAGAGTCTGAGCGGTGATCGGAGAAACTTCGTAAATCTGGCTGGCAGCGGCAGCATTTTCGACTCCAGGCGCCATCTGCGCGGTCACCGGCGCCGACAGCGCCGCGAGCTCTGCTGCATAAATCTTCCTGAGCGAGCTCATGTATGCGACCGACTGAACTACGCTGAGATCGCCGACCATGGTTCTTTTATCCAGGATGTCGGCGGAAGCTCCCGCAGACTGGTTGCTGGACTCTGCCGTGATGGTAACCACCTGACGCGCCGGAATGGTCTTAGGCGCCGTGTAAACACCTGCATTGGTGATCACGCCAACACTCGCCGAGCCTCCTATCGTGCCGTTGACCTTCCATGTGGCCGAGACACCGGCTGCTATTTGAAACTTTTGTGAAACGCTCGGAGGAACGATGGCGATGGGAGGAACCAGCTTGAGCGTTGTTAAGCTCGAATCTGGAGCGTAGCTGTCCGGGACATCTTGGGCGGGGATATTGGACGCGGCGTTATCGCTGCCGATGTTGGATGCCGCATAGACAGGGATGTTGCTTTTCACCCAGACGAGTCCACCCGCCTGGCCTGCGGCATCGGCGATGAAGTCCGGGCTGCCGAGCAGTTTGTTAAACGTCTGGCCGGGCGGGAGCACCGTGTCGTAGCTCCCAAGAATCTCACCAGTCGGCTTGAGGGCGACAAAGCGCAGGTTGGCTGCCAAAGAGCTTGGATTTAGTACGGCGAGACCGGTGTAATAGGGGGGCGCTGTCGCAATGTGAGAAAACAATGAGAGCACCCTCCCCTGGGCTCCGCTTGTCACGCCGGCCTCAGCCCCGCTCGTGGGATTGCTGTTTATCATATATCCGTTGATGGCCTCGGAAGTGGACTTAACCGTCAGCCAGCAATCTAAAGGCTTATCGCCAAAGAATCCGAACATCGACTGCACGTCCTCGCGCAGACTGCCTCCGGCTGGGAGAGTCCGTGTAATCGGGTTGTTCTGCAAATTGGCAAAGTCGAAGAGCGTTCCATCCGGCTTAGAGGCGGAAATGGTGAGGACTACGGGATTCGCGGAATAATTCACCACTCCGAGTTGAGCCTTGTACGGACCCAGGACGGAAACTTGGAGGAAGTAGAGGGTGGAAAGCTTTTCAGAGAACCTGCGCGCGTTGAAGCCTATGCCGTCGGCGCTCCCGTTTCGGACGAGCTCGAAGCCGGCCACCTCTATGCTTGAGTTTATGATGATGTAGGCGCCCGGGGACACGTTGTTCGTTTGGAAGAAGGTGGCTGCATCGAGGCGCACGACCGCCTTAGCAGGAATGCTCAGTTCCTTGATGATGGGTGCGGGGCTTATGCCGGCCAGCTGAATCTGTAAGTCCGCAGTGCTGTCGCCGGGATTAACCAGGTTGATCTCAGTTGTGTAACTGGCGTCAACGCGAACGGAATTGAACACAAGCTTTTGGGAGGTAACCGGGAGATCGGCTCCGTCGAGCAGTGTTATCGAAGAATTGATGAGGAGGAAGAAACCGGTGAGGCCGTCCGTGGGGCTGGCCGCCAGAAGCCAGGCAACGGTGGAGGGATCGACCCCCACTCCGAAAAGATCGGCAGAGATCCTGGCAACCTGTTGATCGGCCGGGACTGTTATCTGCGCCGGGTTTTGCATTCCAGCACCCGACAAAGGTTGACCGTCGACGCCGTAGGCTGTTATTGTGACGGCTGCGTCCTGCCCCGTAGGATTCGCTATCGCTATGCCCGTGATGAGATTCGGGTCAAACGATGCTCTGGGAAAGATCAGCGTGCTGCTGGCCAGAAGCGGTGCGGGGAGCAGCAATGACCCCAGGAGAAACAGCCAGTTGACAGACGAAGAGCATGTTTTCAGCATGCGCTTTCCTTATTAAAAAACTACACCCGGAACACTGCAGCACGAGTAGTCGCGGCTGCATTTAGAACCAAGATCGCACGATTATCTACTAAAGAGCCTCAACATTCAAACCAATTTCAAGGCTCAGTCGCGCGCGGGAATACAGGTCCCGTCCTGCGGCCGGGACCCGGCGTACTTCGTGGCCGCTAGCTTGTTTCTGTCGCGAAATTCGATGCGTGGGACCAGCGAGCCCCAGCGGGGCGACAGAAAAACTTTGCGGCAAAAGGTCTTTCGCCCCTGCCGGGGCTCACTCGATGCTGCTTCATTCCCGGGGGCTTGCGCCCCCGGCTAATCTCCGACGTCCCTCCGGGGCTTCGACCCAGACGGAGTTTCGCGACAGAAAGCAGCTAGGACTGGCAGTGTGCAATGAATTCCGGCTGATGATTGACGGCCGGCAGGCACGAAGAAAAAAGCTGTTTGAGGCTCCCTGGCGTCTGTGATAGATACGGACCATGAATAAGAATGCCTACAGCTCGATGAATAGCATTTCGGCAGTCAACCGCCGCGATTTTGTAAAAGCGCTTGGCGCCTGCTGTTCCCTGTCGGCCGGTGTCCTTGTTCTGGGCGTGCCGGATTTTGCGCAGGAGAAACAACGGCCTTCGCCGGTCGAGACGAACATCGCCGATTTCATGAAAGTGCCTAGGACGAAACACTCCCTTCCCGGCCCCCTGCCGGGCCATGTCATCAAGGTCACCGACAAGCGATCTCTCCAGGAAGAGAAATCTGACGCCAAGGTGATTGCCGGAATGTTCGAAAAAGGCATCACCAGCCTGACCGGAAAGAACATGAAGGAAAGCTTTGGCATGTTCTTCGACCGCCACGATGTGGTCGGACTGAAGGTTAATCCGGTGGGCCCGCCTCTCATCAACACTCGGCCGGAGTTGGTGGAGGCGGTGATCGAGTGGTTAGGCGGAAACGGGATCAGCAAGCAAAACATCGTCATCTGGGATCGTTTTGACTATATGCTCACCGATGCGGGCTTTACACCCCAACGTTTTCCCGGAGTCCGGATCGAGGGCCTGCAAACGATGGATGAGAACGGAAACAAGTGGCGGGACAAAGACGGGAACCACGTGAGTCGGGAAAACTTCGATCAAAAGGTCTATTACTTCGCCAAGGGAATAGTGGGCAAGAACGTGCTCGGTTACAAAGACGACGAGTTCTACCTTAACCAGCACGTCTTCAACGGCGAGTACTCCTACTTCGGCAAGCTCATTACACAGAGATTGACCAAGATCATCAACCTGCCCGCTTACAAGAACACCGGCAGCGGAATATCCATGGCCACCAAGAATCTCGGCTACGGCTCCATATGCAACAGCGCGCGCCTGCACGCTCCTCTATTCTTCAAGGTTTGCACCGAGGTGCTGGCCGCACCGGTGATCCGTGACAAGCTCGTGCTGAACGTTACGGACGGCATTCGAGGGCAATACGACGGCGGACCCGACAAGAATGCGCAGTTCGTCTATCCCAACCATTCGCTCTACTTCGCCACGGATCCGTTCGCGCTCGACATGATCTGCCATCGCGAGCTCATGGCCAAGCGCCGCCAAATGGGGAGCGAGGTGAACCAACATCCGCGTTTCACGGAGTATCTGTACTACGCCGAAAAGCTTGGTCTCGGTGTGGCAAGCGTGGATAAGATAAGGCTGGTCACGCTTCTGGCATGATCTTACTGCCGCTATTGTGCTTCCTTCACCTCGGCGCCCTCGACGTCCTGCCGGCGAGTTCTCCTGACTTGACGCTTCTGCCACCCGACGGATTCTTGCAGACGTGGAAAATGTCCGAAAGAGTCCGCGTGTTTACATCCGCCGATCTTTACGGCCATATCGACGGCGGTGCCGAGCTTTTTCTTGAGTTCGGCTTCGAGCAGCTAACAGTTCAACTCTACACTCCTAACTTCCGGCCTTCCAGGACACCAAAGCAAGAGAACGAGCTTCAGGTGGAAGTCTATCGCATGACCGACCCGATTGCGGCTGCCGGTGTCTATCTGCTGAAATGTGGCAATGAATCCCTGGACCCCTCGTTCCGGGAGCGCCATGCTATAAACAAGTACCAGCTGCTCTTTAAACGCTACCGATATTTGGTGATCGTGAACAATGTCGAGGGGGACGAGGGGATCCAGCCCGCAATGCTCGACTTCGCCCGTTTCATCGCATCCCGCCTGCCTGCAGAGAAACCTCTCCTGTTGGACGAATCCCTGCCGAAAAAAGGGAAGGTCAAGGATTCCCTTCGCTTGATACGCGGACCTTACGCACTGCAGTCTCTATATACTTTGGGCGAAGGGGACATCCTACAACTGCGCCGCAGTGTAACCGCGGTTTCCGCCAGATATGGGGACGCGAACGGCAAGCGGACTGTCATTCTCGCAGACTACCCGAACGAGCAAGCGGCGCGCGGAGCCTTCCTTCACGTTCAAAGCAATCTAGACGGCTATCTCAAGGTAGAGGCAAAGAACGAGCACCGGCTGGTCTTTAAAGATTATGCGGGCGAATGGGGAGTGATCAGTCTGGCGGGCAGACGACTTATGGTCGAGGTACATCTTTCCAAGAAACCCGCCTGAGACACCCGGCTCTCGCGCCAAAATGCCAATTAATTCTTGCGCGAGCCCTAAAGGTGCAATTGACAAAAAGGAGAGACCGACTATGAACAAGCATAACAAGATTAACGAAACCTCAAAGATCGCGAAGAAGGCGGTGTTCCAATATAGTTGGGAGATGTAGTTTAATGGGAGCTCGAGGCAGTGTGCCTTTGCGCGCAGGTGCGGAGCACCTCACCCTGAAAGGAGTCTCATGGATCTGGCCATGATTGTCAAAATGGCTCGCGGACTGGAACCCGCCGACATCCTGCTGAAGAATGGCCGCCTGATCAATGTGTATACCGGCGAGATTTATCCTGCCGACATCGCCATCGCGCACAGCCGCATCGTTGGTCTCGGCGAGGGCCTTGCCGCAAGGGAGACCTATGATCTGGAGGGCCGCTACGTGTGCCCGGGGTTCATCGACGCTCACGTGCACATCGAAAGCTCCATGGTGCCACCGCATGAATTCGCGCGCGCCGTTGTTCCCCGGGGCACCACGACCGCCATTATTGATCCGCATGAGATAGCCAACGTGCTTGGGTTGGATGGCATCCGTTTCATGTTTGATTCCGCAAAGTACAATCCGCTTTCTCTCTTCGTCATGATGCCCTCGTGTGTTCCGGCAACCGATATGGAAACCGCCGGAGCCTATCTGCGCTGGTATGACATCACGCCCCAGCTCAACGGCGACTGGGTACTCGGTCTTGGCGAGATGATGAATTATCGCGGTGTGTTGGATATGGAGGAGGAGGTGCTCAACAAGCTGCGGAGTTTTGCGGGCGCCATTCGCGATGGGCACGCACCTGGAATGACCGGGCACGATCTCATTGCCTACGCCGCAGCGGGGATCGGATCGGATCATGAAGCCACTACTGTTGCGGAAATGCAGGAGAGGCTTCGCCTGGGGATGTATGTTTTTATTCGTGAGGCGAGTAATGCCCCGAATCTGGCCGCCTTGATTGCCGGCCTCACGGAGAGCAACAGCCGACGCATCTGCTTTTGCACCGACGATCGCCAACCCGCAGACTTGCTTTCCGAGGGACACATCGACTTCCTGATCCGCAAAGCTGTTTCCGGGGGCGTCGATCCGATAACGGCCATCCGCATGGCCACACTGAATCCAGCCGAATACTTTCGCCTGCATGACCGCGGCGGCATCGCCCCCGGCAAGCGGGCCGACCTGGTTGTGCTGACCGATCTGAAAAGTTTTGCCGCGGAGATGGTCTTCCGCGGCGGGAAACTCGCGGCACGGGATGGGCTACCCATTCCCTGGGTGCGACCATTCAAGCCCATATTCCTGCGCTCTTCAATGAACCTGCGCTGGGACACATTCAACCTGCGTATCCCAGCCCACGGCAGGAAGGGACGAATCATCGGAGTTGTTCCCAACCAGCTCATCACGGAACACCTGCTGGAGGAACTCCCACTGCGAGACGGCGAAGTGGTTGCCGACGCCGGCCGGAATATTGCCAAAATCGCCGTCAACGAGAGACACCTGGCTACGGGCAACATGGGTCTCGGATTGGTGAAGGGATTAGGTCTGCAGCGAGGTGCCATGGCCTCCACGGTCGCTCATGACAGCCATAACCTCCTCGTAGTCGGCATGGATGATGCCTCCATGCTGACGGCGCTCCAGGCCGTGGTCGAGATGCGTGGCGGCATGGCTGCTGCCGAGAAAGATCAGGTGCTGGCGCGCCTTCCGTTGCCTATTGCCGGTTTGATGAGCGATCAGCCGATTGAGACGGTGCGCTATCAGATGGAGGAGTTGCTGCGAGCGTCACGCATCCTCGGGACCGAATTGCATGACCCGTTCATGGCCATGTCTTTCCTGGCGTTGCCGGTCATTCCGGCGCTGAAGATCACCGACAAGGGTTTGGTGGACGTCAACAAGTTTCAGATCGTCCCGCTCTTCACTGAATAAGGGTCACACACAGAGACCTGGCGCGGCCCAGCGGCCGCAACCGAAACGGCGGCAAGCAATCCGTCTGGAGAGACTCTTGACTGTGGTTTCAATTGAGCAGCAGGCGGATGGCAGCAGGCAATATCCAACCCAGAGGTTTTTTCTTTCCGGGCTTTTACTGCCTGTTGCCTCCGCGCCCTTCGCGTCTTTGTGTTTCATTATTTGGCTGTTGCTCACTCGACTCTTGTAGAATCGGTGCCGATCCAAAATCGGATCTGAGGCTCGAGATGTTCTCATAGCAGACGAAGCCTCAATGCAGGAGTGCGTGTCTTGGAAAACCATTTAAAAACAGCTCTGCAAGCGGGTAAATTCCTCTGTTCGGCGGAGCTTATTCTGGAGCGAGACCATTCGGCCCCGGAGGCAGAGGCTTTCGTGAGGGATGCCGCGCGGGAAGCCCGGGGCGTGAAGGTCATCAGCCTCACCGACTTGCCTGGCGGCAACCCGTCGCTCCCTCCCGAGGCCTTCGCATCCTTTGTCCTGGAGCATGGCCTGACGCCTTTGGCTCATCTTACCGGTAAGGACGGCAACCGCAGCTTCGTAGAAAGCCGCTTGCACGCTCTCGCCCGGATGGGTGTTGAGAATATTCTTGCCCTCACAGGTGACGCTCAAAAATCCGGCTACCAAGGGAAGGCAAAACCTGTTTTCGACGTTGATTCTGTTCTCATGCTCTGGCTCATCCAGGCGCTTCGGCAGGGGTTGGAGTACAACGTCGGACATAGACAGGTCCGAACCTCTCCTTTTGATTTCTTTCCTGGCGCGGCGGTTAATCCGTACAAGACGCGCGAGCCCGATCAGATGATGCAGTTCCACAAGCTCGAGCTGAAGATTGCCGTAGGAGCCCGGTTCATCATTACCCAACTGGGCTTTAATCTGCGCAAGCTCTTGGAGCTCAAGCAATACATGACGCGAGAGGGGCTTGGCCATGTTCCGGTGGTGGCGAACATCTACGTTCCGACGGCGACGATCGCGAAGATGATGAGAGCCGGCGAAGTCGCGGGGTGCGTCGTGCCGGACGAACTGCTGCGCAGGCTGGAGCGAGAGAAAAAGCCTGAACGATTGGAACGCGCCGCTTTGATGCTGGCAGCGGCCTGGGGACTTGGTTTCGCCGGAGGACACATTGGAGGGTTCGGGCTGACGCATGCGGACTTCATGAAGATCATCGGCCGGGCGGGTGAAATCGGTCTGGACTGGGAGAGAAGGGTTGACGAACTGGTGTTCGAAACACCGGGAGAGTTCTACTTGCTGCCTTGCGGGAGCGACGGGTTGAGCGATGGCAAAGGCGCGTATCAGCTCACGCAAGTGAAGCACCACATGTCCTGGAAACAACGGCTGTCCATGTCTGTTCACCGCCTGATAATCGATCCCAAATCCTTCGGCGCGCGTTTTCTGCGTGCCCGTCTTAAACGGGAGAGCGAGTCGGGCGACAGCACTTCAAAGTCAAAAGGCTTCTGGCATGCCACCATGGGTTTGTCGGCCGTTTACCGGAAAGCTGCGCTAGGATGCATGAGCTGCGGAGACTGCATCCAGGATTATCTGAGCTATGCCGGCTGCACAATGCATTGGTGCTACAAAAACCTGCGTAACGGACCATGCGGGGGCTCCCGCCTAGATGGCAGCTGCGAGGCTGATCCGATCCTCCCATGCATCTGGAACATGGTTTACCTGAGCACGCTTGCCACAGGCGATGATCCGAGGCGGTTTGCCCGTACTTTAATCCCGCCGCGCGACTGGTGTCTGGACCAGACCAACGCGCTCGCGAACCGGCTCGTTGGCCTGGACAACTACTGCAAACGGGTGGAGGTCGAGAGCCCAGCGCATCCGGCAGCGGCAGCGGAGATTTGACATCGTCAACCTGTTTTCAAGACCTCATATCACCGGAGGGGATGCCCATATGCTGATCATCGGAGAGAGGATCAACTCAACCCGGAAGAAGATCGGGGAGGCCGTGCAGAAAGGAGATGCGGATTTCATACGCGGGGAGGCACGAAAGCAGCTCGAGGCCGGGGCTCACATGCTGGACGTCAACGGCGGCATCCCGGGTCGTGAAGCGGAGCTCCTGGCATGGCTCGTCAAAGTTGTGCAGGAGGTCCAGGAAGTCCCGCTCTGCCTCGACAGCGCCGATCCTGAAGCGTTGCGGCAGGCGCTGCCGCTATGTCGGCAGCGGGCGATGATCAATTCGATCACGGACGAAAAGGCGCGGTGGGAAAAAGTGATGCCGCTGGTCAAGGAATTCAAGACGAGGATCATCGCGCTCTGCATGTCGGAGTCGGGTCCTCCCAAGGGAGTGGACGACCGGGTTGCGATCGCCTGCCGGCTCGTCGGCCGGCTGACCTCGGAAGGCGTCGCGCTCGAGGATATCTACGTCGATCCTTGCGTCTTTCCGGTCAGCACTGGGCCTGAGCACGGTCCCGCACTGCTGGACGCGGCCTGGCAGATCCGCAGCCGATACCCCGAAGTGCACATCAGCGCCGGGGTGAGCAACGTTTCCTTCGGCATGCCGGTGAGAAAACTGCTGAACGAGACTCTGCTGGTTTTGCTTATGGCTCGCGGACTCGACACCGCCATAATCGACCCCTGCGTGGAAGGCATGGTGGCACGGATCCTGGCCGCCGAGGCCCTGATCGGCCAGGACGAGTACTGCACAAGCTACCTGCGCGCGTATCGAGAGGGCAAGCTTGAACCCCGTCCGGCTGCGCCATAGCAGTTTCTCTTCAGCCATTGTCGTTCTGGGTGTCCTTCGCATCGCTCATCGTGACTCTGAGATTTTGTCTCCCACAATTGCGGATTGCGGATTGAAAAAAATGGGCAATCCGCAATCTACAATCCGCAATCGATACGAAGACTCTGCTGGAAAAGTGTTGCCCGGCTTGTTGCGCTGCCAGTATGATGCAAATGTGTTGATCCGTGTCAGAAAGACCGGAAGAACGTGCTTGCTTGCGAATCTAGTCGAGGCAGAAGGTTAGGGCCTGTCAATGAATAACGTTTACACTTTGCTGCTGGCCTGCGGGCCGCAGCCCGAAGGGGCGCGGCGGCGGGCGCTCGCGCCAAAGTGCAAACGTTATTCATTGACAGGCCCTAACCTCGCTGAAACCTGAGACGCCCATCGTGGGTGAGATCATGTCCGAAACCGTAGCCCAGAAGGTGATTTCGGTAATTGCGAACACCAAAAAGATTCCTGCCGAATCAATCACGTTGGATAGCACGCTTGAAGAGCTGAAGATCGACTCGTTGGAGGGATTGAGGCTGTTCTTCGAACTTGAGAAAGCCTTTGATATAACCATCCCGGATGATCAGGCTCAGAATCTGCGTTCGGTGCGCCAGATCGTCGAAGGGCTCGAAAATCTGCTGTGCAGCCGAGGCTCCGCGCCTTCGGGAAGTGAAACCAAAGCCTGACAAGAATCCTCATGCCAAAGCGCCGCGTTGTAATCACTGGTCTCGGCGTAATCTCTGCACTGGGTCGAGACCGCGTGGAGTATTGGGCCTCGCTCTCCCGGGGAATCCCCGGCATCGGACCCCTGGAGGCCGTAGACCGCTCCAGACTTCGTTTCCACAACGCGGCCGAGGTTCGCGGCTACCGCATGGAGGATTATTTTGATGACGATCGAGCCCCGCTTCTGGACCGCTTCGCCCAGTTTGGCCTGATCGCCGCACGCGAAGCAATCCTGTTATCGGGGATCGAGTGGACTCCCAACCTGCGTGAGCGCACAGCAATCGTCACCGGCACTGCCGTCGGCGGTCAATCAACAGAAGACGAAGCATTCTGGGACCTTTATCACCTTAATCGACCTCGCACCAATCCGCTGAGCATCCCGCGAATCATGGCGAATGCCGTTACCAGCCACATATCGATGGAATATGGCTTCACCGGCCCTTCATTCACGGTGTCGACAGCCTGTTCCTCGGCCAACCATGCCATCGGCCTGGCATATTGGATGGTGCGGGACGGCACTGTCGATGTGGCTGTGGCCGGCGGCAGCGAAGCCCCGATGAGCTACGCCAATTTGAAGGCATGGGAAGCGATGCGTGTGGTCTCGCCGGATACCTGTCGCCCCTTTTCGAAGGGCCGAAGCGGGATCATCCTGGGTGAAGGGGGCGGGATGCTGGTGCTCGAATGCATGGACGCTGCTCGTGCCAGAGGGGCGACTATTTACGGTGAGATCGCAGGATTTGGCATGTCCTCCGATGCGCACCACATCACGCAGCCCAACCCGGAAGGTGCGGGACGCGCCGTGAAGGCTGCGCTGGACGATGGGGAATTGCGGCCGGAGATGATCGGCTATATCAATGCGCACGGCACCGGCACACAGTCCAACGATCCCATGGAAACAATCGCAATCCGGAATATCTTCGGGAAGCACGCCGATGAGCTGGCAGTCAGCTCGACGAAGTCCATGCACGGCCATGCACTCGGGGCTGCCGGAGCGCTGGAGGCAATTGCGACTATCCTGGCCTTGCAGAACGGTATCCTGCCTCCTACGGCGAACTTCATCGAACCGGATCCCGCATGCAATCTGGATGTGATTCCCAATGAGCCGCGAAAGGCCTCGTGCGAATATGCCTTGTCGCACTCCTTCGCCTTCGGGGGGTTAAACGCCGTGCTTGCTTTCCGGCGGGCGGAGCCTTGAAAGGCGTCTGATACACTGCAAGAGATGGAATTCCTGATACGGCCCGTGCGCACATGCGGCGGCCCTCTTCCTGGGTTCTGGCTCTGAGTCCGGCGACAATGAATCGCAGCAGTCGAATACGAATCGAGGCCGAGTACGCGCTCTTTCGCGCGCTAACGGGCGGTCTTGCCTCGCTGCCTCGAACAGCTGCGGTCGCCACGGGACGCTGTCTGGCGCGTGCCGCCTTCTTCGCATTGGGTCACCTGCGTCGTACCGGAGAACGCAACCTTCGCATCGCTTTTCCGCACTTGAGCAAGCCGGAGCATTTGAGAATCCTGCGCACATCCTTCGACAGTCTCGGCCGGCAACTCGGCGAGTTCAGTCACTTTCCACAAGCCACGGCCGCGAGCCTCCGAAACATCGTGGAATACGATCCCCATAGTTATGCCCGGTTTCAGGCGGCAAAGGAGCGCGGATGCGGGGTGTTAATGATTACCGCGCACCTGGGGGGATGGGAATTTCTCCCATTCGCCGCTTCCGCATTCGGGGAAGCAATAAGCTTTCTTGCCCGGCCCATCGAAAATCCCAAGATCGAGGAAAGCATCTATGCCGTGCGCACCAAGTTCGGAAGCGAATGCATCAACAAGAAATCTGCCGGCTTGACTTGCATGCGATTACTGAGGAAGGGAGGGACACTGGGTGTTCTGACGGACCTGAACTCTCTTCCGCAGGAAGGGGTCTTTACCCCTTTCTTCGGAGAACTTGCCTGCACAACGCTCGCTGTCGCAGCGCTGGCGCTTCCCACCGACGCCACGATCTTTCCGGTTTTTGCGCCCTACAGTGCGACCCGAGGAAAATACGTTTTTCAAGGAGGCCCCGCAATCGAGGTCCTGCGGACGGGCGATTATGAACAGGATCTGCTCATTAACACGGCTCGTGTGGCCTCGGTAATCGAAAGAACGATTCGAATGTATCCGGAGCAGTGGCTTTGGATACACGACCGCTGGCACGCCCGTCCCCGGCCTAGAGATCGAGTCTGTATCGATTTTCCGCCGGTAGAATGACGAGTTTCACACGCTCGAGTTCCTGGATGTCTTGCAGCGGATCTCCCGAAACAGCGACGATTTCAATATCGGTATGGGAGAAGCGGACATTCAGATTTTCCAGCCTTCCACGGCCATTGAAAGTAACTATGCCACTGGTGGATTCACTCGAATCGCCCGGGCAAGACTGGAAAATCGGAACGTCCTTTTTTCCCTTTTTGGTTTATGCGCGATACTGGGCGCACCCGGAGGTTATGGTGAGTGACAAATATTGGGTACGAGTTCTGGGCTTTATCTTTGGCCTGGGCACATCGGGACACTTCCCTATGCGCAGCTGAGGGCCATTTTTCAGGCGCTGGTAGAAGAGAAGGAGGGCGGCACAAAGAAGAATTTCATTGAAAACTGGGTTCCCACCCGCCTCTCGCCAGTTTACTGTCCGGGGGAGGGAATTGCGCAAGTGACATGATGCTGTCGCGAAGAGAGTTTCTGGGGATTGTGCCGGCGGGCCTGTGCGCCATTTCGGCGGCAGGCGCCCAGGACCGCATCGACAGGCGATCGCTGGTGCGAAGGCACAATCCTTTTTCCAACGCGATTGATCCTCGCTCGCCTCTCACGGTGGGGAATGGGGAATTCGCCTTCACTGCCGATGTCACGGGCCTGCAGACCTTTCCCGAGCCATACGAACGGGGGATCCCCCTGTGCACTCAGTCGCAATGGGGTTGGCACAGCTTTCCCTGCCCGGGAGGAAAAAGCCCGGGGGATCTTCGACTCACACCGTATGATACCTACGGCCGACAGGTCGGCTATCTGACAAGTCCGGACGGACAACAGGAGCTGTTCGACTGGCTGCGCGAAAATCCGCACCGTCTACACCTCGGCCGAATCGGATTGCTCCTCGACGGGGGGCAGCCAAAGCCGGCAGACCTCCAGGAAGTTCACCAGACGCTCGATCTGTGGTCGGGCATCCTGGAGAGCGCGTTCCGCCTCCAGGGAATCCCGGTCCGCGTCGAGACTTGCTGCCACCCGCGTCTTGACATTCTGGCAGTCAGGATCTCATCGGTGCTGGCAGAGCAGGGAAGGCTCGCCGTGGTACTCGAATTTCCCTGTGCCTCTCCTCAAATGTCCGCGGCAGACTGGAGCCGTCCGGAAGCTCACGCCAGCAAGCCGATCAAGCAGACGGCGCATCACCTCGATATCCTGCGCGAGTTGGACAAAGACAGATACTTCACGATCCTCGACTGGGAGGAACCTGCAAGTCTGAAGCGCGAGGGCCCCCATCGATTCGTGTTGCGCCCGGCGCACAAAGGCGGCCGGCTGAGCTTTGTCTGCTTCTTCTCCCCCCGCCCTATCAACGAGACGCTACCGACTCCTGCCGGCGCTTTCGAAGCCAGCCGGGCTCACTGGAGCCGCTTCTGGTCGCAGGGCGGCACCCTGGAACTGGCCGGCAGCCGCGACGCGCGCGCCCACGAACTGGAGCGGCGCATCACGCTATCGCAGTATCTGACGGCGATTCAGTGCGCCGGCTCGATGCCTCCCCAGGAGACAGGACTAACCTGCAACAGCTGGTATGGAAAATTCCACTTGGAGATGCACTGGTGGCACGCAACTCATTTCGCCCTCTGGGGACGAACACACCTTCTGGAGAGGAGCCTCGGCTGGTACCGCTCGATTCTGGCGAGCGCGCGGGAGAAGGCCAGGACCCAGGGATATTCAGGAGCACGCTGGCCCAAGATGGTCGGCCCGGATGGCCGGGACAGCCCCTCCGCAATCGGACCGCTCCTGATCTGGCAGCAGCCGCATCCGATCTATTTCGCGGAGCTATGCTACCGCTCAAAGCCCAGCCGCAGCACGCTTGAAGCTTACAAGGAACTGGTTTTTGAATCGGCCGACTTCATGGCTTCCTATGCATTTTGGGATCAAAAGCGCAGCCGCTTCGTTCTGGGACCGCCGGTGATTCCGGCCCAGGAAAATCACCCGCCGCGCCAGACTTGGAATCCGACCTTCGAGCTCGAGTACTGGGCGCAGGGCTTGGATCTTGCCCAGCGCTGGAGGAAGCGGCTGCGTATGCAGCGCGAGCCCCACTGGGAGCGGGTTCGCGCGAACCTGTCCGCACTGCCCGTGAAGGACGGTGTCTACCTCGCACATGAGAACTGTCCTGAGACATACAGCGAACGCAACCGCGATCATCCTTCCATGCTTGCCCCATTGGGCATGCTGAGCGGCTCGAAGGCGGACCGGGAGACGATGCGCCGCACGCTACACAAGGTGCTGGCGACCTGGCGCTGGCAGGACACCTGGGGATGGGACTATCCCATGGTAGCGATGTGCGCCGCACGCCTCGGAGAACCGGACGCCGCGGTGGATGCGCTGATGATGGAGACACCCAAAAACACCTGGCTTCCCAACGGCCACAACTGGCAGCGCCCGAACCTCCCCCTTTACCTGCCCGGCAATGGGGGGCTCCTGGCAGCCGTCGCATTGATGGCGGCCGGCTGGGAAGGGGCGCCGCAGGCGCATGCGCCCGGCTTTCCAGCCAAATCATGGACGGTGCGCTGGGAAGGCCTGGTGCCGATCCTTTAACGGATGTTCACCCGCCCTGTTTGAGATAAATTTTGCATTCAGAGAAGTTAGCTCTTTTTTTGGCCTCAATCTGTAGTCACGAATTAT
>Ga0315277_10002136_pt1 | contig 27785 bp, 26 predicted proteins | sample YL17G05_15_MG_FD_203695 | JGI IMG/M metagenome (GOLD analysis project Ga0315277, IMG submission 203695) | Sediment microbial communities from Yellowstone Lake, YNP, Wyoming, USA - YL17G05_15 | ecosystem: Environmental > Aquatic > Freshwater > Lake > Sediment | place: USA: Wyoming | collected... | reverse complement strand
TTGATGTTTATGAGCAAAATGGCGGTTATCAGGCGCTTCGCAAAGCCATCGGTATGAAACAGGATGAAGTCATCGAGGAGGTAAAGAAGTCGAATCTCAAAGGACGGGGAGGCGCAGGATTTCCGACTGGTCTCAAGTGGTCGTTTATGCCCAAGCAGAGCGCGAAACCAAAATACATTTGTGCGAACGGTGACGAAGGGGAGCCGGGCACGTTCAAGGACAGGCAGATTTTCGAGTACAATCCCCACCTTTTCATAGAGGGATCGCTGATTGCCGCTTACGCGATGGGTGTTCAGACCATCTATGTTTACATCCGCGGCGAATACGTAAAGTGGATCAAACTTCTCCAGAAAGCGATCGACGATGCATACGCAAAGAATTATATCGGGAATGCAATCCTCGGTTCATCGTTTTCCACGGATATCTACATCGTCCGCGGTGCAGGCGCCTATATCTGCGGCGAAGAATCATCCTTGATGAATTCAATCGAGGGAGACAGGGGATACCCCCGCGTAAAACCACCCTTTCCTGCACAAGTTGGGCTCTGGGGATGTCCGACGACGATAAACAATATCGAAACGCTGGCAAATGTACCACACATCATTATGAAGGGCGGTGACTGGTATAAAGAGATCGGTTCACCCACTCAACCGGGCACCGTACTCTTCGGTCTGAGCGGTCATGTAAATAAACCGGGCGTTTATGAACTGCCTACAGGTGTATTACTTACGGATCTCATCTACAAGTACGGTGGAGGAGTCAGGGAAAATAAAAAAATAAAAGCTGTCATTCCGGGCGGTTCATCAACTGTATGGCTTCGTGGCGACGAACTCGACGGAGTTCGGATGGATGCTGAATCGCTGAAAGCTGTGGGCACATCGATCGGAACGGCAGGAGTTATTGTGATGGATGAGGATACCGACGTGTTAAATGTACTCACACGAATTACCCACTTCTATCACCATGAATCGTGCGGACAATGTACTCCATGCCGTGAAGGATGCGGATGGATGGAGAAGATATTAAGACGATTTATGGACGGTAATGCGAAAACAGAGGATATTGATCTTCTACTCGACGTTGCGAACAACATCGAAGGGAATACCATCTGCGCGCTCGGTGATGCAGCCGCATGGCCCGTTCAGAGCGTGATAAAGAAATTTCGAAATGAATTTGAAAAACGAATAAATCATCTCCCCGCAGAAAAACAGTACGTTCCTCCACCGCACCTCGTTACGCTTTAGTTATTCTTTGCCCCCTCCTTTATCCACGTCCTGATTCCTTTTACCTGATTGCTGTTCAACGGCGGACGACCGAGCGGCATCTGCGGTATACCGGGCGCTTTTCCCTCAATTGCCATGACCAGCCTGCTGTTTTCCGGATCGCCCGGGATATATACAACGTAAATCCTTGTGTTTAAATCATCATAAGTCTCAAGGCTGAGATCGCCTGCAGGATTTTCGCCGGCATGACAGCCGCCCGGAATTGCGCACAACGCAAGGAAGAGCGGTTCGACATGATCACCGTAACTGACGTTCGAATCGGGAAAGACGATTGAGTTGACGTCACCGCCTGTCACTTCGTTCTTGCACGTAAGTGAAAGGTATACGAAACCGAGAAAGACTATCGAGAAGAGACACGCTTTGAGAGAATTTGGCATATTCACGTATCTAAGGATTTTACGTTTCGGCAGATTTGTCCGTACAGATGAAAGGTGATTAGAGATACGTAGAAGGACGTGAACAGAATTCCAACGATAAATAAAATGAATCCGATACCGGCGGCGATTTCCAGTGCGAATGCGACGATTCCTACGATCAGAACATCCTTCCAGAAAATACTGAAATTCCTAAGAATACGCCCGAGACGTAGACCGTCCGGAATCCGTTCTCTATTAGCGAATTCAATCGTGATGAGAGGAGTGGCGATGTAGAGCAGCAGTGAATAAGGAAGAACGAATGAAATCAGAAGCGCAATCAGTGTCATTGTTTCAAGCGGTGTATTCGCTTCACTGCCGGTTAGGGAAAGTAATAATCCGAACGAGATAAACAGAATTGTGATTAAAATGAGAGGGAGATAATATATCAAGAATATGACGATATATTTCAATCCAAGGAGGAATTTAATTCCGGGGTCTTTCCACTCAGGGAGAGGAACCGGATCATTATCCCTCACTCTCTGAAGCAATTCGATCAGGTATCCATATAGAACCGGGATGGGGAGAATAAAAATACTTAAAAGCGTGAATAGAGCCCCCATGAGGAACTTTTGCACCCATTGAGTATCTCTGAAAGGAAATGTAAATGCTTCATTGAAGTTTAGCATGATATAATGTACAAATGATACCTGTATTTAATTATAGCGTAATATGGGGTAAATAAAGCGTTTTTAGGGTGGTCCACTGTTACGCTGCAACTAAATTGCAACCAAAATCCGCCATTTCTTCATTTTTCCTCCCTAATGTAGGAAAGAAATCTGTCTCATTCAACCTTACCCCCTAGTGCTACTCACTATTTATATCTCTGAAGGTGGGAGAAGCTCCTACCTATCTACCTTAGTTTTAAAAGAAAAAATTGCTATATTTCGCATATCATTCCAAGGGGAATATTGACTGATCTTTTACGATTAACACTGAAATCATAATGGGTAAAAATACAATATTTCATTATTAACAGGATTGTGCGAAATAAATCGGAATGATTAGATTAATCGGCGGCAGAATAAAAAAAAGATAAGCAACCCCACTATCAACGGTCACATACTATGGCTTGTAACTCGGACTTTCTGACGCAGACTTGTTGTAAATTTTTGAAAGTTCTATATTTTTAATAGGGAACTCCTATGGGAATATATTCGGAATATCTTGATTCGATTAAGGATTTCGGTTTAATCACGGCTACGCGAAAGGAACAACTTCAACGCATATCCAACATCCGTAAGCGACCCATTTTAGTTTATGCCAGCGATTTATCAAAAGGTAATGCTCCAACTCAGATTGAATATTCTGACCTGTTGCCATTCTCTGACCAGCTCTCAAATCTTACAGGTGAATCAATAGATATAATTCTTGAGACTCCCGGAGGATTTGCAGAAGTTGTGGAGGACATGGTAAAGCTGGTTAGAGGAAAATTTGAGAAGGTGGGTATAATCATACCAGGCTATTGCAAGAGCGCCGGTACTATTTTTGCTATGGCCGGTGATGAGATCTTAATGGGTTCTGTCTCTGCACTTGGGCCGATAGATGCTCAGATAATGTTCAACAATAAGAGGTTCTCTGCTGAAGCTTTTCTTGAAGGATTAAAAAAAATCAAGGAGGAAGTAACTGAAACGGGGAAGTTGAATGCTGCATATATTCCAATGCTTCAAAACCTCTCTCCAGGAGAAATTCAGCACTGTGAGAATGCACAGACCTTTTCCCAAAAGCTTGTTTACGAATGGCTCGCAAAATATAAATTCAAGTATTGGCAAAACCATAGTTCTTCGGGTAAGCCAGTAACCAGTGAAGATAAGTTATCCAGGGCAAAAGACATTGCAGAAAATCTCTGCAAGCAATCTCAATGGTTGACACATGGTCGCTCAATCAAAATTGAAGATCTCGAGCAATTAAGGCTTAAGATAACAAACTACTCACAAATTGTTGACCTTAATGACGCAATCGTAAGATATTATACCCTTTTAAGGATGAGTTTTGATACGAATATGTACAAAATTTTCGAAACAATTGAGTCTCAGATATACCGTTTCATTGTTGGCCCGAATCCCGGGGGTGTTCCAATTCCTGATACACAGAAAATCGCAGGTATCAAATTTGAATGCCCAAAATGTAAGGAGCAATTCCTTATTCAGCTCAATCTTGGTCAATCTGAATCTCTGAAGCCTGGCCATATTCCCTATCCAATAGACGACAATATGTTCAAATGTCTTAAGTGCGGTACACCAAGCAATCTAATCAATATTCGGCTTCAAATTGAAGCACAAACTGGGAAAAAACTTGTAAAATAGGAGTGCTATAATGGAAGAAACGAAGAAATATAACTTTGAGATCCTTTTTGAAAAGATTGAGGAAGCTATGAAGGGAAACTCATATCTCCCATATATCGATAATCAACTTCTCAAACAAGTTGATAAGGACATCGAATATCTTCGTAGATATATTGAGGCAATCAATGAATCTGAATATCTGACATATTCACGTTCATGATCCTTTATATCCAGTTCGCCCCGTTGCATTGATTAATTGAGTTGTTAATAAATTACGATTGATCATTCGATTGAATAGTATCTCACACCTTTTCACAAGACAGTACAATCCTCACTATCAAATACACCAAACTCCAAAACCCTGTTTTCTTGATATATTAAGTGGCCCAAGGAATTTATTGGATAAACACTAATTCCTCCGTCATTGAGATTTTCTATCAAGTCGAGCCTTCCCAAGAAGTGGATACATTCGTTTTGCATGATCTACCCTCCTCTTGCGTGAGAACTCCGTTTCTTAAAGCATCCTCAAGCGAATAATTCTAATCCCCATCATTATGCCACATCAATTTACCGACAACTTGGCAATACTTCTCTACATCTTCCTGTGAGTAATCTCCCCCGAGTGAGAGTTCTAATTTCTGTATTCTATTTTCGAGATTCATTAAGTTATCTCTTCCTGAGCAAATCGTTCTTCGAGCTTCTGAACACTGTTTTCGAGTTCTCCCAATTCAAAGCCCTTCATAAGCACCCCGATCATGTACACAATCTTTGTGGCCCGAGATTCCCGCATCTTCCCCATAAGACATTGATTTACGAGTTTGACTGTCAAACGAACAATAGGCAATTCGAACGTGGCAATTCGAACGGCCGTTATACTTGATTCTTGCAATTGCTTTGCCTATATTCTAAAAAATTCAACTACTTAGGCAGGATGCCATGGAAAAAGGTACGAAATTAAAAAGGATTCTATTGGTCGATGATGAGGTTGGCTTTGCAGAACTCCTCCAGGATCTGCTGCGTATGGATGATTACGAAGTTGAAGTTGCAAATGACGGACAGGAAGGACTGGAAAAGATAGAGACATTCACGCCGGATATCATCATTTCCGACATTGTCATGCCCGGTTTGAGCGGATTTGAAATGTTTAAAAAGGTGAAGGCAAATGCGCAAACATCTCACATCCCCTTTCTTTTCATTACCGGTTTTCAGGATGAACGCGTCCTTGCCGAAGCGCGGAAGATTGGTATCTTCGGGATTCTACGTAAACCTATCGATATCGAACAGATAGAAAACCGTGTTAACGAACTGTTGAAGAAACCGTGAGAGAATTCACGAGCGATAGATAATAAGCTGTATGTCCTCCGGGAGGAGCTCAGAAACCATTCGTATCACGTCACCGCGAAGCGCCTTATCTACAAGACTCCGTTGTGTGGCTCCGAGGATGAGCCGTTCAACTCCCAGTGTAGCAGCCTGTTCCGCAATGGTATAACCGACTTCATTCGATATTACGGAGATAACTTTGTACGGAATGTTATACTCCTGACAAATTTTCCCCATCCATTCTCCATTGGTGAACGCTTCGCTGGGAACCATATCCGGCAACATACCCGTGACTGAAATCTGCTTGATGTGAAGGACAAAAAGATACGCACTTCGGAGCTTTGCTTCTTCACACGCCTGACGCAGTAAACGCTGACCGCCGCCCCGCACCGCAACAAGCATGCGTGAAGCAACCGGGGCGTATGCAGGCAGAGGCGTTGGAATTGACGGTGCCGGTGCGACAGGAACCGGTACAACGACGAGAGCGCGGCTCCGCCGGGCAACCGCACGGGCGGTGAGTCCAAGAACGAGTACCGTCAGCGCGAAAATGAGCGCTTTTGTTTTTTCTATGGCTATCGTCAGTTCGATGAATCCGAGGATAACTGCTGAAATTAGCATGAAAATCCGTATCCACTTCGAAATCTTCAGCGACCGGTCGGTGCTTGTCGAGGTAACATTGATGAAGACAGCGCCGACAACTCCGATAGCATAGAGCGCTGAAAGAGTGATAACATCCTGAATTATGAGGAGGACGATGATGGGGATTGCCGTTGAGACCACAAGCGGAATCACGGGAACGCCATGTTTGTTCAATTTCCGAAGTTGACTTGGAAGTTCGCCGTCGACCGCCATGAGGAACTGAATGGAAATCATATCATTGATGGCAGTGTTGCCGGCAGAGATCAGCAGGAAACCCAGGACAATACCTATGATGGGTCCAAACCATGAACCGATGTAGAATTCTCCTATGTACCGGATCATATCTTCTTTATGATCTGTCTGACTGAGGTTGGGAATCGCGTTCATCGCGAGACCCAATATGATAGTGACGATCGAAATTTTCGCAAGTATCGTTAAAATTGCTTTCCGGGAACTTTTTTCCGGGTCTTTCATGACACCGGTGAGATTGGAGATTGCCTCGATCCCGGAAATAGAAAGAATGATAGCTACGAAAAAGCTCCAGTTCGCAAAGAATCCACCCGGTGCCGGTTGAAGGCTTACCTTATCAAACGCGTGTGGGAATACAACCGCAACGAGGATCCCGAGTGCGACAACGGTTATTGTTGATATAAAGATGGCCACACTGCCAGCATGCCGTGGTCCAAACCAATTGAGGACACCGGTCAGTAAAATCAGACCGATTGCCCAGAATGCAGGCATAGGTAGTGCGAGGTAGTGACAGCCGTCAAGGACGGAAAGTGAAATTGTTACAACGTAGTCGGCGCTCAGCATGAGTGCACCGATGACTGCGATGTTACGTGAACGGTGACTGACAGAACTATAGACGCCGCCACCGTTGGGGTAAAGTTTACATATCGTTATGTAGTTGAATGCTATGAGTGTGGTAAGAGCGAGCATCATCATCAGATGAATGCCGCTGTAGTAACCGGCATGGAAAAAAGCTATACCAAGAACATACGCTACACTGGTTCCCCAATCACCATCGAGGATTGCAGCGCTTCGAAGCCAACCCAAAACACGGGGTCGACTTATAGGAAGTTCCATAAATTGAATGAATTATTGGCTTATTTCATAAAAAAGTAGGGGTAATGTTAATAAGAAAATTCATCAAAGTCAATTAAATGAAATATTGAAAATTGACCCTATTCTCAATATATTGTGAATAACCCATGCGTATACCATTCTTAAATAGCCTGCGATTTAAAATCGGATTTGGTTACATCGTCGTTGTCCTGATCAACATCGCCTTGACACTATGGGCGGTTTATAATTTTGGTAAAATCACGTCCACGTTCAATGATATACTCATGGAGAGCTATCCGGATGTGGTCGCGCTCCAACAGATGACTCATCTGGTAGAGAAGCATGACCGTGCTCTCATCATGATGCTTAACGGCGATGTAGGGTTCGGCAGGGAAGAATTCCGGAGTGCAAAGGATGATTTTTATCAGATGTTTGATCGAGCGAACGAAAAGAGAGGACTGCCCGATGCGGGCCCGATACTCGATAATATCAAACAGACCTACCAGGGTTATCTGCTCGTCGCTGATTCTCTCTATACGCTGACCGTCAATCTCCAGTATCAGACCGCGAAAAATTACTACGGAAACATCGTCCGCCCGTTTTCACAACGTTTATCTGACAACTGCTTCTGGCTCATCGAGATTAACCAAACGAAGATGATGGAAAACGCGAAAGCGACGCGTGAGACCTCCGACGAAGCAACGATAGCTGTTCTACTTGCCGCGATTCTCGCAATTGCTCTCAGTATAATAACCATGATCCAGTTCACGAAAAGAATCATCGAACCTGCAGAGAAATTGGCACAGACAGTGCGTCAGATCGGCCGTGGAAGGCTTGATCTGAAAATCGATGTGGATACCAATGATGAAGTGGGGGAACTGAGCCGCGAATTCAATAAAATGACGGAACGGCTGCGGCAGTTTGAAAAATTGAATATTGAAAATATCATTTCGGAAAAAAAGAAATCGGAAACGATCGTAGAAAGTATCTCGGATACTATCATCGTCTGCGATTCCGAATTTAATATCCAGCTGATCAATAATACTGCCGAAGATTTGTTTAAACTCCGTGAAGAAGATGTCATCGGCAGGAAGATTCACGCATGCATACCGGATGATCGGATTATTGAGATTTTTGAATCAGCCGGAAAAGCATCGATCATGAAGAAGCCCTATCTCCAGTTTACGAATAACGGACGGCTCGTCTATCTGCGGCCCCGGATATCCGAGATCCCTGCGGTCCACGGAGGGAGGAGCGGAATTGTGCTCATACTGCAGGACGTGACGCAGTTTAGGGAGCTGGATAAGATGAAATCCGATTTCATGGCAACGGTATCACACGAATTCAGGACACCGCTCACCTCGATTAATATGAGTGTCGATATTCTGCGGCAGAAGGTCGTCGGCCCGTTGACAGATGCGCAGCAGGAACTCCTCGAGTCGTCCAAACATGACTGCGACCGCCTTACAAAGTTAGTGAAAGAACTGCTCCAGCTTTCAAAACTCGAATCCGGAAAATTTGAATTGAAACGCGAACCTGTCGATTTTGAAAGAATTATCGATGCTGCCCTGCAACCTCTTCAGCTTCCTTTTAAGGAAAAAGGAGTGGAAATTCAATCGACGGTGGAGAAAGACCTTCCTCTCTTCATGGGTGACGAACAGCAGCTGACCTGGGTTGTTTCCAATCTCGCCAGTAATGCCCTCCGATATACACCGCACGGAGGAAACGTCAGCGTTGAAGTGAAGAAAGACGGCCCGAATATTCTGATGCAGGTGAAGGATACGGGGCGCGGGATACAACCGGAGCACATCGAAAAGATATTCGATAAATTCGTTCAGGTGAAGCACGCGCTCGATTCAACACCGGGGAGCGTAGGACTTGGTCTGGCGATTGTGAAGGAGATAGTTGATATGTACAACGGACGGATATGGGTTGAGAGTGAAGTTGAGAAAGGGGCTGCATTCTTTATTTCACTCCCCGGATCGGAGGGATCTGCATCATGAATGAACGCGGAAGAGTCCTTGTAGTTGACGATGAACCGAACATACTCAAGACCGTTAAGATCGGTTTAGAGACAATCGGTCTGCACGTTGAGATTTTTCTCAATCCGGCCGATGCGCTGGAAGCTGTTGAAAACGGGAAATACGATATTGCGTTTCTCGATCTTATGATGCAACCCATCGACGGAATTCAGATGGTCAAGGCGATAGGGGAGAAATCACCGTCGACAACGTGTGTCATTATAACAGCCCACGGATCAATCGACAGCGCTGTCGCGGCTATCAAATCGGGCGCTTTTGATTTTCTTCAGAAACCGTTCGATCTGCAGGAGCTACAGATCTTTGCGGATAAAGTGCTCAGCCACCATAAACTTCAGGATGAAGTCCGGCAACTCCGTACCCAGTTATCCTCCGGCCAGGCTCAGGTAACAATCCTCACGCGTGATTCAGTGATGCGTCAGCAGCTCGACCTTGCCCGCGAGGTGGCGAACAGCATGCTGACCATTCTCATCGAAGGTGAGAGCGGAACCGGCAAGGAGCTTTTTGCACAATACATTCATTTACAGAGCGGACGTAAAGATAAACCGTTCATCAAAGTCAACTGCGCAGCTCTTGCAGAAAATTTGCTGGAGAGTGAGCTCTTTGGTCATGTAAAGGGTGCGTATACTGGAGCAATCAAGGATCGTGAAGGGAGATTTGAACTTGCGGATGGCGGTACGATATTCCTTGATGAGATAGCAGACATATCTCCCTCCGCGCAGGTCAAGCTTCTGCGCTTTCTCCAGCATCGCGAATTTGAACGGGTCGGTGAAAATGTTACACGGAAGGTGGATGTCAGAGTAGTTGCGGCAACCAATAAAAAACTTGCCGACTCGCTGAAAGGTGGAAGTTTCAGAGAGGATATCTACTATCGTATCAATGCCGTGCGTATCATTTTGCCTCCTCTCCGTGAACGACCGGAGGATATTCTTCTGCTCATCCATCACTTCCTCAAGAAATTCTCCCCACAAGTCGACATCGATGTCGATACCGAGGCTCTCCAGATCCTCACCTCCCACTCCTGGCCCGGAAATGTTCGTGAGCTGGAAAACGTCATGGAAAGGGCTGTCCTTCTTGCAAAACAGAAGGTTATCAGTGTGTCCCATTTACCGCCCGAATTACGGAATCCAAACGAATTCAAGGCGGGTCTGCTTTCACTGGAGGCCGTCGAAAGATACCATATTGTGCGTGTTTTAAAGGCGACCGGTGATTTTGAAGAAGCGGCCCGACTCCTAAATATTGATCCAGCGACTCTATGGAGGAAACGGAAAAAATATGGAATCTGATGCAGGTATTGCAAAATGCAATATCCATATTTCCTCATGTTTTAATGAATTCACCATCACGCCGCTTCTTTTATAATAACACCATTGCATAATGCAATCTGAGTGCCCGAGAGAAGGTGCAATCCCCTAAGCAAAAACCCAAATCCTGACTCTGTTTCCGCTAATTCCGCAATTCGAATCGTAAAAAATATTTGGCACCACTCTTGTATAGTATAAATGTAGCCAAGTAACAACAACAATTTTTCCAATGACCATTAAATCAAAAACAATCCACGACGGAGAGATCGCCATCATCGAAGTGAGGGGCTCGTTAACAGGAGACGAAGATACCGATCGTTTCAGAGAGGAAGTTGCAGATTTTCTCGAGCAGGGAAGCAAATCCCTTATCATTGATTTGCAGAGGGTTAATTACATGAACAGTCTAGGTTTAGGAGCCGTACTCTCTGCACATGCAAGTTTTAAAAAGAACGATGGTGAAATCAAGCTTGTCGGCATCAGCAAGAACATCCGGAATCTTTTTACGATAACACGGCTCATCAGCATATTCGACGTACAGGAATCTGTTGACGAAGCCGTTGAGAGTTTTTTAGAAAAAAATTCAAAATCACATTAATTATTCACTATCATCATTTATAGGAGCTATTCAAATGAAACAATCCACTTTTGTATCGATTGTTATATTTACCTCGATCGTGGTTGGATTCGTTATCTGGTGGTTTATTCTTGGAAATCCTGGTAACTTTTTTGACGGGACAAACCGGATGAAGCCAAACAACCTGATGGGTATGGTATATACGGGTGGTTATGTCGTTCCGGCCCTTATAGCCGCCTCGATCATAGTCATTACATTCATCATTGAACGTACTCTTTCGCTCAGGAAAGCGCAGGGTCGCGGCGCCGTGGCGACGTTCCTCAAGAACGTTCAGAAAAATCTCAGCGATAACAACATTGAAGGCGCTTTAAAGGAATGTGAGAGGCAGCGCGGTTCAATGGCGAACATTCTGCGGGCAGGCCTCGAGAAATATCAGGAATTGAAAAAAGAGAACAAAATTCTTGATGCCGAGAAGCAGATGGCTGAAGTCCAGCGTGCAATTGAAGAAGCGACCGCACTTGAGATGCCGATTCTCGAAAAGAATCTGATCATCCTTTCCACGATAGCATCTATCGCGACGATGCTTGGTCTGTTCGGAACGGTTATCGGTATGATCCGCGCGTTCCAGGCGCTCGCTCAGGCAGGAGCGCCGGACGCAATCCAGCTCTCCATCGGTATCTCCGAAGCGCTCGTTAATACGGCTCTCGGAATTTTCGCCGCTATCGTCGGTATTATAGCGTACAACTTCTTCGTGAACAAAGTTGACACATTCACCTATATGATAGACGAAGCAAGTTTCGACATGATTCAGACTTTAAAAGTAAAGTAGCCCTGAAAGAGGCAAAAATATGCCCAAAATAAAAAAACACAGATTAGGAATTTCGATCGACAATACTCCGCTCGTCGATATTGGGTTTCTTCTGCTTACGTTCTTCATGCTGACAACCCAGTTCAAACCGCCGGAGGAAGTCCAGATCATTCTTCCTTCATCGCACTCTGATTTCAAGCTGCCGGAGTCAAACATCATGACAATCACGATCAGCAAGGATAATAAGGTTATTCTTGGATTTGACTCTCAGCACCTCATGGCAAAGTTGTTCGGAGAGGAAAACCGGCTGCGGTTAGGGGTACAGGTAACGACGAAAGAACTGCCTGACCTTCTTATTCGCGCCCGAATAGCCAATCCAAAACTCAGAACGGTAGTGAAGGGTGATCGCGAATCGGAATACGGAATAGCGGAAGATGTCATGGACATCCTCCAGAAAACCCAAATAACGCGTTTTAACCTTGTCACGGATTTAGAAAGGGATTAAGGAGAATTTACTATGGGTATGGTCGATACTAGCGGGCCCCGCGGCGCCGCACGAAAGAAAGGCAAGAAGAAGAAAAAACGTAGGCTTGGAATAAAAATCGACAACACGCCTATGGTCGATATTGCATTCCTGCTCCTGACGTTCTTCATGCTGACAACAACGATGAACAAACCGCAGACGATGGAAATCAACATCCCCCCGAGCAATGCGAACGTAGAAGTTGCGCAGAGCAACCTCATGACGATCCGTGTCAAGGAGGATGGTACAATCTACTGGAATATTGGCGTTGATGATCCACAGAAAATTGATTTCAATACTCTGCAGGGTTTTCTCGTTCAGAAAAATCAGGAAAATCCGAAGTTAATCACATTAATCAAAATCGACCGGAAGGGTAAGTACACCATGATGGTCGATATCATGGATGAGCTGAATCTTGCAGATATAACACGCTTCAGCCTGGCACCAATGCAGGAAGTCGATAAAAAGATTCTTGCAAAGGTTATGTGAGGAAGGAGAATAAACTATGACAGCAAAAACAATAGTTACAGCTGCACAATTCGGTTTCCAGGAACTCCGGCTCCATTACAAACGCCACCTGACGATCGCGTTGTCCATCGCAGTTGCGTTCCACCTCATGCTAATCGGTACGTATTATCTCGTCGGTTACCTCACTGAAGAAGACGAACCCATCCGAATGGTGCGTCTCACGAAATATACGGACCTTGGTCCGCCTCCGTCCCTCACGGAAACGGAAGCATCGGCAGCAGTGGCAGTCAGTGTCCCTGTTGCGAGACCGGCGGTCGGTATACCTGTGCCCGTACCGGATGCCGAAGTGAGTCCGGAACAGACGATCGCTACTCAGCAGGAACTCTCTGCCATCCAGAGCCCGGTAATTTCACAACAGGGCGGAGATGATCAGGTTCAGATTGAGCAGGACCTTCAGATCGAAGACGATCCGCCTGACTTCTTACCGGTTGAAAAACTACCGGTTCCGGTGAAGCAGGTTCAGCCGGATTACCCGGAAATCGCGCGCCGTGCCGGCGTCGAAGGAACCGTATGGGTGAAAATCTTGGTTGATAAAGAAGGTAAGGCAAAGAAGGCGGTTGTTATGAAGAGCGACGCGGAAATCTTCGATGAACCGGCAAAAGCAGCGGCCCTGCAGTGGGTCTTCACACCCGCAATCATGAATAACGGTCCGGTCGCCGTGTGGGCGGCGGTACCGTTCCGCTTCAAGCTGAATAAGTAAGATATTTCTATGAACGCGCAATTGATAATCCGCATCACGAGCTATATCACCGCCGGACTCATTCTAGTAGTCGGTATCGTTGTACTGGCGGGGTACTCACTCCCCGATTCCATCCCGACGAACTTCAGGATTATTCTCGGCAGTATGATGGTGCTCTACGCGGCATATCGGATTGTTATGATAAGTGTCAAAAAGCGCAATGAAGAAGCATAGAACATATTCAGTAATTCTCTGGGGGTGGATGTGCATCATCAGCATATCCATCCTCGGATGTATCGGTGAAAAAACCGAACTGCCGACAAAGGGTTCAATTACCATTGTCGTTTCGGAAACTGTTCTACCCATGATACGACAGCAGGAAGAAAAGTTTGAAAGTCTTTACACCAATGCGCACCTCGATATCATCACGGCAACTACCCGTGAGGCGATAACAAGAATTTTCAATGATACGATTAAATTCATCGTTTCTTCCCGCCCTCTAAATACGGAAGAGCGCGAGGTCGCGAAAAGGACGCAAATCGATTTTAAAGAATACAAGATCGCCATCGACGGCATTGCCGTTATCGTGAATTCCGAAAACACGGTCAGCCGACTGCGTACAACGCAGCTCGACAGCATCTTTCGCGGTCTTGTGACCCGGTGGACCGAAGTTGACGGGAAAGGTGGATCAATAGATGTCATCCTCCCCGACCCGAATGCGGGGGAGTTTGAAATTGTGGGGGTGAAGATCCTCGGAGGAAAACGGTTCACCGAACGTGCCATTGCGGCTAAGTCATCACCCGAAATGATGAAGGGGATTGCAGAAAATCCCGATGCCATCGGTATCATCGGTGTTAACTGGCTGAGAGATCAAAATGAAAAGATCAGGGTCCTGGAATTATCCGATCCTTCGGCTCCCGATTCACTTGAAATAAAGGGACAATACTTTGGCCCGTTTCAGGCGCACCTATACCGCGGATACTATCCTCTTGCGAGCGAAGTTTTTATTTATTCAAAGATCGATATGTACAGCGTCGGTTCAGGATTTATTTCATTTATTACCAGTGCGCCTGGCCAGAAGATCGTACTTAGCAACGGAATGGTGCCGGTAACAATGCCAATACGTTTAGTTGAATTAACCAATCGAGGTATAAAGCCGTGAAAAATTCAATGTATCGCACTCTGACTATCCTCCTTCTCGTCATACTGCCGGGAATTATTCTCGCCGACGATGAGGATCCGCTTGCAATGGGAAAAGCGGCATACGAGAAGGGCGATTTCGCGGGAGCCATTAAATCATTCAAGGAAGCTATAAAAGATGATAAGAAAAATCCTCAGGGATATATGTGGCTCGGGGCAACGTACCTAAAAGCCGATTCCCTGGATGAAGCAATCGGAGTGCTCGTACAGGCGCGGGAATTGGATCCTCAAAATCCAAAAGTCTACGAATTGCTCGGCGATGTCTACATCGCACAGAGAGTCCCAGCGGCAGGTATAGATCAGTACAGGAAGGTTCTCGAGTTCGATAAAGGAAATCCATCCGTATGGTTGAAAATCGGAGAGACGAGCCGAAAAGCACGGCAGTATAACGAAGCGGCTGAAGCGTATATTAATGTCCTGCTGATCGATTCTACGAACATAGTAGCGCATCGTGAACTTGCAATCATATATATGCGAGCAAAGCAATACCTAAAAGCATTACCGCTTTATCGGGACCTTGTAAAGATACAGCCGGATTCGCTCAAATATAAGATCAGTTACGTGAAAATTCTGTACGAAACCGGATACAAGGCGGAGCTTATCCCATTCGCTGAGGAAGTAGTTCAGAAGGATCCCTCGCAAAGTGATACATATGACTATTTAACTGAGGCGTATGAGGTAACCGGGCAACTCGCACTGGTAGATTCTATTTATCAAAAAATGAATCCGGATTCTTTAACCGCAAGGGATTACATCAGGTGGGGTAAAGCGAAGCGCTTTCTTAAGATGGACGATGGTGCTATCGAAAAATATGAGAGATCATACCGTATGGACAGTACGCTTATGGATATTTACTATGATCTGGGTACGTTATACATGAGGAAGAAGCATTACACTGAAGCGGTAGCCATGTTTGATAAAAGAATCGCAGTCGATACAACTGCCGGATACCGGTTCGCATCGAACCTCAATGCGGCGATGTCTTTGATATACATAAAAGAATACAAAAAAGCAAAAGAGTACATACAGAAGAGTCTGGAATACAGACCTGATAATGTCAAAGCATGGCAGACGCTCGCACAGTGCAACGGTCTTCTTAATAATACAGCAGAGCAGAGTGCAGCATATCAGAAAGTCATAGAATATTCTTTGGCTGCCGATACCGTCAACGGCGATAAAGGGAAATACAAGAAGGAACTGGAAGAAGCATACCGCATGGAAGCTTTCCGGCTTCTCGGTGAAAAGAGATACGCTGAATCAATTTCCTATATAAATAAAGCCCTTCTGTACGATCCGAAGAATTGTACACTCCTTCTCCTTATGGGCCAGGCATGGCACAATAATACTAAAGAACCGGAGACTAAAAGGTGGGAAGAAGCAAAGAAATATTACTGCAAAGTAATACAAATTTGCCCAAAATCGGAGGAAGCGAAGAAGGCTGTAGTCGGCCTGAAGCTAATGGGAGAGGATTGTCCGTAATTTTTTAAAAAGTCCTCGACTTTTTCATCTTTTTTATTTACATTAACAAAACCTTCCTTAGAAAATTGAACCACCACTGTAACAGATTTAGTGGTGGTTCTTTTTATCTTCTCCTGCTGAATTTCATTTAAATTTTCGGCAGGTATCAAGATTTATTTAAATTTTCACAACACCACGATGATAATATGAAAGGGGATAGAGGTAACGTATGGAATTAGGATTAATTATTGGTATCAGCATACTCGGTTTGCTGTTCGCCGTCTATCTTATCCGCGATATTCTTCGGAGGGAAACCGGAACAGAGCGAATGCAGGAGATCTCGAATGCAATCAAGCAGGGAGCGGAAGCGTTCTTGCGTCGACAGAACAGAACGATCGCGCTTCTCGCTCTCGCTCTGGCATTTCTGATATACATTCTGTACGCATTCGTGAGAGCTCCCAATGTCCATGATCCCGCAAGCGCTGCAGATCTTGCACTCTGGACGACGCTGTCGTTTCTCTTTGGCGCGGCATGTTCGGTTGCGGCAGGATACATGGGAATGTGGGTCGCAATCAGAAGCAATATCCGAACAGCCGCTGCTGCGTGCCGCAACATGAATGATGCCCTGCAGACTTCGCTCAGGGGTGGAGCCGTATCGGGTTTTTTCGTGGTTGCGTTGAGTCTTCTCGGTGTCGCGGGCCTCTTCACTCTTGTCAATTCATCAGGTGTGACGAACGACGTCACTAAGATTCCCCTCCTGATCGTCGGCTACGGATTCGGAGCAAGCTTCGTAGCGCTTTTCGCTCAGCTTGGCGGTGGAATTTTCACGAAGGCAGCGGACGTTGGTGCAGACCTCGTTGGAAAGATTGAAGCAGGAATTCCGGAAGACGACCCCCGCAATCCGGCCGTCATCGCTGATCTTGTCGGTGATAACGTGGGCGATTGTGCGGGTAGAGGTGCCGATCTTTTTGAATCGACAGCGGCGGAAAATATCGGCGCTATGATCCTTGCTGCCGGACTTTACCGTGCTAACACGGAATACTTCATGCAGAACCAGCTCTCTCTACTTGGCGTTATTCTCTTTCCTCTTGTCGCCCGTGCGTTCGGTATTATCGCATCTATAATCGGCGTCATGTCGGTAAAAACCGATGAGAAGAAAGACCCCTTGCAGGCGCTCAATAGGGGATACTTCATCACCGCTGTACTTGCCATGGTCGGATTTTTCATCGCTTCCCGGTGGCTCCTCGGCAGCGAGTACTATTTCAATTTTTTCCTCTGCGGGGTGATCGGTGTCCTTACCTCTGTCGCATTTGTCTACATCACACAATATTACACTGAATATCGCTACAGACCCGTAAAATCAATAGCGGAAGCATCCCAAACTGGTCCTGCAACAAACATTATCGCTGGTGTTGCTGTTGGAATGGAGTCTACCGGTTATCCTATCCTTGTCATTGGCGCTGCGATCGTATCCGCCTATTTCCTCGGTAACCACTCGGGATTGAATGCAGGCGGTCTCTTCGGGACGGCAGTTGCAACTATGGGTATGCTCGGAACTGCCGCATACATACTAGCCATGGATACATTCGGTCCAATCACCGATAACGCAGGCGGTATCATTGAAATGAGTCAACAGCCTGAGGAAATCAGGAAACGTACAGACAGGCTCGATTCAGTAGGGAACACGACTAAAGCTCTCACGAAAGGATATGCAGTCGGTTCAGCCGCACTCGCAGCGTTTCTCCTATTCGGTGCCTACATCGACGAGGTTCGGAACTACATGCCGTCGTTTCAACCGGTCATCAATCTGAATAAACCTGAAGTGTTCGTCGGAGCGATGCTGGGAGCTGTTCTGGTCTTCCTATTTTCGTCTCTTGCCATCAAGGCAGTGGGACGCGCGGCATATTCCATCATTAATAATGTGCGCGAGCAGTTCCGGAATAATCCGGGCATCATGGCTGGAACATCAAAACCGGATTACGGTCAGTGCGTTGATATTGCAACGAAAGCGGCTCTTCAGAAAATGGTCCTGCCCGGTCTGCTCGTCGTAGGCATGACCGTCGGTGTTGGTGTCGTGTTCAAGTGGATCTACTATGCGGGTGGACAGGCTGCGAACGGAGCCAGCGGTGCGGAGGTGGTTGGCGGTTTTCTCATGGTCGGAACAATCACCGGAATCCTGGTTGCCCTGTTTCTCAACAACGGAGGCGGTGCCTGGGATAACGCGAAGAAATATATCGAAACCGGCCAGTACGGCGGAAAGAAATCAGATACTCACAAGGCTTCCGTTGTCGGCGATACAGTGGGCGATCCCTTCAAAGATACGGCGGGTCCATCATTACATGTTCTTATAAAACTGCTGTCGACACTCACACTTGTATTGGCCCCGCTCTTTATCTGAGGTCAAAAAGTTTGATGTAATCTAGCTATAGATATTTTGAAGTTCTCGGGGGATCCCGCAAAACGGGATCCCTTTTTTTATTTGTTTCCAAAGTACTTTTTCAGGATATTCCTACTCAATGAACCATCGATCACCATTCAACCGGATATCTGTATGAAACGCACATTTATTTTGATTGTAAATTTTGTGTTTATTTTCTTTGTGTTTGTTCTCGCCGGATGTTCCTCGCCGAAGAAGGTTGCGGTGAAGCCAAATGAGCATATGGAAGTCGGATGGACTCCACGCACGGTATTCCAATCACCATCTTATGCATTGTGGTTCGATACGACATACGCAAACTATGAGTTGAACACCGACTATACTGACCGGTTGCGGGGGATGAACGAGAACGTCGAAATTCTCGTCGTCTATGGAATGTGGTGCGGCGACAGCAAGCGCGAAATGCCGCGGTTTTTTAAAATAATTGATGGAATACAGTTTCCATCGGATCGAATTACACTCATTGCAGTCGACCGGACTATGCTGATCCCCCCAAAAATCAAGGAAGATCATGGCATAACGAATGTCCCGACGTTTATCGTGAAGTACAAAGGGATGGAGATAGGAAGAATCATAGAATTGCCCAAAACGTCGCTGGAGCAGGATCTTTTTGAAATGCTCTTCCCATTCTTTCCGGGCAGTTGAAAGTCAGAATACAATCGTTCAGCTCGCCGGCTAAAGTGAGGGTTGGAGCGGGGAGCATGAAGAAAGTGACTGCGCGCGGAGGTTTTGAGCCGCACGGCTTGAATCTCCTGAACTCGTTTTGTATATTCAGATGATTCCCGAATGATAAAAATATTTTCCTCAGATTACGTCAATTCATCAAGGAGACCCCAATGATCCAATTCAAAGAAAGCATGCTCAAACTAATCGCCGAGACTTCATCGAACCTTCCGCCGGATGTACGCCGCGCACTCGCTAAATCGATTAAGGATGAAGAACCGAAAACCCAGGCAGCGCTCGCACTGCAGACGATAGCCATCAATATCGATATGGCCTGCGAAAACGTCGCACCCATTTGCCAGGATACGGGTATGCCGACATTTCTCATCAAAGCTCCGATGGGAGTGAATCAGATTGCCATCAAACGGGAGATCGAGGATGCGATAGCTGAATCAACGAAACAGGGGAAACTACGGCCTAATTCGGTTGATTCACTGACCGGTAAGAACAGCGGTAATAACCTCGGGCCCGGCACCCCGGTCCTCCACTTTGAGCAATGGGAGCGTGATGACGAAATTGAGATTCGGCTCATTCTCAAAGGCGGCGGGTGCGAGAACAAGAGCACACAGTATTCAATCCCATGCGAGTTGGATCATCTTGGCCGTCCCGACAGAAATATGGACGGCGTACGAAAATGCATCATGCACGCAGTGTGGAAAGCACAGGGGCATGGGTGCAGTGTGGGAGCGCTTGGAGTTGGCATAGGGGGAGACAGGGCTTCAAGTTACAATCTGGCAAAAGAACAGCTCTTCCGATCACTCGATGACATTAATCCGAACCCTGATCTGACAAAGCTTGAAAATTACATCATGGAGAATGCAAATAAACTTGGTATCGGCACTATGGGTTTCGGCGGCAAGGAGACCCTCATCGGATGTAAGGTAGGAGTCAACAATCGACTTCCCGCAAGCTACTTCGTGTCGATCGCATACGATTGCTGGGCGTTCCGCCGACTTGGTGTTGTCATCGATGCGAAGACGGGAGCTATTAAACATTGGCTCTACAAAGACGATACACCGGTCATGCGCATGACGAAGGAGACTCAATTGCCGCTCACAGGAAGGGAGATTTCACTCACGACACCGCTTTCGGAAGAACAGATACGCGGTCTGAAAGTCGGAGATGTAGTCCTGCTCAACGGATTGATGTACACCGGACGCGATGCTCTCCATCATCACCTTCTCACGCACGATTCACCAATTAACCTCAAGGGAGGTATAATTTACCACTGCGGGCCGGTTGCACTGAAGAAGGGTGAGAAGTGGTTTATGAATGCGGCCGGGCCAACGACGAGCAGTCGCGAGGAACCGTACCAGGCAGACGTCATCAGGAAATTCGGTTTACGCGGCGTTATAGGAAAGGGTGGTATGGGCGCGAAAACTCTAGCTGCACTGAAAGAGTGCGGCGCCGTATACTTTAACGCTATCGGGGGTGCCGCTCAATACTACACAAAGTGCATTACCGATGTTCCTGGTGTCGACTTTTTAGAATTTGGCGTGCCGGAGGCGATGTGGCATTTGCGCGTGAAAGATTTTCCTGTCATAGTAACAATGGATGCACATGGAAACAGTCTGCATGCGGATGTGGAGAAAGCATCGGCGAAGGAACTTGCTAAATTTGCAGAACCGATAAAACTATGACAGCATAGAGCAGAGAGCATAGAGCAGAGAGTACAACACAAAGTACAAGGTACAAAGAACTAATGACTAATGACCCGCCTGCGCTCCAAAAGAAGGAGCTCCCGCCTTCGTTTCACTGCGGCGGGCAGGTCGGCGGGTAAACAAATGACAATTTTAACTAGTGGAATTCCTATGCAAATATCAATAATTAAAATTACATGTTGCTGCCTGTGTTTTTTATTTCTCCCCTTCATCGGGGGTTGTCAGAAAGACACAGTCGTGCCCGAAATCACCATAACCGAGAATGATGTCGCGGATGTATTGGGGAGTACCTTGGCGTATTCATCGAAAGGTTTGGTCTGGCAGCTCGGCGTCGGGACTGAAATTGCCGATAGCGGAAAAATCCCCTCACAGTTCAAAATAACTGCAGCTCCGATTGAAACGACGGTAACGAAACAGGGATCATTTGGTGGCTATAGCTTTCTGTACACGGCACGGTACCGGTATGAATTCTCGCTCCTTAGAGATAGTCTGAGCTTTCAATACTGGTTGAAGGGTACATATAGCACTCCGCGTATCTCTGCAGACGACAGCGCATGGGCAGACCTGAGAATAACCAAGTTCCTGGGTCGTGATTCGTGTATGATTAACGGTACCTACAACAGACTTGGCACGCATACACTGAAGATCCGTGAACAGAAGCAATTCACAAGCCGGGTAACCGCAACATTAACGAATGTTGTCTTCGACAAAGTAACGAAAAGGGCTGTGTATGGAACGATAACGCTGAATGTGAGCGGTGAGAGTTCCACCGGGAATGCGTTTTCATACAGCGGTGTACTGGCGGTCTATGGGAATGTGCCGGCATCACTGATCCTCAACGATGTCACGTACGAGGTCGACCTCAACACCGGCAACGCCACCTGGGTTGAAGATGATGATGGTGGATTGTGACTGTACAATCGTGCTCTGGATTAACCTATTGATTCAGTTTCAAAAATATTGAAAGGAAACAGAATGAAGAAATATATTACAGCGGTGATTGCAATTATCATTGCAGTTGTAATGCTAGGCGGATGCAGTCAGCAGAAAACCGTGACGAGGATCGATCCCTCGTCAACCACGGATCTCAGCGGCGAGTGGAATGATACCGATTCACGGCTTGTCGCGAATGAAATGATTGGAAACGTTCTGTCTGAACCATGGCTGGGTGAATTTGAAGTTGCGAAGAAGAAAAATCCTACGGTAATTGTGGGAACGATTAAAAACCGCACGAGTGAACACATTCAGACTATCACGTTTGTGAAGGACCTCGAGAAAGCTCTGATCAACTCAGGGAAAATTGATTTTGTGGCGAGCAAGGAAGAACGTGAGGAAGTCCGCGATGAACGTCAGGATCAGCAGGACAATGCCTCCGAAGAATCGGTCAAGAAATTCCGTGAAGAAACGGGGGCTGATTTTATGCTGAGGGGCGATATAGCGACGATCATCGACCAGGCAGACGGAGACAAAGTGAAGTACTACCAGGTTAATCTTGAACTCATCAATATGGAAACAAACAAGAAAGTGTGGATAGGAGACAAGAAAATCAAGAAGCTGATCTCGCAGAGCGGGACAAAATTTTAGTATCCCTCCCCTCGTCATATAGACATGGGTTGCAGTAAAATTATCAAGACAACACTGCGGTGGACAGTCGCGGCGTTGTCTTTTTTTCTTGTATCGTGTGCCGGAACGGACACATTCTACCGGAAGGTGGAAGAGAGCATCTCCGGGCAGAACTACAAAGATGCAGTCGAAGAAATCGACCGAAATTCTGATGCATACGGTGATAAAAACAGTGTCCTCTATAATCTGGATAAAGGCATCGCTTTTCACTATGGCGGGGAGTACGATTCCAGTATAGGATATTTACTGACCGCGGAGAGGATTATAGAGGATCTCTATACCAAAAGTATCTCCGTGCAGGCGCTTTCACTTCTCCTGAATGATAATATTCTACCATACGAGGGAGAGGATTTCGAGAAAGTATTCTTGAACGTGATTCTCGCGCTGAACTTTGTTCAGAAGGGGATGACAGAGGATGCGCTTGTCGAAGCCAGAAAGGTCGATCTGAAACTGAGGGAGTATGCGAGAAAGTACGAAGAGAAAAATCGTTACAAGGAGGACGCATTTATCCGCTACATTGCCGGCGTCCTCTATGAAAATGACGGTGAGGTGAATGACGCCTTCATTTCGTATAGAAAATCTTTTGAATCTTACACTTCCTATTCAACGGAATACGGTACGAACGCACCCTCCTTTCTTCTCGATGATTTGGTAAGAACAGCGACTCAGCTTTCATTCAATGACGAGGTGGAAAGATATCTTTCGCTTGGCGGTTCCGCGTACCTGAATGACGAAAAAAAGCGGGGGAGTGTTGTCATCCTGGTATATACAGGGATGGGTCCCATGAAGAGCGAAGAGAGAGCAGGGGTGAGTATCCCTGATTCAAGCGGCACACTCCACACATTTCAAATTGCGTTGCCGAAATTCCAACCGAGGTACAACGGTCGGAATACATATGAAGTTTCTCTTACCTCGGAGTCCGACTCATCGCTACAAACAACCGAAGTTGCCGAGGATATCACCGCGATTGCAGGAAAATCGCTCGATGATCGTCTTACGCTTGTTTATTTGAAAAGCGGCGGTCGCGCATTGCTGAAATTTCTCGCAGCGGAGAAGTTGAAGCATGAGATGAAGAAGGGGAAAAAGAGAGAGGCAACGAATTTACTTGGCAGTCTTGCCATCGATCTTGTTGTTGGCGCGACAGAGAAGGCAGACGTGCGATGCTGGCGACTATTACCTTCGGAAATTCAGATAGCTCGGATCTACCAAACGCCCGGACCGTGTACAATAACTGTGCAAAATAAAGAGAGTAAAAGAATCCTGAAAAGCGAAACCGTAAATATACGATCAGGTAAGACGACGTTTGTTATTGTCAATGATATGCAGATCTTCAATATGAGTTCTAAACGGTAGAAAGAAACGACTGTGAAACAATTTTTCCCCATCTATTTGATACTTATCGGGCTTTTCTTCGTCGGAGGATGTGCCCGCAAGAACGCTGATATTACGATTAACGTAATTACACCGTCATCTACACCGCCGGATGCACGCTTGTTTATTGTTGGTAATCATGAGTTGCTGGGTAACTGGAGTCCCGGTTCTAAGGCGCTCGAAAGAAAGTCCGATTCGTTGTGGTCGGCCACTTTTACATTTCCCAGAGATTTTTACCTGGAGTTCAAAATCACGCGCGGTTCGTGGAACAGTCAGGCGATTTATCGCAGAGGGGAAATTCCTCCCAATATCACGTTAACTGTATCTAATGATACCGTGATTAAGTTGACTCCTGTCGATTGGCAGGATATTGATTTTAAGTCCGGCGGCGGAATTGTGGGCGTTGTGGAATACCACCGCAATTTCCGTGGGAATGATCTGAATTATCCAAGAGATATCATCGTGTGGCTCCCCCCATCGTACCGTAAAGATTCCACGATGCGATATCCCGTTCTCTATATGCACGACGGACAGAACATAATCGATCCTTCAACATCGTTCATCGGATACGACTGGCATGTCGATGAGGTGTCGGACAGTCTGATCCGAACCGGCCGAATGAAAGAAATTATCGTTGTAGGAATTTACAATACTCCTGACCGCCGTGACGAATATGGCAATACCAGGCTCGGGCATGCTTACATGAATTTCATCATTACGATGCTGAAACCGTTTATTGATACAACATACCGTACTCTAAGGGATCGGGAAAATACCGCAACGATGGGTTCGTCAATGGGTGGAATGATTTCATTTCTGATTGTATGGAATTATCCTAATATCTTTTCACAGGCAGGATGTATCTCACCGGCTTTTTTTGGGGGAATTATAGATTCGGTTAGAGAGTATACGGGAAGTAACAAGGAGATCCGTATTTATATCGACAACGGCGGCCTCGGATTGGAACAAGAATTACAGCCGGGATGTGATGAGATGTTTATAGCATTGAAAAAAATCGGTTTCGTTGACGGTCAAAACCTGTTGTGGTACCATGAGCCGTCTGCCGAACATAACGAGCGTGCCTGGGCGGCGCGACTCTGGCGGCCTCTGCTCTATATGTTCGGACGATGAAACGGAAAAAGGCATATAAAATGACCGGCAGGGGAAGGACCTCGTATTCGTTCGCGGAGATTTGGGATGTTGTGGCCGAGATACCGCGGGGGAAAGTCGCTACCTACGGTGAGATTGCCCGTCTCTGCGGGCTTCCGGGTCAGGCCCGGCTCGTCGGATACGCGCTTCATCATCTTCCGGAAAATATGAACATACCATGGCATCGTGTTATAAATTCTCAGGGGAAGATATCATTTCCGCCTTCGTCGCATTACAACAATCTTCAGAAAAAACTCTTGCAGAAGGAAGGGATTAAATTTACAGGTGATAAGGTGTTATTGGAGAATCACCGCTGGCTCCGGGACGTAGGGATGAACGATGGGGGTCAGTGATGAAGAAACCTGATATTCCCGTAACCGCAGCAATCAGATATTTACGTGAAAATAAAATATTATTCGAACCATATTATTACACCTACGAAGAGCACGGAGGTACCCCCGTTGCTGCAAAAGCGCTGGGAGTTGATGAGCATTGTGTTATTAAAACAATTCTGTTTATGACGGATAACAAAGCTCCCCTCTTCGTACTGATGCAGGGGGACTGTGAGGTTTCCACGAAGAATCTCGCACGTTTCATCGGAGCAAAGAGTGTTCAGCCGTGTGATGAGCGGAACGCGGAGCGTTTGACAGGGTACATATTCGGGGGGATGACGCCATTCGGCTCACGGACGCCGATCCCCGTCTATATCGAGCGGTCTATATTTGAATTAAATGAAATTTATCTGAACGCAGGTAAGCGAGGATTTTTAGTGAAAATTAAATCCGAGGATCTGCGTACAATGAAACCAATTGAGGTAGATGTCGGGATCCCGCATATTGAGTAAGGTGTCGCTAAACCTCCGACATTTTACATGTTTTAGCCGAGATAAATGTCGGAGGTTTAACATGTTGCTCTGATTTATACTGGCTCATAAAGTCCTTAATAAAAAAAGTTGTTCGATAGTTGTACTATCGAACATATACCCAAATTAGAGTTATACTCTAAACAAAATCGGTGCGTAGAGTAAAACTCAATATTGAATTTTCTTCGACAGTACAACTGTCGAAGAACGTGAAAGGAGATTGTTGTTCGATAATTGTACTATCGAACACATTACAATATAGAGTTGTACTCTAATGGGGGAGTAAAAATCCTCCGCGTTTCTCTGCGACCTCTTAGACTCTGCGTTTCAATATATTAATCGTAAGTGTACACAAATTAGGGAGATTCGAGTAAAGTAGGAGTCACGTTTCCTTTGGAGTCGGGTTGACTCTTATCTTTCTATTTGTTACTTTTTGGCAAGAACTTTCACGGTTGGGGTGAAGCATGGGAACATACCAAATATTCAGCATCAGCACGTTGTTCTACATTATTTTTTATTCCCATACTGTAACACTTCTAATTTCGATCAGTAAAACGGTTATACAACAAAAGGGGTAATACTGTTTTTTGCATAATCATAAGGAGAGGGTGATATGTTTTATACAAAAAAAGTAAACCGTAGGCTGTTTAGTCTATATGTTTTATTAATATTTTTCCCGTTGATTTTACTGGCACAGACCGATTGGATCAAATATCAGCTTAATCCGGTGATGGGTGATGATTTGTTTAATGGTGTACCTGCGGTTAAACCATTTGCGATTGAGGATAAAGGACTTTTTAGAATCATCTACACCGGCTGGGATATGAACGGTAAAAGAACAATAAGTGATGCGCTCTCTTTTAATGGTGTCCGTTGGTATCAACTGATCGGATCACCGCTGTTAACGGCAGGTGGGGCGGGATCTTTTGATGAATATGGAATTTCAAAAGCATGCGTGATTAAAGATAACGACGGATATAAGATGTATTATTATGCAGAAAATAAATATCCTCATTCGATTGGTCTTGCGACATCGGCAGATGGTCTGCACTGGAGTAAATATCCTGATAATCCAATACTTCTGCCCGGGTACTCCGGAGCGTGGGATGACGCTGGTGTCATGGCGCCCACGGTGATTTATGAAGGGGGTTCGGTGTACCGTATGTATTATCAGGGCTCAAGCGGAGAATATGCGAATATTGGATATGCTACATCCGGCGATGGAATAAATTGGGAGAAATACTCACATAATCCGGTTCTTAGACATGGCGATTCGGGTGAATTCGATGAATTAACCAGCGGGGAACCAAACATAGTTCATGCAGCCGGGAGATATCATTTATTTTATACTGGTACCAATTCAGCAAATCGTAATAAGATTGGTTATGCCTATTCTCTGGATGGATTTAGTTGGACTAAGTACAATCATAATCCTATCCTAGATGCGGGATCATCATTGTGGGAGTATCAATGTGTTTCAGCACCTACCGTAATTTATAAAGACAGCATATTTCACATGTGGTATTCCGGGTGGTGTGCAGGGCAAGCAACAAATATCGGATATGCAATATCTTTTTTAGATACTACGTTCAGTGGAAATACGGCAAATAATGGATATCGTCTCGAACAAAATTACCCCAATCCATTCAATTTTGGTACACAAATTAATTATAATGTACCCAGGGCGAGTAATGTTGTATTTAAAATCTATGACCTACTCGGACAAGAGGTTACCACGCTTATAAATGATGAGAAAGAGTCCGGTGATTACACATTACAATGGAATGCCGATGGTTTAGCAAGCGGGATCTATTTTTATCGAATAATTGTAGATGATTTCA
>Ga0315277_10002135_pt1 | contig 27786 bp, 23 predicted proteins | sample YL17G05_15_MG_FD_203695 | JGI IMG/M metagenome (GOLD analysis project Ga0315277, IMG submission 203695) | Sediment microbial communities from Yellowstone Lake, YNP, Wyoming, USA - YL17G05_15 | ecosystem: Environmental > Aquatic > Freshwater > Lake > Sediment | place: USA: Wyoming | collected... | reverse complement strand
GATCAAATACGGGATTTAGTTGTCAGCGCAATGGTTCATTTCATCTTCAGTAATGAAAAATCGATTTATCTCAAAGTGAGTCCGCGCCTTGGAAAGCAGATGCTAGAACGAAAGAATTTTCAGTTAATCAACCCACTTTCAGAGCCAATTAAACTCCAAATTAGCACAAGAACAGATAGTATGACGAGCTCGGAGCAGCATACCACAGTGGTAGGCGAGCGAAATGTTTTCATGATAGATAAGAAACCGATTGAGATTCAAGATAAAGCAGCCGTAATTGAACTTTTAACGGAGGAGAAATTAGAGGCATTATGTCAAATAAATATAATTCCCCGATTTTCAGGAATTTTGTGCATTACAAGACCAGATCAAGAGGATTGGAAATATAATTTAGCAGCTTGCCTAATGGAAGGACCTCTAACCTTTAAAGATGCACCCCATTTAATAGAGACAGATTATTCCCCTATTATATTCATGGATCAGAAAGGCAATCTACCATCTAAATTCTTTACAATGGATGGAACAGCAGTATCGGGGAGTCTCGTCGATTTAAATGAGCGATATCCGCGTTTGATCCGGAAGATTATGATTTTTGGGGAAATATTCAAGGAGAAACGTCCTCAGGAACGAATTGAATTCCTGAATGCCTTAAGGAAGCAACTAACGAATATAGCGACGGTCAATGATCCCATAGCCGGTATCACAATTGTGACAAATGATCCGACATATTTCGATGAAATGCAGCCCCTTATTGAGAAAGAGAAATCTATGCTCGCACAACACACCGATTTTATAAGGTTGTATCAGGTAGCTAAACTCTTAGAGATCGTATATTTACCTGCAGAAAATATCCTGGCAGAGGCAGCTTTGCTATCTTCAGATATTCGCTTTATACCCTTTGAGAACCTTATTGTTTGTGATGATCCAACAATGGCGTTTCTTGCCGTGCCGTGGTGCCGCTTCATTGATAGCTTCATTCTTACCTCAGCAGAATGTCTGACCAAGAATGGAAAAGCAATCCTTGAAAAGGTCAAAACAGTTACCATCATTGGAAAACTTGCAAATAAAGTCCCGGAGCTAGCTAGCAAGCAAGTGGAGTATTTAGGAAAGGATATAAATACGTTAACTTATGAACTGCACGACCGCTTAAAACAGCGTGTTGAAGCTAAATGGGAATCATTTTTGAAATCTGAATATCGAGCACTCTTCCCTCAACTAAAGAAGGAATCATTTGGTGAATCATTAATCATCACATCGAAGGAAGTCAATGATCTATCCTATCTGATTCTCGCTGCGAATTATGCTGCTGCGAAACTTTCTTCAATTCTGCTCATTGAACGCGACCAAAAGCGGTTAAAAATGGAAACGGAATTGTTTAAACAATTGGACCTACTCACCTATGGAACTCAAAAAGAAACCAAAGAAATGGACAGCAATACCCAGAAAAAACAATTGATGGATCGTCTATTCGCCTTTTCAACCGCTTTACGAAAAAAATATTTCGATGAACGCTACATTCCATTACTGGATGGTTCGAAATTCATTTCTATCATAAGCGATATTCCGCTTCCGCTCGAGCTAATGCAATACGGGGAGCCTAATTCATTTCTATCACTGGAGAAATCCGTTGGGCGGCTCTGTTCGACTAGCATCGAAGAAACGAGCATCCTCATTCAGTATTCAGTGCTACAAACTATGATGCAATCGAGCGATGTCAAGAAAGCGACCATTATTTGCCCCGAATATTTTGGTACCTACAACCTCCAATATGCCAGTGAAGAAGCGGATCGAGAGGCGAAGTTGCTCGGTCAAAGAAGAAATTTAGGGAAAGAAAATGTGGATACATTAATCAAAGTAAATATAACCAGAAAGCAATTTCTCGACCAGCTACAGAAAAATCCTTGGCTTTTCATCCATTATGTGGGACATGGCGATTTAATCAATGGGGAAAGTTGTTTTATGATCCAACCTTCAGAATACGTCGATTTGGTTCCGATTAAAGCACAGGATCTCCCCTCATATATATCGGGTCAGCCCGTTTTTATCGCAAACGCGTGCTTATCGGGCCGATTCAACGAATCCGCATCTGGGCTCTCCGGGTTGGTCTTCGAAATCATTCGTCGAGGCGCCATTAATTTTTTAGGAACCCTCTGGGAAGTTGACGATTTAATCTCCTCGAAGTTCATTTCCGAACTATTCATTGGCTTACTCGAGGGGGACTTCATTGGCGATGCGGTTCAGAAAAGCCGAAAAATGGTTTTGGATGCATCTGATCCCACCTATGGGGCTTTTATCCTCTTCGGCGATCCTATGGTTCGAATCCGGTAATGCTGATCTAGAAGGCGATTGAGGGCACCCGAATTTCCTTATATTTGTCTTTAATCCGATTCAGACATAAGTGTGCCGTAACAGGGACGAGGTCCCCCGCCACTCCCGACCCTTTGCAGTCCATGCCCACCAGAAAGAGGTTTTCAATGGAGCTTTGCGGGTCCAGCCGTTGATCCCCCACTTGCCCAAACGTTTGGGCGGCTTCGGCGCCTGGCCAATCGTTATAAAAGACCATTTGGGCTTTCATATTGATAAGTGAATCGATGTTAGGGAACAGGTTGTAGATATCCTGCCAGGCGAGGTTCATTTCCTTTTTGATATTGTGAGACTGGAGCGGGATGAACACGTCAATCATGTGTTTCCCTGGAGGCGCAACACTGGGATCGAAGAAGGTGGGTGCGAAAACACCGGAGATGCGTTCCGAATCAGGAGGAATAGTCATGGCACATCCCGATGTGACGGGTTTATCCAAGCCTAAAATAATGGCGGCACAATCAACAGGTTTCAGATGTTTGACATAATTTACAATGTTGATGGGTAGATTTTTAGGCTTTGCTAATCGGACCAACTGATGGGCGCCTCCATTATGGATGATATTTTTCGCGTAGAGGTTATGCCCAGATTCCAATTCGACACCTTTTGCAACATTGTCTTCGATAATTAGGCTTTTCACGCCGACGCAAGTCCGAATTGAGCCTCCATTAGCGAGAATTACCCGTTCGAGCGCTTGGATGATGCTCTTAACCCCGCCCACGGCAAACCCAAACTTCCCTCCAGTTTTCAGCACGTCTGCCAAAATTACTCGGAGTTCATTCGCTGGGAGCGTATCGATAGTCATTCCCGAAGCCGTGCCGATGGTATGATTGATTATGGAGTGAATGGTCTCATCTTTCGTGACCTCGCTAATCACGTCCCTGGCGGAGGTCTTCAGCGTGATTTCGGTATTTTTTGCTAAAATTTTCATTAGAACCTCAAAATAACTTTCATTATTGACACTAGTTCCGGGCAATGGGTGGAAGAAATCGACTATCTGCTGATTATTAAATTTGACCTTGAAAAGGGAGGCGGGCCGGTTTTTCTCCCCCTTGTCGCGTAACGTGACGTAATCAACCTTGGCACCCACCTCTTCACAGAACCGTCCGATGTGCGATTTGATGCCCATGGAAGTCCAAGCGCCGCTAGTAATCTCATAGCCCTTATGAGAAATTTCAGTATAGCGGCCTCCAGTGAAGGCAAGTTTTTCAAGGATTAATACCTTCTTTCCATCTCTCGCGAGGGCGGCGGCAGTCATCAGCCCACCTATGCCCGAGCCGATTACGATAAAGTCATATTCCACCATTTGAAATTCATCCATTCCAGATTTTTAAAATTAGTCCGAGTCAGTTATTAGAATTGCATCACTGGGACAGTAATAAGCGCAAGCTCCGCAAGATGCACACTTTTCTTGATCTACTTCGATGATATAATTTTGATAAGAAAATGCTTCTTGGGCGCACATCAACCTACAATAGTTACAGCCGCAACACTTTTCTTGATCTATTTTAATCATAACTATCCCTTGTTCTAGAAGGTGAGTCCCTTTAAATAACTATTTTCCCGTTGTTATTTAAAATTAAATACCTCTGCTTTGGATGATTAAGAAGGTTTTAAATGATCTATATCAAAAGTGAAAGATAAATAGTAAAACATCGGAGGCATGATTTATTTCTGTTACCAATTACGGAGACATCCCGGACTCTCTAACAACCAAACCATTTTTACCACTAGCCCACAACATGTGGCCCATTATCCGAACTAATGGATGGGAATATTCAAAGAGCGCCATGGAGAAAGTATTTAAAAACTATTATAACTTGGCGAAAGTGCGGTTGGATGAAGCAATTCTAACAGCTCGAGAGGTCATTAAAAAGAAAATTGAACGCCCCGATCGAATTCTAACCTATTTCTTCTTTCCAGTTGTCTTTTGTATTCGAACAGATCTACAGCAGGGGACCGCAAAACTCTTGTTTGGAGAGAGTACCGATACGACCTTTATTCTATTAGACGATTTTTCAGAGGGAAAAATAGGATTAATGTTCAATTGCCATATGGAAGATGGAATTCCAGTCGATTGGTGGCTTGTTGATGAGCAGAATGAGGGGGAAGTGCTTGAGCGGCGCCATTTGAGACTGGGGTTTAAGTTGAAGGACCTCCCTACAATGGTTTCACCGATGTACAAATGCGGTGAAAGAGTTATAGAGGTACTGAAAGATATTCGAAATGAACGGACGCCCCAGTGGAGCACAAGCACGTATCATGTTTGCCTCTGCTGGATGAGTGCCGCTTGTAACTTAGGCGTGGAAGTAAGCAATCATGAGTCCATTGCAGGCGTGTTTGATGCACTGACTGCAAAACCAAATTGGCATCTATTCGATAATTATGTCTCCTTAGTGCCCTGGCCGCCTTTAATTCCAAATTTCCTCTTACTCGGAAGGAAGGGGTTCTTATCACGTTTGGCGGGGTTATTGTCTGAGGATTATCTCTATCTTCAGGGATTAGGAGATTATTGGATCCAATGGATGACCGAAAAAATCCCAGAAATCTATGATATTACATTGCGCCAACGCCTCGAAGAGAGCGGAGTTCCCTTTCCGGTTCAAACCTCCAACTGCATTCTTCCTAATCTTTTGGATAAGGTAACATACGCAAAAAGTGACTTCACTTGGAATTATCCTCCAGGCAATCACATACGATCTGGAGACCTTGGACTCTCTGTGGAAGAGTCATTACAAGGAGTTTACCTGGATGTAAAAACGGAAACCGATCCCACGACAAAGATAACACCCGACCATATTTTGTCACGGGGGATTGGAAGATCTACCAAAGTATTCAAATAACGAAGGATTGATAGTATGAGGAAAATTATTCGGGTTCTATTCCTGCTCAGTCCAATTATCATATTAGGATTTGCATTGTATGAAATGGATCTTTGGCATCCGCCCTTAAATTCCGATGTGCCCCAGTATATCGATATCAACGTTCTCCGGGATCATCCAGATATTTATAAGGCTCCAATGCGCGTAATAATCCAAGGGCAGGTATATAACAAGACGGGGGACTTGCTATTTCTCTATGGGGGCGATAGGGGCTTTTTCCTCGTGAATTGCTCAGGTCTGGACATCAGTTCTGTTGAGCCGGGCATGGATCTCTATTTCTTTGGACTGTCCTATATTGATGATCCATTAAAAGGGTACTTTTTGGCAGAAAATTTTTGGATTCAATATTCTTACTCAGTTTATTTATCGATTCCAGGCGCTTTTCTGATTTTAATAATTCTTTTCGTCGGGTTCAAGTTTAATTTGAAGGATTTTAGTTTTTCAAGGAAAAGGCAGGAGGAACCCAAAGATGCCTGATTGGCTAACTCACATGGGAATTGCATACCTCGTTATTTGGAGTATCAGTAAAATTCCAAAATTCGAGAAGCTAAGACCCTACTTCTGGCTTTTTGTAATCGGAATGGTAGCTCCAGACATCGAACGTATCATCCGATTAGTTGCACAAGAAATTGGAAATGCCTTTTTTTTAGAGCTCACATATGCAATCACAACAGTATCGCACTCCATCTTAGGAGTCGCAATTGTTAGTCTCTTTATAACGTCCTTTTTTCCGCATGAAAAAAATCTCAAACGCCTTTATCTTGCGCTCTTTATCGGAGGGATCGGGCATTTGCTTGTGGATTTAATCATGTGGCCTTGGCCTGGTATGGGGATTAATCTATTTTATCCCCTAGCAGGTTCGGAATTTTCCTTCTCGTTCCATCTGGTGTGGCCAGGGGGATTCCTCCCACTGATTGTTGTTTCTTGTATTCTTCTGGCAACAGTCTGCATCGATCTAATCCAACGAAATTTCACCGTCTTCAACTTCAAGTTCTTGTCCAAAACAGAAAGGGGAATAGCGTGAAGTTTACGGAACTCAATGGAAAACAAAAGACATTCGTTCAAATGGTAATTGCAGTTGCCATTGCAGTTTTGTGGTCATTTGTGCTTCCGTTGCAGTGGCAACCGTTTCAAGCCGTGATTGGGGATGTCTTTGGCGCGGAATCCAGCGTAGCACTTGCCGCACTAAGTTCTTGGTTCTTTGGCTTTGCGATTGCGTGGTTTATTTTCCGTGATAATGCGATAATAAACAATTTAATGATGTATTCGCTGCTGCCTCTGGGGGTTATTCTCGGGCTGGAGGTCGCCTTTTATCTCCTCTTTTGGGACTATGTCCATCTCCTGCCATTTGTCGTAGATATTTACATCCTCTGGAAAAAGCGCGGCACATTAAGAAAGGATTACTTAATCTATTCCACAGGAATCTTTACCGCTTGGGTGTTTTTGAGCTATTTTCTGGGGATCGCCTATTCCAACATCCCGCTCTATATGTTTTTGCTTGGCATGGTAATCTATCCGCTTGTAATGCTCGCAATTGCCTTTTGGGTTCCGCGAGGAACCGTAAAAGCACCACGCGGGCTCGTTTGGAAAATTATAAAGGGGGTCCTCATTGGACTGTGGATTTTCGGTGCGTTCCTAGGGTCTGTTTTGCTGTTTTGGTATCTGCGACCAAATAGCGCTACAGTCGATAAAACCCTAGTTCTTGACTCTTGGGTTGCCGTAACAGGACAACACAATTCGAATACGGACCTAACATTTTGGAATGGCTCGTTCTACCTCATCCATGATCGGCGACCCTATCATTTGCCTAGCCTAGAAGCACGGCTCATTGTATGGAAATCAGTGGATGCGCGTAATTGGACGAGAATGACGGAGTTCAGCGTTCCGGGGGAAGATATCAGGGACCCAAAGTTTGCCATTATTGGGAGTCGGCTCTTCATGTATGCCTTGAAAAATGTGGGCGTACTGGCGACGCCCTATCAAACGGTCTATACATATACGGAGGATGGGCAGAACTGGCAGCCATTCCAAGAGATTGCGCTTTCAGGCTGGCTCTTCTGGCGCCCGAAAACGAACGATAATAATACGTGGTATGTTCCCGCGTATTGGCACGAGCATGGGCAATCGATTCTTTTGAATTCTACAGATGGTATAAACTGGAATGTGGTGGCAACGATCTACTTGGGAGAAGCGAATGACGAGACAGATATCGAATTCCTCCCTGATGGGAGACTGCTAGCCACCGCAAGGTTGGAGGGCACTGAGGATAATATGCTTGGCAGTTCCAATGCGTCCACCTTAATTGCTACCGCTCCGTACCCCTACCACAATTGGTCATCTTATGTGAAGTCGCAAGAAACGCGTTTGGACGGTCCAGTTCTTTTCTCTTATGAAAACAACACTTACGCGATAGGGAGACGTCAGTTAGGACCAAGAACCGTTTTCACTGAATTAGGCAGCATTTTTTCAAGGAAGCGGACTTCGATTTTCCTTGTAAGAGAGGATGGGTTATTTTATTTGACTGACCTACTGAGTGCAGGCGATACATCTTATGCAGGAGTGGTTCTTAATAGCACGGAACTGTATGTTAGTTATTATACTAGCGATATAACGAAAGATTACCCCTGGATTTTAGGTATGATAGCGGATAGTGATATTAGGATGGCGAAGGTGAATCTTACTGCCTTAGCAGCAAGGGCAAATCTATATTGACGAGATTGATCAAGTGTTAAAGGGTAAAAAAAATGGCAAAATTACGCTACCTGTTCTATGAACTCATCGCGATCTCGACGGGATTAGCGATTCTCATGTTTTTCGGGACTTTATCCTTCCTGCCCTATGAAATTATGATTTGGGGCGAAGGGCAAACGGTCTATTGGATTTACATTTTTTTAGGCCTCAGCATTGTGCTTACTTTCTTGCTGTTATCGCTTACCAAAAGGAGCACCCATGGTATCATCATGAGGATCGTGAATGTGGGCACGATAGTGGGCGCAGTCTTGGTCATTGTTGCCTATCTGACCTTTACCCAAGACCTTTTTGAACCGTGGATGATTCAAGCCGCTTGGTTTATGCGCTATAACGGGTTAATCGTGGGCGTATTCACCGGATTCGTAATAGCGAAAACTGTTTTTGGGCTGAGCCGTCTCATTACCATAATCAATGCCCCGGAGGATCAGGAGGAACAGGGGGGGCGATATTCACCGGGACTGGTAATCAGCGTGATGATGATTATGGCGACTTTTCTCTTCTTTAGTGTCGAGATCTTACTTTTCCGATATGTGAGCTTGTTCATTGCGCTGCTCGTAGTTTTCCTTGTTGAGAGTGCCTCACTCGGCTACTCCATCCTAATCCTTCTGAAGCCTAGCCATTATTATGAACTCGAGGGAAGGTTCGAACATACAAACCCTCTGCCTACACTAACGGAGGAGACTAAGAAAGGAGCGGCTGATAGGAAAGGAACCACGAATCTTGCGAAGCTTGGGATCGTTTCCGCCTTAAGCGAACGAATTCGGCGTGCTGGATCAGACCCATCCATTTTCTGGTACCTATTCATCCCCTTACTGAGCATTCTTATCTTAGGGGTTATCGCAGCCATCCTTTACCCGCTCAATATTATTTTTGATATCTATTTTCATTTCGGAGAGAGCGTCGTTTTTTATCCCCTGCCACTCGCTCAGTTATTCGCCTTTCTGATAATTGCTCTGCTATTCTTCATAGTCGTATTCAATGCGTGGGGAGGACGGATGAACCGCCGGCTGGGGAATCACTACCAAGGGAAACTGAAAAGATTCGTCGCGGTCTCAACCTTCGGCGCAATCGACATCATGCGCGTGCTGGGTCTCTTTCTCGCAATCAGTCAAATCTTATACTTTTACGATTACCCCCTATTCTTTCCTCGGGTGGTCACTTTTTACTTGATTTTTGGGATTCTGGGAGCTGGGCTCTATTTCATCGCCGGGCGCAATGTGACCCTGAGAAAGATCATATATGCTGTAGCTATTGTGCTTTTGGTGCTGAATTTCTACTTAACTTACATTGATGGAATTGCGAACGCCTTCAATCCTTACGGGGGCGGCTTTGATATCCTATTCCCCTTCCAATACCTTCACTCCTTACCCAATTTCTTGATAGTGGGACTCCCAATAGGGATTATTCTCTGCGACCTGTTCTTCAACCTAGCCTTCACTCATACGAAAGGCATCGATGCGCCCAACCGCGCCGTCTCGATCGCCGTAGTGCCCTTCGTATTAGGCATGATACTCATAATAGGGAACTACTACGTAGGGACCCCCGGAGGCGATCCCCCAGCCAGCGGGATGGATTTCCTCTTCTACTATTTCTGCCTCGTCTTAGGGGTTATCATTCTGATCGGGCTCGTTTTCAACTACCTCGTGACCGAAGTTTTAATTCCCATATTTATCGAGAAAAAATCTAAGAAGAAGGTCGCCGCACTGCCGACTGCAACGCAACCCCAACTCAAATCCCAAAAGATTCCTTCACCAATAGGACAGCCACAGAGGAAAGTCGTGGGACTGGCTTTAATGGGGTTGGTGATCCTATCTTTTGTGGGAGGCGTGGGAATCTATGTGACCTACACCCAAACATATCAGCGCCCGATTGTTTGCGCTAGTCCCGGGAACTACTACGTGTGGGTTCAGAATGCGTCAGAAAGGGTTTCGAAAAGTGTATTTATCGATCCAGGGTCACCTCAAATTGCAGCGGTGCCCTTGGCTCTCGCGAAAAATGAGTACGGGGCAGTCCAGCTCGTATGGCACCCCTTCAAGTCCATCCAAGCGCTTGGCTACACGATCAATAACTTCGTCCACCAAAATGGGTCCTACGTGATCACGGCGGGGAACTGTTCATTACGGTACGCGGAGTTCGTACTTGAAAACGAGTTTCCAGACGTCCTCCTACCGTTCTCGACACTCAATTTACGGGTCGACCAGAACAACATTCTTTGGTTCGCCATCCGGATTCCCTACAATGCTTCCGAAGGACTCTATGAGGGCAGCGTGACCTTCACCTTTGTGGGAGGCGCAGAAACGATCAACTTCCAAATCGCCGTCTGGAACTTTACCATTCCCGAGATGCGCCACCTCCGGACAAGCATAGGAGGGTATTCCACGGATCCAGAACAAATTAATACCTATATTAACCATAGGATCAATGATTACGGGGTTTCCATCGATTTAGCGAACTCTCTCACCCAATTGAATACTATCCCGGGTTACACGTGCTATCTGGACATGATCTCCAATACCTGGACCTTCAATTGGACCTGGTGGGATGCTCAGACCCAGGTGAAACTTAATCGCGGCATGAATGCATTTGTGTTACCGTATCCACTTGGTATTCCGAGAGATCCCCCCATCGAAGATGCCATCTGGATGCTATGCTTAAAGAATTGGCTCAGCGATGTGGCGAACCATATGGAGACCAAGGGCTGGTTGAACTATTCCTATTTCTACTTCATAGATGAGTTCCAAATGTTCGTCCCTGAAGGCTATACGCAAGCCGAATATTTCGCGCGATTGAGAGTGTTGCTTAGCGAGATGAAGAGCGCTACCTCTAAGGTAAAAATCATGGTCACCGCACCGCCTTTCGCGGAGCTTGAGGAGTATATAGATATCTTTTGTCCTATCAGTAACGATCGGAATAAGACAAAGTGGGATGAGCTTCTAGCTAAGGATTATGAATTCTGGTTCTATTCCTGCGTCGATCCTATGGCACCCTGGCCCAATGCCCACCTATATAACCGGCTCTATGAGATTCGCATCGAAATGTGGCAGGTATGGCTCTATAACATTCACGGCTTCCTCTTCTGGAGTTCCATGGCTTACTATCATGGGCACTATGGGCTAGCTTATAATGGCTATGGGGATGGCTGGTTCATTTATAATTGGAATGCAACCCTCTACGACTCGATCCGTTGGGAGAATTTTCTAGAAGGACAGGAGGACTACGAGTATCTCTGGCTCTTGAATGCAACACTCCAATATTTGGAGAATCATCCAGGCATCGTTTCGCCCTCCACGCTCACAGGGTATCGAAGCGAACTCAATACTATTGTTGCCTCTATCGTCGGGGAGCGTTTAGTCTATTGCGACCATGTAGCATCATTGTATGCAGGGCGCTACCGCATTGGCTCCATCTTGAACGAGCTCGGCGGACTCGTGAATCTTATAGAGCTCGGAGAAGCCGCTTGGTTTCCCCCCACTAGGTCCGGCTAGGGTAACTAGAGTCGGGCTTTCTTCTCGAATTGCCGGTCATACAGGCGGGAAATCTCTTCCAAGGTCGTAACATCAGCCGGTGATTTATCAGACCGGATCCGCTTAATCCGAGCGAACCGAAGCGCATATCCCGAAGGATATTGGGGACTCTTCTGAATTTCATTAAAGGCTACTTCAACCACTATTTTCGGCTTTACATAGACGGTATATTGGGTCTCCGAGGTTTTAAGTTCCTGAAGCGATTTAGTCATTTCCTCGAATTCTACATCAGTCAATCCCTTGAATGTCTTACCCACTTCATGGAACGTCTTTGTTTCAGGGTCAAGCGTAGCAAGATGGTAATTGCTTAACCATCCGGTTCGGCGCCCAGACCCCCAATCTGCCGCGATCACCAGGAGATCGAGGAGCACCGCTTCCTTCAATTTCACCCAGTATTTTTTCCGTTCTCCGGGATAATAACTGCTTTGGAGGGATTTAATCATGAGACCTTCATGCCCCGCATTCAGCGCCGCCCGATAAAACCGTAAGATTTCCTCCCTATCGGCGCTGATTAGTCTGGTAGCAAGCGTTAAATGAGTCCCAATCTTCGAGAGAATTGCCCACCGTTCTTGGTAGGGCGAATCGAACAGGAGCTCCCCATCGAGATAAAGAATATCAAATAGGTAGCATTCCACTGAGATTTCCTGTTGGACGCGTGGGGCATTATAGATTCGCCGGAAGCGCCGCATCAAGTCTTGGAAGGGTAATGGGCGCTTATCGGCTCCGATCGCAACTATCTCACCATCCAAAATCACAGATTGATTCGGAATGGACTTTAAAATGAGATTTTCAATTTCTGGGAAGCTAGAGGTAATCTCCTTGAGCTGGCGGCTGTATATTCTCACTGTATTAGTGTATTTATGAATTTGAACGCGAATGCCATCATATTTATATTCACAAGCGAGTTGAGGGGTAGCGGCCTCAAATAGTTCATCAATTGAATCAATGGACTCTGCTAACATAGGTTGGATTGGCTTGAACGGCATTAACTCGATGGTACGGAGACCCTCTCGGCCTTCAGTGATGGCAATTAGCGCAATCTCTCCGAGGTTACCATGAATGGCGTTTAGCTTTTTTATCAGAAGATCATCTACTTTGGCAGCTTTGGCGATTGCTTTAATCATAACACCCTGGGCTACGCCATGCCGCATTTCCTTTAGAAGATTTCGTACGATAAATTTACGCTCAACAGGAGTGGCCTGCTGAAAAAGCGTTTCTAAGAGCCTTTTCTTTTGCTTTTGAGAGCCAGGTCCCGAAAGTTGAGCTAATTTCTCGAATTGATTGTGGACATGGAGAATGGTCAACGACTGTTGAAGGAGGGTTGTCTGTTTCGAATCGAAATCGGTTTTGCTAATCAATCCCCATTTAATATTGAGCGTTTTGGGGTCAGTCTTCGCAAAGGTTGTCCCAATGATCAGAAACACCGCAGGCTCAAGCTCGTTCTGATTCAAGGATCTAAGAAAAGTGGATACATATTCGATTTTTTCGGAGCTTCTGGATATTTGTTCTAAGGAGTTGCAGAGCTCTGCTAATCGAAGAAAAGGAGTTTCCATGCAATACTACTCCTAATATCGAAAAAACCAAATCATTATCGCCCTTACATTTATAAGGGCTTATAAACTATGCGATTCCTCAAATTCTTTCAACATGGATTTGATCTTAGAGATTTTGCTCTTAAAAACATCATCGGATAAGGGCGGTTTGTTTTCCGTTTGTGAGGGCGGGCGTCCAGCGATCGATGTCGATGGTGAGTGGGGACCCGGAGTGGGAGATACTCTTAAAGCAGAGGGTTGGGCAGGTCGTTGGATGGATTGCGGAATAGGTTGCGGTGAAGGTTGTGCAACCTTGGGTTTTAGCAAATAAGTTTTCGTAATAAAAAGGTTAAACCAAATTTCGAGGGTTTCAACGGTATCCAATCTTCCTTGACGTTTGTAATCATTAACAATAGTAGTGAATTCGACGACGGCCTTTTTGGGATCTCCTTTCTGAAATTGTTTGAGGACCTTTTGGATACGATAACTTAGCAGCTGCTCTTGGAGGGCAGGATCGTTCTGGAGAAGTTGGTTTAAAGGCTTATTCAAGTCTCCTACATCGGATTTTTTACCTCGAAAATCCTGGAGCCAATTCTCAAGCAGCTGGGCACGATCACCTAATCCGAGCTGCTGGAATTCACGAATAATATCAATTATGTCATTTTCCGCGGTCTTCGCTTTTCCCTGTAGCACTTTGTGAATCGCCTGCTTTGAGCGATCTTCAAGGATTTGGAGGTCTTTTTGTGCTTCGGTAGATTCAGATTGCTGCAATTCTTCGGTTTTTTGGACGGTTTTAGGGTAATATTCCATGAGAAACTGGTTAAAAGTAATTTCAAGAATATCGGCTCTTTGGTTAAGTTTCAAACTTCTATACTCATCAATTATATTCTTTAATTCCTCAATAGCGGCGTCATTTTTCCCCATTTGGAGTTGACGAACCACCTTTTTCTCTAATGCTGAGAGAAACTCAACTCTTTTTAGTTTTTCTTTCTCGTTCAAATTCATTAGTTTGATTATATTGTCCAACGCGGCATCAATTTTCTCCGATTTTATATTTTGGGAAATTTCTCCGTTCAATGTTTTATCCTCTTTTTTCGGGGTTATAGTTCGATAACTTCCAACGGCGCTCTCACTAGGAAACGTAGTGGGCTTCTTTTAAATATTACGATTTTTCTCGCCAAAGGGCAACGAAATTGGTTGATATTAAAATTAGTTGGTATTAAAAGTCCTTATTTGGAAGGTTTAGGTGCAAATGTTATAGTGATTTCACCGTATGGGTCTCCTCGCAGGAAACATTTGGTCTCTTTCGCCTCTAATACCTGATATGACATTTCCATGTAATCCCAAGCTTCCTTAATAACAGTTCCAAAAAGTGTAGCGACGGTACCGCCATAACCTTTCTTCATAATGTCTTCTTTTGCAATATCATTGATCCCCGCACACATGATACATTGCTTCATGCGAATTACTAGAGTACCACTCCCATCTTGATTCAAAATTAGTCGGGGATATTCAAAGACCTTATAATAGTCCTTCCCAATCATGCCGTGAAACATAACCTGAGTTATAAAGGGAAGATCATTGATATCTCGTGATAATGCGTAACTCATCGAGATGCCCATCATTATAGGCTCGCTAATCAATTTTGAAATGACTTCAGCCGCTTGAACTTTAATTTGCTTTTCAAATTCAGTTAAAGCGTTTTCTAAGGTCCCCCCTAAAACCTCTTGATAATCCCGTAAAAGTTCTCGCATCATAAAACCAAGCCCAAGGACATTCACCTTTTCACATTTCCGGTAATAAAGATTCTTTCCTAAACCAATCAAAAGTTTTCTGAAGAATCCCAGTTTTTCTACGCTCATATGACTCAACTCTTAAATAAAATTTGATGCTCGCAGAACTCATTCCCGCTGCCGCGCGAGTTTACAGTTTTAAGCTTATATTCAGGCAAAGGGTATTTTCTAGAGGAGTACTCCAGACAGGCCTTTATATAGCCAAGAACGGTAACACAGGGATGCCTCACGCCCTCTAACGCAACTTCCGGGTCGCAATAGCGACAAGTCTTATCAATAATACGATAGATTATTGTATCCTCACTTTTGACTTTTTTAATTATAATTTTAGTATTCCACATTTTTTTAAAGAAGAACTTAATTAATGGCTCAATTTTTCTTTCTTTCGGAGCCCACACAATCAGAAGTTTTTTAGCTACGCGATAGCCGACATCGCTGACTCGTGCTTCCATGTCAAACAGCCCGACTTTATTGAGGAAAAAGGATATTATATTCGGGTAGAACATTTTAACTAGCAGATTCCCAATAAACATCTTGCTATGATCTTTAACTATTGCTTCTTCCGTTTGATTTATTTCAGGCTGCATATTATCCCTCTCAAAATTTTTTGAGGATTGTTTGAATTAACCGTCTTATTAGAAGATAAAATCATTTTTTATGCTTGTTGTTTTTTTGGGAAAATCGTTTTTATGAGAAAGTCTTATAATTTAGTAATTTCTTGGTCAAAGAGCGCCATGAGGTCAGTCAGCCCGTGTTTTTGGAGCACCAATTGAATGGTTGTTGTTATGCCAGAAGTTAAATCGTAATTGGATGTTTCGGATTTTGCTTTGATTTTTGGGTACAGCTTTAAGAAATCAGTGCATACCGCTGGAAATTTTTGTGTCACGAAACGAAGAATATTTAGACCAGCACTCAGCCTTTTTCTAGCTATTTCTGCCCCAGCTTTTTTATAATATGCTCTTTTAAGTTGAAGTTTTTTGTATTTGCTGGTGAGCTTTTGTTCCTCAATACTAAACTCCCAATCTATTAAAGGGAGATGGAGTACACTCGCAAAATCATAATTTTTATCAATAAACTCTTCGACCAGATGAGCGCCAGCATGGGTGATTGTCTCTTCAAGAGGAATGAGATCTTTATTCAAAGTATATAAAATAAATGCCGAGACATTTTTCTCCTTACTTAAGGTATATTTTTCATGATAATCTTCTCGTGCCTTTTCATAAACTTGAGCGATGATGGTTTCTCTCGCCAAAAACCGTTGAAATCGTTCGTGCGCGGAATTTACTAAAAATTCCTTGAAGGTATACTGATTTTTTACGAATTGTCGTGGCAGTGAAAAGGCGACGTAACCTGGCACATCAGGGTCTTTCAGATTAAGGGCTCCTGCTACACTGAACACCGGAATCTTTTCAACAGGGAATTCCTCATGAATGCTATTATAGAGAGTGGCAAATTCCTCATAGGTAATGACATTGATTTCAAATTTTTCTGAATCGGAGGGGACTTCAAGAAGCTCATTACTATATCGCGTGACAGCGAGCATGATTTGTCTTAATTGATCCTCGTCGATTCGAGTTTCGTCGGCTATTGATAGTAAGCTTTCGAACAAATCTGGTTCAAATGTTAGGAACCCAATTTTGGTCGTATAGCGCTCCCTGCTGGCAAACACTTCTTTTTTATTTCAGAGGTCAAGAGATTGCATTCTGGCATAGCCGCGCTTTGCGAAATCGTAGTCCATTAACTCAAGGCGGGTTGGTCTGATTCTTAAAATTAATTTCCGGTTTCCTCGAACAATCTTTTGTGCCCTCTCGAATTCCGGATCGCCTGGTTTTAAAAAGATAAGCCGATCCTTTCCTGTCGCGGTCACTTGCAACCCTTGGATTTTGCCCTCTTTCATTGGCGTGTAGATTCCAATACTGACAATGGGATTCGCTTCAATATTCGTTATTTTGCGACCGGGTGCCATCCCGACATAGATATCAAAGGTTTCTCCATCGGTGTAAAAATCCATGGGGGTAGCTCGGGGGATATTATTGCTGCAAGTGCATAAAACTAATTCCTGCCGTTTTTTTAAAAAGAGCAGGAGCTCTTTTTTCAATTCTTCTTTGGGCATTTGGTCAGACATATTCTTGAGTCCTTAAGCCAAAAGAGTCTGTTATCTTGAAGGAGAGGCAACTTCTTGGGCGTACTCCCCATTTGAATTAAATACGATAGAATTAATTAATTCGCAGCAGAATCCTCTACTGAAGCAACGCCCAAAACAGTTTTCTATATGGACCGAATAATAATCGAGAAGACAGAAGCGACGTTCAGTTGCCACATAAAAGGGACATTCATCTCGCTCTGAATTATAAGCTTCAAGCAGAGCTTCAATACGGTGTTCAGGAATAAGCGGATGGAAACGAATTTGAAGGGATCTCATATTCCTTGCTCCAATCCTAATTACATCGGTTGGTGCTTTTATATTCAGCTACTATATCATGAAAAAATAATTTCCAATAAAAAGTTTTGTAGGACAATCTATCTTTTTATTGATGAAATGCTTTAGAAATAATAAAGATTTGAAGAGTGTGAATTCATGGGTCCTTTAAGACGCGCGGCAAGACGCACAGTAAGACGGGCTGTGGTTGGGGGGGTTATTGCCGGAGCCGTAGCAGGAAATGCTAGAGCGAGATCAGAGAAGCAGGTTGTTCAAGCTACGGATTCCTTTTGCATAAAATGCGGTGAAAAATTGCGGGCAGATGTAAAATTCTGTCCCAAATGTGGAACCCCCAAAGAGTAAAGAATTGAATATGTTTTTTTTTCTTTTTTAAGGCGTAGGGTTTATCATTATTTTCAGCGATTCTCTGGCCTCATTCGCTAAATCCATCGCTTTCTTCAACTCGGTTAAGGGAAAATGGTGCGAGATTAATTTTTTCATATTAATTTTTTTGTAATTAATTAGGTCTAATCCCATTTGATAGTAGTCGGGCGAGGAGGAATAGGAACCAACGAAATCCAGTTCCTTTGAATAGATTAGATTGGGGTCTAAGCTAAGTTTACCTTTATCGTAAGTCTCGGCAAAGAAGAGATAATGTCCGCCCTTTGCAATCACATCAAGCCCCTGCTGGTAGACGGAGGATGCACCAACGGTATTGATGATGATGTCAACGCCGCGGTTGTCTGTTTTTCCCATAATGGCGTCTTTTAAATTTTCTTTCCCAGGGTTAATGCAATACTTTATGCCATTGTCTCTCGCTTTTTGGAGTCGATAATCAACCAAATCCGTCGCAAAGAGTTCACCCCCGTTAAAGGCCTGAACAAGCTGAGCGAATATCAGTCCGATTGGACCGGAACCGATCACCAATACCGAATCGCCTGGACACATATTAACCCGCATTAATCCCCGCAAACAACAGGACAACGGCTCCATGAAAGCAGCTTCATCAAAGGACATGGTATCCGGAATTTTCAAGGTGGTATTCGCAACATTCGGCCGAGGGACTCGCACGTGAGTCGAAAAACCTCCCGGATCAAGGTTTGTTTTCAGATATTGTGGGCAGAGTGAATCGTGCCCCTTTAAACACAGGTTACAGACGCGGCAGCTTGCATGATGCGCCAAAGCGACACGGTCCCCTTGAGCGAAATTCTGGACTTGTGTGCCTGCCTGAACCACGACGCCTGCTACCTCATGCCCCAGCACGATGGGCGGCTTCACTGTCTTTTTGACAGCCTTATGGACATCCGTCCCACAGACTCCGACGGATTTCACCTCAACCAAGAGTTCATCTTTATCAATGGTCAAATGGATGTCTTCAATTCGAAAGTCACCAATATCATAGTAAAATGCGGCTTTCACTTCATTTTCCCCCATTAGAGCGCGAATTACGCGCTAGGCTGGGTGGTTTTCGCTTGAGTTCTATTATTAAAATAAAAATCGATTGAAATCTGATCGAATCCAATGGAAAGGAACTTGGCTTTAATTTCATCCTGAGAAAGCCCTTCATTCGTAAAGATGGTGTTTAGTTTGTCGAGCGTTTCGATATGCTCCCACGGAAATATAATCCAAGCTTCCGTCTCCTTGGCATAGTAGTCCGGGATTAATTTAGTCCATTTTTTAATATAGATTGTTAGGGTCGTGATGGAGGCGCATCCGAGCTTTTCAAGGTGGTTTTTGACTAGCATCAAGCTATCGCCCGAATCGGAGACGTCATCACAGATCAAAACATGTTTTCCTTTGAGTTTGACACCTAAAGGTTGAGTGATAGCAGGGGCCCGCTTCTTTTCCTTCTTATCAACGTAATAGCCCACATTGATATTATAAATGGTGTGGATATTCAGGATATCTGCCAGAATTCTGGAAGGGCAATAGCCACCTCGCCCAATACTGATGATTGTATCGATACTTTTTCGTTCTTGAGTTATTTTAGGGGCAAGTTGCATTAAAAAAGAAATAATCTCCGTCCATTGCGGTTTTTCAAAGTCCATCAATGAATCCTCCAAGAGAAATTTTAGTCCTTTTCAAATTTCTACTCCTGATTTTTAAAATTTGTCTGTAAATTAAAGTAAAAATCAATTGAGCCAGGATCAAAACCGGTTGAGAGTAATTCACCTTTAATGGCTTCTTCTGAAGAGATCCCTTTCTCGCGATAGGCTTTTACAAGTTTTTCAATCGTTTCAATAATTTCCCACGGAAAAACGATCCAAGCTTTTGTCTGTTTGGTATAGAAATCAGGGATGGACTTAGTCCAAGGCTTGATGTAAAGGGTCGCAGTGGTGAGAGAGGCACAGCCCATATCTTGGATAGTGGTTTTGACCATTTTTAGGCTGTTACCGGAATCGGAGACGTCGTCACATAATAACACGTTTTTTTCGGTCATCTTGATTATGAGTGGCTGTGTTACGGCCGGGAGTTCCGTTTTCTTATTGATATCCTTATAGTAGCGGACATTGATATTGTAGAGGTTTTGAACATTCAGGAAGTCGGATAGAATTCGGGATGGACAATTGCCGCCCCGGCCAATGCTCACAATCACATTAATATGCTTTCTGGCTTGTAGAATTTTTAGGGCCAGGTCTTTCAAGCAATCTAGTACATCCGTCCAGCTCAGAATCTCAAAATCCATGGATAACTTCCCCTTCGTTTTACCTTATTAAATTGATGATCCTTTTATAATAATTTCCGCACGGCGGCATCGAGCCCATCCAGCGACAAATGGAACATTGGGAAGATTTTAGAAATATAATCAATAGTGCTATTATCGTACCAGTAACTTGGTGCGACAGGATTGACCCAAACGGCCTTTTCAAAATGGTTGCGGAGCCGTTTGAGCCAGACAATCCCCGGTGTTGGATTGTAGTTATAGTAATCGATTGACCCGCCAATGGAAAATAGCTCGGAATGAGCCATCGAAGCATCTCCAACAATGACTACCTTGTAATCTTTATCGTAGGTCCGCAGGATCTCGAGGGTCGTTACGGACTCCCGGAACGCCATGTTCTTGAAAAGTGTGTCGTAAATGCAGTTGTGGAAGTAGAGGTATTTGAAATCCTTGAAGGTCTTGAGTTGGTTGGCAGCTGAGAAAATCCGATTAACCAAAATATAGTAAGGGTCCATTGAACCTCCGGAATCCATGAGTAATAAAACTTTGGCACGGTTTTTGCGCGGAGGGACCATTACAATCTCCAATTCTCCTGCATTCTTACAGGTCTTATCGACTGTCTCCTCGATATCCAACTCCTCCTCCAGCCCCGTCCGTTTCAAATATCGTAATTTTTTCAGTGCCAGTTGAATCTGGCGAATATCAAGTGTGATATCAGAGCGGTAGTTTTGGAACTCGCGGCGCATGGCAACCTGAATGGCACTATGGTTTCTGTCATGATCCCCCAAGCTTATCCCAGTTGGATGCTGCCCGCCTACACCGAACGGGGATGTTCCTCCAGAGCCAATCCAATGGTTCCCGCCATCGTGCCGTTCCTTCTGTTGACGTAGCCGTTCTTCGAAGAGCCGCCTCAATTGCTCAAGGGTAAGCCGCTCCATCGCCGACAGCTGTTGCGCACTCAGTTTCTGCATAAGTTCATAGGGGTTCGCCAGCCATTGTTGGAGGGCGTCGCCGGCGGGGATATCCAGGTTGAAGTTCTGGAGTAGCTCCAAGATCATTTTCCGATAAGATTCGAACTCCTGCCCTTGTAACAGGAGCAGGCGTTCTTCAGGCGTGAGCAGTTGGAACAGCTCGAATGGGTTTTGCAACCATTGCTCGAGTTCTTCTTTAATATCTAAAGGGATGTCAATACCTCGAAATGTCTCTAAGAACGCTTCATCAAAGTTATCGAAGTAGTTCTCCTTTTTTACGAGCACGGACCGGGCGATAAAATAGAATTTCTCCGAATTGCAATCCACAAGGTTCTTTTGAAGCGCCTCAATGAACACGAGCCATTCCGTCAGGGTAACCGGAACGTTTCGTTTTCGGAGGTTATAGAAAAAACTCGTAAAAACCATGGAGGCACCTCTCGAAGGCGAATTCAGTTATTAATAATAATTTTTTTCACCGTTCATGCCTTTTTCTTTGGTGAGCGCTTCGTAATCTTGCTCTTTCTTGATTAAGGTCCCGAGAAAGGGAAATCCGCTAGAGAGCTCGCGCTCAGTTATTCCAGCTTTTACTAATACGCCGATCCAATCGATTAACTCACTCGTGGATGGCTTTTTGCGTAAATATTCCACTTTCCTCAATTTGTAGAATTTCTCTAGGCATTGCCAAATCAATTCTTTTCGTACATTCGGGTGATGTACTCCAATAATTTGCTCCATCAATTCCGCATCTGGGAATTCGATATAATGAAAAATGCACCGTCTCAAAAACGCGTCGGGAAGCTCCTTCTCATTATTGCTCGTGATTATCATGATCGGACGATGTTTTGTTTTAATAGTTTCGTTCGTCTCATAAATATAGAAGGACATCTCATCCAATTCATTTAACAGATCGTTTGGAAACTCAATGTCCGCCTTATCAATTTCATCGATCAACAAGACGACCTGCTCGTCCGCCATGAAAGCCTCTCCTAATTTGCCCATGTGAATGTAATTCTTGATATTCGAAACGTCCTTATCACCGAAGCGGCTATCATATAAGCGTTGTACTGTATCATAGACATAGAGCCCATCTTTCGCTTTGGTGGTTGATTTAATATTCCAGACAATTAAGCGTTTGCCCAGTGCTTTTGCAATACTGTGAGCCAGCAACGTTTTTCCGGTCCCGGGCTCGCCGCGAACCAAAAGGGGACGTCCTAGAGCAACCGCCACATTCACAATGTCCTTCAGCTCCGGCGAAACAATATAATCGTCCGAGCCTTGGAATTTATCGAATTGATCTGACATCTATTTCACTAACCTTTGATTATTAGCTATTTCCTAGTAATAGCACCAAAATACGATTATTAAACATTCCTCGAACAATCAAGAATTCAAAAAGTAGCACGATCTGGAAAGGATTTCGGAATTTGGTCTCTTATGAAATTCAATTATTAGTAATAGTTGCGTGAGACCTTAAATAATAGTTACAAAGAATAAGTGAAAAACCACATAACTTTTGATCGAGTCGTCTTAATTTGTGCGGTGCTCAGAAATAAGCCGCTATGAATTAACAAGTGGTTATTAGGTGAAGGATGTATGAAACGATTTCTAATGTTGATTTTAGGCTTGAATCTCGGAATAATAATTGTCTTCTGGCTTGTCAGTTCGGGATCAGCGCTATTAGTTAACGGAAGCGATCCCATTAGCCTTGGAACCTTCTTTCTTGCGTTGGGACGGCTTTTTGGTCTATTGGGGATGTTCTTCGTGCTTTTCCAATTAATTTTGATAGGGCGAACGGTTTGGGTTGAGCGCCGCTATGGCCACGATGCTCTGGCGAAGATACACCAAGAGAATGGGCGAATCGCCTTGGGATTGCTGATTCTGCATCCGATTTTTCTCATTTTAGGGCACTCATGGGTTTCAGGTCTAAGCTTTGTAGATGGGTTTCTGAATTTGGTACAGACGAAGCCCTTAGTAATTTTTGCGCCGATTGGGCTGATTATTCTCTTCACCATCGTCCTAATTTCAAATCCGCTTATTATGAAGAGAGTAAAATACGAGCATTGGTATTACTTCCACCTCTTTATGTACTCCGCGATCGCACTGGTCATTGGACATCAGTTCTTCGCAGGGACTGATTTTAAAACGGTCCCCGCTTTCTTAGGTTATTGGATTGCGCTCTACATATTTGTAATTGGCAATTTTGTGTTATATCGGCTGATGAAGCCTTTTCTTTTGTATCGGCGTCATAAGTTCGTTCTGGACCGGCGCATACAGGAGACCCATGATACAGTCTCACTTTACATAAAAGGGCGGGACATGGATAAGTTCAACATTCTGCCAGGACAGTTTTTATTGATGAGGTTTCTCCTGAAAGGATTATGGTGGCAGGTGCATCCATTCTCGATATCTGCCTGCCCCAAGGGTCAGGAAGTGCGAGTTACCATCAAAGCCGAGGGCGATTACACCAAAGAACTGGTACAAATTAATCCGGGCACTCGTGTTATTTTAGATGGGCCACTCGGCAGATTTACCAGAATTGCCTCCAAAAAAGAGAAAGTCTTATTTATTGCAGCGGGCGTGGGTATCACACCGATCCGATCGGTGATGGAAGATCTGGCGCTGCTGGGAAAGAATCTCCTGCTTATCTATGGCAATAAGACGAGCAAGGATATCATCTTTCAGGAGGAACTCGAAGCGCTATCTAAGAAGTATAGTATTCCCATTCACTATTTTCTGTCTCGTGAAAAAGCCGCGCCTCCTATAAATGTAGGGCGAATCGATCTTCAAGCAATTCAAAGATTAGTCCCGGATTTGCAGGACCGAGAGATATTTCTGTGTGGTCCCGTTGAAATGATGCGATCCTTAAGAATAAGCTTGGCAAAAATAGGATTTCCTTCCGAATACATTCATTTCGAGAAATTCAACTGGTGACAACGAAACTAGAATTGGATTTTATTCAATCTTTTTTTTATCTATTTCACTTTAAACCTCTTTAAATCCCCTTAGCTATAAAAGGGAGTATTTTCTGGATTACAATAAGTTATATTAGGGGGAATCCCCAATGGCAAAAAGATGGCGGCAAATCGGAGGATTGATCGTTATTTTCGGGGGTGTTTTTTTAATTATAATTTGGCAGGAATATATTTTCCCAATTTTTCCTGCCTTTGATATTGAATTAAACGAAATGCTTCTCAGCCCGATTATATTTGGTACTCCCGCTACGGCCTCTGGCTTCCTGATGATGAATAATAAGTCTTGGGCTACGATTATTGCCTTTATTAGTGGAGTTCTGCCTTTAATTATAACGCTTGTGTTATTTTATCGAATTCAATATTGGGGTGAACCTTTGGAACTAGTCTCTCTTGGGTATTATTTCATCTGGATGGGAGCTATCGTGATAATAATCGGTAGTATCACAAGTGCCATTAAATCAGATGTTGAACGTATAGTATTACTTATCCTCTCACTTATATTTAGCAGTGCTGTTGGCGTGGCTGCTGTAATTCTTCTCATAATAACCTCGTTTTTTTAATTTTAAAATATATTAGCCACCGTTTTTTCAAATGCTGAATTCCCAAGCGCACCAATAATCAGGAGGATGAGAATCGGGAGGGCAGGCAATGCATCGGGTTTGAATTCGAGCATCAATTGTTTTGGCGAAATTGGAATACTCAACAATACCCACGGATTTACAAGGAAAGTCAGGTAGATTTTTCCGAGCCCGGGCAGCCTGCACGCGGCAATCTTTCATTCGGAACACGCATCGAGTTCCCGAAATTTCCGTAACCTCTTGAACATTGATATATGCATAAAGTCGGAACTGAAGCGCCTTAATCAGGGCGGGGATCCCACCATTCTGCGGAATGTGGTGACGTTCCATGATGCGCTGCGCCTCTATAATGGTAAATTGGCTCCATGCGGTTCGATCGCAATCGATTGCCCCATCAATTCCGACCATTTTTTCCACCGCTTGGAACCATAGCCCATCATGAGCTAACCAATTCTTGGCAGCATCTTCGAGCAACCCGATCAGTTCATCTCGTGTTAATTTTTGTAGTTGAGGAAACATACAATGATCCCGTTAAAACCAATTTTTAGAGTGTAAAAATACTGCGCACTAACATATTCGCAATCTTGAAATCTTCCGTACAAAAGCTCCAGATGGATATATCCGGAAAGAGCCGCTCAAAGTCTTGAATGAAAAGCCTCAGCTTATCGAAAATAATTCTTAATTCCTCATCCGCAATGATTACGACACTTACCGATTTCCCCTGCTGTAGATAAAGATTTTTCTGTTCTTGCTTGATGAAATTGAGCTGGCGCTTACTTTTGGTCATCTCCTGCACCATTGCCACGACACCAGCCAGCCCACCTCCTAAAAGTTGCGGATCAACGGATTTGGTCTCTTTAAAATTGAATGAGTAGAGGCAAACGCCCCCAGGTTTCAGCACGTGCAGTTGGCTCAAGCTCTTTTCCCAATCAAATTCATTGAGTGAGGGAAGCATCCATAGCGAGATGGCAAGCAAAATAAGGCTTATTAAAAAAATAGAGTGTGAGCCTATTTTCACAAGCCAGCTATCGGGTTCAGGGAGGTCATGCCAAATTGAGCCAATTCCGATGCCAAGAAATGCAAGGGGTAGTCCGAGGATTGCTAAACCAAAATAACGTTTAATGAAGCCTCCTGACTTGTGGATTAATTTATTTAACTGCAGGGCTAACGGAATGAGGAGGAGGACGCCAAGCCCAACACTGCCTATATAAAAGGCAATACTGCTGAATTCGCGAATTACCCAGATTATAACGAGGTATACTCCAAAAATAATGAAATACTGAGTTTTTTCATGAAAGTCCCTGAAAATTGAGCGAGAAACGCCCTTAAATAAACTGGTCATTAGAAAGATAATACCCAAATATAAAAATACCCACGCTGAATACTGGTAAAAATTCTCTGGAATATAATAATCAAAGATAATGTAAAAGACCCGAGCACAAACAACCGAGGAAAACCCGAGTATCGCATACCCAGTTGCCTTGAGCCGGTCTTTCCGATAACTTCTTACAAAGTAAAGCAATATAAAAAATCCTATCGTGATTTCAACGAAATTGATCCCTATGTTGAGTTCTCTCAAGAAATCCATTTGAGTTTGCGCCTCAATTTAGATCATTGTAGTTCAATAATGAGGGAAAATTAATGATGAATTTAATCATGATTTGAAATAAGAACTTAATTTCGATGAATTGAAACTTGAAAAAAGTAGAAGGATTTAGGCTAAAGACGATCATTTACGATTGGGAGCAATAAAAATTTATTTTATAATATAGCTTGAGCAAATATCATTAAATCCATTTCCTTGAATTAATTGTCTTTCAATAGGATATCAATGCTTTAAAGAAAATGAAGGATACAATCTGTTCACGATTAGTAATTCTTAATCTTACCTACTAGTGAAGCTTGAAGGTCTTAAAAAATTATTAAAGTGTATTTCGATTATCATTTTAATAAAAAAAAAAAATTAATCAAGCTTTGAGACCCCTTAAACGTGAAGCCGCCTTCATATTCATAGCGGGAATGATACTGGAGTCGATCCGTACATCGATCACCGTCGGCTTTTCACAAATCATTGCCTCTTTGAGTAACTCCATAATTTCACTGGGTTTCTCGACGGTTCGACCAATGGCGCCGAAATCAGCGGCGACCTTGGCAAAATCCGGATTCGTGTAGTCGTTACCGAAATCCGTGCCAAAATTTAGTTGTTGGAACCGCTTGGGCGCATAATAGCCGAAATTATTCAAAATAACCGTGATGACATTGAAGCCGTTTCTCACAGCGGTTTCCAAATCTGGAAGGCTCATCATGAAATCGCCATCACCGATAAGGCAGATTACTGGGACTTCAGGACAGGCTGCTTTCGCGCCCAATGCCGCAGGGAAAGCGAACCCCATCGACCCTAGGTTAACTGCAGAAATGTAGGTTCGCGGATAATATCTTTGCAGATAGATTGTGGTGAATAGATGATGGAGACCCGCTCCATTTAAAACTATTGATTCTTTGGGAATTGTCTTCTGGATATCTTTCATCAGTCGCTGAGGTTTTATGGGCGTATTTTCAGATTCCATCTCAGCCTCGATTTGTTTAATCCATCCTTGCTTTTTCTGCATGAGGGTTTCGATCCAATTAGAAGCTTTTCGACCCAGGTCCTTTGAATCTAGCACCCGGATTAGCTCCAAAAGGGCGGTATTAGCATCCCCTATGATCTTGGATTTGCATGCCACATTCCTACCTAAAACGGAGGGCTCTATATTGATATGAATAATATCGCCCTTAAGGGGCATCGTGAAATTGTAAGTGGTTAATGAGGAAAATGAGCAGCCGACTCCGAGGATTACATCAGCGTCTTCCAAGGCATCATCAGCAATACTATTGCCGCCATACCAGCCACTCACGCCTAGAGCAAGCGGATGATCCTCTGGAAAGCAGCCCCGCCCATTCTGGGTAGTTGTAATGGGTATTTGAAGCATTTCAGCAATATATTTGAGCGGTTCACATGCGTTTGCCCAGATGACGCCCCCACCTGCTAGAATAACAGGGCGCTCCGCATTAAGCAAGCGCTCTGCGGTCTCTTGTATTATGGGCGGTGATATAGAGGGAATTGATGAAGCCACAGGAAACGCATCTTCTACTTCGCCTTTTTCATCATAGATATCTTCAGGCATCTCGATCATCACAGGGCCAGGACGCCCGGAGCGCGCCATATGAAAAGCGCCATTGATAATCTTTGGAATATGCGATACCTCTTCAATCCGTTCGCAGGCCTTTGTATAAGGTTTCAGGACGGCGACTTGATTGGCCTCTCCAAAGATCTCACGCCCAATATATTTCCGCGCGACTTG